>Ga0302325_10010352_pt1 | contig 20232 bp, 18 predicted proteins | sample Palsa_T0_2_FD_201948 | JGI IMG/M metagenome (GOLD analysis project Ga0302325, IMG submission 201948) | Peat permafrost microbial communities from Stordalen Mire near Abisko, Sweden - Palsa_T0_2 | ecosystem: Environmental > Terrestrial > Soil > Palsa > Peat permafrost | place: Sweden: Abisko...
GGCGCCGGTATCGACGTCGCGGACCTGGACCTTGCAGGCGGACGTGGACGAGTCGACCCCGACCACCAGGGGCACTAGCGGGCCCCGAGCAGCAATTCGGTCACGAGTTGGTCCAGGCGTTCGTGCCCGTAGCCCTGTCCGGCCAGCGCGTCCTCGTCGTAGGTGCCTGCCAACAGTTCGTCGAGGCCGCCGGCGGGGGTCGTGGGCTCGGCCAGTTCCGCCACCTTGGCCACTCGGAGCGCCTCCTCGATCTCCGTGTCCTCGTGGAAGCGACGCGCCTTGTCAGCCAGGATCAGGTAGGTGCGCATGCAGCCACGAGCGAAGTCCCACACGCCGTCGGCGTCTTCGGTGCGGTAGGGGTGCGCGTCGAAGTGCCGCATGCCGTCCCAGTCGGAGTCCTCCAGGAGCTTGACCACATAGAAGGCATCGCGGATGCCCTCGGAGCCGAACCGGAAGTCCTGGTCGAACTTGCCGATCCGCTGTGCGTTGAGGTCGATGTGGAAGAGCTTGTGCTGCCACAGGGCCTGCGCCACTGCCTGCGAGAAGGAGAGGCCGCTCATGGTCTCGTGCGCGAACTCGGGGTTGAGCCCGACCATGTCGGGACGTTCCAGCGTCCCGATGAAGGCGAGCGCGTGACCAACTGTCGGGAGGAGGATGTCGCCGCGCGGCTCGTTCGGTTTGGGTTCGAGCGCGATCCGAAGGCGAAGGTCCCGCGCCACGATGTGCTCGCAAACGAGATCGATCGCTTCCTTGTAGCGGTCGAGCGCGAGCCGCACGTCTTTAGCCGCTTCGGCCTCCATGCCCTCCCGGCCACCCCAGAGCACGAACACATCCGCATTGAGCTCGGCGCCGAGCTCGGTCGCCTCACACGCCTTCTTGACCGAGAGCCGGCGCACCCGGGGATCGTTGGCCGTGAACGCCCCCTCCTTGAAGACGGGCCGCCAGAAGAGGTTCGTCGTCACCATGGGAACATGCATGCCGGTCGCGTCGAGCGCGCGCCGGAACCGCTTGAGGATGTCGTCGCGCTCGTTGGCCGAAGAGCCGTACGGGACGAGGTCGTTGTCGTGGAAGCTCACGCCGTACGCGCCGAGATCGGCGAGCCGGTGCACCGAATCGACCGGATTGAGCGGGGCACGCACCTCGGTGCCGAAGGGATCGCGGCCAGGATTCCCCACGGTCCAGAGCCCGAAGGTGAAGTGATCTTCCGGTCGCGGGGTGAAGTGATCGGTCATGGGTCCTCCTGTCGTGGCTCCGCCCGGGTCCGCCGCACTGATCCCGGCGCGTTGTCCCAGGCGGCGGCCGATGATAGCGTTATCAACGCGAGAAATCTTCTCGGAGCGGAAGGGATCCATGCCTCGTCACGGCGCCAAGGACCGCACAGAGTGATCCGCTGGGGGGTCATCGGACCGGGCAGCATCGCCACGGGATTCGCGGAGGCGATGCAGTGGGCCGAGGGAGGCACCATCACGGCCGTGGCGTCACGTTCGGCCGAGCGGGCCGAGGCCTTCGGCGCCCGGTTCGACATCCCGACTCGCTACGGCGATTACGACGCACTCGCCGCCGATCCCGATGTCGACGTTGTCTATGTCGCAACGCCGCATTCCCGCCACGAGGTCGACACCATCGCCCTCCTGCGGGCGGGCAAACACGTCCTGTGCGAGAAGCCGTTGGCACTCAGCGCACGCCAGGCGACACGGATGGCGGAGGAGGCCCGGAGCCGGGGACTCTTCCTCATGGAGGCCATCTGGAGCCGGTTCCTTCCGGCCTATCGCTCCCTGGTCGACGTCATCGGGGCGGGTCGCATCGGGGAGCCACTGCTCGTCGAGGCCGATTTCGGGTTCCGACGACCGGTAGATCCCAACCACCGGCACTTCGCTCGTGAGCTCGGCGGCGGCGCCCTCCTCGACCTCGGGATCTACCCCATCCAACTCTGCACGCTCGTCCTGGGCCCGATCGAGCGCGTCGTGGCAGATGGCGTGGTGGGCGAGACCGGCGTCGACGAGGTCGTCACCGCATTGCTGCACCACCCACGAGGAAGGCTGGGCGTGGTCAAGGCGGCCATCCGGGTCAACCTGACGTGTACAGCGCGCATCGCGGGGACCGAAGGCATCATCGACCTTCCGGCGATGATGCACTGCCCGAACTCACTCACCGTCTCGAGCGCCGCCGGCGTCGACCACATCGACGCGTCCTACGAGGGGAACGGGCTCCGCTTCGAGATCGACGAGGTGCACCGGTGCCTGGACGAGGGACGAACCGAGAGCGATGTCATCCCCCTGGACGAATCGATCGCACTGGCCACGACGCTGGACGCCGTCCGGGCCGACCTCGGCGTGGTGTACCCCGGAGAATGAGCGAGGCGGCGGCGCCCTACCGAAGCCGGTAGAGGACCTCGCCGGCGTCGGGCACGACCAGGGCGTCGGGGTCGGCCAGCCAGGCCGTGAGGTCGATGGTCTCGGGCGCGACGTAGCCGAGGTTCGCATGTCGGACCTGGGCCTCGGGAATACCGGTGGCGAGCGTCACGTGCACACGCTGGTGCTCACCCGTCGCCCGGTCGTATGTCCCGGCCCCGAAGAGGTGGGTGGAGTGGGCCAGCTCGCCCAGCGGCACGTCGCGGTAGCGGTCCCAATGGGCAAGGAAGAAGTCGCGGCAGTGATAGCCGATGTCCCTCAACCGAGGGTGCATGGCCGCGATCTCGGTGATGTGCGGCGCATACAGGACGACCTCGCCACCGTCGGCGACGACCGGCTCGACCTTGTAGAAGCCCTTCGCTCCGGTCCAGAGGTCCGGGTAGCGCTTTGGGACCACGGACAGCACGCGCCGTACCGGCCCGTCGGGATACTCGACATGCGACTCCGCCGCGACGTCCGCCGCGAGGGCCCACGCAGCCTCGGGCTCCCCGAAGGCCAGCGACTCGAGCCCGCCGCTGACGTGTTCCACGACGACACACAGAGCGTGGCGCTCACCGGGCACCAGCCCTGCCGCCGCATTCACCAGGGCCCGCACCGGCGTGATGCCCCGGGTCCCGATGATCTCGCTGCTGGTGATCAGGGCACCGAGCCAATGCGTCACGTCGATCATCTCCTGGCCCGACAGGCCGGGAAACAGGTACTTGTTGCCACCGGAGAAACCAATGACCTCGTGGGGGAGCACCGGGCCCACAATCAGCGTCACGTCACTCTCGACGACGAGACGGTTGATGCGCACCTCGATGCCGTCATGGATCCGCCCCCCTGAGAGCTCCCTGACCAGCTCGCCGGGCAGCGTGCCCACGTGCACGAAGGTGCTGTCCTCCCACCAGGCGTGGTTGCCGGTGGGAATGGAGACGGGCCCGACGAGCGCAGCGACGGCAGGGTCGGACATGGGCGCGTGGGTGCCGAGCGCGACGACCGCAACGCAGGAGCTCGCGCGGCCGCCGATCCCTTCTTCGACAGCCTGGAGGAGGAGCGGCAGCGGGCACTGGCGGGTGCCATCGGGAATGACCACGCACAACGACCGGCCGGCCAGGTCCAAACCTGCGACGTGCGTGCGCACGAAGGATCGGACCACCTCTGGGTCGAGGATCTGACCGGGCCCCCCCACGGCGACCGTCACCGTTGCGCCTCGAGGAGCGCGGGTCCCTCGGTGGTCAGGCGCCCCAGCAGTGACGCCACCTCGGCGGTGAACGCGTCGTCGACGAGCGATCCGAGCGCGAGGTGGCTGAGTTCCTGCAGGTCCCCGCGGCGGGAGGCGGAGCGGAGCGCCGGCGCGATCGGGTCCTCGAGTTCCGGGAGGCGCACGCCGCGCGCGCTCACACCGGCGGTCGCCGCGATCCAGATGGCGGCCACGATGGCGAACCTCCAGGTGGGGAGCGCCCGTTCCCTGCGGGCGGCCACGACCGGAAGCAGGCGTTGGGGCAGTTTGCTCGAGCCGTCGGCACCGACCTGCGCGCACCTGTGGCCGAGGGCCGGGTTGGCGAACCGCCGCAGGGCCTCGTCCGCGAATGTGACCGGTTCCAACGCGGCGGCGAACTCGGCGGCCTCCAGAGTGTCGTCGACGAGCCCACGCACGAAGCGCGCGATGGTCGAGTCGGCCACGGCACCGGCGATGGTGTCGTAGCCGACCAGCAGGCCGCCGTACGCCGCGGCCGAATGCGGGCCGTTGAGGAGCCAGAGCTTGCGCCGCTCGTAGGGGGTCACGTCGTCGACGAGCCGGACGCCGACGTCGCCCAGTGGGACCAGCCCGGCGACTGACTGCATGATCCAGGAGCGGTAGCGCTCCGTGCTGACTGCGGCCAGGTCGAGCAGCCCCAAGCTGTCGGCGATGTCCTCCACGTCGCGCTCGGTCGGCGCGGGCACCATCCGGTCGACCACCGAGCTGGGGAACAGAACCTCGCCCGCGATCCACGCTGCGAGGTGAGGGTCGATGTGCTCGGCGGCCTCGAGGACGCGTGCGCGCAGCAGGGTGCCGTTGTCGAGGAGGTTGTCGAGCGGAGCGAAGACGGGAGGGTCCAACCCGTCCCGCCGGCATTGGGCCAGAGCCAGTGCAATGAGCGCGGGCGTGGTGGCCGGGGCCTCCGAGGGGGGCGGCGTGTCGAGGGGGGATTCGTAGCCCTTCTCCGTGATAGTCAGCGTCACCAGCCTGGTGGCCGGTGCGGTCATGGCGTCGAGCGCGGCGGCCGCTCCGGTCTCCATGGAGGCCAACGCACCGATCACCTGAAGCGACGCGTCTTCGCCGGGCTCCCGCACGGCCACGGTGAAGAGCCCGTCCTGTGGCTCGAGTTGGTCCTGGGCCCGCGGGCTCCTGATGGAGACGCCCCTGATCAACGCGGGCTGGCCATGGCGCAGCAGCGCGTCGGCGTAGACGGCGAGGTGCGCCCGGGCGAACGCTCCGAAACCGAGGTGGGTGATGCAGGGCGCAGCGGAACGGTCGTAATCGGGGAGCGCGCCGGCCTGGGCCTGGTTGAGCGTGCTGGCGCGCAACCGTTGCCGTTCCCCGGCCGTCATTCGTCCCTATGGCGGCGACAGGACGCGGTGTAGGGTCGGGCGTCGTGCGGCGCGAGCAGCGAGCAACGATCCTCGACGTTGCGGCACGCGCCGGCGTGCATGCGGCAACGGTGTCGCGCACCATCAACGTGCCCGAGAAGGTGGCTCCGGAGACCCGCCGTCGCGTCGAGGCGGCCGTGCGCGAGCTCGGCTTCGTGCCGAACCGCGCCGCGCGCGGGCTCATTACCGGACGGACAGGGAACGTCGCGGTGATCGTTCCGGACATCACCAACCCTCACTTCGCGTCCTTGGTGCGATCGGTGGAGCGGTCGGCCCGGCAGAGCGATCTGCAGGTGCTGCTGGTGGACACCGGCGAGCACCCGGACGAAGAGGTGCGTGCAGCGGAGTCGCTGTCCGGGGAGGTCGACGGGTTCATCGTCGTCTCGCCGCGCCGCCTCCATCGTGCGCTGCATGCTCTCGGATCCGCGCCGGCAGTCTTCGTCAACCGTCCGGTACGCCAGCACGCCTCGATCCTGTTGCTGACGGCACCGGCTGTGGCTGACGCCCTGCAGCATTTGGCCGGTCTCGGGCATACACGGCTGGCCTATCTCGGTGGGCCGAGCGGGTCGTGGGCGGCGGGAGAGCGGCGCAACGCGGTGCGGAGCACCGGAGGGACGAGCGGGTTGGAGGTGGTCGAACTCAGCGTCTCCGAGCCCACCTTCGAGGCCACGGCCATGGTCGTGCCGGAGATCGTGGCCAGTGGCGTGTCGGCCGTCCTTGCGTTCAATGACCAGATGGCCCTCGGTGTGGTCGCCGGCATGAACAGCCGCGGCATCTCCGTTCCCCGCGACCTCAGCGTCGTCGGGTTTGACGACGTGCCGATGGCGGCCATGGTCGCGCCCCCGCTGACGACCATCAGCTTGCCGACGGACGAGGTCGGAGCGGTGGCCGTCGCCATGCTCAGCGACGGCCCCTCGACGAAGGAGCTCTTCGGGGAACTCGTGCTCCGGCACTCGACGGCACGCGCTACGTAGCGTCACGCCAGCGCCGTCGCAGGTCGTGTGCGGCCATTTTGGGCCGCCGGTCGCGCGTGAACACGCCCTTCTTGTTGCCGTCGACCCGCATGAACGACGGCCCGGTGGCGAAGTCGGCGAAGTTCCAGACGTGCTCGCCGACGACCGCCTCAGTGCGGTCGAAGACGCGGTGATACGTCTCTAGGAGCGCCACCTGGTACTCCTCGCTCCAGAGGCTCCCCTCCGTCGAGTGCAAGCCGGACATCGTGTCGGCCCCGTATTCCGTCACGATGATGGGCTTGCGGTGCAGCGTGGCCCAGGACTGGAGCTCGGCCTCCAGCCCCCGCTCCGCCGCGCGGAGGTCGCCTGGCTCGACGTACCAGCCGTAGTAGCGGTTGATCATGACGACGTCAGCCAACGCAGTCACCGTACACGTGTCGGGGAGCGCGAACATCATGTTGACGAAGCCGACGGGCCGGCTCGGGTCAGCACTCCTCGCTGCCTCGAATAAGGGCGCGAAGTACGCTCGCGCTGCTTCTGTGTGCGACTCGGGCTCGTTGGCCAGGCTCCAGAGGACGACGCTGGGATGGTTCTTGTCTCGCGCAATGAGTTCCTCGATCGCCTGGCGATGCACGAGCTGGGTTGCGGCGCCGATCGTCTCCTCCGAATAGGTCGTCCTCGGTCCGCCGAGAAAGAGGCCGCCACCCACACCCAGATTGAGCCCGACCGCAGCCGTCTCGTCGATGACGACGATCCCCTCGCGATCGGCGTGCTCGAGCACCTCTTCGGCGTAGGGGTAGTGAGATGTGCGGAACGAGTTGGCTCCGATCCATGCGAGCAGAGAGAAGTCGTGCACCATGGCGGCATCGTCGTGACCGCGCCCGTGGACATCCAGATCCTCGTGCTTGCCGAAGCCCTTGAAGTAGAAGGGCTCGCCGTTGATGAGGAACCTCGTGCCCTCGACCCGCACGGTGCGGATGCCGATCGGGAGCACGTAACTGTCGACGACGATGTCGTCGTCGACCAATTCGGCCTCCAGTTCGTAGAGGTAGCCGCGTCCAGGCCCCCAGAGCTCTGGGTGCGGCACGCGCAGGGCGCCCTCGGCGCCTGGCGCCGAGGCGACCTCGCCCCCCTGGGCGTCCCGGAGACGCACGCGGACGGTTACCGCGTCGGCATCGACGACCGCCACCGCATAGTGGACCACTCCCGTCCCTGCCTCGAGGTCGGTGACGACGGTGAGGTCGTCAATCCGCGAGCGTGGTGTCGCCGAGAGCCAGACGCTGCGGTGGAGCCCGGCGTAGTTGAAGAAGTCGTGATATTGGCGCTGCCGCCGCGTGCCGTCGGGCAAGACCTCGATCACGCCCGGGGGGATGGACTGCCACGAGAGCTCGTTGTTGACGGCGACAGTGAGCCGACTCTGCTCGCCCGGTGTCACGAAGTCGGTCACGTCGGCTTCGAACGGTGTGTAGCCACCCTCGTGCTCCACTACACGGCTCTCTCCGAGCCACACCGTGGCGCGGTGGGTGGCGGCGTCGAACCGCAGCACGACGCGCCGTCCGGCCCAACCGCGGGGGATGAAGACCTGGTGCTGATACCAGACGTCGCCGACGTGATCGTGCAACGCCGGGTCCACCAGGACATCGTTGAAGCTGCTCGGAACCGGCATCCGTCGAGCGCCCGGGAGGGTGGCGCGCCACCACCCGTCGGTCCGGCCCACTCCGGCCGCGTCGGCCGCGAAGCTCCAGAGGCCGTCGAGCCGCTTGGTCTCGCGCGTGGCGGTGTCCTGTGGTCGGAGCATCCGGTCTCCCCGTTGTCCGCTAGCCCTCGTCGGGGCGACAGGCGAGGAGTCCCACCACATCGTCCGCGACGGTTTCCGGCGCCCGGCCATCCGTGTCGATGATCGCGGTGGCCACCTGCCGGTAGAGCTCGGAACGCGTGGCGGCCATGGCGGCGAAGGTCTCGGCCGGGCTGTCTTCGAGGAGGGGACGGTGATCGCCGGGGCGAACCCGTCCGGCGAGCGTCGACGGGCTGGTCCGGAGCCAGACGACGATGCTGTCGGCGAGGGCGGCGCGTACGACGGGATCGAGCACCACGCCTCCTGGAGCGGCCAGCACCGTCGGCGTGTCGTCCCGCAGGACCTCGAGCACCACGTCCGATTCGAGGTACCGATAGGCGGCTTCGCCGCCCTCCTCCCAGAGCTCCCGGACGGTCTTGCTCATGCGCGCGGTGATGACGGCATCCACGTCGACGAGCGCCCGACCGGTGCGCTGCGCCACGAGCGCCCCCACTGTCGACTTTCCCGACCCCATCATTCCCACGAGCACCACCGTCTTCACCGTCCGACCCCGAAGGCCTGGCTCGCCAGGTTGTAGGCGAGATCCTTGGCGGTCTCGGCCGCGTCCTCTTCATCCATGATGTGCTCGGCCACCAGCCCGGCGAGGTAGCCGGCTTGCAATCGCCGGGCCACGTCGTGGCGGGCCGGGATGCTCAGCAGGGATCGGGCATCGTCGTTGAACCCGACGGTATTGGCGAACCCCGCCGTCTCGACGACCGAGTGGTAGAAGCGTCGGATGCCTTCGGGACTGTCGAAGAACCACCATGGCGGTCCGAGGCGCAGCGCCGGGTAGTGCCCGGCCAGGGGCGCCAGCTCGCGCCCGTAGGTGGATTCGTCGAGCGTGTACACGACGACGGTCAGCCTGGGCTCGTTGCCGAACCGGTCGAGGAGCGGCTTGAGGCCACGCACGTAGTTCACCCGCGTGGGGATGTCGGCGCCCTGGTCCGGACCGAAACGGGCCGCCACAGTCGGATTGTGGTCCCGCCACGCACCGGCATGGATCTGCAGGACGAGCCCGTCGTCGAGGCTCATGGCCGCCATCTCGACCAGCATCTGGCCGCGGAACAGCTCGGCGTCGCCCGGCCGTCCCTCTCCGGCCGCGATGCGCGCGAACAGCTCCGCCGCGTCCCGAGGCGACAGGTCGGCCGTGGCCGGTGTGGGGTGCCCGTGGTCCGACGCGGTTGCTCCAGCCGCCGCGAAGGCGGCGCGCCGGCTCCGCAGCGCGTCGCGATAGCCGGCCCAGCTCGACGTGTCCGCTCCAGTGAGCTCGCCGAGCGCAGCGAGGTGGGCCTGAAAGCCGGGCCGGTCGGGGTCGACGACGTCGTCGGGCCGAAAGGTCGGCACGACGCGTCCCGCCCAACCCGATTGGCGGAGCTGCGCGTGCGACGCCAATGGATCGAGGGCGCCGTCGGTCGTCGCCAGGAACTCGATGCCGAAGCGCTCGAAAAGCGCTCGCGGCCGGAAGTCCTCCTTCGTCAGACGGGCCGAGATCTCGTCGTAGACCGCGTCGGCGTTCTTGGCCCCGAGCGGTTCCTCCACGCCGAAGATCTCGCTGAGCGTGTGATCGAGCCAGAGTTTCGACGGCGTGCCCCGGAAGAGGGTGTAGCGCGTCGCCAGCTCACGCCAGATCTGCCTCCCGTCGGTGGCCGCCGTCGAGCCGTCGAGCGGTTCCACTCCCAGCGCCTCGAGGGGCACGCCCTGGCTGTACAGCATGCGCAGGACGTAGTGGTCCTTGGTCACCAGCTCGGTCGCGGGGCTGTCGAAGGGCCTGTCGCCGGCAAACGCCGCCGGGTCACAGTGGCCGTGAGGGCTCACGATGGGAAGTGCCTTCGTGCTCTCGTACAGGGTGCGAGCGATCCGGCGGACGCCGGGATCGGCCGGAAGCAGGCGGTCCGGTCGGAGCATCGATGCAAAGCTTTGCATGGACGCTTGCCGCCCGCCAGCGTCTCTCGTTGTACCCCCGGGAGTTGTCCTGTAATATTGACGTCGAAGTTGAAAACTAGCCGTCCTGCCGCCCTGAAGCGCCGGCAGGACGGTCCCGTCATCACGGAGGTGGCCATGCCAAAGCCCATTATCGACTTTCCCGTCTTCGACGCCGACAACCACATGTACGAGACGACGGACGCCTTCACGAAGTTCCTGCCGCCCGAGTACTCAGGGCTGATCAAGTACGTCGAGGTCAACGGCCGCACGAAAATCGCGGTGCGCAATGTGATCTCGGAGTACATCCCGAACCCCACGTTCAACGTTGTCGGTCGACCGGGGGCCTCGGAGGAGCTCTTCAAGCACGGCAACCCAGAAGGGAAGAGCCGCCGAGAAATCATCGGAGACCCGATCCGCTCGCCCGAGGCGTTCTTCTCGCCTGCGCCCCGTCTCGCGCTCATGGACGAGCTCGGTCTCGACCGCGCGCTCATGTGGCCGACCCTGGCCAGTTTGCTCGAAGAGCGCCTGGCCGACGACCCCATCGCCACGCACATCGTCGTGCACGCGTTGAACGAATGGATGCACGAGCACTGGACTTTCAACTACGAGGGTCGGATCTTCGCGTCCCCGGTCATCACACTGCCCATCGTGGACAAGGCGATCGAGGAGCTCGAGTGGGTGGCGGAGCGGGGGGCCAAGCTCATTCTCATCAGGCCGGCGCCGGTTCCCGGCTACCGCGGCTACCGCTCGTTCGCGTTGCCCGAGTTCGATCCATTCTGGCAGCGGGTGACGGAACTCGACATCACGGTGGGCATGCACGCCTCCGACGACGGGCTGACCCGCTACTACAACCAATGGGAGGGCAACCACGGAGGTGAGCATCTCCCGTTCGCCGGAAGGATGTCGGCCTTCATGGACATCGCGCACACCCAGGGCCGGGGCATCTTCGATACGGTGGCTTCACTGATCGGGCACGGCCTGCTGTCCCGGTTCCCGACTCTGCGCATCCTCCCCGTGGAGAACGGCGCGGCATGGGTGCGTCCGCTCATTGAGGCCATGGGCCGTTCCTACGCGCACGAGCCCTCGCTCTACGACGAGGATCCGCTGATGGTGCTCAAGCGCAACGTCTGGATCCACCCCTTCCACGAGGAGGACCCGCGCGGCCTGATCGACCTGGTGGGGGTGGACCGCGTCGTCTTCGGGTCGGACTATCCGCACATCGAGGGCATGTCCGAGCCGCTGTCTTACGTCGACGAACTCGAGGGACTGTCACACGACGACATCGCCAAGGTCATGGGCGGCAACCTCGCCGACATCATGAAGATGCCCTTCGCTGCCTGAGCGCGACGGCCTTCTGTCGTCGTCGGCGCGTCCCCTCGCGCCGGCCGCGGGCTGTGAGGCGTGCCTGCGCGCCGTAGGGCCGGCTGTGTCCGACCTGTGGTGAGCGGATGCACGCCTTCGCGACGGCGACGAGCGGCAGCGGTCACACGCTGACGACTGCGCTCACTGTGGCTGCGAGCGGCGAGGCCAACAACCCGCTGACCGTCACGCTGGCCAACGACGCCTCCATGGGACTGTCCGCACCCTCGCATGCGCCAACACGTACTTCTCCATGCCGTCGTCGACCGGCATCACCGCGACGGGCGGTGGGACCGGGACCGCCACCACGAGCCCCGCCACCGACGGCTGGACGAGCTGATCGTTCTCCGTCCCGCACGCTGCTCGCCGGGCACAGGCCGAGTGTCAGACGTAGTCGCTGCGGCGCAACCAGAGCAGCGTGGCCCAGCCCCAGATAGGCGGCAGGTAGGCCGTGCAGAAGCGTTCGATGAAGACGGCCGCCACGGCCTGGTCCTGCGGGATGCCCGCTGCGCTGAGGCCGGCGATCAGCCCCACTTCGATCACCCCCGCGCCGCCCGGGACGGGTACAGCGCCGCCGATCATGGCCGCCAGAGTCAGGACCACAATGAGCGTGGCGAAGCTCGCGTGCTCGCCCACCGAGTGCAAGGACGCCCCGAGGCACAGGGCGATGAGGACCTGGCTGCCCAGTGATCCGCCCAACACGTAGGCGATCTTCCGGGGTTCCACGGCGATGGCCTTCACGTCGTTCCAGATCGTGACCAGGTGCGGCCAGGCCTTCTCTGCCACCAGTCGCCGCACACGAGGCACGAGCGTCGCCACCGCCGCGGCGATGGCGATGGCGAGGACGACGATGAGGATGATCCAGACGATGCCCTGGTGCGATGTGCCGTCGCTCGACGCGGGCTTGTGAAAATCTCCTGCAGCGAACGGGAGGCAGACGACGAACAGCACGCCTTTGACGACCCAGCTCGCCGTGCCGGCGATGGCCCCCGAACTGATGGCCGCCGGTGCGTCCAGCCCCTGGCGCTGGAAGAAGCGCACGCGTACGCCGAAGACGGCGGCGTCGCCGCCAACGAACGATGTGAAGAGGTTCGAGGTCTCGAGGGCGACACAGCGCCCGAAGGGAAGCGGACCCATGACCGCGCCGGTCAGTGCCCAGGCACCGGTCACGACGGGGAGCTGGGCCAGGACGAAGGCCGCCGCCACCCAACCCCAGCTGGCATCGCGGATGACGCTCAGCGAGCCCGAGGCCTCGGTGAGGACGCCGATGATGAGCCAAAGTCCCACCACGCTGCCCACGACCATCAGCAGGTTGGGCCAGCTGATGCGTTTCGTCTCGACCAACTTCGGGACCTCCACCTCGGCGGCCGTGGCGAGGTCCTCGCGCAACGTCTTGAGGTAGCCCTTCTGCGACTGGGCCATGCGCACGGTCTCGGGGTCCAGCGTGGAGCGCTGCAGGCGGGTGAGGACAACCTGGATCGTCTCGGGATCGAGCACACGGCAGGTCGAGGCCACGCCGCGGTCGATGCCGGCCACCACCGCCACGGCCGCCACGGCCGCAGCCAGGTCGCCATCGGTCCGCGTGGCAGGGGCCGACGACGAGGCGCGCCGGAAATCGCGCAACACCGGGCCCCGCGCCGTGGCGAGGACGGTCTCCGGGCTGAGTGCGCCGTGCGAGATCCCCGACTTGCGGAGCAGCAGCACGGAGCGAAGGAAGCCGTCGAGGTCGTCGTCGCTGACCCTGCCCCGTTCTCTCTGCGAGAACCGGCTCCCTTCGGGCAGCCGCGTGACGAGGGCCGCGTCGCGGGCCGGTCCGCACCGTCCGGCCGCGACGACCTCCGGGACCCGCGCGCCGGCATGGGCCGCCAGGAAGGTCAGGTACGCCTCGTGCTCCACCTGCTGCAGACGGTTGAGGACGAGCGTGGGCCCTGAATCTCGGTAGATGCAGAAGCGCCACACCTTGCGGAGCCACTGTGCGTCAGCGGCGTCGCGTCCGTAGACCGCAAGTTCGAGCGGCCGGCCCTCCGTGTCCGTGCCGGCAAAGGACGCCACGCCCCACTCCTGGCGCGCCATGGAGGTCAGCCCGTGGACTTCGACCTGCAGGTCGCGGACCGCATCGGCCACCTCGGCCGCCGAGGGAAGCCCGTTGGGCGCGCCCATGGCGAGGTGGCAGGCGGCCGCCGTGCCCCACCCCACAATCACCGCGGCAGTGACTCCGAGCGGCAGGCCGTAGGCGCCGACCACCGCGCAGAGCGCAGCCAGCGAGACCGCGCCGACCACGAGGCGACGCGTCGGACGGCTCAGGTACGGCAGGCCCACCAACGCGACCGCCGTCGCCACGGCCAGCTGGAGGATCGGGAAGCGCGGATTGAAGCCGGCGAAGTCCGGAATGGGCGGGCGCCCGGCCGCGGGGCCGAGCAGCGCGCCGAGCAGGAGGCACACGAGCAGCGCTGCCACGCCTGCCACCGCCATCTGTCGCACGGCCGCCAGCCGGGGCACGAGCAGGCCGACGAGGACCAGCGTCACGATGACGCCGACGGACCCCAGGAACCACAGCGCAGTGATCAGCCAGTGGATACCCGAGGGTGGGGGAGTGATGAGCTCGGTCACGTGGATCTCCACCGAGGTGTTGGCCTGGACCAGCGGGACGCAGATCACCACCAGCACGGCGGCCATGCCGACGCGGACGGCGTCGGAGGCCCGGCGCCGGGTCGTGCCGCCTCCGCGGGGCCCCAGAAGTAGGGAACGGACGCGCTGGCTCCAAGAGGTGTGCCCGACGTCCTCCGGAACGGACGTCAGCTCGATGCCGGCGGGTCCGGCTGAACCCATGATCTTCATGTCGGACGCTGGTGCCGCAGTCTTGTGCCCCGAGGCCGGACCAGGAGATGGTGCACCGGCGCCATCTTGGCCGGTCCGGCCCCTCCCGCCTGGGAGGGAGCCCAAACGCTGTAAATACGATTGACTTAGTCGGGTTTTGCGTCTAGCCTCTCGCAAATGGTTCCTCCGGCCACTCGTCGCCCGCTCGTGGCGGCGGGCACGGTCACCGCCACGGTGCGCCGCCCTCGCATCAATCCCCGGGAGGTGGCGAGACGCCTTGCTCCCGCCGTGCAGTGGCCGGGAGCGCTCGACACGCGGAGCCGCTCCTGGCGACTGATGGCCCGCACGCCGGACTTCGACGCCTGGCTGATTGCCTGGCCCAAGGGTGGGAAGGTCGAGCTCCACGACCACGGCGTTTCTACCGGGGCAGTGAGTGTCATCAGCGGCGCCCTCGTGGAAGCCGTGCCGCGGCGCGACGACACGGGACGCCTGACCTTGGTCCGCCGTGAACTCCAAGCGGGGGCGATGCTGGGCTTCGGTGCCGGCCACGTCCACGACGTGACCAACGAATCGGACGAGCACGCCCTCAGCCTGCACGTCTACAGTCCGGCTCTGACCTCCATGACGTTCTACGAGCTGACCGAGGATCGCCTGGTGGTCCGGGACGTTGCGTGGTCCGCCGATGGCAGCGGGGAATTCGAACACGGCAAGGCAGTGGAGCCCGTCGGCGCGGGGGCGACGGCCGTCCTTTGACGGCGCACAGCGCCGACGATCTCCTGGCTTCGGCCCGGGCGAGGATCCAGCGCGTCGAACCCGACGAGCTGGACGCGCTCTCAGCGGCCGGCGCCCTGGTGGTCGACATCCGGCCTGCCGCTCAGCGTGCCGCCGAAGGCGAGCTCGGATTCGGCCTCGTCGTCGAGCGCAACGTGCTCGAGTGGCGTTTCGATCTGACCGGGAATCACACGCTGCCCGAGGTCAGTGACTACGACCAACCCGTGGTCGTGGTGTGCTCGGAGGGCTATGCCTCGAGCTTGGCGGCGGCATCGCTGCGAGAGCTCGGTTTCATTCGAGCCGGCGACCTGAGTGGTGGCTATGTGGCCTGGCGCCGCTGGCGTGATGCTCGGGCCGACGACACCCCGGACGACCCCGGCACCACGAGGTAACTCGGAGGGAATCCCCGATCCCCCGTCCTCCGTACATCCGTCGACGGCGCGTCCCGTGGCGAGAGCGGGAGGCGCCGTCACCAGTGTTGGACCGGGAGCGGAGCGAACGGATGGACACCGCGTGACGACGATCAACGCCGAGTTGGGCACGACGGAGCGCCGCCGCGCCATGCTCGTGTCGCCGGGCACCCTCGGCCTCGCGGCCGCGACCGGTCTCGTCCTCTTCGAAGCGGTCGACGCCCTTCTCGGCTCGCACGGCCTCGGTGCCACCCTGCACGCCGGCTGGTCCCAGCTCGTCGCTCCGGCCTTCGTCCTCCTCGTGCTCGCGGCCGTGGCGTGCGAGCGCCTGTGGCCGGCCGAACGGCGGCCGTTCCTCGCCCGCGGCCACGTGCAGGACGCGTCCTACTTCCTGCTCTACATCCTGGCCATTGCGCCGTTCATGACCCTGCTCAGCGTGGGCAGCGCGGTCATCCTGCGCAGCCACGCCACCTGGCTCCAGGCGACGTGGACGGCCCAGTGGCCGCGCTGGACCGTCGTCGTCGTCACGTTACTGGCCATGGACCTGTGCAACTGGCTGGCCCACTGGGGCGACCACCGCGTCGGCGCGCTGTGGCGCGTGCATGCGCTACACCACTCGCAGGAAGAGCTGAGCGTTCTCACCTCGTTCCGTGCCCACCCGTTGATGCACATCACTGGGTTCGTGCTCGCCACGGTGCCCGTGCTCCTGCTCACCGGCGCACATCCGCTGGCGCCCGTCCTCATCACGGTCTACGTCTGCCTCGGCACCCTGCCGCACACCAACGTCCGCTGGTCCTACGGGCCGCTGGGTCGCGTCCTGGTGAGCCCCGCCTACCACCGTCAGCACCACGCGATTGAAGGGCAACAAGAAGCAAATCTCGGGGTCGTGCTTACCGTGTGGGACGTGGTCGCCGGGCGGGCGCGCTTCCCGGTCCGGGGCGCCGCCCCGTGTGCCACCGGACTGGCCGGCCGGCCCGTGCTCGTGGAGCAGGCCGGCGGGGAGGCGGGGCACGCTGCCCCGGTGCGCCTGCTGGCGCGTCAGCTGGCGCAGCCGTTTACGACTGCGTGAACCGCGCGGCCGCCTCACCGTGCAGGCGGCCTGAGGGCAGGCGCCGGCCGGCGGCTACGAGGACCAGCGCCTGCGCCGGCCCCGCCACCAGGGCGCCGGAGCCCGAGGACCAGTCCAGGTCGTCCGCTCGCAGCTCCACGTCGCTGAGATCGATTCCGAACAGGTTCGGCGCGCCCTCCGCCGCCACGAGCGCGAGCACCGAACGGATGGACGCGTCGGGCACGCGCCGCGCCAGCGGCACGGCCTCCTCGATGTCCAGGGCGTGGATGACGCAATGGGTCAACGCACCATCGCTGCCGCCACCCGGCGGCTCCCACCCGTACAGCACCGGTGATCGGAGGCCGTTCAGGAGGGTGTCCGCCGGCAGCGCCCCGTCGCGTGTGGCGATCGCGTCGGACAGTCGGGTGAAGTCTCCGCCGGCGGCTTCGAGCTCCGCCATGAAGGCGGGGCCGTCGTAGCGCGCCGGCATCGTCACGTGCGCGACGACTTCGCGGGTACGCCATCTCTCGCACAGCGAGGGCTCGTCCCACACGTGGGCCCCGGCCGCCTCGAGGAGGTCGGCGAGGGCGCCGTACTCTTCGGCGATGGCGTCGCGCGCGGCGAAAGCGCCCGTCACGGCACCAGCTTGGCGAGATACGCCGCGAAGCGATCGAGTGACGAGAGGAAGCCGGCTCGGGCCTCAGAGGCGAGGAAGGCCTCGGGCACGTAGGTCTGATGGATCCTGACCTCGGTGCGCCGAGGGCCGAGGGCCACGAACTCGGAGCGCACTCGCATGCCCGAGTGCGACTCGGTCCAGACGAGCAGCTCGGGCGCGCGCACCTCGTCGTAGACCGCACTGGTCGGGTACTCGCTCCCGTCGGCGTCGCTGACCATCACGGTCGCGAACACGCCGCCGGGCCGGGCGTCGACAGTCATGCGCTCGCGTGGCGCGCTCACCCCGGCGGGGCCCCAGAAGTGGGTGAGGTGGTCGGGATCGGTCATGCACGCGAAGACGAGCTCGCGTGGCGCGTCGAAGACCCGGCTGAAGTGCAGCTCGCCGCGTTCAGCCATGGGTGTCCCCCATCCGCGCTGCCTCAGGTTGCAGGTCGACCAGCAGCGCGTCGAGCTTGTCGAAGCGCTCTTCCCACAGCCGCCGGTTCGTCGCGATCCAGTCCAGCGCGCCGTCGAGCGCGCCCGCCTCCAGGTGACAGGGGCGGAACTGAGCGTCACGCCGGCGAGAGATAAGGCCGCTGCGCTCCAACACCTTGAGGTGCTTGGAGATTCCGGGCAGCGACATGGCAAAGGGGGCGGCCAATTCGGTGACGGTGGCGTCGCCCCGGGCCAACCGGCTCACTATGGCGCGCCGGGTCGGGTCTGCCAACGCGGCGAAGGCCGAGTCGAGCGTGTCGGTTGTGGTCATCGACAGAAGTTAACCTCATGGTTATTTAGCTGTCAAGTTAATTAGTTGGCGACCGGCTGACCTGCACAGCACGCGGCGCCGGCTCGTCCGGTCGAGATCGGGCCGGGCCGCTAGCGGGTAGACCACTCGCATGGACTCTCCCGTTCGCGCGCTGCGCGCCTCAGTCGAACGCCTGCAAACCCTCACCAGTGGGTTGGATGACGCGCAGGTCGCGTCGCCGTCGTATTGCGACGACTGGTCGATCGCCCAGGTCCTTTCGCATCTGGGCTCGGGTGCGGTCATCCTCCAACGGAGCCTGGAGGATGTCCGGGCCGGGACCACCACGCCGGACGACTTCAACCCGTCGGTGTGGGACGAGTGGAACGCCAAGGCGCCCCGGGTCCAGGCCGACGACGCTCTGGTTGCCGACGAGGCCGTGACCGAGGCGATCGAGGCAGTCGACGAGAGCGAGCGGGCGCGGTTGGTCTTCCACCTGGGGCCGATGAGCCTGAGCTTCGACGACCTCGTCGGCATGCGGCTCAACGAGCACGCCTTTCACACCTGGGATATCGCGGCCGCCCTGGACAAGGGCGCCCGACTGTCCGACGACGAGGCTGCGCTGGTCGTCGACAACCTCGGCCGCATTGTGGCCTTCAGTGGGCGCCCCGACGGGCAAGAGCGCACCATCGCCATTCACACCACCGAGCCCGAGCGGGACTTCGCGTTGCGCTTCTCCGCCGATGGCGTGGAGCTGCGCACCGGCGAGCACGGGCAGCAGCCCGACCTCGAGTTGCCCGCCGAGGCGTTCGCCCGGCTGGTCTACGGCCGGCTCGACGCCGCCCACACGCCTGCCTTCACGGGAGACGCGGCGCTGCTCGACTCGCTGCGCACCGTGTTCCCCGGGTTCTGAGCCGCCGGCGCGGCATGGCGCGGCCAGGTCCGGAGCGATGGCGTCGCGCCGTTGCCGACGGTCCTGTCTCATAGGGATTGCAACAGTCGATTGCAGGATTCGTGGTCCGTCGCGGTGAGAAAGCCATGCCGCGGCCGTTACCGACTCATTGCAACGATCGGCCCGTGCCCATCGCACGAGCGTGCTCGTTGCAGAACGACTGAGAACGGTGGGACCACATGCGCAGCGAAGAGCCGCAGAAGGACGTGAAGGTACGGAGGGACGAAGGGACCCCAGCGGAAGCAGGTGGTACCGGCGCGGCCCGCCTCTCGCGGCGTCAGGCCATGGGACACATGTCCGCCGTGGCCGCCGCCGGCGCGGTGGCCTGGGCGGTGCCCGAGATCCTCACCGCGAAGCCGGCGGCCGGTGCGACGCTGTCGAACCCCGATGCCGCTTCGGTGGGCGTCTGGAGCACCAGTTCCACTGATCCCGCCGGCTTCAACGGGCCCGAAGGGGTGACCACGGCGGCGCATGCCGCCAACCCGCTCGCCTTCACCGGTCTCAACATCCAGCGGGACGCGGAAGTCGGCGCTGCGCTGGTGGCCGGCGGTTGGGCCATGCAGCACTGGGCGAGCCGCGCTCCGAAGCCGGCTGTGCGCGGGCCGTCCGGAGCGCACGAGGTGGACGGGGCAGCTGCCGACTGAAGCCGGCCCGTCGAGCGCCGGATCACTCCAGACGGGAGCGCGCCCGGGGCGGCAGGCCCGCCACGCGTCGCGCCCGGTCGCGCAGCCCGTGCCCAAGGACGAGGTGGCGAAAGAGCATCCTGGCGCGTCGGGCCCGGCCGTCGGTCAGCGCGTAATTGAACTGGTAGTCGCTCAGGTCGAGTTGGGTCAACGGCCAGGTGACCGACAGCAGCCTGCGCACGGAGTCGCCGCGGTGTCCGCGGTGCGGGAGCGGGAACAGCTCGACAGGCGCGTCGAGCCCGGCCCGACGGGCCATGGCCAGGGCCGCGCCGACCACCGCCACGCACCGCGCGGCCCGGGCCATGGCCCGGACGCGGTCCCAGTCGATGGCGGTGCCCTGTCCTTCGGCGTGCCCGACGATCATGGCCAGGTCGGCCATCCACACCAGCCGCACGAACCGGTGGTACGGCTTCCCGGCGTGTGCCGCCAGCACGACGATCTCCTCGAGCGGGGGCAATCCGAATGCCTTTGTGCCGGCGCATTCGAGCGGCTGCCGCCGCGCCCACAGCTCCTCGGAATCGAGCGCCGTCACCCGTTCTGCCGGATCCTCCAGCCCGTAGTGGACTTCGAGCACGAGAGAAGGGATGTCGCGGTGACTCAGCACGGTGTCGTAGTGGCCAACACCACCCGGACGAGTCACCTCCCACCCGGCCCGGCCGAGGGCTTCGAGCGCATGTTGGTGATCAGCCCGAGGCAACAGCAGGTCGATGTCGTCCATCGGCCGCAAGCCGGGCTGGGGGTAGCGCGCCGCCACGGCCGGGCCCTTGAAGATGACCGGCTCGAGCCCGACGTCGGTGAGCGGACGCACGGCGAGCGCGACGGCACGAGGGAGCAGGAGGACCTCCTCCATCCTCAACGTGTCTGCCATGTCGCCCAACGTGGCCCGGTCGGGGCCGAGAGCGTCCAGTGAGCCCGCCGCGCCGAGCGCCCGCCACAACAGCGCGCCGATCCGCTGATCCGAGGCAGCACGCACCGCCCACCCCGGGTCGGCCCCACCGGCGAGCGCCCGCCGGACGCCGGCCGGATCAGGATCTCGGCGGCAGGCCTCCCACAGCAGCGTGG
>Ga0302325_10010353_pt1 | contig 20232 bp, 18 predicted proteins | sample Palsa_T0_2_FD_201948 | JGI IMG/M metagenome (GOLD analysis project Ga0302325, IMG submission 201948) | Peat permafrost microbial communities from Stordalen Mire near Abisko, Sweden - Palsa_T0_2 | ecosystem: Environmental > Terrestrial > Soil > Palsa > Peat permafrost | place: Sweden: Abisko...
TACCGACTCGAGTAGCACGACGACCTACCACGCCTACCAGCTCCAGTCCAAGGGCTTCGGCCCCGGTTCGACGGGGCCGCTCCAGACGGTGTCAAAGCTGCCGCACGCCGGCGACAGCGCGGTGGCCGCCGAGCTACGCCACGCGTTCGTCGGTCTGCCTGACGTCGCTGCGGTCTCGCCCCCGGTGCTCAGCCAAAACCGCGACGTCGCCGTGATCAACGTGATCCCGAAGACCACGCCGCGAGCGAAGGCGACCTCGACGTTGCTCTCGCTGCTGCGCGACAAGATCATCCCGCCGCTCGAGCGGCGGACTGGCGCCGTGGTCTACGTCGGCGGCACGACAGCCCTCTTCGCCGACTTCTCGAGCTTCATGGCGAGCAAGCTGCCGCTCTTCATCGGTGCTGTGGTGCTGATATCGGCGCTGCTCCTGCTCGTCGTGTTCCGCTCGGTGTTCGTCGCGGCGAAGGCGATCGTGATGAACCTGTTGAGCGTGGGCGCCGCGTTCGGCGTCGTCGTTGCCGTCTTCCAATGGGGCTGGCTCGGCGGCGTCGTCGGTATCTCCACCACATCGCCGATCGCCGCCTTCCTGCCTGTGATGGTGTTCGCGATCGTCTTCGGCCTGTCGATGGACTACGAGGTGTTCCTGATGTCGCGGATGCACGAGGAGTGGGAGCGGACCGGTGATGCGGCGTACGCGATGCGCCACGGTCTTGCCTCCACTGGTCGGGTGATCACAGCGGCTGCGGCGATCATGGTCTGTGTCTTCGCCTCGTTCGTCCTCGGCGACAACCTCACGATCAAGCTCTTCGGTGTCGGTCTCGCGTCGGCCGTCTTCCTCGACGCGTTCCTGATCCGCGCGATCCTCGTCCCGGCGATCATGGCGATCATGGGCGCCCGCGCCTGGTGGCTGCCGCGTGGCCTGGACCGCGCTCTGCCGCGGCTCAACGTCGATCCGGGCGGACCGGAGATCGCCACCGAGGGCATCTGAGGCGCGCGTCGGGCCTCTGTAGGCTGGAACAGAGACCATCAGCAAAGGAGATTCGATGAAGGCAACATGGAAGGGTGCCACGCTGGCCGAGAGTGACGACACGGTCGTCGTCGAGGGAAATCATTACTTCCCGGCAGACAGCGTCAGCGCCGAGCATTTCAAGGATTCCGAGTCGCACACCACCTGCCACTGGAAGGGCGAGGCCAGCTACAAGACCGTCGTCGTCGACGGCGAGGAGAATCCGGACGCCGCGTGGTACTACCCCGAGCCGAAGGAAGCGGCGGCCGAGATCAAGGACCGCTTCGCCTTCTGGCACGGCGTCGAGGTCAGCGCGTAGTTCAGCTGGGGAGCGACCAGATGTCGAGCACACCGCTCGACGCATGGTCGTTCGCGTCGCCTTCGGGCTCGATCACGTAGCCGTCCGCGACGATCGGGCTGTTCCAGTGGCCCGTACCGGACGCCAGCGTTGCCAGCAGCTTGCCACTGTGAGGAACGTAGACGTTCACACCGCCGGAATCCATGTCGTATACGTAGAGCAGGCCGCCTGCAACGATCGGGCTGGTCCCGTGGGTCGCGTTGCTCCAGGCGACATGAAGGCGCCGGTGTGAGAGGTAATAGGCGGTGGTTCCGCCGCCGTCGGCGACGAACACCGTCGAGTGCCAGACGGCGGGAGCGCTGAAGAGCATCGCGCCACCAGGCGTCGGCAGGAGCTGGAGCTGCCCGCCGGTGCGTTCCGGCAGTGGGTGGCGGGCTCCGTCGAGGCGCTTCAGATCGAGCAGCCGCAGGAGCCCGTCCTTGCCGCCGATCAGCACCAGGTGGCCCGGCAGAACAGCCGGCGAGCCGGAGCCCTCGTCGAGGTCGGAGCTGTTGAGCGTAGCCTGGTTGACGGGCGTGTAGGCCTGGACCAGACTCAGGCCGGGCAGGGTCAGCTCGATCAGGCTGTCGCCGAAGTCCGTGGTGCCATTCCAGGGAGCGTTGCCGGTGGCAATCAGCACCCGGTGCGCCCCCGGCAGCACGACCGGGCCGCTGCGCGAGAGGATTGCGGAGTCGCTGGCCGAGCAGGTCGGCGGTGAGATGATCTCGCGGCGGTTCGCGCAGAGCGTGTTGAAGACGTGCTCGATCTGTCCGCTCTGCGGGTTGATCGCGACGATATGACCGACGTAGGGAGGCGTGTCGCCGATGTAGCCGCCGGTCGTTGCGAGCACCTCCCCGTCGGCCATGTTGAGCGATGCCGTCAGCTTCTCGCGCGAGGGAAGAACGGTTACGTGCACCGGCCAGCCCGCCGCTTCCTGGCCGCTTTCGATACTCAGCTTGTGAACCAGGCCATTCGGCGAGGTCGCGTAGACGGAGCCATCGGCGAGGTCGGCGACCGGCGTCGCCACCGTGATCTGGTAGCTCCCGGCCCAAGCGCTGATTCCCGGCGGCGTGAACTTCCACAGGATCTGTCCGCTGGCTGGACTGATCGCCATCGTGATGCCGTAGGTGGTCGTGACTATCACCACGTTCTGCACGGTTCCGGCGACGTCCACGTTGCTCAGGAAGATCGGCGAGCTGTCGACCGTCCCCGGCAGGTGGACCTGGCGCTGACGCAGTTGCTTGACGTTGGCGGCAGTGATGCCGGTCGCGGCGCCGGTTGCGTCACTGCGTTGCGGGTTGAGCCCGAACTCGGTCCAGTTATGAAGAAGAGCGGCGCCGCTTGCGTTCGCTGCGCTGACAACGTGGGCCGTGACGGCGGGTTGTGGCGTCCTGTAGGTCCGGGCGCCGCCGATCGATTCGACTGCCCCGATGCTCGCCGCGGCAGCGCACAGCACCGCGATTCCGCCAACCAGCGGCCGGCTGCGCACGATCCTCATCCCCTCGAAGGCTAGCGTCTAGCCGATATGGGCCGGTGCAACCGTCGCGGCCGGCGTCGCGCCCTTGGTGCTTCCGACGACGTTCACCTGGAAGGCAGCGGAGCCATGCGCCCCGAGCGACGGGATCAGGCTCTGCCCTGCGGCCACGACGCGCGAGCCGGCGAGCGCGACCGCGTAGACCGTGACGTCGGCCGCGGGGGCGCTCGAACTGTTGCTCGCGCTGCCGCCGATGAACGGCCCGACGAAGTTGCTGCCAACGGCGAGCTTGCTGGCGCTCAGTGACGGCGGCGGAGCGCTCGCCGTGGGCGCCCCGATCTTCGTGACGACGCGCACCGGCGTACCGCCGCTTGCGAGCACACTCGAGTCGACCCACCACACGGTTGCGTGAGGATCGAGGAGTGACAGCTCGCCGCTGGGCGAGCCCTCGCCGACAGTTGAGTTGCTGTAGACGGCTTTGCCGGCCGCGTCATAGGCGGTGATCAGGATTGGGATGTCGGCCTGCGCCTTGCTCGAGGTGTTGCTCAGCTCCAGCGCAGCGGCGTCGCCGCTGGCTGAGCTGACGATCTGCGCCGAGACGACGCGGACGCTCGCGTCTGCGCCCTTGATCTGCGTGGTTGCGGCCGAGGCGCTCTGGTGGCCGAGGCGCTTGGCGATCGCTGCGCTCTCCTGTTCGGTGCTCTCGCAGCCCGCGAGGGCAATCGCGGCGAGGAGCGTGAGCAGCGCCGCGCCGCGGTGCTTCATCCGAAGACGCCGGCGATGTACTCGCGCGTCTGTTCATCACGCGGCGCCGTGAAGATCTGTTCGGTGTCGCCGAGCTCGACGAGATCCCCGAGGTACATGAAGGCGACACGGTCGGCGATCCGGCGCGCCTGTTGGAGGTTGTGCGTAACGATCACGATCGCTAGGTCCTCACGCAGTTGCAGGATCAGGTCCTCGATCACGGACGTCGAGCGTGGGTCGAGCGCCGAGCAGGGCTCGTCCATCAACAGGATCTCGGGCTCCTGCGCGATCGCTCGAGCGATGCATAGCCGCTGCTGCTGGCCTCCGGACAGTCGCAGCGCGGAGCGGTCGAGGTCGCCACGAACTTCCTCGTAGAGGCCGGCGCGCTGGAGCGCTTGGTTGACGAGCGGCTCGAGCTCGCGGCGACGCGGCCGCCGGCGTGACTGCTCGCGCAGCGCAAAGGCGACGTTGTCGAAGATCGACATCGGGAACGGGTTGGGCTGTTGGAAGACCATCGAGACGCGTGCCCGAAGCTCGGTGTCGACGAGCTCATGCGTGTCATCGCCATCGAGCAGGATCTGCCCGCTGTGGCTCGCGTTGTGCGTCAGCTCGGTCAGGCGGTTCAGGGTCCGCAACAGCGTCGTCTTGCCGCAACCCGATGGTCCGATCAACGCGAGCACCTCGCCCTTGTGGATCGATAGCGACACGCCCTTGACCGCCGGTGTGCCGCCGTAGAAGACGCTGACGTCCTCGACGCGCAGGCGCTCGACCGTCGTCGCCGGCGCGCGCGCGTGGCGCACTGAAGTGTTGGTTTGTTCAGGTGCGATGGCCATCAGTTCTGCTTCGAAGTCAAGCTTGTCGATCGGCAATGACTCATTCTTCCATGCTTCGGTGTCGGGCTCAGAATCCGTCATCTCGCGCTCGCTGCTCACGCTCCCAGCCTCCGGCTCGGCTGGTGCAGCGGCGGCCCCCCGATCCGCCCGACGCGACCCACAGCCCAGTTCAGCCCGACCACCAGCAGCAGCAGAATTGCTGCCGCGGCGTAGGCCTTTTGCGGGGCATTACCATCACCCGCCGGCGAGTTGTTGAAGATATAGCTCGTCAGGGTCGAGCCGGTGCCGCTGAGAAACCCGAACGAACCCGCCGACTGGAGTCGCAGCGTCGCGCCGAGCAGCAGGATCACGATCGCGGTGTCGCCGATGATCCGCGCGAGGCCGAGCGTCGAGCCGGTGGCGATGTCGCGGCGGACCGCCGGTAGGACGACGCGCCGGATCGTCGCGATTCGCGTCTTGCCGAGTGCGTAGGAGGCCTCCCGCATCTGGCGCGGCGTCGCCAGCAGTCCGTTGCGCGTCGCGGTGTAGATCGCGGGAATCGCGAGGAAGGACATCATCACGCCGGCGGTCAGGAACGACCGGCCGAATGCGCCGCCCGGCTCGCGGAACGACAGAAAAGAGAAGAAACCGAGCTGGAAAAACGCCAGACCAAAGATCGCGATCACGATGTCGGGCGTGCCGGCGATTATCTCCACCGTTGACTCGACGATCCGCCCGAGCCAGCGTGGCCGGCCAAACTCGACCACCCAGACGGCGGTCACCACGCCGACCGGCACCGCGATCAACAGGCCGATCGCCCCGAGTAGGACAGTGCCCTCGATCGCGTCGAGGAAGCCGCCTGAGCCGGACTGGGTCACCGACGCGCTCGGATGCGTAACGAGCAGGCTTGGCCGGAGGTACTCGATGCCCTGGACCGCGAAGAAGACGAGTACCGCCGTGAGCACGGCGCACAGCGCGATCCCGGCCGTCCACGTCAGAACAAAAAGTATCTGGTCGCGCAGCCGCCAGCTGCGCAGCGGCGCGCGGCGTCCGCGACGGCGTCGCGGCGGTGGCGCCAGCCGCGACGCGCTCACTTGCTCTGCGCTGGCCATCAGTCGCTGACCTGGTAGCGGCGCATCGGCAGCCTGATCAGGTAGCTCGCGAGCGACAGGACGAAGCTGGAGAAGAGCAGCAGTGCTGCTATCGCATACATCGTCGAGTGCACTACGGGAGCACTGAGGTTCTCAGCCTGTCGCACGATCTCCGAGGCCAGCGTCTCGACCGGTTCGAAGAAGAAGATCTTGCCGTCGAGTGGGTTCGGCGCAAATGCCTTGCCGCCGGAGACCATCGACACCACGACTGCTTCGCCGATCCCGCGAGCAGCGGCGAGGGCCGTGGCGGCGACGATCGCAGGGCGGATCGCGCGGAGCGACACGGCGAGTGTCGCGCGCAGCGGGTTCAGCCCGAGTGCGATCGCCCCCTCGCGCCACGCTCGTGGGACGGATTCGAGGGCATCGGTGATCAGCGCCGTCAGGATCGGCGTGATCATCAGCGTCACCAGCAGGATCGTGAGACCCAGACCGCCCCCGGTCAGCTGGATGACGTTGATGACCGAGTTCTCCTCAGCCTGGGTAAGCAGGTTATTCTCGATGAACGGCACGAGCACGAGGATCCCGATCAGCCCGTAGAGGACGCCCGGGATCGCTGCCAGCAGCCGGATCACCGGCTTCATCGTGCGCTGCACGATCGGTGGGGCGAAGTCGACGATGAAGATCGCGGTGGCGATCGCGATCGCGAGGCCGAACAGCACCGCGAACCCAGCCGTCAGGAGCGTGCCCCAGATCAGCGGCCAGATATGGACGGCGTAGGCGGACGCCGGCGGGTGGGCGGTGGTGTTGATCATCGCCCCGACCTGGTTATCGAGGTCGCCGCCGGAGCCGAGCCAGGACGCGCCGTCGTGGCTGAACGTCGGCCACGCACCACGGACGATGAACACGATCATCAGGACGATCCCGATCGCGAGCAGACACGCCACCGCGCCGAGCAGTTGCTCGGCGCGGCGGTCACTCCATGGTCTACGTAGACGTTCGAGCATCGATCGCCCGGGGCTCCTCGGGGTCAGCCGCTAACCGTCTTCGGCAGCGTCAGCGGGATCCAGTTGCTTTCGATGATCTTCTTCGCGGGCTTGCTGGTTTGGACCCAGTTGATGAAGCGGCCCTCGGCGTCGCCGACCGCCGCGCCCTTCGTGACGGCGTAGAAGAACGCGTAGCCCGGGTAGGTCTCGTCGACGGTGTCGGCGACGTTGCAGCCGACTCCGTTGTAGGCGACAGCGTTGACCTTCTTGTTGAGCGCGAAGTAGTCCGACAGGAAGCCGATTGCGTTCGGGTCGCTCTCGACCTTGCTCTGCAGCTCGCCTTCGCTTGCCCACTGCGTGGCGCTCGAGGTAACGACGGTGGACTTGGCGCCGCCGAGCAGCGTGCTTGCGAACGTCGTCAGCACGCCAGCCACCGACGTGCGGCTCTCAACGTCGATCGGCGTCTTGAGGCTCGAACCCGACACCTGGCTCCAGTTGGTCACCTTGCCCTCGAAGATCTGCTCGACCTGCGAGGTCGTGAGGTTCGAGATCGGGTTGGAGGGGTTCGTGACGACGCAGACGAAGTACTTGGCGAGCGGATAGAAGTCGAGGCCTCCGGGGGTCGTTGACGTCGGCGCGGCCGAGGCGACGCCGATATTGACCTTGCCGGCCGCGGCATCGTTGATGCCGACGGTGCTGCCGCCCTGGGCGACGATGAACCTGACCTTGTGGTGGTGGAGCGCCGAGTACTTCGCGGTCAACAGCTCGATCAGCGGGAATGCGGCGGTCGAGCCAGACATGCTGATGACCTGCGTCGCTAATGCGACAGCGGGCAGCGCGATTGCGAGCGCCGCGGCCGCAAGGATTGGAACGAGGAGACGACGTGGTCTTTCAATCAACTAGGGAACTCCCTGTCCTGTGGTTTGACAAGTGGATTGCGTCGAGCCTAGCATAAAGCCCACAAACCCGATCCACAAACCTTTGATTGCGCTAGGCTACGCGCCTCACACCTACGAATGGAGAAAAAGTTGCTCAACTCTTCGCCCGCCCGACGCCGCCTGGCGGCAACGCTCGGGGTGCTCGGAAGCGCCGCCGCTCTGGCAGCGGTCGTCGGCCCGTCGCTCGTCCAGGCCGACAGCATCGCGCCGGTGACGACCGGCGGGACCGGCACGACCGGCGCGACCGGCACCGATCCGAACGACTACACGTGCAGCGGCCAAATCCGCAAGGGCAACCCCGAGGCCGGGACTCCCGGGACCCAGGTCCAGTATCGCTTCTCCTGCGACGGGCCGATCACCGGATACCAGATCGAGACCGAGCCGCATCAGATCGTCTACTACGACGCGTCGCCGGTTGCGACGATCGGGGATGTGTCGACGACTGACATCTTCGAATGCGAGGGCATCACGCCGGGTGTCGCGATCAACTGCGTCGGTCAGTCCTCGGCCGCCGGTGAGGTCATCACGGGTCAGTTCGCGATCCAGGGCAAGATCAACGCCGAGCCGCTGGTCGACGCGATCCTGACCGTGACGGACGCCACGGCGCCTGCGACGACGGTGACGAGCGCGAGCAAGACGGCACCCGTGACGGTGACCCCCGTCGTCACCCAGTACTTGTCGGGGCCGTTCGACCTCGGTCGGCCGGTCAACATCAAGCACGACGAGTTCAGCGGCGACCTGCGCCTCGGCAACACGCCGCCGATCGTCGTTCTGAGGGCCAAGACGAAGAAGGGCACCTGGATCACGACGCCCGAGCCGGTGGATGGAACAACCGGAACCACCGGCGTGAAGCAGTCGTAAGCCGGGTCGGATTGGGAGCGCCTCGCGGCTGCGCGCCGCGGGGCGCTCAGGCGCTGCTCGGCGGTGTTTCGCCCGCTCGCAGGAGGTGCAGGCGCATCAGCTCCTCCTGGGCGCTGAACGGCTGATCGCCCTCGCGCACACCGAGCCGTGCCCAGCGCCCGTCGTGGTCGAGTTGCCACGCGTTCTGGTTGTCGCGGAGGCACATCTCGACGGTTGCGAGCACCTCGGCTCGTAATTGCGGGTCCTCGATCGGCACAGCAAGCTCGACGCGGTGCTCGAGGTTGCGTGGCATCAGGTCGGCGGAGGAGATGTAGACGATCTGCTCGCCGCTGCGCTCGAAGGCGTAGACGCGCGAATGCTCGAGGAAACGCCCAACGACCGAGACCACGCGGATCGTCTCGGAGATGCCCGGCAGGCCGGGACGCAGGCAGCAGATGCCGCGGACGTTGAGGTCGACGCGTACGCCGGCTTGGGAGGCGGCATACAGCGCGTCGATGCAGGTCTTGTCGACGAGCGCGTTGATCTTGATCAGGATCCGCGCTGGGGCGTCCGCCGAGTGAGCGGCGACCGTCTGCTCGATCTCGCCGAGGATCGCGTCACGTAGGTGGCTTGGGGCGACGAGAACCTTGCGGTAGCTGCGCTGGCGTGCAAACCCGGTGAGGAAGTTGAACAGCTCCGCGACGTCCGAGCCGATCGCGTCGTCGGTTGTGAACAGGCCGAAGTCCGTGTAGAGGCGTGCCGTGGTCGAGTGGTAGTTGCCGGTGCCGATGTGCACGTAGTTGCGCACGCCGCTACCCTCGCGCCGCACGACGAGCACGCACTTGGCGTGCGTCTTCAGCGCCGGGTGACCGTAGACCACGTGGACGCCGGCTTCCTCGAGCGCCTTGGCCCACTGGATGTTCGTCTGTTCGTCGAAGCGCGCCTGCAGTTCGACCAGGCAGACCGCCTGCTTGCCGCGCTCGGCGGCGCGAATCAGTGCCGGAACCAGGGGCGAATCGTCGCTCGTGCGGTAGACCGTCTGTTTGATCGCGAGCACCTGCGGATCGGCCACTGCCTGCTCGACGAAGCGCTCGACCGACGCCGAGAACGAGTCGTAGGGATGGTGGACCAGCACGTCGCCGGAGCGCATCGCGGCCATCACGTCGGCGCGTCCCTCGTCGTCGCTGCGGAACCGTGGCGGCGTCAGCGGCACCCAGGGCGTGAAGCGCAGCTCGCTGTAGCCAGCGAGCTTTGTCAGCTGGAGCAGCCCTGTGAGGTCGAGCGGCCCGTCGACCGGGTAGACGTCACGCGGCTCGAGATGCAGCGCTGCGGTGATCTCGCCGAGCAGCCGCGGCGACATCCGAGCGCCGACTTCGACCCGCACGACCTCTCCGAAACGCCGCCGCCGCAGCTCGTTCTCGACCGCCTGCAACAGGTCGTCTGCCTCGTCGGAGACCGACAGGTCGGCGTCCCGCGTAACGCGGAAGTAGTCGTACTCGTCGATGACCATCCCGGCGAACAGCGCGTCGAGGTTGTCGGCGATCACGTCCTCGAGCAGCACGAAGGTGTCGTCCGAGCCGATCGGCACGAAGCGCGGCAGGATCTCGGTCGGCACCTTGACGCGGGCGAATGCCGTGTGACCGGAGTCGGGGTCGCTGACGATCACGCCGAGACTGAGCGAGAGGTTGGAGATGTAGGGGAAGGGCTGGCCTGGCCCGACCGCGAGCGGCGTCAGTGCGGGAAAGATGACCCGGCGGAAATGCGCCCTGAGCGCATCTCGTTCGGCCGGACTGACCTCACCCAGAGCCTTGACGACGATGCCGTGCTCTGCCAGCGCCGGGAGTAGCCGCTCGTTGACGCAGCGCTGCAGGCGGGCGCTGTGCCCGAGCGTACGCTTGTGAACGAGTTCAAGCGTCTGGGCCGGCGTCAGGCCGTCGAGGCTCGTCCGTTCGACGCCGGCGTCGATCTGGTCGTGCAGGCCGGCGACGCGGACCATGAAGAACTCGTCGAGGTTCGACGCGTAGATCGACGCGAACTTGACGCGCTCGAGCAGTGGAACCGATGCGTCCTCGGCAAGCTGGCAGACGCGCAGGTTGAAGTCGAGCCAGGAAAGCTCGCGGTTGATGTAGAGCGCGGGATTAGCTGTGCGCGCTCGCTCGCCGAGTGCTTCGCCGCCATCCGTGCGCGCGATCGCGTCTGTGCTGCTCATGCCGACCACCCATTATGCGCCGACGGAGCCGTTTTGCGGTGAATAGTTCGTTGCGGCAAGGATTCGTTCGTGTAGCCGACTCGTCTCGATCGTCGACCACAGCACCACGAACTCGCCGAACAGTCGTTGGCGGCGCCGGCTCAGCCGAGCTGCGAGGCGGCGCATCCCCTTGCTCTGCGAGTGCTCGAGGCGGGCGAGCAGGACGTCGCAGTCGTGGGCATCGCCGATCACCGTCTGCAGCTCGCGCATGCGTGTCTCGGCCTCACCCGCCACGTCGCCCAAACAGAAGCCGACCAGCTCGAGGACGTATCGCAGCCGCTTTGCGGCGATCCGCAGGTCGTGAAGCGCCGTCGCGTCCGCGCCGGCGAGCGCGCCCGGCGCGAGCGAGTACACCTCGTCTGTGCGAACCGCGACGATCCGCCGGGCCGCCTCGGCGAGACCGATCTTCGCGTCGAGAGCCCCGATCTCTCGTGCCTTCACCGAGCAAGCTTTCGCAGTCGACGCTCGAGACCGTGCTCCTCGAGATGCGCAAGCGCCTTCGCCAGCCGCTTGTTCGCCTCGAGCTGCTCGTCTCGCAGTTCCCCGAGGAGCTGGTCGATCGCAGCCCGTTCGGCCCTGCGGGTTTCGGGGCGTAGCGAGCCCAGCAGCTCGATCAGCACGTCGCAGTCGCGGCGCTCGCCGAGCGCCGCGGCGAGCATCTTCACGTCGGCGAGCGCGGCGCGTGTCCGTTTGCGGGGGAGGCCGGCGCCGAAGACCTCGAGTGCAGCCCGCAGGCGCCGCGTCGCGACGCGCATCTTGTGCACGCGCTCAGGGTCAGCGGTGTCGAGCACGCCGTCGGCGCGGCCAAGCATCTCGCCGACTCGCGCCCCGACCACCGCCTTTCCGGCCTCGCGGTAGGACTGATCGGAGCGCAGCTCGATGTCGGCCATCGCTACGCGCCCCAGCCGGCGGCGATCAGCGTCCAGGATGGCGCGCTCGCGCGGTCGATGCATGCACAGATCACGTACTCAGGCTATAGCCTCATGTCATGGCGAAAACACTTTGGCTGCTGCGCCATGGTGACGCCGAGGGACACGGCACCGCCTCGGATTTCGATCGCCGACTGACTGAGCGCGGCGAGCGGCAGTCGCGCGCCGCCGGCCGGGCGCTCTCACGGCTCGGGGTGCGCTTCGAGTTTGTGTTCGCCAGCCCGAGGGTGCGCGCCTTCGATACGGCCCGGATTGCCTGCGCCGAACTTGGCATCGAGCCGATGCTGCACGAGCCGCTCGGCGGCGACTTCAGCGCCGATGACGCCGCCGAGCTGGTCGCGGCGACAGGCGAGGACGGCTCACTGATGCTGGTCGGGCACGAGCCAGACATGTCGGGGCTCGTCGCGACGCTCACCGGCGGGCACGTCGCAATGAAGAAGGGCGGCCTCGCCGCGATTCGGCTCGGCGGAGTGCGCGCAGAGCTCGCGCTGCTCCTACGTCCGCGCGAGATCGAGCTCGTCGCTGCGGGCTGAGAGGTCGGCGAGCGCCGCCAACTCATCGACCGTTGAAAGGCCGTCGACCGGCTCGGCGGCGAAGCGGTAGCCGATGCCGAAGTGCGTGTGGATGTAGCGCCAGTCGGGGGAGACCCGCTCGAGCTTCTGGCGCAGCTTGCGCACGAACACGTCGACGGAGCGATCGCCCCGAACCATCGAATATCCCCAGAGGCGCTGATAGATGAATTCACGCTCGAGCACGCGGCCGCCCGAGCCGGCGAGCAACTCGATCAGCTCGAACTCGCGCCGCGTCAGATCGATGCTGACCGCGTTCACGAAGGCCTGGTACTGGTCGCGATGGATCTCGACCTCGCCGGCGAGAATCGGCATGCTGTCCTGTGGAGACTCGAGCCGCCGGCGACGTCGCACGACGGCCTCAACGCGGGCGATCAGCTCCTCGGGATGGCACGGCTTTGTCAGCCAGTCGTCGGCGCCGAGGCGCAGGCCGCGAACGCGCTGTGCGACGGTCGAAGAGCCGGTGCAGACGACGACCGGGAGCTCAGGCAACTCGCCGCAAAGGCGCTCGAGCCACTCCCAGCAAGCCGGTCCCAGCACGGCGAGATCAACGATCACTGCGCTCAGCCGCATCGGCACGATCGTCTGTGGGGAGACCGAGGAGGCGAGCACCCGGCGCTCCCAGCCGATTCGCTCGAGGCGCTTGTCGAGCACCTGCAGGAAGCCCGAGTCGCGGTCGAGGATCGCGATCCGCAGCGTCGCCGCCGCCGGATCCGCTGGCAAGCCGTCCCCCTGAAGCGCCCTCACTGCGGAGGTGTCTTCCGTCATCTGCGATCGATTGTAGTGGCGCGGCCACGCGGCATGCGAGCGCCCGCCCGCACCGGTCACAGGATATTCACACCCGAGATGTCGCTAGGTGCGGGATTTCCGCCGTCAGGACTTGGCGGTCGGGACGTGCGAGGAGTCGGAGAACTCGCGGAAGAGGCCAGTGACGACGAACGCCGTTTGCTCGCCGATATCGACCGCGTTGTCGCCGATCCGCTCCAGCGCGCGCGCGACCATCGTCATGCACATCGCCCATTCCCGGGTGTCGATGTCCTCGCCGACGGCGACAGCGAGCTGGAAGATGTCGCGCTGGATCTGGTTGACCTCGCTGTCCTGTCGCACCAGATCTTCGGCCAGCTCGACGTCACGATCGGCGAATGCTCGCTTTGACTGCGACACCTCGGAGCGCACCACCTCGCCCATCCGTGCGAGCTTGGCCAGGATCTCGGGGCGCGTGGGCGGCTCGTTGCCGGATAGCGGCAGCAGTTTGCAGATGTTCACGCACTGGTCGCCCATCCGCTCGACGTTGCGGATCACGTGCAGGAGCGCGGCGACGACGCGCAGATCGCCGGCGACCGGGCTCTGGCGCGCGAGCAGCGACAGGACGCCCTGGTGGATCTCGAGATAGCGGCCGTCGACGCGGTCGTCATCGGCGATCACCATCGATGCCAACTCGACGTCCTGGTGTGCGACTGCTTCGAGTGAGCGGTCGAGCTGCTCGAGGACGAGGTCGATGCCCTCCAGCGTGCGCGCTTCGAGCTCGCGCAGTTCTTCTTGGAAGTGCGGCCGGGCGGGGTGTGTGGACGACGTCGCTGACAATTTCGCTCGCTTCGCTCGTGTGGAGGACCCGCGGGAGGCTACGCCGTTGCCGCGCCGTCCGCGTCCGGCCGCCTCACGCCTCGCCGCCAGTCTCGGGCCTCGGTGCGGGTGTGGTGTCAATTTCTCGTGAAAGCTGCGGCTGGAAGCGGTAGCCGAAGCCGGGGTGGGTGTGGATGAACCTGCGCCCCGGCGCCGCGGCTTCCAGCTTTGCGCGCAGCTTGCTGACGTAGACGTCGACGGAGCGGTCGCCGGGGCGCAGCTCGCGCCCCCAGACGGTGTGGCAGAGCTCGTCTCGACGCACGATGCCGCCGGCGCGGTCGACCATCGCCACCAGCAGCTGGAATTCGCGCATCGACAGCGTGAGCACCTCTCCGCCGGCGAGCACCAGGCCCTCGGCGGTGCGAATCTCGAAATCGTCGATGCGGATCGTTCGCGGTTCCTGCTCGTGCGCATGAGCGACCATCGTTCGTCAGCCTCCCGCCCAGCGCGCAAGATCGGGTTAAGATGCGGTGACGTAACAGTGAACAAACCGTGAAACAACGCCAAGGTCGCATGCGGCTCTCTACGCTGGGCTCCCATGGTGTTGCTGCGTAGGTCGATCGACGAGCCGCTGCTCGCGCTCCTCGAGGAGTCCGGACGCAACGTTCAGCGCACCGCGCTGCTGCTGCGCGACCTGCTGGCCGACTACCCCGAGCGGGCGACGCTCGCCCAGGATCTCCGGCTCTGCGAGCAGGAGGGCGACCGGATCACGCACGACCTGATCCACAGGCTGAACAGCAACGGTCGGGTGCGTGCGCCGTTCGACGCCGGTGATGGGTACCGCTTGGCGACCGCGCTTGACGACATCGTCGACGAAGCCGAGCAGGTCGCGGACACGATGGGCCTGTACGCGGTGGAGGCCACGATGGAGGCGGCGGTCGATCTCGCCGACGTGCTCGTCGGCGCATCTGAGCAGGTCGCGCACGCGCTTCGCTGCATGCGCACCGGCAGCGGCCTGGCGCCGCACCTCGTCGAGATCCATCGGCTCGAGAACGAAGGCGATCGCATCCGTCGCGACGCCGTTGCATCGCTGTTCGTTGGCGGCACCGACCCGATGGTGGTGATCCGCTGGCGCGACATCTTCGAGTCGCTCGAGGCCGCTGTAGACGCGTGCGAAACAGTCGCGCACGTGCTCGAGGGCATCGCGCTGCGCGACCGCCGCCGCTGATCAGGCGCGCTTCTTTGCGCCCTGCGCGCTCGTGCTTTGCTTGCCCGACAGCGCCGTTGTCGAGATGACTGTCGGCACACGCGGCTCCGGGATCGAGAGAAGGTGGGCGTCGAGCTGCGCCCAGCGGCGCGGGCTGAGCGCGAAATGACCGGCGACGCTTGCCGTGCTGGCCAGCACGAGCTGCGCTGGCTCGGGCGTGAAGCTGACGACAATCTGACCGGCGTCGCTCGGGTCGGCGACGCTGCTGGCCGCGCCCGCGACCGCCTCTGGACCGGCGATTTGAGCCGGCGCATTCGCCCCTGTCAGCGTCAGCAGCGTCTTGATCGTCGAGTCAGTGGGGGTGGCAGAGGCTCCGCCTGCGCCGACGGCGACCGAGTTGATCGCGCTGATCGTGATGCTCTCGGCGTTCGCCGCACCGGCGGTCGCCGAGGGCGATCCGCCGGCGGTGCACTGCGCGCCACCGATCGTCGGGTCGAGGCCGTTCTCGACGAGGAACTCGACGCTGGCGAGCACACGGCGGTCGACGTCCCCGGCCGCGATCGTATCTCGCTCGCAGAGCGACATCTTCAGGTGGGTGTTCTCGAGGATCACGCGCTCGAGGTCGATCTGACTCATCACGCTCGCCTCGCCCGCGTCGGTGCTCTGCAGGTCAGGCCCGTAGAGCGGATCGCCGAGGGGCGCCCGATGCAGCTCCAGCGTCGCGAGCTGGGTCCAGGCGTCGAGGAACGGTCGCGGGTCGATCGCCACGCGATTCGTGCCCGCCGGTCGAAGCTCGAAAACAAGGTGCGGCTCGCGATCTACGCCGCCAGCGTGGAGGTAGCCGAGGATCGTGCCGGCGAGGACGCGTGACCCGACTCGCAGCGGCCGTGGCTCGAGCTGATCGCGCGGCAAGCCGAAGGCGCTTGTGTAGTAGCGATCGACGATCTTGCGCGTTTGCGAGCGACGCAGCGCTTTGGCCGTCGGTTGCGCGCCCGAGAGCCGTGGCCCGCCGAAGATCGTGGCGTCGTCGGTCAGGCCGGGGCGGAAGTCGAAGCCGGCGAAGGGCGAGGCCGTGTCGACGTCGGTAGTGGCGGCGCCCGTTGTGGCGCTCGGAGTGGCGAGCGCCGCCGCTGCCGCCTCGGCGGCTAACGCACCGTCAATGCCGCCCGAGGTCTGGGCGCCGGCGCTGGCAGGTGCGTTCGGAGTCGGGCCGGGAGCGAGCTCGCTGGAGGTTACGAGCGAGGACGTGGCCGTCGTGCCGGCGGGCTTCGCGATCAGGTGATACGCGGCGACAGAGCCGAGGTTGCCGTAGGTGTAGACGTTGCCGAAGGAGTCGCGCAGGCGGACGTAGGTGCCGAGGTGGCGGCTGTGCCCGATCGCGAGGACGGTACCGTCCTGCACCGCAACTGCCGCCGCGTGCGCCTTGGCGAAGATCTCCACCGCAGGCTTGCCGTCGCCCTCGACGTCGGCCTTTGCCACAGCGCCGACCGCGGCCGGCGCCGGCGCCGTCCCCTTGCTCGCTGCGACCGCGTCGAGCGCGTGCGGAGCCTGGCTGGGCGGCGCGACGCGCTGGTAGCTCGGGTGGTAGCGCAGTTCGATCGGGAACAGTCCCTCTGAGAGCTCACTGACCGAGTTGACGAGCGTCGAGGGCACCCCGCTCAGCAGTTCCGCACGCAGCAGCACCGACTCGACATAGGACGTCGAATGGTTGTAGGCGAAGATCGCCGCGGGCAGATTGCTCGAAGCACCGGCGGCGTCGAGGTAGCGCGCCGCCGAGAAGATCGCGTCGGCGGCGTTGTACGGGTCGGCAACGCCTGACCCGGTCGCATCGGTGCCGTAACGCTGCCACGTACTGGGCAGGAATTGCATCCACCCGATCGCGCCTGCGGAAGAGACGTTGAGGTCGCTGCCGAAGTTGGTCTCGACCTGGTTGATCGCCGCCAGAACCTCCCAGGGCACGTCGTAAGCGGCCCCCGCAGCCTGGTAGATCGGGAGCAGGAACGACGGCACGTCGAAGTGCTCGATGTACCACTGCGGCACGTCGGCGCCGATTGCGGCGTTGACCAGCGGGTCAAAAACCGAGCCCGGAAGCACGCCCGCGAGGGGATTGCCATCCGCGAAGAGGCTCGGCGCCGGCGCGAGTGCCCCGCCGGCGGCGACCTTCTGGCTGGCGCCTCCACCAGCGCCCAAAAGGTCGCTGCCGGTCTCCGGCTGCGTCGTTATCGAGGTCACGACCGGTGGCCTGCCGCCGCCCGTGGCGCCGCTCGCTCCGCTCGACCCAGTGGAACCGCTCGATCCGGTTGGGCCGACCGCGACCGGCCCCGTTGCGCCGCTCGTGCCGGTGGCGCCGCTGGTGCCGGTGGCGCCGCTGGTGCCGGTTGCGCCGCTTGTGCCGGTTGCGCCGCTTGTGCCGCTGCTGCCGGTTGCGCCGCTTGTGCCGGTTGCGCCGCTGGTGCCGGTTGCGCCGCTGGTGCCGGTGCTGCCGCTTGTGCCGGTGGCGCCGCTTGTGCCCGTTGCGCCGCTGGTGCCGGTGCTGCCGCTCGTGCCGGTGCTGCCGCTTGGCGAAGTGCTGCCGGTCGCGCCGCTGTTACCGGTCGCGCCGCTGGGCGAATCGCCAGCTGCGCCAGCGAACCCGACCTGCGGGGCGGCACCAACGGCGCTCAGCACCAAAACTGCAAGTGCCGTTTGCGGCACCCGAGAGATCTGCATGACCACGGGTTTCTACCACGCATCAGGCAGCCCCCGCGCAAAGATTTCGCCAACGCGGCCGCGCGCAGGCCATAAACCGCCTCCCGGGTTCCCGGGCCGAACCCGCCAGGCTTCAAACGGGCGAGACGGCTGCGAGCTCGTCGTAGGTCACGGCGCGGCGGCGCTTCACCGAATGGCGGAGCACCCAATCGAGCGTCAGCATGTGACCGGGCAGCGCCAGGTCCATCGGGTGCACGTCGAGGCGCAGTGTCTCGCCCGCCAGCACGGTTGCCGCTCGCAGTACGCCGGGCGAGATCGCGCGGCGCGCGACGGTTCCGCTGGCGAGTCCGATCGCGGGTCCTGTGCGGGTCGACGAGACGGGTCCGGTCGCGTGGAGGCCCCATGAGCCGGCCCACCAGCGAAAGCGCGTAGTCATCATCTCGCGTAGTGCCGGTGTGTAGGCGTAGGCCGGGGCAACGAAGCCCTGCGGTTCAATGCCGGCCAACTTCAGCACGCGGCGGCCTGCATCGAGCGCTCGCTCTGTCTCGCGCTCGTCCAGGCCGATGAACTCGGCGGCCTCGCTGTGCAGGCGTGGCCACACCGGGCGGTGCCAATTCGATTGGCGGGGGCGAAAGTGCTGAAAGCCATGTTGGGCGATCGCATCACCGGCCCGGCGTCGTTCGTCAAGCCAGATCGCAATCTCCGGCCGGCGGTCGGACAGGGGATGGAGGTCGCGCGCGGGGATCACGAGCAGCGTCACGCGATCGATTCCGTGGTCCTCCAGCCAGTCGCGGATCAGCGCGCAGCGATCGAACGTCGCGGGCTCGATATCGTGCAATGCGACAGCGATCGTCGCCGGTCCGCTACGCGGCATCGCGCATCGCTGACGCGGTTTCAAGAGCGGTCGCGTAGCCCGCACGGAGACGACCCAGCGCCCGCGGCCACGTGCGCTCGGCGGCGCTGCGCACCGCTGCTTGGCCGAGTCGCTCGCGCCATGGTGGCGAGGCGGCAAGTGCGAGCATTGCCGACGCGAAGGCCTCCGGTGTCGGCTCGCGCAACAGCCCGTCGACCTCGCCGCTCAGGAGGTCGCGCGGACCTCCGGCGTCGGCGGCGAGGACCGCAAGCCCGCTCGCCTGCGCCTCGAGCACGACCTGACCGAAGGTGTCGGTGATGCTCGCAAAGCAGAAGATGTCGGCGCTTGCATATGCGGCTGCCAAATCGTCCCCCGCGAGCCAGCCGAGCCATGTGGCGCGGTCGCCCAGCCGCTCGCGCAGCCGTGGCGCCTCGGGGCCGTCGCCGGCGATCACCAGGTGCAGCCGTGGATCGCTCGCGTGCGCCCGCTCGAAGGACTCCGCGAGCAGGTCGATGTTCTTCTCCTGCGCGACGCGTCCAGCGTAGAGAACGTTGATCCCGTCGCCGAGCAACTGCGCGTCGCGTCGAGCGGGGCTGAAGCGGGTCGTGTCGACGCCTCGATCCCAGCGCGCGGTCTGAGCGGCCGGGATGCCGAGCGCGGCGAGTGCCGCGTCCGCCGCGCTGCTGGGCGAGAGGATCAGGCGGCACTGACCGTAAAAGGTGCTGAGCGCCATCGAAGCGGCGAGCTCGAGTGCGGAGCTCCCCGAGCGCAGGCCGGCGTAGGTCGCGAGCTCGGTGTGGTAGGAGCCGACGAGCGGCGTCTCCATCGCCCGCGCGACCAGCACGGCGGCGATCGCGCTCGGCCCCGGCGAGCAGACGTGGATCAGGTCGTAGCCTCCGGAGGTGATCGCCTCGACGGCGGCGGGCAGGCTTGGAACACCGAGCTCGATGCCGGCGTAGTGGGGCACCTCGACGTCGACAACTGAGGAAAGTCTGCGGTCGACGTTGGCGTCGGTGCCGATCACGTCGATGTCGAAGCCCTCGACGCCGCGCTCGCGGATTTCCTCGATCGTCCGCGTGACGCCGTGCATCGCGCCGATGCCGTCAGCGACGATCGCGATGCGCGGCGGTTCGCCGCCGCGGCCAGCGAGTTTGGCGCGCTCGCGGGCCACGAACGCTGCCGATGGACCGTAGGGAATCGCCGGCAGACAGGCATCGAACAGGAGTGGGCCGATCGTCGCCAGCTCGCCCCGACCCGCGGCGGCGAAGGCCAGCTCGACCGCGGCGCGCAGTCGCCGTTCATGGGCGCGGCGCGCACGGCGGAATAGATCGGCGTGGGTGAACGTGTCCTCCTGCATGTAGGCGACGAGATCGCGCTCGCCGAGCCGGTCGAGGTCGACGGACTCGAGCCAAGCGCGGAGCAGTGCCCGCGCGTCGGCCGGCCGCAGGTCGGTCTTTCCCGTTCCTTCGCGCGCGTCGCCTTCACGCAGCAGCCGCTCGGCGATCTCGAGCACCCTCACCGGGTCGAGCCTGGAGACGTCGCCGTCGCGACCGAGGGCCCGCACCGCGAGCGCCATTGCCGCGTGCGCCCACTTTTCGACGCTGCCCTGCTCACCGCCCGGGTTGACGCGCCCGGCGCGCACGTGGTCAAGGAACTCACGTGGGCTGGTGGCCGCCGGCGCTTGCGTGAAGGTGCGACCGACGTCGATGCCGGCATGGTCGTCGCTACCGCCTATCGCGATGCCGCCCTGTGTCTCAACGTAGATGCTCGCCGGCATGTTGAGCTCGGGCGCGCGCGAGCCGTTGCGCGTCTCCCAGACCGCGAAGAGCTCTGCGAGACGGCGGCGGTGGCGACTGCGTAATGGTGCGCCGACCGCATAGAACGGATGCGCGAGAGCGCAGACGATTCCGTTGGCGTCGAGATATTCAGCGCAATCCTCGACATCACCGC
>Ga0302325_10010354_pt1 | contig 20232 bp, 12 predicted proteins | sample Palsa_T0_2_FD_201948 | JGI IMG/M metagenome (GOLD analysis project Ga0302325, IMG submission 201948) | Peat permafrost microbial communities from Stordalen Mire near Abisko, Sweden - Palsa_T0_2 | ecosystem: Environmental > Terrestrial > Soil > Palsa > Peat permafrost | place: Sweden: Abisko...
CTTGGCGGCGGCGATCTTGGCCTTTTCGCCCTGGCCGGCAAGTTTTGGGACCACCACCGCCGCAAGGATCGCGATGATCATCATCACCAGCAGCAGCTCGATCAGCGTAAATCCGCCCGCCGCCCGTCGGCGATATCGTTTTTCAATCATTGTGGGAATCATTGGGTTCTCCTGTTTCAATTTGTTAATCGAGTTTCACGTTGTTCGGGGACCCGTCCACGCCATCGGGGCCCAGGGAATACAGATCGAAATCATTGCCGTTGGCGCTAGGGCAGTGATAGACATATGGATGGCCCCAGGGATCAACGGGAACGGTCGCGCGATCCAGAAGTTTGGTCCAGTTGGGCAAGCCGGGATTCGTGATCAAGGCGCTAAGTCCCTGCTCATTGGTCGGAAACGTGCCGTTCTGGATTTCGTAGGCTTTGAGCGCGGTGTCAAAAGTAGAGATATCGGCCTGGGCGCGGACGATTCTGGCCTTCTGGGCGTTACCGACAAGTCGTATTGTCACCACCGTCGCGAGGATGGAGATGATAAGCATCACGAGCAGCAACTCGATCAGCGTGAATCCGCTTGCTACTCTTCGCCGGTTTTGTTTTTTCGTCGTCATGGAAAACATTTGAATCTCCAATTCAAAATCTATTTCACCACATCCGAAAGTGTGAAAATCGGGAGCAACATGCCCGAGACGATCGTGCCGATGATGCCGGCGATCACGAACAGCATCGCCGGCTCGGCGACGGCGACGAGCATGCGAAGCTGGCGGTCGAGGTCGGCCTCGTAGGATGTCGCCAGACGCAATAGTTCCTTGTCCAATCGGGCCGTCTCCTCGGCGACCGCGATCATCTCCACCACCGATGATGGAAAGAGCGATTTGGTGTCCGACAACGCCTTGGACAAAAGCGTGCCCCGCTGAACTTCCTCGATGGCGTGGGACACGGTGTCGGAGAGCGTTTGATTACCGATGGCTTCACGAGCGACCCGCAGGGACGCGATCAGCGGCACGCCGGCGCCGAAGAGGGTTCCAAGCATTCTAGCAAATCGCACAAGTGCGAAGTGCGCGATGACCTGGCCGAGAACGGGTGTGCCGAGGATGATCCGTTCCAACCGCCGCTTGCCTGTCTCGGTGGCCAAGGCCCGTTTCATCAGAACGAAAATCGCCACGCCAATGGCCGCGACGATCAGGCCGTAATGCCGCACGAGATCGCTGGCGAACAGGATGCCGCGCGTCAGGGCCGGAAGTTGCGCGCCGAAGGAGGTAAAGATCAGGCTGAATTTCGGAATAAACCAGGCGAGCAGGAAGCTCAACACCGCCAGGGCGACGCAGGCAAGAATCAGCGGATAGATCATCGCCGCCTTCACTTTGCCCTTGAGGTCGGCCTCACGAAGGCGGAAGTCGGCGATCTGTCCGAGCACGACATCCAGAAATCCGCCGGTCTCACCGGCACGAACCATGGCGACGTAAACGGTGGAAAAGTTCTTGGGAAACTTGGCGAGCGCCTCGGCCAGCGGCACGCCGCCGATGACGTCATCGTGGATCGCGCTCCATAATTCCCTGGCGGCGGGATTGTGGGCTTCCCGTTTGAGCAGCGAGAGCGCCCGCGCCAGCGGCACGCCGCCGGCCAGGAGATTCGCCATTTCGCGGGTGAAATTCTCAACTACCTTGGCGGAAACCCGGCCATGCGATCCGCCGCCGGGAGCAGCGCCGATTTTTTTCGCGGCGGCTTTGCCATCGCGGGATTCTTCGATGGTCACCGGCACCAAACCCTGGCGGGAAATCTGCGCCAGGGCCGCAGCGCGCGATTCGGAGGCAAGCGTTCCGGTCGTCCGCTTTCCGTCCCGGCTCAAAGCTGTGTAGGCAAATACCGACATTGCACATTCCTGGAAAAATTACACCTTTGCCGTTTGCCGCGCGACCGAAATCGCCTCGGGCACTTCCGCTGCCTCGGCGGCGGCGGCGACCGAAGCGGCGCGAGACGCCATGAGTTCGACCGACCCCGTCGCGACATCCTCGTCCTTGGTGAGCCGCAGCACTTCATCCGGCGTCGTGCGGCCTTCGCCGATCAGACGCCAGCCGTCCTCGCGCAAGCTGTTCATTCCCTGCTCGACCGCCACCTTGCGGATCACGCGCGAGCTAACCCGCTCGATGATCAGGGCGCGAATTTCATCGGTGATCGGCATCATCTCGAACACGCCCTGGCGGCCACGGTATCCGGTGCCCTGGCAGTTGCGGCAACCCTTGCCGCGATACATCACCTTGGGCACGATGTCGCCGAACTCCGCCCGGAGGGTCTCGATATCCTTGGCGGCCATTTCTTCCTTGCAATGTTTGCAGATCAATCGCACCAGTCGCTGAGCGACCACCATTTCGAGGGAGCTGGAGACAAGATACGGTTCGACGCCCATATCCACCAGACGCGTGGTCGCTCCGGGGGCGTCGTTGGTGTGGAGCGTACTGAACACCAGATGTCCTGTAAGTGACGCCTGGACGGCAATATCCGCCGTTTCCTTGTCACGAATTTCGCCAATCAGCACCACATCGGGGTCGTGACGCAAAATAGCACGCAATCCGGCTCCAAATGTAAGACCGGCCTTGAGATTCACCTGAATCTGGTTGATGCCGCCAAGCTGATATTCGACCGGGTCTTCGATGGTGATGATCTTCAGATCAGTCTGGTTGATCTTGGAAAGAGCGGCGTAGAGAGTGGTGGTTTTTCCGGAACCGGTCGGGCCGGTGACGAGAATAATTCCGTGCGGTAAATCGAGGACGCGGGTCCAGATTTTTCGCTCGCGCTCGGCCATGCCTAAATGCTCAAGGCCCAGGATCGTGTCGCCACGATCCAGGATACGCAGCACCACCGCCTCGCCGTAGATCATGGGAATGACACTGACGCGCAAGTCGATCTCGCGCCCAACCACGCGCAAACGAATGCGGCCGTCCTGCGGCACGCGCTTCTCGGCAATGTCCAGATGGCTGAGAATTTTCAGGCGCGACACGATCGCCGCCTGGAATTTCCGCACTTGCGGCGGAATGTTGGCCTCCTGCAAAACGCCGTCAATGCGATAGCGAACACGGAGCTGATTCTCGAACGGCTCGATGTGCACGTCGGTCGCGCGGGATTCCAGCGCTTCCGCCATGATCTGATTCACGAACCGGATGATCGACGCATCCTGAGCCGCATCCGCCAGATCGATATCGCTGTCGGCCCGGTCTTCCAGGACTTTGACATCGTCGTCATCGTTCAATCCCATGGATTGCAACGTGTCGGCGCCGACGCCGAGATACTTCTTCATGAACCGATCGATTTCGGTTGATGGGGCCAAAACCGGATGAACCTCGAATCCGGTGGCCAATCGAAGCTCGTCGATCCCGGTGTTGTCAAAGACATGGGAGGTGACGACGGCAATCCCGTCGCCGTTTTCGCTCACCGGCATGATTCGCCGATCCAGAAGAATGCGCAGGGGAAATTTCGAGAGGAATTCCTTGCTGGGCGCGTACTTGGCAGCGTCCTTTTCGAGCTCGATGAATGGAATCTCAAAATACTCGGCCAGCGAGCGAAGGATTTTTTCCTCCGCGGCGGTGCCGGCCGCCTTGAGGGCTTCATCCAGCGCTTTGCCGGCAGCAACATCGTTGCGCACCTGCTGCACCGCCGCCGGGTCCAATAACCCTTCCCGCTCCAATCTCACCAGTACGTCTTCCACGATTCCAACCTTTGTTCGGGGGCCGAACGTTTCGTTGTGCGTGAGCCTCTAAGAGAATGACAATGGCCTCACGATGGGCCGGAGAAGGCCCGAACGCTAGGCGACGAGCCGAAGTCTGTGTCTAAACGACACAACAAGGCTCGGCAACGACGCGAGCGGGCCTTTTCCGGCCCAGCGAAGCCGGCACGGAATCGACTCATCTGCGTCGGCGCGGCGGCTCGATGGGTCGTTCGGACCCAGCTCTCGCCGACGCTTCTAGCATCTGAGTCGATTCCGTGCCGTCGTGAGGCCATTGTCATTCTCTTAGAGGCTCCTAGAACATTAGTTCGCATAATCGGACGCAAAATTCCCTCAAAGCCAACTTTGCGTCGATTGAATGCCGGATGAACATTATAGGGCAAAAGACCCCGGCGGTCCGTATTCCGAACGCCCCGCCGGGGCCAGATCACAACAACACGTCCAAAGACATCTAACAGGACTATTCAAGGATCCCGTACGCGACCAAAACCGCTTCCTGCTTAGGCGTCAGGATCGACTTCAGGTCGGTCGAGGCAGCGGCCAGGTCTTCCTTGGCCTTGGCGCGAGCTTGCCGAAGGGCGTCGAGCTTGCTCTTAATCTCGTCGGCCGTGGAGTTTGTGTCGTCAATGGTGGTTTGCAGGTCCGTCTGGGCCTGTTGCACGGCTGAAGGAGTTGCCGGAGCGCCGCCGCCGCCGCCGCCACCACCGAATCCGCCGCCGCCACCACCGCCTCGACCGCCGCGCCCGCCGCCGAACATGCCGCGCATGTTCACGCGTGGGTAGGCATCATTTTCCAGTTGCATGACGTTCTGGATTTTGGGCTGCATGGCGGTGAATTCATCATCGCTGGCGCCCAGGGCGGTCTTGAGATTATCCATCATTCGCTGCATGCCGCCGCCGCGGCCACCGCCGCCACCAAATCCGCCGCCGCCACCACCGCCGCCGACTCCCCCGCCTCCGCCCCCACCACCAAATCCACCCCCGCCGCCTCCTCCTCCACCGCCGCCACCGCCACCATTGTTTTGGGCCAGTACCGGCATCGCCAATGCCCCGATGAACAGGGCACAGGCAACCACCAAAGTTCTTCGCATCGCCGACATATACTTGCTCCTTTCGGGAGAATTAAATTGTGAAAAAGATTACTGTGACCTCGTTCAACGGATCCATTTTTTCAGGCAAAAGGGTGAATTACGGTTGGGTCGTCGAAGCGTTGGTTGACGCCCTCGTGCCCATCCGCGATCCGCCCGATCCGTGCCGCCAATGATCCTTTTGTTCCTTCACCATCGCATCCCATTTCTTTTGCTGCTCTTCATCGAGAAGCGCCCGCGTTCTAGCGTTGGCATCTTCCAAAATCGCCTGCTGCTGTTTGTCGGAAGCGGCGACATCCGAGTGATAATCCGAGAGAATCTTGTCGTAAGCTGTCGCCTGGTCCGGTGTGAATAATCCGCGAATTGCCACGTCCCGTTCTTTGTCGAGATTGCGGCGATTTTCCGTCACCATTTCCATCTGCGGCCGGGTCGACTTCCAGATTGCGTCCACCTGCTGCTGCTGTTCAGACGACAGATTCAGTCTCGCCCACCATGGCAACCGATGATTGTCCTTCGGGCCTTGTGTCGACGTGTTGGCCGTCTGCGCAAACGTCATCGACAGACGACCGACCGTTACACCGGCGGCCATCACCAGAATCACCATCGCAGTCAAAATGATCTTGCTTCGCCACATATCCCAATATTCCCCGTTTCGGGGCTCTCAAAATCCTTCGTTGGTCAGGCCGGCTTCGGTCAGATACGTTTCCGCTGCCGGCGAGCTGGCGGCGATCGTGACCGAATCGCTGTCGCTGGCAATCACGGGCTCAACCCACGGGGCCGTATCGGTCGCCGCCACGGGAATTACCTGTGGTTGCTGCGGTTCAGACGAATAACTGTTTCGATAAATCAATCCCGCCGACGCCGCCACCAGAATGACCGCGGCAATTCCGCTGAGCACCCGCGCAAACCGCAACAGGCCTTCTTCCATCGCATAGTCTGCCTTGCGGTACAGACGATGCATCGAAATCTGCGAAAGCCTCGGCTCCGGAACCGCGCTAAAGAGTTGCGACATCGCCCGCAGGCTCGCCAATTCCACCATGCAGGACGGGCATTGCGACAGATGGATTTCCATCTGCTGCTGCGCTGCGGCATCGAGTTCGCCGTCGTGATACGCTCCAAGTTTTTCATGCATCGAACACATATTCTTCATCCCACTTCCAATACCAAATACGCCGGAGCGAGCGATTCATTCATCTTCAAATTCCCGGCGTTCCCTAAGGCAAATACACCTTCAATTTGTCCCTCAACTCAGCGCGCGCTCGATGGAGCCGAGATTCCACCGTTCCGCGCGGGACGCCCAGGACCGCGGCAATTTCATCATACGACAGGCTCTCAAACTCGCGGAGCATGAGCACTTCTCGATGCTCCGGCGAAAGCTGTCCCAAGGCCGCATGCAGGTCCAGGCGATGCGAGACGCTCTGTGCCTGGTCCGCGCCGCCAGCCAGGATCGCCGCCCCCCCTTCAAGAGCGTCGATCGGCTGGGCTTTGGTTCTATGTCGTTCGCGCCGCCATCGCGCGCATTGGGTTAAAAGAATCCGCGTCAGCCAAGTCTTCACCGACGAGCGAGATTCAAACCCCTTGAGCCCGCGGAAAGCGCCGACAAAAGTCTCCTGCAAAACATCCTCCGCATCGGCTGAGCTTCCCACCATCTGCGTCGCCAGCCGAAACAGCCGGCCTGAATGCCGGTCGATCAGCTTGTGAAAAGCCGCCGAGTCGCCCACCGCGGCACGCTGCAACAACTCGCTCTCATCCGCCTCGGGGCGATCACCGTCCACGTGCGGCGTCTCCGTAGAAACAAATCCCGATGGCGGCCTCGTAGCACTTGTGTCGTCGCACTTCTTCGGAGGCTCTTTAGGTCCAATCTTCAGATTGACCACCCTATAGTGTCGCTTCCACTCGATTTTCTTCCCGCAATATCCAGATTTTCACGCTCCTCCCTTCATTGCAAAGGCGGCTGACAATTCAACAGTGGCATGCCTGACGGGCAAGCCGCCGTCCCATAATACCTCAATTAGCAAACTGGCGAAAAGTGAGAACCGCTACTCTAAGGCTTGAAATGGCTTAAGATTGCCAATCCCGGTCCTATAACAGATTAGGCCCGAAAATGCCGTTTTTTCCTGTCGACGGGGGTCGATGGTGTGGTAGGATCATGCTGCGGTAATAGCCCCGCGGCGGCGGGTGCGGCGGCGCTGGGAATGTGGGCTCCATGCGGTTCCGCGAACCGCCGCGACCTTGGCTCGTTTTGCTATTGCCCAAAACAGGATTTGTGCCGATGGCTGCTAAGCCTGGTTCGGACGAACTCTCCCTTAACATCCCGGCGCTGGTCCCCAGCGGATCATACGCCAAGAATCCCCCTCTGCGCCTCGCTAAACCCGTCGTCCTGATTGGCTCGGAAAAAGCCTGCCACCTGCGGTTGGTATCCTCCACCGTCAGCCGATACCACGCCCTGCTGATCACCAGCCCCGAAGGGTGCTACATCCGCGATCTCATTAGCAGATCAAGGGTTACGGTTGATGGCCAGCCGGTTGTCGAAACCGATTTGCAGGATGGAAATGCTGTCGCCATCGGCCGGTTCACCTTCCAATTCAAAGCCCCATCGCAAGGATTTATCTCCCCCACGCCCATTGACCCCGCCGCCATCGCCATCAAAGACGTGGCCCAACCCACTGTTCTTCATGGAAAAGTCACGCTCATCGGCCGGCAAAATGGGTGCGACATTCAGATCGCCGAGGAAGCGGTCTCATCCCGACATGCGGTAATTTTCGCCGTCAACGGCAAGCGATATCTCCGCGACCTGAATTCCCGAACCGGAACATTTCTCAATGGCTCCCCGATCCACCAGAAAGAGATTTCCCTCGGTGACGAAATTCGTATCGGCGAAACCGTATTGGAATTGATCGCCGCACCGGAAGGAGCCGAGGAGCTGACCCAACCGGCGGTGGATGAGCCGTTCGAGCTTCCACGACCGGCGGAACCGGCGGCCGTTGCAGCCAAAGCCGCGCCGACTCCGCCTCCGCAGGATCAGATCGACTTGAATACCGACCCGGATGTGGCGGATGTCGCTTCGGCAACGGCAATGATGGAGCCGATCTCGGAGCCGGTTGCACGCGGTCCGATTGATCCATCCGTTGCCAAGCCCGCGCCGCCGGCGCCAGCCGAAGAACCCGCCGTTGGACCCGAGCCGGTTCCGGTTGCTGAAGAAATTGCTTCACCGCGTGGATGGCGGCGAACAAACTGGCAGGATCAACCACCGGCCGCTCCGATGCCGCCAGTTCCGGTTGTCCAAGAGCAGGAGTTGCCACCATTGGAATTGCCGTCCTTGGAACCGGTGGCCTTGGAAGAGCCCGTTCCAGTCGAAGCCGAACCCGTTGCCGAAGAAGTCGAACCCACTCCTGCTCCGACGTTTGAGGAATACACATCGCCACCACTGGAACTACTGCCCCCATTGGAAGAAGTGCCGCTGGAAGAGCCGGCTCCCGCCGCCGAGGAACCGCTTCCGATTGCAGAACCGGAGCCCGTTGCGGAAGAAGTCACGCCGGCTGCTGTTCCCGTTGTTGAAGAGCACGAATTGCCATCATTGGAACCGGCGCTGTTGGAAGAACCCGCTCCCGCTGCCGAGGAGCCACTTCCAATTGCAGAGCCGGAACCCGTTGCGGAAGAAGTCGCGCCGGCTGCTGTTGCCATTGTTGAAGAACACGAATTGCTGCCGTTGGAACCAGTGGCTCTGGAAGAGCCTGTTCCTGTCGCGGCGGAGCACGAGTTGCAACCAATCGAACCGGTCGCGGTCGAAGAGCCAGCGCCCGTGGCCGAAGCGCCGATTCCGGTCGAGAATGTGATTCCGCTGGAGGTCCCCGCGCCGGAACCGGTGGCCGCCATTGAAGCGCCCGAGCCAACTGCCGAAATTCCGACGCCATCGATTGTCGAGCAACCGGTGGCGGAAGTGCCCGTCGATGTTACAGCTGCACCGCGCAAGCGCGGTAGGCCGAAGAAGATTCCGGCCGTCAGCAGCGAACCCGCTCCGCCCAAACCGCGCGGCCGTCGAAAGTCCGCACCGGATGCACCGCCTGCGCCGCTGGTCGATATTCCAGTTGGGGTGGTTCCCGAGACACCGGCGGTCCCCGAATCGCCGGAGTTCGCCAATCTGCAACTGAATCTCCAGCCGGAATCCGAATCAGCGCCGATCGAAGAGCCTGCCCCGCCGCTGGACTTGCTCGCGCCGGCCTACGAGACGACACATCAGCCGCTGATCGCCGCCGACTTGCACATCGGCGGCGCTGAGCCGCTGGAGACGCCCGATCAGAACATCGAGCAGCGGATCGAAGGGTTGCAAATTCGCGAAGCGGATTTCATGCAGATGATCCCATCGGCCGCCCCGGTGCCATTACCCGAGCCGGTGATGGAAGTGGATTATCCCGAAGCCGCGCCGGCATCGCCGCCATCAACTGATCCGGATGATCTGGCGTTGACGGCTCTTTCCGAGCCGACGAGCGAGCCACTGCCGCCTGAAGTTTTTGCTCCGGAAGAGCCGGAACAATCAGATGAATTTGAAGATGCCGCGGTCGCTGCGCTGGAATCTCCCGCCGAGCCGCCGCCCGCCGAGCCGGTCGAAGAAGTTGCTGTCCCGCTCTCGGCCGCCGAGCCGACGGTTGAGGATCTGGAAACCTGGTTGTTGGAACCCGCGACGGAACCGGCGGAAGTTTCACTCGAAGAATCCGGATCGGTCGGCTACGAAACGCGTACGGAGGAATCGGTCCCGGCGGAGATCGCTGCCGCGCCGCTGAATGAATCGCCCCCCCTGGAACCGGCCGAAATCTCCATCGATCTGACGCCCGAAGAAATCAGCCCCGCACTGGTGGAGATAGATTCCATCGCCGAGCCGTTGGCCAGTCATCCGCCGGAAAACACTCCCGTTGCCGCTGCGCCAGCAATTCCCACGGCGATTGCGCCCTCGCCCCCGCCAGCGCGCCCGGCGGTAACTGATTGGACTAAATTCGATCTCAACGACGGATTCTTCAATGAAGATCTTTCCACCAGTGGCGTGACTTTCTCGGGATCTTTCAAATCCCGCGGCAAGCCGACGCTGCCAAAGCCCGCCAGCGCGACCAGTCAGACCGATTCGGTCCTGCCTCCGCCGCTGCAGGGAACAGCGGGCGCGGTTCCGCCGCCGCAGTATGTGCCGACTTCCGCGCCGGTCGTCGAGCCGATGGAAATGCTTTTCAGTCCGCCACTGTTTCAGGGGTCGCCGATTGGCGTGGATCATCATCTGGGCGGAATGCCGATTTCCCTGCCGGAGCTTCCCGCACCGCATTCGCAATTCGGCAGGGTCGCCGTCACCTTCCCACGAGAAGCCCCACCGCCACCGGTTGCCGAGCAGCCCACCCTCGCGCCGGCAGTCGAGGAATCGCCGGAGGAACCGCCAGAACTCGTCGAGCCGCTGGAACTCGGCGGGGATCTTGAACCGGAGGTTCTCAGCGAACCATCCGAGAATCTCGGAGGCGAGAATGTTGAAGTCATCGAGCCGCCGCCGGAGCAGCCCGCGATGCCCGAACAGGTGGAGATGCGGGATCACATCGAAGAACCGGATGCTCCCCCGCCCCAGCCACGTCCCAAGACCACGATTCCAAGACCGCCGCCCAAGGCGCGGGCGGTGCGGCCGACGACATTCGCATCCGATCCTTTTTTTGAAGTCGTCGCGGATGATTTCACCGGCGCGCCCACTAAAACCCGGCAATCCACTTCGTTTGCCAGTGCATTCGAGGGATTGGCGATGCCTGCGGTGCAGGAGCGCGATGTCTTCTCCAATTTCGCCGGATCGCCGCTGAGCGGCGGAGCAGAGCCGGCTGTCGATCCCGATTTGGCGCCGAGCCTCGATCGGGATTTCGCGGATGATGATTTCTGGAATCGGACGGATGACGAGGAAACGGAAGTTTCCGCCGGCGCGCCGCCGGCCGCTGGGCCTCCGACGACACCTTCGCCGCCGGCTAATGAACCAGTCCCGGAACCGGAAATCCCTGATGATATTTCGGGTGAAACGCATTCCGGGGATGCCGAAGGAACACCACCCCCTGCGGTTCCACCAGCGCCAGTTTCGCCGCCGGCAAAGCGTTCGGTGGCGCGGACAGTTGTGGCTCGCAAACCGGCGCCGCTGATGTCGGTCGGCGAGAAACTTGCGCCCCGACTTCAGGAATCCGCATCGCGCCGGCCACCCGCCGTCGGACCGGCCGCGCCGATGTCGCCCAAGAAAAAGAAGTGGCGATTTTTTTCGCTCTTCCTGTTTCTGATGCTCTTGTGCATCGGCGGTGCGCTCGTTGCCATTCAATTCGTCTGGCCGGCCAAGGCGCATGTGGTGGGGACGCTGACATACCTGAATTTCAACTGGGTGGACGGCACCGACGACGGCAACGCATTCGCGGCCCAGCAGCGGCGCTTGCTGGAAGACCCGGCCACCGCCAGCCACGCGCGCGATGTGCTGGCGCAGAATCATGCGCAGCTCGCGGGTGGATTTCTGGCTGATCCTGTCGCGTACCTGCGCGTCGCCGATGGATTCACGCTCAACACCATTCGCCCCAACGACGCGCCGCGGACGATCCTGACGCTGGATTACAGTGGCAAGGACCAGACCAACGACGGCCTGCGCGTGGCGGCCATGTTGCAAGCATTGTTCGACGCCAACGGACCGATCCTCGCGGAGAATCGCAGGGTTCATCAGGTTGCCGACCAGGCCAGGCAAGTCATGGAAGACGCCCAGAAAAAGGTTCAAGAGATTCAGGATCAGATCGATGCCCAACAGCGCATCATCGATCAGGCCCCGAGCACCGATGAACTGGCGGTGATGAACGACAAAACCCAAGGGCTGCACAAGGCGCGGATCGACGCCGAGGATGTGGTGGAAAACGATCGCGCGACATTGGCGCGTCTGCAGGCGTCCACGCCGGTGAATGCGCCGGGATCGGCGGATGACGGATCGCCCGCCACCCAGCCATCGGTCGATCCGCAACTTCAGCAGATGCAGCAGGAGATGGACGATCTGAGCAGTCGGCTCGCCGCCGCGAAGAATCAGCAGACCGCCGGCGCCGTCGAGGCCAGCTCGCAATTGCAGCAGGCGGTCAAAGATTTCAACGATCAATTGACTTCGGCGCAGAGTAAGCTGGACGATGCCTCGCAGCTTAAACAATTTCTCGTTTCGGTCGGCGAGTCGCAGTCAAAGGCACACGATCTGATCCAGACAATGCTGGTCGATGGACAGGATTTGCAACAACAAACCGAAGAAGCTCGGCGTGATGTGGAAGAATTGATTCAGACCCTGCAACAAGCGAAGTGGGATGCTGACGTGCAACTCCAGAATCTCAACGAAGGGCTCGACAGCGCTCAGCACCGCTACAATGCGGCGGTTGGGCAGGGGGTAAAGGATGCATCGGTGCTGCAGCCGTTGCAGGCGGAAATCGACGACTGGACGACGAAGGTCAAAAAACGTCAGGCCGAACTGGGCGTCGATCCCAGCGAAATCCGGGCGCAGGACAACATGAACAAGCTGCTGGACACGATGCGAAGGAAACTGGGGGACGAGAAGAAACAGATCGCCGATGTTCTTGAGCCGGTTGATCGCCAGCTCAGCGACATGAATCCGACCATCACCGCAATGCCTGCGAATCAGCAGGATATCGCCAAGGCCATTCGCCAAAGCCTCGAGACGCTGAACAAGGCGAATCAACAATATGCGGAAGTCATCGGACAAGGCGAGACATCGCCATCGACCTCGGTGATGGAATTGCAGAAGAACATTGATGAGCTGAAATCCCGTTTCGATCGCCGCCAGGCCGATCTGACGATGCAGATGCAGCAATCGCTTGGTTTCCAGCGCGGCCGGGCGCTGGCGGATGCGCAACAAACGCTGGACAAAGACAAGCAGATAATGGAAGAGGCCAAGAATTCGTACGATGCCGCGCGTCTGGATTACGACCAGGCGGCCGGCCGGGTGGATGATGCCCAGGCTGCGACGGTGCGGCTGAGCGAACTGAAACAGGAATTGAAATCCCGCTCCGATGAAAGAGACGCCGCCGTCACGGATGCGGACCGCAAACAGGCGGCGGCGGATCGCACCTTCGATATCCAGCCACTGGACCCTACGGCTGTTGTGGTGGTTCCAGAAACGGATCCGCGGCGGGAATATTCGCTGATGTCCGTGGCGGTGCTGGCGGTTCTTTTCGCGGCGGTGGCGATTCTGATTCCGCGCGGTGAGCGGTACGTGCCGGGCTCACCCCTGCCGTTGCCGGGCCGGCTGTTTATCGCTGAAACCGGCCGGCAGGCGGAACACGAAAACCACTATTCTCTGGAGGCCATGCCCATCTCGGATCACGGTCACGAAGAGGATGGACATGAGGCTCTGATCGCCTGAATTTTCCCGCTCTCCCATGAATAACCCCACGCAGCAGAATTACCACTTGGCCGTCGAATACCACAATACGGGGCGACTTGCGGAGGCCGAACGATTGCTCCGTGAACTGACGGCACAGTCCCCGTATTTGGCGGATGGGATGAACCAACTTGCCATCGTTCTTTGCAAGCTGGGGAAATTTTCTGAATCGCGCGCGTTTATGAATCGCGCCATCGCCTGCAATCCGTCCAATCCGGAATACAAGAACAATATGGGCATGATCCTGGCGACGATGGGAAAACACGGGGAAGCGATCGCGTCCTACCGGGATGCCATCAGCTCTCATCCGGAATATGCCGAGGCGCACATGAATCTCGGCAACGCGCAAATGGCTTTGGGCCGGCTCGACGAGGCCGTCGCCTCCTACCGCTGGGCATTGACGCTTCGTCCCGATTTTCCACATGCCCTGAGCAATCTCGCTCAGGCGTTGACCGAACAGGGAAAGATTGCTGAGGCCATCGAGCTTTGCCAAAAGGCCATGCGGTTGATGCCCAATTTCCCGCAGGCGCAGCAGAATCTCGCCAACGCATTGCTCAAAGATCAGCAATGGGACGAAGCCATCGCGGCCTGTCAACGGGCGCTGGCGCTGCAGCCGAATTTTCCCGAGGCGTACAACACGCTGGGCAATGCGCTGATGGCCAAGGATTTGATCGAGCCCGCCTTGGGCGCTTTTGGGCGCGCGATTTCAATGAGGCCGACGTACAACGAAGCGTTTGTGAATCTCGGCAACGCGCTGAGAAAAAGTAACCGTCCGGCCGAAGCCGAAGTTATGCTTCGCTACGCCATCGCTCAGAAGCCCGATGTTCCCGAAGCCTATAGCACGCTTGGGGTTGTCCTGTTCGGTCAGGACCGTTACGCCGAGGCCATCGCCGCATTTAGAAAAGCCCTGTCGCTTCGCCCCGCCGATTTCGATTCGATCGCGCCGCTGCTGGCGTCCGCCCTTTCCCGGAATGGAAATTACGACGAGTGCATTGCTGTTTGCAAACAAGCCATTGAACGAGTCCCCGAATCCCCGCTGGCCCATTTTCATCTGGGCATGACCTTGCTGCGGCTGGGGGATTTCAAGAACGGGTGGAAAGAATACGAATGGCGGATCCCCGCCAAGGTGCTTCCGCTGCGGCGATACGATTATCCCCAGCCGCGCTGGACCGGCGAAGAACTGGGCGGCAAAACCATTCTCATCTACACCGAGCAGGGGTTCGGCGACACGATCCAGTTCGCGCGGTATCTTCCGCTGGTTGCGCGCCGCGGAGGGAAAATCATTGTGCAATGCGAGAGCGGCCACTTCGGCCCGCTGGAGCGGCTGCTCCAAGCCGTTGAGGGCGTGCAATCGGTTGTTTCGATCGACACACCCGATGTCCAATTCGATGTGTATTGCTCGATCGTCAGCCTTCCCTCGATTCTCGACATCGAAATCCCTTCCGAGCCTTTTATCTCGGCCGATGCGGAACTCGTCGAGCAATTCCGAAATCTCATGCCCAACGACCAGCGATTGAAGATCGGCCTGGTCTGGGCGGGGGCATCCAAGAATCCCGAAGACGACATCCGCTCAACATCTCTCTCCGCAATGGCCCCGCTGGCGCAATCCGGAGATTTTTGGTTCTGCAGCTTGCAAAAGGGCGATGCCGCGGCCGAGGCGAAGAATCCACCGAAGGGAATGAATCTGGTGGATTTCTCCGATCGGATCAACGACTTTGCCGACACCGCGGCCATCATCGCCAATCTGGACCTGGTGATCTCCGTCGATACGGCGGTGGCTCATCTGGCCGGGGCGATGGGCAAGCCGGTCTGGTTGTTGATCCAGGTCGCATCGGACTGGCGCTGGATGTTGAATCGAGAGGATTCACCCTGGTATCCGTCGATGCGCATCTTCCGTCAGAATAAATTGAAAGACTGGCAAACTCCCATCGGGCGGTTATCAGAATCGCTCCGCCAATTCCATCGCGTCTGAGCATTGCATTTCGTTCGATATTATCGGCCGTTTCAAGATATCGCGAAAATTCCTCTCCGGCGGTTTGCTTCGCTTGGGCTGTATTGTAGGTCATACGTGGAAGTAGCGTGGACGAGTCCGCGTAACGTCGAAAGTAGGAGAGAGACAATGTCAATCAATATGCAGATCGCCAGTCAACCTTCAGTCGATCCCGCCTGGCCGCGCGAGGTGGGAATGATTCTCTCCGCGATGGAAGTGGCGGATGTTCACGAGGAACGCCGCGACTTGCAGCGGCTGGCCTACCGGGTGCGGGCGTCGCTGCGGCTGCATTCGGATGTGCATGGCAACGGCGACCGAGAGCTGTACACCCGCGATGTGAATCCGCGCAGTCTTGGGTTCATCACGCCGCACTTTCTTCCGCTCGGATACGGCGGCATCCTGCAAATCCCTACCCCCGGCGGGCGAAATCTCACCGTCCATTGCACCCTGCTGCGCTGCCGGCAGGTGACGCCGGGATGGTATGAGGGAGCGCTTTATTTCAATCGGGATCAAAACGAATTCGCGGCGATTCCACAGGGGAATTCGGAGAATTGAATATCCTCATGGGCCCGGCGGCGATAGCGCTGAATCGCGGAATTGCTGGATCGTGAGATTGGGCTGATCCAGTTCCTTGGCGATTCGATCCTGGATGTCGCTTGACTCCTTGTCCAGTGGATGAGCGACGAAGAAGCTTACATCCAGCGTGTAGTGTCCGGAAGAATCCTTCCGCAGATTGTTGTCCGCGCCGGCGGACCATCCGCCATCGTCGCCGCGCGTCCAGGGAACATCATAAAGCAGAGCGCCCAAATCATGCAGCGGAACTCCGGCGAGGCAAAGCGCGGCGACCTCGCCTCTTCCAAATTTATCGACCGCCTTCTTCCAGTTGGATTGGGAAACGGTGTAGTAATGCGCCAGCGCGTCCAATCCATCGGATGCGTTGGCCGGGCCGGAAATCATCTGGCGAACAATTTTTTCATCCCCGGTGCCGGCGGCGTTGATGAGAGTTTTGATCGCTCCCATCGGCGTGGTGGGATCGGCCGATGCGCCCTCCCACTGGGCGCGATTGCCGGATTGCATGATGGTATTCTCCATCGCGTGCTGCTGGATCAGTTGCTGCTGTTGCTGCTGATTCTTCATCGCAGCCGTCAAATCATCCGAGGTGAAATCCATCTTCACCGGCGTTTGCGGCTGGGCGGCGAAGTGATCGAACGTGATCCATTGCCGATCGCGCTCGCAGAGGCGGAAATATTGCACGTCGTCCAGCGCCATTCCCTGAAATTGTTGAACCATGCTCAAGTTGGGCCTACCCACAGCGGATCTCCTGAAAAACATTTCCGGACGATATGCATTGCTGAACGCTTCCTTACCACCTGGTCCCACGGGAGAGATCGCCAAATTATTATCGGTTACCGCTGAGACCTGGAGAATTACCTGAAACAGGCGTGCGGCCACCTGCGATGGCACGTTTCGCGGCACAGAATGAACACCGTAAGTCACGCCGTCTATAACCTTGTCTTCATCAAGATTGAGTTGGGCCAGTTCCTTCCAATCTCTAACAGGAATCCCCACATCCACTTGCGTCGAGCCCTCTGGAATCGTCGTGATATTGGATTCGTTAAAAGGGACATCCGACATGGCCCCATTCATATACATAATCTGTCCATTGACCATGATCGGCCCGTTGACCATTCGCCCATTCACGCCATTGTTCAGATCCACGGGCTGGGTGGCGGGAGTTCGCATCTGATTCTCCCGGCTGGGTCCGCGCAATTCGACAATTGCCTGTAGACCCGCGGGCGGATCGCCGTCGAAGTTATTGAATCCTTGATTCTGATCCAACGACACCGCCTTGCCATCCCCGTCCCACCAACAGAAAGGCGCATCGGACGGGCGGCTTAGGGCCACCAATCGCAATTCCTTTCCATCATCCAGCTTTTTCACGAATGCCGCCGGAACATCGTCGGCCAAATGATCGGCTTGCGATTCCCAGATCAGTGCCGCCCCGGTCCATTTGCGCAGCTTCGACGGGCCATTCTGGCACCACCAACCTGAGTTACGCTCCATCTGGAACATCTGCATGACTTCCGGCACGGCGTGGAATGTCTCCCAAACGGTGAGCTGGTAATAGGTTTGCGTTCCCGAAGTGAGCGGCGCTATAAATGCCACCGCCTGCCCCGCCGATAGGTCGCCGTCATATTGAATGGTTGCCGGGACTTTAATCTGCGTGGGACGATTGCCGGTTATCATCTGGCCGTTGAATTGCGATTCGTTGAGCGTTACGTGAAGCGCATCACCCGCATGGCGTTGAAATGAATCGTTACTCTGCTGAAAAAACGCGCTCATGCGAAGGCCGTTTCGAGCTGGGTTATTGTAATAGGTTAGATTAAGGCCTTGGGGAATGTTCAAGTTGTCGTTGCCATTGAAGGACTGCCCATACGTGAGGTTCCTCCCAGCCTGCTCGACCCCGCCGTTGGTCATGGCATCGGCAACCGCCTGGCGAATCTCAAATCCGTTGCAGGTCATCCCTTGATACAACTCGCTCTTGGTATCGACAGGCGTCCCAACTTTTTTCACCGCATCCGCTCCGGCCTGATTCAGCAGCATGTCCCACCGCGCGATCTGTATCTCGCCGGGCACTTGCGCTTCGGGCACCTCCGCCTGATCCCCGCCGCCGGTGACGGGGGGAAGATTGTTCAGGTCCTGTGCGTGTGTCCGCGCGGAAAACAGAATCGTCATCGCCGCCAACAACAGCAGAATCTTTTGTCGCCTCATAATTCCCTCTGATAAATGAACCCACTTATTGCGCCGGCTGAGATGCCGACGTGTCGGTGTTTAGCGGCATCACCGGCTTAATGGCGAATCCGTTGAATTTCACCCATTGCCGCTTGCAAAGGCAAAGCCGGAAATACTGGACATCAGCCAATCCCATTCCCTGAACATTCTGATAGACATCTTGGGCAGGATTGATGTCCTTGCGGGAAAGAACCAAAAACTGCTCGTGGGTAACGTAGTTGGCCTCTTTGCCATCGAGGCCGACGGGCGATAGAGCGGTGACATTGTCCGGGTCGTCGTCGTGATTAAACATAAAGTTGATCTCAGTCTTGCTCATCGCATACCCGGGGCCAGTTTTGTACGTGATTCCGCTAAATTGCACTTCATCGTTGAATTTCATCTGCCCGATCTCCCGCCACGGTCCGACGGCGACGCCGGCTTCCAGAGTGTTTGCACCGTCGGGTAGTTGGACACTGGCGTATCGCTGAACAATCTGATCGTCGGGCAGATTGCTCGGATGCATCGGCTGCGTAGCCGGACCATATTCCATGCGGAATTGCGAGCCGCTACTCTTGATCTCCACCTGCGCCCACAAACCTGTTGGCGGCCCGCCGGTGTAGCTGATGGTGGTGCCCGAGACATTGCGGATCGGTTTGCCGTCGCCGTCCCACCAGCAGAACGGCGCCTCGGATGGCCGGCACAACCCGATCAGCCGGACCTCTTTTCCATCTTCCAGTTTCTGTGAAAACCCCGGCGGCACATCCTCCGCTTCATGTCCATGGGATTCCCACCCTTCCAAGACGGCCACCCAACGCCGAACCGTCGCCGGGCCGTTCTCGCACCACCACCCCGCATCCCGCTGGCTCTGCATGAGCTGCATCGCGCGATCGTTGGCCTTGAATGTTTCCCACACCACCATTTCGTAATAGACGGTTTGCGACGGCATCGTGAACGGCGCGAGCATCACCAGCGCATCCCCCGCGCCCAAATCGCCTTCGTATGCAAGTGAAATTGAACCGCCGCCCAGCGTCCGATTTCGGCCCTGTTCGTTAATGCGAATGGTTACATCCCGCTCGTCTAATTTGACTTTGATTTTGTCGCCGGCTTCTTTGGTAAACACGTCCTCGCCCTGCCGCGCGAAGCACCACACCTGAAAATTTCGCCGCGCCACCGGATCGGGTGAATAGTTGTCCAGATAGATTGGCGGAATCATTAGCGATCCGTCCGGGCCTGCATTGTTCCCATACCTCATTTGCCGCGATATCCGCTCCACGCCATTATTCGCCATCGCATCGGCCATGGTCTGGCGAAGTTCCAAGGCGCTGCAGGTCATGGCCTGAAAGATTTTACTTGCGGAATCGACCGGCTGAGCGATTTTCTTCAGGGCATCTCCTCCGGCCTGCGTTAGCAGCACGTTCCAGCGAACGATCTGAATCTGCCCGGGAACTTGTGCCTCAGAGATTTCGGCCTGATCCACGCCGCTCGGAGATGGAAGGTTGTTCAGAACCTGTGCGATAACCCGCGCGCAGAAAATCGCCGACATCACCGCTGTTGGCAGCAGAAGATACCGCCGATTCATGCGTCCCCTTGCAAAGCGAACCTTTTACGGACCATTCGGATTAAACACCGCCGCGTCGCGGAGTTGATCGATCGTGACATCCGGTTGATCCAGCACCTTTGCAATTTTTTCCTGAACTTTGAGGAACTGATTCATCGATTGGGCCGCATCTTTTTGTCCCGCGATTTGGCCCATGTCCAGTACAAACTGGCCTGAATCGTCCTTGCGGATGGTCATCGACTGTCCGCCGCGGCCGGTCGACCAGGTGCCGTCGTCGGCTTTGGTCCAGGGAATTTGCGAAAGCTCGATCCCCATGTCCTGAAGCAGCCCGCCGCCGCCGTTGCCCTGCCGAAGCTCCATGATCTTTTCCGCCCCCAGCTTGTCGTTTGCCTTCTTCCAATTGCTTTGCCCCAAGGTGATCATCTGGGCCAGCGTATCCAACATGGCAGGGTCGGCGGTGCTGTCGCCGGCGATCATGCCGCGAACGGTCTTTTCATCTCCGTTGCCCGCGGCTTCAATCAGGAATTTCAATGTTCCTTTGGGCGGGTTGGTTCGATCGGCGACGACCGCATCCCAATCCTTTCGCGCCGCCTGTTGCTGTTGCAATGCTTCATCCGTCGCCTTTTTCTGCTGCGCCGCGATCTGATCGGCCTTGGCCTTCATCGCCGCGGCCAATTCATCGGGTGTGAAATCGG
>Ga0302325_10010355_pt1 | contig 20232 bp, 11 predicted proteins | sample Palsa_T0_2_FD_201948 | JGI IMG/M metagenome (GOLD analysis project Ga0302325, IMG submission 201948) | Peat permafrost microbial communities from Stordalen Mire near Abisko, Sweden - Palsa_T0_2 | ecosystem: Environmental > Terrestrial > Soil > Palsa > Peat permafrost | place: Sweden: Abisko...
CCGAACCGCCGAGCAGCAGCACGATCTTGAAGATGGCGATGCCCTCCGCACGCACCTCGATCGGAAGCGAACGAACCAGGACGTTCGCGATCGGGGAAAACAAACACGCGAACCCGGCGCCCGAGATGACGATCGCAAGCGCGAACGTCGCGAAGTCGGACTGCGAGGTCGTTTGCACGGCGAGCAGTGCGTAGGAGATCGGCACGAGCACGAACCCGAGCGTCACCGGAAGTCGAACGTCGATCTTGTCCGCGTTGACCAAGAGGACCGCGACCGGCGCGACGATCGCCACCGAGAGGATGCGCAACGTCAGGAGTGCGCCCGCCGTCGAAGGCGGGAACGCTAGCGTCGTTTGCGCGTACTGCAAGAAGAGGTTCGCTCCGAACAGCGGGACGCCCAAGCCGAAGCCGAGGACGCTGCCCACGGCGAGGTTACGAATATTGAAGAGCCTCAATTGGATGAAGCCGCAGCGGTTCTCGCACAGCTCGCGATAGATGAAGCCGCCGAACCCGGCCGCCGAAAGCAGGCATGCGGCGACGATGTCCGGGCTCCCAAACCAGTCGCGGCGCTCGCCGAATGCTGAGGCGTACTGAAAGAAAAAGAACGCGATGAACGCATAGGTGAGACCCGGCAAGTCGAACTTCGCCGTCCACTTGCGCGGTGGCGCTTCGAGCAGCGCGAGGATCACGAGGCCCGCGAACGCCGCGAGCAGCGCGTACAGCGCGAGCGCCCCGCGCCACGTCGAGTGGTCGATGAACCAGCCGCCGATGAACGTGCCGGCCGCCGCGCCCGAGAGCGAGACGACCGAGAAGACCGAAAACGCGAGACCGCGCAGGCTTGCCGGGAAGAGCGTCAGCACCGTTGCCACCGCGCAGACGAAGAACGTGCCCTGCGCGAGCCCTTGAAAACAGCGCCCGATCATGAAGCCGTGCAGCGACGTCGTGGTCGCGAGGTAGACCGTGATCCCTCCGAAGATCACGTGGCCGTACGCGAACACGGTTTGCCGCCGAAAGCGATCGACCAGCCACGGCGTCAGCAGGATCGTGACGTAGTAAAACGTGTTGTAGCCGATCGTCGTCCAGGGCAGCTCGTCGGCGCTCGCGCCGAGGCTGCCACCGGCATAGTTCTGGATCGAGAGAAAGACGCCGCCGAACGACTGATCGATGAAGAGCGACACGAGCGCCGCCGTCATCACGAAAAGCTTTCCGACGCTCACCCCGTCGGCCAGCTCCAATTGGAAAAACGATCGCTTAGAGGCCGCCTGCTCCAGAATCATTCACGGCCGGACTTACCTCCACGGCGGGCGGTTTCCGCCTGCCCGGAGCGCCCGCAGGACCTAGCCGGAAATGAAAGAGACGATCCGCGCGATGACTTCCGGATCGCGCAAGATGCGCGAATGGCCGAGACCGTCGACTTCGAGGAACGTGCTCCCCGGCCACGCTGCCGCGACCTTACGAGAGCCGTCGATCTCGGTCGTTCGATCGTCGGCGGAATGGACGATCAACGCAGGGATCCGGTAGCTCGCGACTTGGCGCGGCATGTTCAGCGCCGGCACGTCGATGCCGCGCGCGAGCAGCGCGGCGATCAGTCCCTCCGGATCGACGCCGGCCACGCCGGCCATGTAGCGGACGAAGCGCTCGTAGCGCTCCGGCGTCGCGATCAGCGCCACGCGCTCGACGCGCAGGCCCCGGTCGATTGCGAGGGCCGTCGAGGGACAACCCGCCGAGTGCGCGATGACGCCGGCCAGCGGGCCGACGTGCTCGCCGACGGCGCCGACGGCAAGCCCCATGTCCGGGAACGCCGCGAGCGTCCCCGGCGACTCACCGTGCGCCGGAAGGTCGAGCGCGACGACGCGCTTACCACGTTCGAGCAGCGGCGCGACGAACGCATCGAGATCGGCGTGCGTGCCTTCCCAGCCGTGGACGAGCAGCACGGGCGCCCCACGACCCGCACTCCAGTACACGATCTCCCCGGCGGGGGTCGCGAGCGTTTCGCGTGCGTCCCACGTTACGGTCGATGCCGCCGCAGCGGGCCGGCGCGGCGTGATCAACATCTCGATCACGTTGTCCATCGCGGTCACTCGGCGGCGACCGCGGCAACCGGCGCAGCGGTCTTGTTGCGGCGTAAGCACAATGCGAGGACGACGCCCAAGCACGCGAGGGGTGCCAGCGCGAGAATCGCGTCCGCAAACCCGCTGTTCGCGGCTTGCTGCCGCACGAGCCGCACCAATGCGGGGAAGCTCACGTGCGCGCTCTGCAAAAGCCCGCGGTGCGCGAGTGAAACGTTGCCGCGCAGGATGTCCGAGTGGAAGTACGTGCGCCGGTCGAAAATCGTGACGAGCATCGTGCTCGCGATCGAGCCGCCCGTCTGCACCGAGAGGCTGATAAACGAACTGACCTTCGGTGCATCGAGCGGCGGAACGCTGCTGATCATCCCGACCAGCAACGGGACGAGCAGCATCGACTGTCCGACGCCGCTTCCGGCCAGAACCCACGCGAACGAGCCGAAGTCGCTTTGCGAGGTCATGTGCGACGCGAGGATCACGAAGCTAACGGCGCTGATCGCATACCCGCTCGCGAGCATCACACGAAAATCGGTGGTCGACGCGAGGCGCGCAACCAGCGGCGTCAACAAGAGCACCGGCAGCGCGCGCATCAGAATCAGCAGCCCGCTCAAGGTCGACGTGAACCCGAGAATCGCTTGAACGTACTGCGGTAAAATGATCGTCGGCCCGAAGAGGACCATCCCGATCACGATCGCGGCAAGCGTCCCGAAGCGAACGTTGCGGTGCCGGAAGATGCGCAGGTCGACGATCGGCGTCTTCGTGCCGAACAGCTCCCACACGATGAAGGCCGCAAGCCCAAAGACGAAGCCGGCACTCGCGATCACGATCCGCGAGTCGGAAAACCAGTCGTACCGCTCGCCCTCGTCCAGTGCGAACTGCAGCGAACCCAAAGCCGTGATCAGCAGCGCGAGGCCTGGCGCGTCGAAAGGCATGCGCCGCGGCGCCGTCGGGTTGCGCAGCATCGTCAGGATGATAATGGCCGCAAGCGTACCGGGGACGAGGTTGATGAAGAACACCCACTGCCACGAATAGGCGTCGGTGAGGATGCCGCCGAGCGTCGGTCCGAGCGCGGGCCCGAACGTCAAGGCGATGGCAAACAGTGCGGCGGCCGCGCCGAACTTCTCGGGTGGAAAGGTATCGCGCAAGATGATCTGCGACGTTGCGATGAGGCCGCCCCCGAACGCTCCTTGAACGATACGGAAGCCAACGAGCGTCCAGAGATCCGTCGCCGTTCCGCACAACATCGACGCGATCGTAAACCCGATGATGCACGCCGAGTAATACGCGCGCCGGCCGAAGCGTTGCAAGAAAAACGGCGCGAGCGGAATCGCGACGACGTTGGAAATGATGTAGCCGGTAATGATCCAGGTGCCGTCGTCGATCGCCGCGCCGACGTTGCCTTCGATCGTGGGCAGCGCCACGTTGACGATCGTGGCGTCGAGGGTCTGCAGCAGCGCCGCCATCATGATGCCGATGACGATGATCGTGCGCCGCGCACCGTACTCGACGACGCTGACCGGTTCGACGGGCGCCGGCATAGGGCGGCGAGCAGGCCGTACGGCGACGCGCGACCCCAAAAACGACCGATCGGTCTGTTCTACGGCCACAAAAAAAAACGCGCCGTTTAGCTAACGACGGCCGCGCGCTCGGCGAGCGCGTCGATGTAACCGACGATGTGGTCGGCTGCGCGGTGCATGTGGATCGCGTTGCCGTAGAGCCGGGCGAGCATGACGCCGCCTTCCATCGTCGCGATCAGCGCATCCGCCGTCGCCTCGACGTCGATCGGCGGCAAGTCGCGTGCAACGACCGCGTCGCGCAAGACGCCCGCCATGATGCGGCGCCAGTGGTCCATCGCACGGCGCACCCGGTTCCGCAGCGGCGGATTCGTGTCGTCCGCATCCACCGCCGCATTGAGCAGCGGACAGCCGCCCGCCACGAACGGATTTTCCGGAACGCGACGGTAGACATCGATCATCGCGCGCAACTTGCGCAGCGGCAACGTTTCGCTTGCGGCAGCGGCCTCGATGCGCCCGTGCACGAGGCCCGCGGAGTAATCGAACGCGGCCAGCGCCAGCGCTTCTTTGGTCTCGAAGTGGTTGTAGACGCCGCCCTTCTCGAGGCCGGTCGCTTCGGAGACGTCCGCCATCGAGGCGCCGGCGACGCCGCGCGTGTTGAACAGCGCGGCCGCGCGTTCCACGATCCGTTGCCGAGTTTGCCGCCCCTTGGTCAGCTTCTCCGGGACCCTCGCGCGCGCCATAGCCGCAATGTACGCCCGTTCCGGAAAAAAGTCAAGTCGGTCGGTTTTTAGAAATCCATCTCCAGCTCGGCCACTTCGTCGGGTTCCGCCTTGGCCGCGACCATCCACTCGGTCATTTCCGGCATCGCGAGCAATCGGCGCGCATAGGTCGCGCACGTCTCATCGAGCGTCACGTCGTAGGTCGCAAAGCGCGTCGCGACGGGCGTGTACATCGCGTCGGCCATCGTGCGCGCGCCGAAGAGATAGGGACCGCCGTACCTGCCCAGACATTCACGCCAGATTTCGCAGATCCGCGCGATATCGGCACGTGCCGGCGGATACACGTTGAAGCCGGCGTGGCGCGCCTTGAGATTCATGGGCAGCGCCGAGCGCAGGTTGCTAAAGCCCGAGTGCATCTCTCCGCAGATCGACCGGCAGTGTGCGGCGGCGATGCGATCCTCCGGCAGCAAACCCGCGCCGGGAAACTGGTCGTTGAGATACTCGGCAATGGCGACCGTGTCCCAGACGATCGCGCCTTCGTGCTCGAGGCGCGGAATGCGTACCGAGGGAGACAAGAGCAATAGTTCGCTGCGGTTCGTGGGGTCGGCCGCAGACACGGCTCGCTCCTCAAATTCCAGACCCGAAAACTTGCACAGCAGCCATCCTCGCAGTGACCACGACGAGTAGTTTTTGCTGCTGATCGTCAAGACCGCGGTGGGCATAGCGGCATTTCCCACCTAGTTGGCGAACTGCCCTTTGGACGCATGATGTACGACTTGTACCAGATGTACGATACTCAGCGCGCGATGCTCGCGCCCATTCGAGCGTTTTCGCGCGTTGCGACGGCGTCGATTCCCCGCTTCGCGCCCGGCAGCGAGCAGTTGCGCGGCGGCTACGAACTGTGGGCGCGCTTCGGACTCTCGCACGTCCGGCCGGCGTTCGGCATCGACTCGGTCACGATCGACGGCCGCACGGTCGCGGTCACGGAAGAAGTCGCTGCGACGACCCCGTTCGGGACCTTGCTGCACTTCAAGAAAGACGTCGAGGAACCGCAGCCGCGCGTGCTCATGGTCGCTCCGATCTCCGGCCACTTCGCGACGCTGCTGCGCGGGACGATCCGCACGATGCTGCCCGACTACGACATCTATGTTACCGATTGGCACAACGCGCGCGACGTCGCGCTCCGCCACGGCCGCTTTGGGATCGATGAATACATCGATCACGTCATCGATTTCTTGCGCGCGATCGGGCCGGGTGCACACGTCCTCGCCGTCTGCCAGCCGTGCCCCGCGGTCCTCGCAGCGGTCGCCGTAATGGCCGAAGACAAAGACCCGGCGCAGCCTCGCACGATGACGCTGATGGCCGGTCCCGTCGACACGCGCGAAAATCCGACGAGCGTGAACACCGGAGCGCGCAGCAAACCGATCGAGTGGTACGAACGCAATCTGATCGCAACCGTTCCGTTTCAGTACCGCGGCGCGCGGCGCAAAGTGTACCCGGGCTTCCTCCAAGTAACCGCCTTCGTCAACATGAACATGGACCGCCACGTCAAGGCGCATCAGGATCTCTACAAGTTCATTGCGAGCGGCGAAGACGAGAAGGCGGACACGATCCGCACGTTCTACGACGAGTACTTCGCCGTGACCGATATGCCGGCGGAGTTCTACCTTGAAACGGTGCGCCTATTCTTCCACGAAGATGCGCTCGCACGCGGTACGCTCACGTATCGCGGACGCCGCGTCGATCCCGCAGCAATCCGCAAAACGGCACTCCTCACGGTCGAGGGCGAAAACGACGACATCTGCGGCATCGGCCAAACGCTCGCCGCCCACGAACTCTGTTCCAGCTTGCGCCCCCACATGAAGCGCCACTACATGCAGGCCGGCGTCGGCCACTACGGCGTCTTCAACGGCTCAAAGTGGGCTACTCAGATCTACCCGGTCGTCAGCGACACGATCATCGCCCACGAAGGCAGCACCCTCGCTGCGCCGACGAGCCCCAGAACGGTTCGGTAGTCAGCAACGGCGCAGCGGGCGCGTCGCCACACTGTCACAGTGAGGCGGTTCGGCTTAGCATGAAAAAGAGTTTCGTACGCGGGTTAACGAAGCGCTTTGGCCCCTTCCTTGGCGCGTGCTGTCTGGAGAACCGATGAGAAAACGCATCGCTTTGTTCTTGCTTTCCGGGTCGGCATTGATCGCGACGGCGTCGTTTGCCGGTGCGACAGTGTCGACTTCGACGAGCCACGCGATCACGCGCGCGGCCTCCACGACGAGTGCGGCCGGTGCTTGCGACGCCGCCGCATATCCGTCGCTGCAATGGACGCAGTGCGAAGCCGAAAACCTCGCCGTGAGCCTCGAGAATCCGACCGATCACGCGAGCCTCACGGCCGGGATCGTTGCGGCGACGCTCGCGTACCAGCAGGCGCGGACTGCGCTTCTCTTTACGGACCCCGAACGGCAGCCCAATCCGAATACGTGCACGACCGCAGTGTTGTGCCCGATCGATCCGCGGGTCCTCGGATGGGCAAACGGCAGCGGAATCGTTGCGCCGGTGCTCTATACTTCGCGCTCGGGCGCGACCATGGCGGGCAACGTGTGGGCCACGCGCAGCGGCCCGGCAAAACGTCCCGGTATCGTTATCATCAACGGGTCGATCGTCGGGTTCGAACCGATCTATCGCTATGCGGCGCAAGCGCTCGCGAAGGCGGGCTTCGTCGTGCTGACCTTCGACGCGCAAGGCGAAGGCATGTCCGACCAGTTCGGTCAGTCGCCCGATCAGAACGAGGACGCGTTCGCGGGAACGCCTGGGCTCGGGTTTCTCGGGCCGACGCCTGCCGCCGGACCCGGACTCGGTGGAAACGGCCTCGCATTTTACGACGGCGGTGAAGACGCGCTGAACTTCTTCCTTTCCACGCCGAGCAGTCCATACGTGCCGGTGCCGAGCCGCTCAACGGGGACGTCGCACGAGGCAAAGCAGGCACGTCGCGTACTCGAGGGCTTCAACAATGCGTACAACCCGCTTTGGAGTCTGCTCGATCGCAGCCGGATCGGACTGGCCGGACACTCATACGGAGCGGTAGCGGTGGCCTATCTCGCGCAGCAGGATCCTCGCGTGACGACGGCCGTCGCGTGGGACGACCTCTGCATTCCCGTATCTCCCTCGCCAGATGAGGTCACGGACTTTGCGACGGCGCCGGTCAACACGCTGGGTGGCATCCTTCCGGTGCCCTTCTTGTATGGATTTGGAATACCGTGCTTCGGTGCGCCGGCGGGCCCTGCCCCGGCGATCACCAAACCGGAGTTGAGTCTCACCTCGGATTATCTGCTCGAGCCGAACGCTTACGTCGCGCCGCCGCCGCCGAACGACAAGGGCCCGGCATCGTTGAGCTACTCGCAGCTCGGCTTAGACGCGGGCTCGATCGTGATTCGCGGCGGCACGCATTTCGAGTTCAACGACGCGCCGATCGTGTTGCCGGCGACGCTGCGCGGCATCGACATGGTGACGTGGTACACGACCGCCTGGTTCTCCAAGTACTTGCTTCACGTGCCGCGAGGGGACGCGATGTTGCTGACGTCTCGTTGGCGCGACGATGCCGCGGCCGGCGCGGCCGACCCGGCGGGCGATGCTAACGTCTACTCTTGGCATTACAACTCGCGCATGGACATCCGGCTCTCCAACGGCAAGCGATTCGACTGCGAAGCGCTGCGCGCAGGCTGCGCCGGGCAAACGAACGCTTCCAACGACGGAGGGCCCGCGAACTACTCGTTCGTCGCAGTCGATACGGCGCCGGACGGACCGTAACTCGAGGCGAAGCGCTTAGGCGCGCTCGAGCAACATCGCGATGCCCTGGCCGACGCCGATGCACATTGTTGCGATCGCGTAGCGGGCGTTGCGGCGGGCGAGTTCGATCGAGGCGGTGAGGGCGAGGCGTGCGCCGCTGGCGCCGAGGGGATGACCGAGGGCGATTGCGCCGCCGTTTGGGTTGACATGCTCGCTGTCATCGGAGAGTCCGAGGCGGCGCAGCACGGCGAGTGACTGAGCGGCGAAGGCCTCGTTGAGTTCGATTACGCCGACGTCGGCGAGCGCGACCTTCGTGCGCGCGAGCAGCTTCTGCACGGCGGGAACGGGGCCGATGCCCATGACGCGCGGCGCAACACCTGCGGTCGCGACGCTGACGATTCGCGCGCGCGGGGTTAGGCCGTAGCGTTCGACGGCGGCGGGCGACGCGACCACGACTGCAACCGCGCCGTCGTTGATGCCCGATGAGTTCCCGGCAGTCACGCTGCCGCCCGCGCGAAACGGCGCCGGGAGCGCTGCGAGCTTTTCGAGCGTCGTGTCGGCGCGCGGCTGTTCGTCGACTGTGAATTGGATGGGTGGTGCCTTCTTCGAGGTTGCGACCGGGACGGCGACTATCTCTTGGGCAAGCCGTCCGCTTGCGGCGGCTGCGGCCGCGCGTTGTTGCGAACGTAGCGCGAATGCGTCTTGATCGGTGCGTGAGATCGAATCGTCGGCCGCAACGTTTTCGGCGGTCTCGGGCATGCTGTCGATGCCGTATTGCGATTTCATCAATGGGTTGACGAAGCGCCAGCCGATCGTCGTATCGTAGACCGCGTTCTCGCGCGCGAAGGCGCTTGCGGCTTTCGGCATGACGAACGGCGCGCGCGTCATGCTCTCGACACCGCCTGCGATCGCGAGGTCGGCGTCGCCTGCGGCAATCGCTCGCGCTGCGGTGCCGATCGCATCGAGGCCTGAACCGCAGAGGCGGTTGACGGTGGCGGCGGGAGTGCGCTCCGGTAAGCCTGCAAGCAGCACGGCCATGCGCGCGACGTTGCGGTTGTCTTCGCCCGCCTGATTCGCGCAGCCGAAGTAGACGTCGTCGATTGCGTCCCAGTCGAGGGTTGGGTTGCGTTCGCGCAGCTCACGCAAGACGTGCGCTGCGAGGTCGTCGGGGCGCACGGTTGCGAGGGCGCCGCCGAATTTGCCGATCGGCGTCCGGATGCCGTCGCAAAGAAATACTTCATTCACGAAGCGGCGGGTTCAACGGATGAGGGGGATGTTCCCAGAGCGCGCGCCGTGACTCGGCTGTCCTTCGACTGCGGCGCTGCGCGCCTTCGCTCAGGATGACAGCGCGGCTACAAGCGATACCGAAGGCGGAGTTGCACCGCGCGACTGGCGGGGTAGTTTTGCGGGATGTAGCCGGCGCGGCCGTATTGCCATGGGACGGCTTGGGTTTGGCCGTTGTTGGTGGGGACGCCGTTGCCGAGGGTGTATGGAGCGGAGTAGCCGCCGGCGGCTTCGTACGCGGTGGCGTAGTTTGGGTTGCCGCCGGCGTAGCCGGGTGGGCCGATCAGATACGGGTTTCCCTGATACGACGTTGCGGAATAATTACCGAGGACGTTGACCACGTCCACGATCGCCGTTAAGCGCGGGCTGATGTCGCCTTCGGCGTGCAGGTTCACGAACGTTTCGCCCGGGGAGTGGAGGGTGTTGGGGTCCGAACCTTCCGGCGTTCCAAGATTCGCGATGTAGGGATTCGTTGCCGCGTTATACGGGTTGTTCGGGTTCTCGAGGAAGTAGTAGTTGTAGCCTGGATTGTAATAGTTGTCGTTCGGCACGAGTTGCGGCTTGTTCGTCACCGGGTTGAAGATGTAGATCTCTTTACCGTTGCCGTAGGGATAGCCCGATTCGAACGAGACCGACGGGGTGATGCGTATCTTGCGATTCGGCGTGTGGAACTCGTACGACAGCGTGCCGCTGAGCGTCGGCAAGTAGCTAACCGGGAAGAGATGACCCGCGGCCACGGCCGGTGCGTTGAGATCGTTGTAGGCGAACTGCGAGGCGCTTGAAGAGTGCGCGTTCACGACGTTGGCATCGAGCGTCAGGCCGCCGTTCTTGGCCCAGAACTCGAAGCCGTTCGCGCGCAGAAATCCGATGTTCGAGGGAACGCCGACGCCACTTGGATTCGTGCCCGCGGCTAACGCCGCACGGAAGTTGTACGGTAGGACGTCGATCAGGTTCGCTTCATTTTCCAAGTAGTACGTGACGCGAAACTGCGTGCGGCCGCCGCCTTCGACCGAGTACGTGAAGTCGTTCGCCGTCTCGGGCGAGAGTTCGGTGAACGGTGCGAGCGCTCCGTCGGGCTGCGTGTTGGTCGAATCGACGCGGTCCGCCTCGAGCGGCAGCGGCGCAACCGTCGTGTGGTCGTAGGTCGCGCGCAGCGCGAAACCTCCGCCGAGTTTGTACGCAACGGCGGCATGCGGATCGATCGCGCCGACATCGTAGATCGAGCCGTCGTCAGGGATGATGTGGGTGTTCGTGTAGCGCGCGGTGGCGGTTAGCTCGAGCTTCGGCGTAACGTTCCACGTATCGCCGAGGTAGGCGAGCTGCGAAATCAAGGTCGGACGCGAGGTGATGAACTCATCCGCGGTCGGAACGATTTGATTCAAGAACGATGTATTGGTGCGATATTCCGCACCGAACCTCACGTCGTGACGCCCGCCGAGAAAGTCCTCACCGTCGTAGCCGAGGCCTTCTTCGCGCGAACCCTGCGTCTGCGAAAGCGAGATGATGCCGTCGGGCCAGCCGTTTTCGTCCCAGAACGGACCGCCCGCGCTCGAACCGGTTTGCGACTGATACAGCTGCACGCGCGAAAGCGAATGTGCGCCCGAGTGCATCCACTGCAGCTTGAGGATGTCGTACGATCCGCGGATTCCCGAAGGGGAAAGCTCCGGTGCGTTGGGATTGGTCTCGCCCGGATAGGTCGTGCTTTGTCCGTCGAACGCACCGACCGTTTCACCCAAGTACGGCGAGCCGTATTGATTGTAGGTCGCCTGCCCGACGAGCCCGAGGACCGAAATGTCGTCGGCCGGCGTCAATTGGTAGTGCACGTTCGATTCGATCGAGTACTCACCGCGATTTTGCAGCGCGAGGCCATACGTTGCCGCTTCTGAAGGGTAAAACGTCGTTCCATCGCCATAGCTGAAGTACTGCGCGCCGGCCGTGCTCGCGAGGGCGTAGCGCAAACGGCGGTCGGACGTTGCGCCCAAGATTAGCAGCGAATCGTTTTGGTATTGCCCGCCCGCAAGGCCGTCCGCGAGTTCGAGGGTTGCCGAGCCGGGAAACGTTCCGACCGCGGGAATCTGGTCGACGACGCCGCCGAGCGAATTCGCGCCCTGCGAGGTGTAGCCGGCAAGGGTCGCCGTCGTCGAGGCGATACCGGTCGTCGGTAATTGCGCGCCGACGATATTGCCGCCGGGTTCCGCAATCAGCCCTTGGGGAATCGGGATCGAGTCGTAGTCGAAACTCGCGTCGGAAATTTTTCCGCCACGCAAGATCGCATTCGCGAACGGGTCGAGCGTGACGCCCGGCACCGACGCGATCGCGCCTTGCACGGTGCCCGAGAGGTAGGTCGAGAGGCCTGAAGCGTTCGCGGGCGGAGCGAGCGCGCGCGCTTGGGCTCCCGAAACCGTAAAGGTGTCGCTCGCCGAACCCGGCGTGAACGCGCTACCCGCGTTGACGTGCCCGATCGTGCGCAGCTGGGGAGCCAGCGTAAACGTGGCTTGCTGCCGTTCTCCGGGCAACACGTTGACGCCGGACTGACTGGCGCTGGTGTAGCCTTGCCGCTGCGCCGAGATGACGTAGGCATCGGGTACGACGCCCAAGATCGAAAAGCGGCCGTGTGCGTCGGTCGTGGTTCCATAGGTTCCCGAGGGCGAGGCGGCCGATATTGCGACGCCGGCCAGCAGCGCTCCACTGGTATCCGAGACGGTTCCGTAAATAGCACCCGTGGTGGACTCGGCAGCGATCGCGGGTTTCGCGCTAAGCAATCCTGCGATGAGGAAACATGCAATGAGCGCGCGCGCGCGCAACGGCAAGGTCATGAATCCGGTACTCCCTCCGCCGCGAGCGTGGGCTCGGGCTGACGCTAGTCGTGTAAGGGGCTAGACGACTGCGAGGAGCGGCGGCGCGCGCCCGCCGATTTGGCGCACGTGCGGCGCCTGTGCGCGCAACGGCGACCCGTCCGGGTCGCGCGTAAGGAACGCTCGCACGCCGGCGCGCGAGCGCGAAAAGAGAATCGCTTCGACGGCCTCGCGCACGAGCGACGCGATCGCAGCGTGCAGCCAGCGCACGATGCCCGCGAAGAGCGCCATGCACGACGCGCCGAGCAGCGCGTGGGTAACCACGCTAAACGCGATCGGGCCGCCGAGCCAGACGGTCCCGCCGAGCAGCTTGCCTCCAAAGAACAGTTGCTCGACGCTCTCCATCAAGAACAGGGCTGTAAATTGTATCGCAAGGACGGCCGGAAGGTCAAACCGCGACGGCGCGTGCACGAACTCGGCCGCACTTTCCGCGAGCCAATCCCCGCGCCGCAGCGACGACCCGCTCCGCAAGAGGGACCAGGTGCGAACGGCAACCACGAGCAGCACGAGGGTCATACCGGCGACCAGCGCCGGGATCACGCTCAAATGATTGTCGTCGTCGTAGCCCTTACCGAACAGGCCGCTGTTGGAGACCGACTCAACGAGCGCATCGCCGATCGCGGCCGAGAGCAACGGCCATAAGGAACGGCAAACGCGACGCATGAGGTGACACGCGCGAAGACGCTTCGAGCGCTCGCTCGCGTGGCCCTAGGTAGCGTCGGCATGGTTCTCGCTTTGTCGCCCTGAGCTTGTAGAAGGCAGCCGAGGCGCCGACTTGCGCTTAGATTTGGTTTTGCTGCACGATCTATCAGCTCGAGAAGTTGGCTTCGCATTTTCAGCTGCTGACTACGGAACCGTTATGGGGCGTTGGCGCGGCGAGCGTACTGCCTTCGTGGGCCATGATCGTGTCGCTGACAACAGGATAGATCTGGGTAGCCCACTTCGAGCCGTTGAAGACACCGTAGTGGCCGACGCCGGCTTGCATGTAGTGTCGCTTCATGTGAGGCCGCAAGCTGGAACAAAGTTCGTGGGCAGCGAGCGTTTGGCCGATGCCGCAGATGTCGTCGTTCTCGCCTTCCACCGTCAGCAATGCGGTTTTGCGGATCGCCGCGGGGTCGAGGCGGCGTCCGCGATACGTGAGTGTTCCGCGCGCGAGCGCGTCTTCGTGGAAGAATAAGCGCACGGTTTCAAGGTAGAACTCGGCCGGCATATCTGCGACGGAGAAGTATTCGTCGTAGAACGTGCGGATCGTGTCCGCCTTCTCGTCTTCGCCGCTCGCGACGAAGGTGTAGAGATCCTGATGCGCCTTGACGTGGCGATCCATGTTCATGTTGACGAACGCGGTAACTTGAAGGAAACCGGGGTACACTTTGCGTCGCGCTCCGCGGTATTGCCAAGGGACGCTCGCGATGAGGTTGCGTTCGTACCACTCGATCGGTTTGCTGCGCGCACCGGTGTTCACGCTCGTCGGATTCTCGCGCGTGTCGACAGGGCCGGCCATGAGGGTCATCGTGAGCGGTTGCGCCGGGTCTTTGTCTTCGGCCATCACGGCGACCGCCGCGAGGACCGCCGGGCACGGCTGGCAGACGGCGAGGACGTGCGCCCCCGGTCCGATCGCTCGCAAGAAGTCGATGACGTGATCGATGTATTCGTCGATCCCAAAGCGGCCGTGGCGGAGCGCGACGTCGCGCGCATTGTGCCAATCCGTGACGAAGACGTCGTAGTCGGGCAGCATGGTGCGGATCGTGCCGCGCAGCAAGGTTGCGAAGTGTCCGGAGATCGGAGCGACGACGAGCACGCGCGGCTGCGGTTCGGCGACTTCCTTCTTGAAGCGCAGGAGCGTCCCGAACGGGGTCGCCGCAGCGACTTCTTCCGTGACCGCGACCGTGCGGCCGTCGATCGTGACCGAGTCGATGCCGAACGGCGGCCGGACGTGCGAGAGTCCGTAGCGCGCCCACAGCTCGTAGCCGCCCCGGAGCTGTTCGCTGCCCGGCACGAACCGGGGGATCGACGCCGTCGCAACGCGCGAAAACGCCCGAATGGGCGCCAGCATGGCGCGCTGGGTATCGTACATCTGATACAAGTCGTACATCATGCGTCCAAAGGGCAGTTCGACCACTAGGTGGGAAATGCCCCTATGCCCACCGCGGTCTTGACGATCAGCAGCAAAAACTACTCGTCGTGGTCCTTGCGAGGATGGCTGCTCTGTAAGTTTTCGGGCCTGGAATTCGAGGAACGAGCCGTGCCCGCGGCCGACCCCACGAACCGCAGCGAACTGTTGCTGTTGTCACCCTCGGTTCGCATCCCGCGGCTCGAGCACGACGGCGCGAGCGTTTGGGATACGGTCGCCATCGCCGAGTACCTCAACGATCAATTTCCGGGCGCCGGCCTGCTGCCGGAGGATCGCATCGCCGCAGCACATTGCCGATCGATTTGCGGCGAGATGCACTCAGGCTTCAGCAACCTCCGATCCGCGCTGCCCATGAACCTCAAGGCGCGCCACGCCGGCTTCAACGTCTATCCGCCGGCTCGAGCCGATATCGCGCGGATCGCCGAGATCTGGCGCGAGTGCTTGGGGACCTACGGCGGTCCGTATCTCTTCGGCGCGCGCTCGATGGCGGACGCGATGTACACGCCCGTCGCGACGCGCTTTGCGACCTACGACGTGACGCTGGACCAGACGTGTGCGATCTACGCGCGCCGTCTGCTTGCGATGCCGGAAATGACCGAGTGGATGGCCGCGGCCAAGACGGAGCCGGACGAAGTAGCCGAGCTGGAGATGGATTTCTAAAAACCGACCGACTTGACTTTTTTCCGGATCGGTCGTACATTTCGGCTATGGCGCGCGCGATGGCTCCTGGAAAGCTGACCAAGGGGCGGCAGACTCGGCAACGGATCGTGGAACGGGCGGCCGCGCTCTTCAACACGCGCGGCGTCTCCGGTGCATCGATGGCGGACGTCTCCGAAGCGACCGGCCTCGAGAAGGGCGGCGTCTACAACCATTTCGAAACCAAGGAAGCGCTTGCGCTCGCCGCATTCGATTACGCCGCAGGCCTCGTCCACGGCCGCATCGAGGCCGCCGCTGCTAGCGAAACGTTGCCGCTGAACAAGCTGCGCGCGATGATCGACCTCTACCGTCGCGTTCCAGAGAATCCGTTCGTGGCCGGCGGGTGTCCGCTGCTCAACGCAGCGGTGGACGCGGACGACACGAACCCGCCGCTGCGGAACCGGGTGCGTCGCGCGATGGACCACTGGCGGCGCATCATGGCGGGCGTCTTACGCGACGCGATCGCTGCCGGCGACTTGCCTGCGATCGACGTCGAGGCAACGTCGGACGCACTGATCGCGACGATGGAAGGCGGTGTGATGCTCGCCAAACTGTACGGCAACGCGATCCATATGCACCGCGCAGCCGACCACATCGCAAACTATATCGAAGTGCTCGGGCAACGGCCCGTCGTCGCCGGCTAAGGCCGATTTTTCTGTGGCAGTAAAACAGACCGATCGGTCGTTTTTGGGTTCGCGTGGCGCCGTACGCCCCGCGCCTCGGCCCGTGGTGGCGCCTGTAGAGCCGATCAACGTCGTCGAGTACGGCGGGCGGCGTACGATCATCGTCATCGGCATCATGATGGCGGCGCTGCTGCAGACCCTCGATGCCACGATCGTCAACGTCGCGCTGCCGACGATCGAAGGCAACGTCGGCGCGGCGATCGACGACGGCACGTGGATCATCACCGGCTACATCATCTCCAACGTCGTCGCGATTCCGCTCGCACCGTTTTTCTTGCAGCGCTTCGGGCGGCGCGCGTACTACTCGGCGTGCATCATCGGGTTCACGATCGCATCGATGTTGTGCGGGACGGCGACGGACCTTTGGACGCTCGTTGGCTTCCGCATCGTCCAAGGAGCGTTTGGGGGCGGCCTGATCGCGACGTCGCAGATCATCTTGCGCGATACGTTTCCACCCGAGAAGTTCGGCTCGGCGGCCGCGCTGTTTGCAATCGCCCTCACGTTCGGACCCGCTCTCGGACCGACGCTCGGCGGCATCCTCACCGATGCGTACTCGTGGCAGTGGGTGTTCTTCATCAACCTCGTCCCCGGTACGGTCGCGGCCACGATCATCCTGACGATGCTGCGTAATCCGACGGCGCCGCGCCGCATGCCCTTTGACGCTCCCGGCCTCGCGCTGCTAGTCACGGCTTTGGGTTCGCTGCAGTTCGCACTCGATGAGGGCGAACGCTACGACTGGTTTTCCGACTCGCGGATCCTGATCGCCAGTGCCGGCTTCGTGTTCGGACTTGCGGCCTTCATCGCGTGGGAGCTTTTCGGAACGAAAACGCCGATCGTCGACCTGCGCATCTTCCGGCATCGCAACGTTCGTTTCGGGACGCTCGCCGCGGTCGTGATCGGGATGGTGCTGTTCGGGCCGACGATCATTTTGCCGCAGTACGTCCAAGCGATTCTCGGGTTTACGTCCACCTTGAGCGGTCTGCTGATCCTCATGCGCGCGCTACCCGTGCTCCTATTGACGCCGCTGGTCGCGCGCCTCGCGTCCACCACCGATTTTCGTGTGATGCTCGCGAGCGGATATGCCATCAGCGCCGTCAGCTTCGTCTTCCTCGCATCGCACATGACCTCGCAGAGCGACTTCGGTTCGTTCGCGTGGGTTCTGGTTGGAAGCGGTGTCGGACAGTCGATGCTGCTGGTCCCGCTGCTGGTCGGGATGATCAGCAGCGTGCCGCCGCTCGATGCGCCGAAAGTCAGCTCGTTTATCAGCCTCTCGGTACAGACCGGCGGCTCGATCGCGAGCACGATGCTCGTCACGATTTTCGATCGCCGCACGTACTTTCACTCGGACATTCTGCGCGGCAACGTTTCGCTCGCGCACCGCGGGCTCTTGCAGAGTTCGCACGTGAGTCTTCGCGCTTTGGTCGGGCTCGTGCGGCAACAAGCAGTGAACGGCGGGTTCGCGGATGCCATCTTCGCGCTGACGCCGCTCGCGTGTATAGGTGTCGTCCTCGCCCTCTTGTTACGCCGCAACAAGGCAGCCGCACCGGTTGCGGTGGTCGCCGCTGAATGAGCACGATCGACGAAGTGATCGAGATGTTGATCACGCCGCGCCGCGCCCCGGCGCCGGCGACATCGGCCGTAACCTGGGACAAGCGCGAAATGCTTGCGACCCCCGCCGGCAAGATCGTGTACTGGAGCGCCGGTAGCGGGCCGCCCGTGGTGCTCGTTCATGGTTGGGAAGGCGCGCACGCCGATCTCGACGCGTTCGTCGCTCCCTTGCTCGAACGCGGCAAGCGCGTCGTCGCGCTCGACCTCCCGGCGCACGGAGAGTCGCCCGGGACGCTCGCCGCATTTCCCGACATGGGGCTCGCGGTCGGCGCCGTCGGCGCTCACGTCGGGCCGCTCGCCGGCGTCATTGCGCACTCGGCGGGTTGTCCGTCGACGGCGCTCGCCATCGACCAGGGCCTTCGCGTCGAGCGCGTCGCATTGATCGCAACGCCGGAGCGATACGGGCGCTTCGTCCGCTACATGGCGGGTGTGGCCGGCGTCGATCCGCAGGCGCTGATCGCCGCGCTGATGGCGCGCGGCATCGACGTGCCGGCGCTCAACATGCCGCGGCAAGTCGCCGCGTACCGGGTCCCCGCGTTGATCGTTCACTCCGCCGACGATCGCACGACCGAGATCGAAGGCGCGCGTAAGGTCGCGGCGGCCTGGCCCGGCAGCATGTTCCTCGAGGTCGATGGCCTCGGCCATTCACGCATCCTGCGCGATCCCGCGGTAATCGCGCGGATCGTCTCTTTCATTTCGGGCTAAAGCGCTCGCTATTCGATTCGATCGAGCTGCCCGAGCAAATCCTCAGCTAAGCGGAGCGATGCGGCAGCCTGCGGGTCGTTTGGCTGTAGCCGTGCCACGCGCTCGGCGACGGCGCGGGTCCGGCTGAGAGCCTCCCTTGCAGCCTCCTTATCGCCCTGCGTCAACAGAACCATCGCGACTTTCAACAGGGTAGTGCGGATACCGTGCAGCCAGCGGACGTTATCCGGAACGCGTTCCAACAGTCGCTGGCGAATCCCGGCCGCGGAACGATACGACGCGAGTGCGGAGGCAAGATCGCCCTGCAATTCCTGCACATCGCCAATCTGCTCGAAAGTTACCGACAGGTCGTACTGCCACTCCGCATTCTCGGGATCGAGAGCCAAGAGGCGCTGCCCGATCTCGATTCCCTGGCGATACGATGAAAGTGCGGCCGTGAGGTCGTTCTGGGCCCGCTGCACGTTGCCGATCTTGTAGTGGCTGATCGATAGATCGCGTAGCCACAGGGCGATCTTGGGATCGCGCGCCAGCAGGGATCGAGTGATCTCCATCGCTTCTCGATACGAAGCAAGTGCCGCAGGGAAGTCGGCTTGGGCCCGTTGCAGATTGCCGATCCTCTCGTAGCAGACGCCGAGATCGCGCTGCCACTCGACATTGTTGGGACTCAGCGCCACCAGCCTTTGCGTGCGCCCCATCGAGTCGCGATACGCCCTCAGCGATGCAGGAAGCTCGCCCTGCGCCTCGAGCACGACGCCGACCTTGGTGAGCGCCACCGCGACGTCGCGCTGCCGGCCGGTGTTGTCTGGATCGAGCGCGAGCAGTCGTTGGAGAATCTCGATAGCTGTGCCGTACGAGGCGAGCGCGGCGGTGTGGTTCCCCTGCGCCTCGTGCACGTCGCCGATGTGTAAATTGCTCACGGCTAGCCCACGCTGAAAATCAACATCGTCGGGGTCACGCCCACTAACGCGTTGCCGTATCTCCATCCCTTTGCTATACGCCGCCAGCGCTGCAGCGTCGTCGCCCCGCGCTAACTCCAGACCGCCGAGGGAATCATAGCCCGTCGCCAGATCGCCGTGCGCGCGAGCGTCAGCGGGGCGAAGTTCTGTTAATTGCTGTCGCATATCTCGCCCGAGATCGAACGATGTGAACGCTGCAGCGAATTCACCTCGCAACTGCTGCAGCTCGCCGATCCTTTCAAGACTGACCGCGCCGTCGCGCAACAGGTCGATGTCGCTCGGATCGAGCGCCATGAGGCGCCGCACGATTTCCATCGCTGCCACGTACGATGCCTCAGCTGCGGCGTTATCACCCGTAGCACGGTGGACGTCTCCGATTCTGTTGAGGCTCACGGACAAATCTTGCGCAAAGAGTGCACTCTTGGGTTCTTGAGCCACGAGCCGTCGTACGGTCTCCATGCCGGTCCGATAGGAAGCCAAGGCTGCAGCGAGATCACCTTGTTCTTGCGCAACGTCGCCGATTCGGTGATAGCACTCCGCCAGTCCGCGCCGGCAGTCCGTGTCGAGCGGGTAGCGTGCGACCAGCCCAAGCGCCAAGTCCTGGCCGGCGCGGTACGACGCGAGCGCCTCGCCGTTGCGACCGAGGCGGTGGCGGATCTCGCCCTCGCTTACCCATCCACCGATCAGAGCGGGAATTTCCGCGCCGGCTGCGATCCGGCGTGCAAACTGCAACCACGCCAAGGCTGTGCCCAACTCGTGACTCTCGCGAAGGAACGCCGCGATAGAGCAGCCGTAGGCGACCAGTCGAGACTTCTGCGCTCCACCACAAGCTCCGAGTACCAACGCCGTGTCGGTGTCGGCGAGCGACGGCAACTCCGCGAGGATGAAGCGGTCCGGCAGTTTGAAAATGGGTGCCGCGGCGAGATCTTTGAAACGGGCGCACAATGCTCGAATGAGATTGCCTCTGCCCGCATCCGCGTCGACGACAAACAAGCCCGCCGCATGCTCATCGAGCAACCAGTCCCGTAGGCTCTTGTGGAACGGGGCGACCCCTTCGGGTCGCCGCTCGAAGAGACCGTCGAGCTCGCCCAGCAAGCGCGCGCGATCCCGTATGGTCCAAGCGAACATCTCGGTAAGAAGGTCTTCGGGAACGGGATGCGTGGCTGCGGCGAGCACACTAAGCAAAGTCGCGACGCGCTCGTAGTCGGCCGAGGTCGGGAAGCGCCGCTCAAACCA
>Ga0302325_10010357_pt1 | contig 20230 bp, 20 predicted proteins | sample Palsa_T0_2_FD_201948 | JGI IMG/M metagenome (GOLD analysis project Ga0302325, IMG submission 201948) | Peat permafrost microbial communities from Stordalen Mire near Abisko, Sweden - Palsa_T0_2 | ecosystem: Environmental > Terrestrial > Soil > Palsa > Peat permafrost | place: Sweden: Abisko...
AGAACGACACGATCGTCGTCGTCCGCCCGTGGAAGTTGCCGTCGAACACCACGATGATCGCCTGGTCGGCGGGCACCCCGCGGGTGACGTAGCCCCACTTGCGGGCGACCTTGATCGCGGTCTCGACCGCCTCGGCGCCGGTATTCATCGGCAGCACCATGTCCATGCCGCACAGCTCCGCCAGCTCGGCGCAGAACGGCCCGAACTGGTCATGATCGAACGCCCGGCTGACCAGCGTCACCCGCCCGAGCTGCTCCATCGCGGCGGCGACGAGCCGAGGGTGGCGGTGCCCGAAGTTCAGCGCCGAGTAGCCCGCCAGCATGTCCAGGTACCGCCGCCCGGCGGCGTCGGTCACCCAGACGCCCTCCGCCGTCGCCGCCATGACCGGCAGCGGGTGGTAGTTGTGGGCGCTGTACTGATCGGTCAGGGCGGCCGGGTCGCGGGCGTCGTCGGTCAGGCGGCGGATATCGGGGTAAGTGTCGGTCATCTCAGTGCCTCAGTTCCAGCGTGCAGCACTTCGCGCCGCCGCCCGCCTTGAGCAGTTCGGACATGTCGATCGGGACGACCTCGAAGCCGCGCGCGGTCAGCGATCGCGCCAGCCCGGTCGCCGCGGCCGCGAGCACGACGTGGCGCCCGTCCGAGACCGCGTTGAGCCCGAGCACCTCGGCGTCCTCGTCCTTGGCCTCGATCAGCTCGGGGAACATCGACGCCAGGACCGCCCGCCCGGCGTCGTCGAACGCCGCCGGGTAGTACATGGCGGTCGACCCGTCGAGCACGCACAGCGCGGTGTCGAGGTGGTAGAAGCGGTCGTCGACCAGGCGCAGCGACACCACCTTCCGTCCGAACACGGCCGCCAGCTCCTCGGCCGCCGCGACATCGGACCTGAACCCGTAGCCGGCCAGCACCGTGCCGTCCCCGGCGACGAGGATGTCCCCCTCGCCCTCGTTCACGTGCTCGGGCTCGCGCACCGGCGTCCAGCCGTTCCACCGGAACCAGTTCATGTACGCGGCCGCCTCGGCCGCGCGCTCGGCGTGGCGGAAGCGCACGCCGAGCACGGCGGAGTCGATCACGGTGGCGCCGTTGGCCGCGAACACCATGTCGGGCAGCCCCGGGACCGGCTCGATGATCGATACCGAGTGCCCGAGGGACTCGTAGGCCTGCCGCAGCGTCTGCCACTGCCGCATCGCCAGCGCCGGATCGACCGGGGAGTCCGGCCGCATCCACGGGTTGATCGCGTAGGTCACGGCGAAGTACTCAGGTGGGCACATCAGGTAGGACCTGGGCGTGGCGACCCGGCTGGTCACGTCGTTGCTCATGCGCCAAGCGTAGGGACAGCGGCCACGTCGGTAACAGAGTGTGATTATGCGTCCGAGCGGCGATCCGTTGCGTATTTACCGCGCGGGCACTCGATTCGTTGCGTCACCGGTCGCCTTGGCCGCCGGTGGCCGCCTTGCCGTGGCGGGCGCTTTCATCGGGCGGCGCCAGGGAATGCTCCGGGGGACGAGCGTCGGCATCGCGCGGTGAGCCGGTCCGCGCCAGGGAGCCGCCAGGGGAGCAAGGGGTCGAGATGTCGTGGTTTCCGGAATTCGCCAGCGCGGCGCAGCTGGCGCGCGAGGAGGCTCGCGAGGAAGGCCAGGCCGATCCGGTGGGGGAGTTCCTGGCGGCGCTGCGGGCAGCCGACCCCCGGATCCTGGAGGCCGTGTGGCCGGGCGAGATCGTGATCTACGATCCGCGGGCCGGCCAGATTCGCGGCCACAAGCAGGTGCGCGAGTTCATCCGCCGCAATCTGTCCTGGCTGGCCGGCCTGCACGCGCGGGCCGAGACGGTGGCCGCCACCCGGTCGCCCGGGCGGGCGGTGGTCGAGCTGCTGACCCGGCTGGACCACGACGGCCGGGAGCTGTCGTGGCCGCTGGCGGTCGTGGCCGAGTCGGCCGACGACCGGTCGGTGGTCTTCCGCACCTACTGCAGCCAGTGGCCGGTCGACGAGCGGCGGCACATCCGGCCGCCGGTCCTCGGTCCGGTGCTCGGGCCCGGGCAGATCCGGGCGGGCGACGTCGTCGACCGCTACCTGACCGCGCTCGCGGCCGGCGACGCCGAGGCGGTGACGGGCACCTTCGCGCCTGACGGGTATTTCCGCACCCCCTCCGGCCGGCGGTACGCCCGCGGCGGCGCCGACGAGCTCCGGTCGTTCTTCGCCCGCTGTTTCGGCGCAGGCGGCGGGATCGAGCTGGAGCCGTGCGCGGTGACCGACGACGGGGTGCGCTGCGCGGTGGAATATAACTTCGTGCGCTGGGGCATACACGACCTGCCGCCGCAGGCGGGGCTCGGCGTCTACGAGCGCGGCTCGGGCGGGCTGCTCACCGCGGCCCGGGTCTACGACGACGTCGAAGCGCCGGCCGAGCTGTCCGGACGCGGCCACTCACGGCAATGACCTGGCATCAGAGGGAGCAGCGGACATGTTGGTGGACATGAAGCTCGAGGTGGTCGTCATCCCGGTCACGGACGTCGACCGCGCCAAGAACTTCTACGCGGGGCTCGGCTGGCGGCTCGACGCCGACTTCCCGTTCGACAACGGTTTCCGTGTCGTCCAGTTCACGCCGCCGGGCGCGCCGTGCTCGGTTCAGTTCGGCTCGAACATCACCACCGCCGCGCCCGGCTCGGCCAAGGGCATGTACCTGGTCGTCTCCGATATCCAGGCCGCCGTCGACGCGCTCGCCGAGCACGGCGCCAAGCCGAGCGAGGTGTTCCACCCCGGCTCGCCCGGCGCCCAGTTCCGGGCCGACGGCGGCGGCCGCGTCAGCGGCCGGGCCGACGACGACGCCAGCTACAGCTCCTTCGCGACGTTCAGCGACCCCGACGGCAACACCTGGCTGCTGCAGGAGATCACCACCCGGCTGCCCGGCCGGGTCGACCCGGCCGAGACGTCGTACGCCTCGCAGGCAGACCTGGCGGGGGCGATGCGGCGCGCGTCGGTCGCGCACGGCGAGCATGAGAAGCGCATCGGCCATGCCGATGAGAATTGGCCCGACTGGTACGCCAAGTACATGGTGGCGGAGCAGGCCGGGTCGGGGCTGCCGACGTGAGCGGCTACGACTACGACGTGATCGTCTTCGGCGGCGGTGCGCCCGGCGAGCACTGCGCGGCGGCGCTGCAGGCGCGCGGACTGCACGTCGCCGTGGTCGAGCGCGAGCTGGTCGGCGGCGAGTGCTCCTACTGGGCCTGCATACCGTCGAAGTCGCTGCTGCGGCCGGGCGAGGCGGTGAACGGCGCCCGCAACGCGGCCGCGACCGCCCAGGTCGACGTGACGGCCGCGCTGGCGTGGCGGGACTTCATGGTGTCGAACTGGTCCGACGCCGGCGCGGCGAAGTGGCTGACCAGCCGGGGCATCGACGTGCTGCGGGGCGTCGGCCGGCTCGCGGGCACCGGCGTGGTCGAGGTCGACGGCGTCCGCCACACCGCCGAGCACGTCATCGTGGCGACCGGCTCCGAGCCGATCACACCGCCGATCCCGGGACTGCGCGATCTCGAGGGGGTCTGGGGCACCCGCGAGGCGACGAGCATGAAGGCGGTGCCGCGTCGCCTGCTGGTGCTCGGCGGCGGGTCGGCCGGCGTCGAGCTGGCGCAGGTCGTCCGACGTCTCGGCGGCGAGGTGGCGCTGGTCGAGGGCGCCCCCCGGCTCATTCCCCGCGAGGCCGCGCCGCTGGGCGACGCGCTCGGCGAGGCGCTGCGCAAGGAGGGCATCGAGCTCGAGCTGGGGGTGCGCGCCACCGCCGCCCGCCGTGACGGCGACGAGTACGTCCTGCAGCTCGACAACGGCAAGGAACTGCGCGGCGACCGGCTGCTTGTCGCGACCGGCCGGCGACCGCGGGTCGAGGGGATCGGGCTGGAGACGGTCGGCGTGACGGTGGACCAGAAGAAGGGGATCGCGGTCGACGACCATCTGCGCGCGGGCGAGCGGCTGTGGGCGATCGGCGACGTGAACGGCATCTGGCCGCTCACCCACGTCGGCGAGTACGAGGGCGACGTGGTCGCGGCGAACATCGGCGGCGAGGACCGCCCGACCAACTACGAGGCCGTGCCGCGCGTCACCTACACCGACCCGCAGGCCGCGGCCGTGGGCACGCTCGACGCCAAGTACAGCGGGACCGCGCAGCTGTCAGAGGTGCCGAAGACCGCGACTTACACGCACGCCTACGCCGAATCCAACGGGTTTCTGACCCTGCTCAGCGACGGCGAGCGGCTCACCGGCGCCTACGGGCTCGGCCCGGAGGCAGGCGAGTGGCTGCAGCAGGCGACGCTGGCCATCCGCGCCCGCGTCCCGGTCGCGGTGCTGAACGACACGATCCAGCCCTTCCCCAGCTTCTCGGGGGTCTACGGCGCGGCGGTGCAGTGCCTGATGATGAACATCATGGACATGCCCCAGCCGAGGACGCCGATGGACGCGCAGATGGCAGACAAGCCTAAGGCGGACAGGCCTAAGGCGGACAAGTGACGGTCGGGCGAAAGCCGGAACTGGCCGGGCAGACCGTCGTCGTGATCGGCGGCAGCTCGGGCATCGGGCTGGAAACGGCCCGGCGGGCCAGGACCGAGGGCGCCGACGTGATCCTCGTCGGCCGCCGTCAAGACCGGCTCGATCGGGCCGCGCAGGAACTCGGCGCGCAGCGCACGGCGGCCTTCGACGCCACCGACGAGGATGCCCTGGCGGGGTTCTTCCGCGGGCTGCCGGGGGCGATCGACCAAGTGATGGTGACCGGCGGCGGCCCGACGTACTCCCCGATCCTCGACCTGGACTCGGCCCAGGTCCGCCAGTCGCTCACCGATCACGCGACGCTGATGGTCAGCGTGGCCAGGAACGCGGTCGGCAAGGTCCGGCCGGGCGGCACACTGCTGTTCATGGGCGCGGCCGGCGAACGCGTCGCTCCCGGCATCGGGGCGTTCGCCCCTGCGGCCGCCGCGCTGCCCCCGCTCACCGCGACCCTCGCGCTTGAGATCGCGCCGATCCGGGTCAACCTGATCGCGGCCGGCTTCGTCGACACCCCGCTGTCGGCCACGCTGCTCGGCGACGGGCTGGACAAGCGCCGCGCGGAGCTGCGGTCGACGCTCCCGATCGGCCGCGTCGTCGGCCCGGCCGACATCGCCGCGCTCGCCGTCCACCTCATGACCAACACCGCCATCACCGGCGCGACCTACGACATCGACGGCGGTCAGCAGTACGTTTCCTAGCGAGCCGACAACCGTCGCAGGCGCTCGCCGGCGGCGGTGACGCGCTCGTCGGTCGCGGTGAGCGCGACCCGGATGTGCCCGTTCCCGGCCGCCCCGTACAGGGACCCGGGTCCGACGAGGATGCCGCACTCGGTCGCGAGCAGCTCGCAGGCGGCCCGGCTGTCGAGCCCGGGCTTGGCCGCCCACAGGTAGAGCCCGGCCTGGGAGTGGTCGATGCGGAACCCGGCCTCGGTCAGCCCGGCCGCCAGCACCGCCCGCCGGGCCGCGTAGCGGGCCTTCTGCTCGGCCGCGTGATCGTCGTCGGCCAGCGCGACCGTCATCGCCGCCTGCACCGGCGCCGGCATGATCAGCCCGGCCTGCCGGCAGACGAGCAGCAACTGCTTCATCAGCGCCGGGTCGCCGGTCACGAACCCGGCCCGGTAGCCGGCCAGGTTCGACCGCTTGGAGAGCGAGAACACCGCCAGCACCCCGTCGTGGGAGTCGCCGCTGACCGAGGGGTGCAGCACCGAGACCGGCGTGGCGGTCCAGCCGAGCTCGATATAGCACTCGTCGGAGGCGACCACGCAGTCGTGGGCGCGGGCCCACCCGACCGCCTCCCGCAGGGCCGGCGCGGTCAGCACCCGGCCGGTCGGGTTGGACGGCGAGTTGAGCCAGAGCAGCCGGGACGACTGCGGCGCGTCCGACAGCTCGTCCGCCGCCACCGAGGAGGCGCCGGCGAACCGGGCGCCGATGTCGTAGGTCGGATAGGCCAGCGACGGGTAGATCACCGTGTCGGCCGGCCCCAGCCCGAGCATGACCGGCAGCCAGGCGATGAACTCCTTGGTCCCGATCACCGGCAGCACCGTGCCCGGGTCGACCTGCACCCCCAGCGAGCGGGCAAGCCACCCGGCGGCCGCCGAACGCAGTCCGGGAGTCCCCGCGGTCAGCGGGTACCCGGGCGCGTTGGCGGCCGCGATGAGCGCGTCCTGGATGATCGACGGAACCGGGTCGACCGGCGTGCCGATAGACAGGTCAACCGCCCCGCCGGGGAAGGCCGCGGCCTTCTCCGCGATCGGGGCGAGCTCATCCCAGGGGTATTCCGGGAGCCGTGAGGCGAGGGTCACTCGGCCGCGGCCTGCGGCGGCAGCGCCGCCACGGTCGGGTAGTCCTTCCCGATCTTCCCGACCTTGGACGCCCCGCCCGGAGAGCCGAGGTCCTGGAAGAAGTCGACGTTGACCTTGTAGTAGTCCTTCCACTGCTCGGGGACGTCGTCCTCGTAGTAGATGGCCTCAACCGGGCACACGGGTTCGCACGCACCGCAGTCGACGCACTCGTCCGGGTGGATGTAGAGCATGCGCTCGCCCTCGTAGATGCAGTCCACGGGGCACTCTTCGATGCATGCCTTGTCGAGCACATCAACGCATGGCTGCGTGATGATGTAGGTCACGGGAGCTCCTCTTTAACGTTCATAACCCACTTGAACTACCAAACAGTATGGTGGCTGGCCCTGCTAGCTGGCGACAATACGCGCACCGACCGGGCCGGATTCTGCCTGCCAGCTCGTTTCGTTGAGTCCTGCCGTCCACTGGTACCCACCGTAGCTGACCTGCGTGATGCCGTAGGAGCTGGCATTGGCGACGAGCCAGTTCGCCGCCGTCCAGCCGTCTCCGCGAGCGGCCGAGATCACAGCCGAGCCGTCTGAACGGGCCACGCTGACCGAGGTCACCGCCCCGTCCGCGCTCGGCCGCCCGAACGCGTCCGCGAATCCGGCCAGCGCCGCGCGCAGGTTCAGCTTGGCCGAGACGCCCTCGCTGGCCGCCTGCGAGGAGGGGTCGTACCAGCAGGTGACCGCGTGCGGGGCGGCGGTCAGGTCGGTCGCGAGGGCGGCGCCGGACTGGGCGTACTGCTCGTAGGCGGCGCCGTCCGCGCTCCGCTGCACGTCCTGGGCGGCCACATCGATCGGCAGCTTGGCCCAGCCGGGGATCTTGACCAGCGCGTCGAAGAACGCGCCGGCCGCGTAGGCGGGATCCTGGAGCTCGGTCTTGGTGCCCCACCCCTCGGAGGGGCGCTGCTGGAAGATGCCGACCGAGTCCCGGTCGCCGTACGGCAGGTTCTCCAGCTTGGATTCCTGCCACGCGGTGGCGTAGGCGATGGTCAGCGCCTTGCGGGGGAGCCGGTCGCGGGCGGCGACGCCGGCGATGATGGCCGCGTCGGCGGTCTCGCCGAAGTCCAGGCCGATCGCGTTCACGCCGGTCCCGGCCTGGCAGCCGGGGACGGTCAGCAGCCGCTGAACGTACCGCTGGTACGCGTTGTAGGCAGCGAAGGCGCCGACGGCGACCAGCCCCAGGACCACGACGATCACGCCGAGCACGATCAGCGGGCGGCGCCACGAGGGACGTTGATAGCTGTACGAAGCACTGCGCCCCGAGGAGGTCGTCCGCACGCTGCTAAGTTACCCGCCTTTCGGCGGGCCGGTGGGAAGTACCGCGTTGCCTGCCTTACCCGGGCGATCCAGCCGCTAGGCTCGGTCGCCATGAGTGATCCGAGGTCTGCGCTCGCTCCGGCCATCGATGACCTGTGGGAGCGGCGCGCCGAGCTCAGCCCGGCCGACACCGCCGCCCGGGCCGAGGTCGTCGCCGCGGTGGACGAGATCGACGCGGGCAAGGCCCGGGTCGCGCTGGTCGACCCGCGGACCGACGAGGTGCTGGTGGACGAGCGCGCCAAGCGCGCCATCCTGCTCGCCTTCCGGCTCCTGCCGATGGTGCAATCGCAGGTCGGCGACTTCCGTCAGCACGACCGGGTGCCGCTCAAGACCCGGCTCGACGGGGTGCGGGTGGTGCCGGGCGCGATCGCCCGCTGGGGTGCCTACATCGCTCCCGGCACGGTCCTGATGCCGTCGTTCGTCAACATCGGCGCGTACGTGGACGAGGGCACGATGGTGGACACCTGGGCGACGGTCGGGTCCTGCGCCCAGATCGGCAAGAACGTCCACCTCTCCGGCGGGGTGGGCATCGGCGGCGTGCTCGAGCCGCCGAACGCGGTCCCGGTCGTCGTCGAGGACGAGTGCATGATCGGCTCCCGGTCGATGGTGGTGGACGGTGCACGGGTCCGGGAGGGGGCCGTGCTCGGGGCCGGCTCGATCCTGACCAGGACCACCCACGTCATCGACGTCGAGACCGGCGACGAGCTGACCCCGGGGGAGGCGCCGGCCTGGTCGGTCTGCGTCGGCGGCACCCGGATGCGCACGTTCGCGGGCGGCCAGTTCGGGATGCCGTGCCTGCTCATGCTCCGCCGGCTGGCGGCGGGCAGCCGCCACGACAAGACCGAGCTGAACGCGATCCTGCGCGATCACGGCGTCAACGGCTGATCGTTCGCCGGCCGTTTCCCGTCAGTACGGCGTGTTTCCGCCAGAGCACCGACAGTTGGTGGCTACCGTGGGTAGGACTATGGGTGGAAGTAACGCGCGAAGGGTCCGACGCCAGGGACCCGTGACGTTGCGCGACAAGCAGATTCCGGCGACCACAACCGACCAGCGGCTGCTCGACCGCCGCGGCCCGTCCGACTGGGTGCACGCGGACCCCTGGCGGGTGATGCGGATCCAAGCGGAGTTCGTGGAGGGATTCGGCCTGCTGGCCGAGCTCGGCATGGCCGTGTCCGTCTTCGGGTCGGCCCGGACGAAACGCGACACGGCCGAGTACCGGCTGGCCGACGACATCGCCTCGGGTCTGGTCAAGGCGGGCTACGCCGTGATCACCGGCGGCGGCCCGGGGATCATGGAGGCCGCCAACAAGGGCGCCGCCGAGGCGGGCGGCGTCTCGGTCGGCCTCGGCATCGAGCTGCCGATGGAGTCCGGCCTCAATGACTACGTGAACATCGGGGTGGAGTTCCGCTACTTCTTCGTCCGCAAGACCGTCTTCATCAAGTACTCGCAGGCGTTCGTGGTGCTCCCGGGCGGCTTCGGCACGATGGACGAGCTGTTCGAGGCGCTCACGCTGGTCGCCACCGGGAAGATCACCAAGTTCCCGATCATCCTGGTCGGCAGCGGCTACTGGAACGGCCTGCTCGGCTGGCTCAAGGAGACCATGCTGGCCGAGGGCAACATCGGCCCCGATGAGCTGGAGCTGTTCCACGTCGCCGACGAGCCGGCCGAGATCCTCAAGATCATCAAGACCGCGCACGCCGGAATGTCGCACCAATAGCGCGCTGCCGGGGGACCAGGCGCGACGCGGGGCGGCGTTTCGTGGCACGATTCGTATGTGCCTGTTCTTATGGTCCTTCTCATCGTCGTCGTCCTGGCGGTGGTGACGCTCGTCGCCACGGGACGCCTGGGCGAGCTGTCGGTCGAGCGGACCGACTACAGAAAGCTCGAGCTCGGGCCGGTTTCCGCGACCGATGTCGCCCTGCTGCGCCCGCCGATGGCGCTGTGGGGTTACAACATGCAGGCGACCGACGAGGCGCTGGACCAGATCGCGGCGTCGGTCCGCGACCGCGACGTCCGCATCGTGGCGCTCGAGCAGCTGGTCCACGACCTGAGCCGGGAGCCGGCCGCGCAGCCGCTCGGCAGCCCGTACGGGACGCCGCGGCACCGTCGGGCGCCGTTCGAGCCCGCGCCGCCGCCGCCGGAGCAGTCGCATGACTGACGCGCCGTCCGGGGCGCCCGCCGACGGCCCGGCCGCGCCCGGTCGGGGCGCGGTGGCCGGCCCCGACGGCAGGCTGCGCTGCCCGTGGGGGCTGAGCGCGCCCGACTACGTGGCCTACCACGACATCGAGTGGGGGCGCCCGGTCCGGGGCGACCGGCTCATGTTCGAGCGGCTCAGCCTCGAGGCCTTTCAGTCCGGCCTGTCCTGGCTGACAATCTTGCGCAAGCGGGAGAACTTCAGGCGCGCGTTCGCCGACTTTGACCTCGAGGCGGTCGCCGCCTTCGGCGAGGACGACGTCGCCCGGCTGCTGGCCGACACGGGCATCGTCAGGAACCGGGCCAAGATCCGCGCCGCCATCAACAACGCCCGCGCCGCCCTTGAGCTCAAGGAAGGCCTGAGCGAGCTGTTCTGGGGCTACGCCGACCCGCCGTCCGCCCCCGCCCCGGTCACCGGGGCCGATGTCCCCCCGCAGACGCCCGCGTCGAAGCAGCTGGCCAAGGAGCTGCGCGCCCGCGGCTTCGCGTTCACCGGCCCGGTCACCGTCTACGCCGCCATGCAGGCCTGCGGTCTGGTCAACGACCATCTGGCGGCGTGCTTCGCCCGCGACAACGATATAGATTCAAATCAGTAACGCCACGAAATCGGGCTAAGCGTGCCAGAATACCGCGCATGGCCCAGGCAGACCCTGACATCGACGCGCTGTTCGCGCCGTTGCCGCCGGCGCAGGCGTCGAACGTCGTGCTCAGCGAGGCGCGCGAGGTGCTCGGCCACCTGCGCAGGCCGATCGATGCCGAGCTCTGGGGCTCGGACATCATCGGCGCGCTGTCCGGCGGCGACGTCGACGCCGCCCCCGAAGTGATGACCGAGCTGACCGCCTCGCTGGTCCCAGCGGCCGAGGAGAGCGCGACCCCCGAGGCGCTGGCGCTGCTGCGGATCCTCGCCGCGATCGGGTCGCCCGCGCTCACAGCGGCGGCGGCCGAGGCGGCCGAGCGGGTAACCGCCGGCGGCGTGGCCGACCCGGACTGGGCCGCCGCCATCGGCTCGCCGACGGTGGGCAAGTGCTGGCACTACGGCGACGTCGGCGGCCGCCAGGAGTCAATCACCGTGAGCTTCGGCTACGGCGAGGCCGAGCACGCCCTGTCGGTGCTGATCGACCACGGCCGGGGCGGCAAGATCAAGGACGCGTGGGTCGATGACGCCGAGGGCCTGCTCGACAAGACCTGGATGGCGGCCGAGAACGACCCGCTGATCGTGTTCGAGCCGATCGAGCCCGCCGACGCCCGCGCCCGCCTGGAGAACGCCGTCGCCGCAGGCGAGTGCCCCAGCAAGCCCGACGAGGTAGACGACCTGACCGCGCACCGCGCCCTGCTCCGCGCCCGCGTCCGCTACCTAGCGACCGCCGCCTGACCCGTCCGGCTGACCGCCCCGGGAGACCTCCTCGCGTTGCGTCTGAGCAGCTACGCCGTTAGCGCGACAGTCGCGCCCAGTGGCGTCACCAGCCGGTGATAACCCGGTCGGCTCGGCAGTCGCGCGACATCGCCGGAGATCCGCCGGTAGGGCCCCTCCGGGTCGGCCAGCAGCAGGCCGTCCGCCCCGATGGCAGCGAACCCGCCGTCGTGCCGCACCAGGATCGGCCCGTCCCGTTCGGCCGTGATCGCCACCCGCCCCGCCCGCAGCCCTTCAAGCAGACCGGAAACACCAGAGTCGTCGTCGCACTCCACCCACGTCGTCGGCCTGCCCAGCGGCGAATCCGACCCCGGCCGGTGCCAGTCGCTGCCGCCGACCGGGATCGCCGACGGATCCCACGCCTGCCACCACGACAGCGGCGTGGTCCAGGTCGGGTCGAGCCAGGACCAGTGCCAGACCTCGAGCAGCGGCGGCCGCCGCTCCATCGCGTGCAGCCAGCTGACGTCCCCGCCGAAGGGGTGGTTGACCGACATCAGCCCGCCGCCGCGCTCGGCCGCCGACAGCCACCCGTCGGCCGAAGTCCGGAAGTCGATCCAGCCGGTGTCGCCGAGCACCCCGGCGTGGCCCCTGGCGGTCGTCACCTCCTGCCCGGGCACCAGCGTGATCCCGTAGGCGGCAGACGCCGAGGCCAGCTCGCGGTGATGGCTGACCGTGTTGTGGTCGGTGACCGCCAGGAAGTCGAGCCCGCGCGAGACCGCCAGCACGGCGAGTTCCGGCACGGTCAGCGCGCCGTCGGAGTGCACCGTGTGCGAATGCAGGTCGCCCGCCAGCCAGGTCTGCCCCGGGCCAGCCGGCAGCTCTCGCCGCCCCGGCCGCTCGGCCGGCGCCAGCGGAGCCAGCGGAGCCAACGCCGACAGCGAACCAACGCCCGCCCCGCCGACCACCTCGGCCGTCACCTCATACCGCACGCCCGAGCCCGGCACCTTGTACAGCCCGATGGCCACCTGCCACAGCCCGGCCACCACCTCCCCGGGCAGGTACCCGGGCGTGGCCCCGATAGGAGAGATCACGAACGACGACCGCGCGCCCCCCGACCAGCCGCCGAACCCCGACGGCCCAAAGCACCCGAGGTCGAGGATCGCGCCGCCGTCGCGCGAGTAGGAGAGCGTCACCCGCAGCGCCGCCGCCCCGGCCGGAACCTCAACCGGCAGGTAGTGCCACGGCGAGGCCATCATGTCCTCGATCGTCCAAGTCCCCGCGTGCCTGATCACCGAGCCCATGCGCTCATCTGATCAGGTCAGAGCGCCCGATGGAAAGCAACGCCGCCGATGAAACCAAGATGACGTCGCGCCCGCCCGGTGCTAGGGTTTTGAGCTTCGCTCTCAATCGCCGAGCCCACGCCCATCCGCACATCTCAGGGGGTTAACCCATGCCCGCCGACGCCGGGCCAGCGGCCGCAGCCAGGACAGCCGACAAGAGCAACACGACCAACGAAACCGGAACCGCCGACGCGATCGAGGACAGCGTCATCGAGGCCGAGCGCGCCCATCTGGCCCGCTCCCGCGAGTTCCTCCACCTGATGCGCGAGAACGCCCTCGAGCTGGCCAAGAACCCGATGGCAGGCGACCGCGTCTCGCTCGAGTTCCTCAAGGCCGACCTGTACCGCCGGGCCGAGGCGCTGAAGGACCTGCCGGACGCGCCACTGTTCTTCGGCCGCCTCGATTACAGCGAGCTGGCCAGGCGGGACGAAGATTTCGCGGGTGCCGACTTCCACATTGGCCGACGTCACGTGCACGACCCCGACGGCACTCCGGTCGTGCTCGACTGGCGCGCCCCGGTGTCAATGCCGTTCTACCGGGCCAGCCAGCCCGAGCCGATGGGCCTCACCCTCAGGCGGCGGTTCGGTTTCTCCGGCGGTGCGCTCACCGCCTACGAAGACGAGCGATTCAAGAGCAATGCAGCGGCCGCAGCCGCCCCGGACCGTTCGGACGAAGCTGATTTGAAGCCCGTCAGCAACCTGCTCATCAACGAGATCGAGCGGCCCCGCTCCGGCCCGATGCGCGACATCGTCGCCACGATCCAGCCCGAGCAGGACGACATCGTCCGGGCCGGCGCGGCGACCACCGTGTGCGTGCAGGGGGCGCCCGGCACCGGCAAGACCGCGGTCGGCCTGCACCGGGTGGCGTACCTCCTGTACGCGCACAAGGAGCAGGTGACCAGGCGCGGGGTCGTGGTCGTGGGCCCGAACCTCGCCTTCCTCTCCTACATCAGGAATGTGCTTCCCGCGCTCGGCGAGCTCGACGTCACCCAGACCACGGTGGCCGACCTGGTGGCGAGCACCCCCATCCGCGGCACCGACACCGACGAGGCGGCCACGCTCAAGGGCGACCCGCGGATGGCCGAGCTCCTGCACGACGTTCTGTGGTCGTCGGTCAGGCCGCCCGCGCAGGCGCTGGTGCTCAGCCGGGGAACGCGCCGGCTGCGGGTCCCCGCGCACGAGGTCGAGGAGCTCGCGCGGGAGCTGCGCGACCGCGGCGTCCGCTACGGGACCGGCCGCGAGCTCCTCGCGCACCGGATCGCCCACGTGATCCTGCTCCAGCTCGAGGCGGCGGGCGAGACCTGCGACGACCGCACCCACGACTCGGTCCGCCGCTCCGCGCCGGTCCGCAAGTGCGTGGACGAGGTCTGGCCGAAGGTGGATCCGAAGCGTCTGGTCTTCACCGTGCTCGCAGATCAAAATCAGGTCCTGTCGAACGGTCCCGCCCGGCTCTCACCCGCCGAACTAGACCTCATCCGCTGGCAGAAGGTCCCCCGTGGCCTCGCCACCGCCCCCTGGACCCGCGCCGACCAGGTGCTGATCGACGAGGCGGCCGATCTCATCGAGCGCACGCCGTCGATCGCCCACGTGGTGGTGGACGAGGCTCAGGACCTGTCGCCGATGGAGGTGCGCGCGATCGGCCGCCGGTGCGCGACCGGAGCCGCGACCGTGCTCGGCGACATCGCCCAGGGCACCACCCCGTGGGCGGCGACCTCCTGGCCCGAGCTGCTGAAGCACCTGGGCAAGCCCGACGCGGCGGTGCGCGAGCTCGACGTCGGCTACCGGGTGCCGAGGCAGATCCTCGACTACGCGTCCCGGCTGCTGCCCGCGATCGCACCCGGGCTCGCGCCGGCCAGGTCGCTGCGGGCCGACCCGGCCGCGCTCTCCGTCGTCCCGGTGGCCGAGGGCGAGCTCGGCTCCTGGCTGGCAGCCGGCTGCGCGACCGCCCTCGAGCGACCTGGCTCGGTCGCCGTGATCTGCGCCGACGCCCAGGTCCCGGAGGTCGCGGCCGCCCTCGCCGCGGCCGGGCACTCCTTCAGCGTCCTCGGCGCGGCCGAGTCGCCAACTCCCGAAATGTCGGCTAATGACCGATTGGCGATCGTTCCGGTCACGCTGGCCAAGGGGCTTGAGTTCGACCATGTTGTGCTGGTCGAACCGGGTCGGATCGCCACCGGCGAGGCCTATGGCCTGCGCAGGCTTTACGTCGCGCTTACCCGCGCGGTATCGCGGCTTACAGTATTTCACGCAGAGCCCCTGCCGGCCGAGCTACTGTTACGTACTATTAAAGGGGCCGACTTATTGCGGCCTATCCCGGCATTTTCGCCAGACGCGTTGCGCGGTCGGCGGGGGAGCGGCATCCTTAGAGGATCGACACGCTAAGTCCCGGGAAAACTACGATCAGTAACGGTGATGTTCGGTGGAAGCCAACCGCAATCATGCTGCGGCAACCGTCTACCTCGACAAGCTGGCCGAGGAACTTACTAACCGAGGCCTGCAGGCCTGGATCATGGCGCCCCCGGGCCGGGTGCCGAGCGTGTACATCACGAACCCGGCCGCGCGAGCGCTCGAGGAGAGCGTCTACGCCGATCGGGGCAAGGACGGCCTCGTGTGGTTCTGGTGGTCGTGGGCCGAGCGGATCTCCATCGCCGACGACCTCGACGCGGCCGCCACCGCCATCACCCGGGTCCTCTCGGTCCCGCGCGCTCGCGACTAACGCCCAGTCCGAAATGTCTCAACCTGAGATTCAGGCATAAGACTAAGAATTTCACACGGCATCACGCGCTCGCGGACGCCGTCGGCATTCCGGGAAAGGCGACGGTGCTGCCGCGCCAGGCGAGGGCCCGGTTCGCGGGCGGCTGCATCGACAGCGCCCCGAAGGACCTCAGCGTCCGGTCGGTCACCGCCACCAGGGCCAGGTAGGCCTGGGTCACGCCGTCCTCGAGGGCGGCGGCCAGCCGCACCGCCGAGGCCTCATCGGTGACCGGGAACGGCAGCTGATAGGCGGGGCTGGCGGCGACCGGGGTCGCGCCGAGCTTCACCAGCATCGCCTCCAGGGTGTCGCGCGCCTCCTGGTGCGCGAGCCAGTCCGCCCGCGCCAGCGACTCGGTGCTGCCGGTGGTCACCGCGCCGACAATGCCGTAGCCGTAGACGGCCGCGTGCTCGGCCGCGAGGGCGCCCTGCAGGCCCGAGACGGCGGTCGGGGCGGCCGGCTTCACGAGCGCGCGCCGCTCTGCGAGATGCGGCTGGTCAGCGTGGTCACGTGGGTCGCCTCTGACGTCGCGATCGACGCGTAGAGCTGGGCGAGCGACGGCGAGGCGCCGGCCAGCCGGCCGAGCTGCGCGGTCACGGCGGCCTGCTCGGCGTCCCTGAGCTGGCTGAGCGCGCCCGCCGAGGTGGGGTCGACCGCCGGCCGGGCCGTCGCCGTGTCGGGCGCCTGCTTGCCCGGCGGCTCGATGACCCGGGCGCGCAGCCGGGCCAGGTGCGCCTGGTGCTCGGCCAGCAGCGGGGCCAGCGCCGGCCGGAGGCCGGAATACTCGGCCATGGTCTTGTTGTATATCCAGATCAGGTTCAGCTCGGCGGTCAGCGCGTGCAGCAGCGTCTGCGTCTGGGCGGGCACCGGCGGCGGCCCGCTCAGCACGGCCGGGCCCTTGCACGCGGTCAGCGCGAGAAACAGGGGCAACGTCGTCGGTGACGCGGCGAGCAACTGACGCCTTGACAGCATAGGCTCTAAGCATGCCACGTCCCCGACGGTGGCACGGTGCGCTGCCTCTGGGGCGGCGCGTCGCTGCTGCGGCAGACGTGGCGGGCGGGTTTGCCGCCGCCGCGCGTCCGCGGCGGTACGCTGCGTCCGTGGCCTATACGCTGGACCTGCGAATATATAAGCCTTAGGTGATAGTGGGTTCGGGGACTCGCGGACGAGGAGGTCGAGATGCCCGGTGGCTCCCGTGCTGCGGTCGGCCCGGTGAATGACAAGCGGCTGGCTGAGCTGATCGAGCCCGTGGTCACCGCGGCCGGACTGGACCTCGAGTCCGTGCGGATGTCCGTCGCCGGCAAGCGACGGCTGCTGCGCATCGTGGTGGACGGCGACCACGGAGTCAGCCTCGACGACGCGGCCGACGTCAGCCGCGATATCTCGGCCATGCTCGACGAGGGCAACGCGCTCGGGGAGGTGCCGTACACCCTGGAGGTGTCCTCGCCCGGGGTGGACCGGCCGCTGACCGAGCCGAGGCACTGGCGGCGCGCGGTCGGCCGGCTGGTCAAGGTCAAGGTGACGGGCGAGGGAACGGTGGAAGGCCGCATACTCGCGGCGGATGCCGACGGGGTGACGCTCGACTTGGCCAAGGCCGAGCGCCGGTTCGGGCCGGGAGAGCTCGGCCCGGGCGCCATCCAGATCGAGTTCGGGCGGATTCCGGACGCCGAACTCGACCAGGCAGAAGATGAAGTCGAAGACGAAGATCCGGACCTCGCCGACGAAGCAGACGGCGACGAAGACGATGAAAACCTGGGAGCTGGCGGCGATGGACATTGACCTGACTGTGCTGCGCAGCCTCGAGAACGAGAAGGACATCTCGTCGGAAACGGCCCTCAAGGCGATCGAGGACGCGCTGCTGATGGCGTATCACAAGACCGAGGGCGCGAACCCGGCCTCGCGGGTCGAGGTGAACCGGGCGACCGGCCATGTCACCGTCTGGGCGCGCGAGGCGAGCGAGGACGGGGTGACCGGGCGCGAGTACGACGACACCCCGGCCGGGTTCGGCCGGATCGCGGCGACCACCGCCCGGCAGGTGATCCTGCAGCGGCTGCGCGACGTCGAGGACGAGATCACCTTCGGCGAGTACGCGGGGCACGAGGGCGACATCGTGGCCGGCGTCATCCAGCAGGGCCGGGACCCGCGCACGGTGCTGGTCGACCTGGGCAAGATCGAGGCCGTGCTGCCGCCCGCGGAGCAGGTGCCGGGTGAGCGCTACGTGCACGGCGAGCGGATCAGGTGCTATGTGTGGCGGGTCCGCAAGGGTCACAAGGGCCCGTCCGTGACCCTCTCGCGAACCCACCCGGACCTGGTCAGGAAGCTGTTCGCGCTGGAGGTGCCGGAGATCGCGAGCGGCGCGGTGGAGATCGTGAAGATCGCCCGCGAGGCCGGGCACCGGTCCAAGATCGCGGTCCAGTCCCACCAGCAGGGCGTGAACGCCAAGGGCGCCTGCATCGGCCCGGTCGGCAGCCGGGTCAGGAACGTGATGGCGGAGCTGCACGGGGAGAAGATCGACATCGTCGACTACTCCGACGACCCGGCCGAGTTCGTCGCCAACGCGCTCTCGCCCGCCCGGGTCACCCAGGTGGAGATCGTCGACCGCGAGGCGATGGAGGCGCGGGTGACGGTGCCCGACTACCAGCTCTCGCTCGCGATCGGCAAGGAAGGGCAGAACGCCCGGCTGGCCGCCCGGCTCACCGGCTGGCGCATTGACATCCGCTCCGACGGCGTCACCACCGCGCCCCCGGCCGGCGCCGCCTCCGGGTCGCGTGCCCAGGGCCGCGACGCCGCCGACGGCGGCGCCTGACCGCCCGCCCTCTCCTGCGCTGGCCAGAGCATGCCCGAGGCCAATCAGGAATCGGGGGTAGACTAGGGTGGCAATGACGTCCGCGCGAGCAGAGCTGCCCCAGGCGGGGAATCACCCTGTTCGTACCTGTGTTGGCTGTAAAGCGCGCGCGGCGAAGTCCAGTCTGCTTCGCCTAGTGGTGGACGGGGACGGCATCGTGCCCGACCCCCAAGCGCGGCAGCCTGGCCGGGGGGCGTACCTGCATCCCAGCCAGGCATGCTTCGAACTGGCGCAACGGCGTCGGGCGTTCTCACGCGCACTGCGCGCCCAGGGTTCGCTCAGCGCCACACCGCTTGCGTCGTACCTTTCCCGGGACGGACAGCCGGGCATAACATAGCTGTCGGAAAACGGAGCGGGACGGTCAATGGCAACGGGAAGCAAGCTAGACAAAACGGAACACCTGTACGGAAAGCAGGTCGAGAAGCGATGAGCGCTCGATGAGCACCAGGCGATGAACGGCACGAACTGACGCCGACCCGGAGCACGCACGCTATGCGCCGGATCGGTTGATGATCCGGTTTTAAAGGCCCATTGGGATGGGCCGAACAGAGGAGCATAGTGGCGAAGGTCCGGGTTTACGAACTCGCGAAAGAGTTCGGAGTAGAGAGCAAGGTCGTCATGACCAAGCTCGAGGAGATGGGCGAGTTCGTACGTTCGGCGTCCTCGACGATCGAGGCGCCGGTGGTGCGCAAGCTCAAGGAGTCGCTCAACAGTGGTTCGGCTAAGCCGGGCCGCGGCGACGGTGGCGCCGGCTCAGGCGGCCGCCGTGATCAGGGCGGCCAGGGCGACAGCCGCCGCAATGACCGAGGCCCGGCCCGGGTGCCTGACGGCGCCCCGGTGGCCGTCGGTCCCGTCCCGGCTGGGCCGAGCGCGCAGTCCGCGCCCGCCCCTAGCGGCGGCGTGCCCGGCGCGGGCGTAAGGCCAGGGCCGCGGCCCGGCCCGCCGCGTCCGGTCCCGTCTGTGCCCGGCGCCACCGCGCCCGGCGCCCCCGCGTCAACTGCCCCGGCCGCCCCGGCCGCCCCGGCCCCGATCGCCGCGCCCGCGGCGCCGGCCGCGCCGTCGGCCCCCGCGCGCCCGGCTGCCCCGGGCCCGCGCCCGGCCGGACCCGGCCAGGGCGGCGGCCAGTCCGGCCCCCGTCCGGGCGCAGCGCGCCCCGACGCCCCGGGTCCGCAGGACTCGCAGCCGCAGGAGGTCGCGGCCGCCGCGCAGGACAGCCCCGCGCGGCCCGCTTCCGGCGCTCCCCGTCCCGGCGGCGCGCCGCGGCCCGGCGCGCCCGGCCAGCGCGGCCCGCGCCCCGGCCCGAGGCCGGGCAACAACCCATTCAGCTCGACCGCGACCGGCATGGGCTCGGCTCCGGCCCCCCGTCCCGGCTTCGAGCGCACCGACCGGCCGGAGCGCAGCGACCGCGATCGCGGCCCGCGCACCGGCGCACCGGGTGCGCCCGGCGCGACCGGCCCCGGCGCTCCCCGCACCGGTGACCGCGGTGACCGCGGCCCCCGTCCCGGTGGCCCGCGTCCCGACGGGGCCGGCGCCGGCTACGGCGCTCGTCCCGGCGCGCCCAGCGACGCTGGCGCGCGTCCTGGCGGTCCCCGCCCGGCCGGCCCCGGTGGCCCGCGTCCGGGTGGCCCGCGTCCCAGCCCGATGAGCATGCCGTCCCGCCCGGTGGGCCCGAGCGGTCCCGGCGGCGGCGGCGGTGGTCGTCCTGGTGGTCCCGGTGGTCCGGGCGCTGGCCGTGGCCCGCGTCCCGGCGGCGCTGGCGGCGGCTTCAGCGGTCCGCGCCCCGGCGGCGGCGGCGGTGCCGGTCGTCCGGCTGGCGCCGGCGGCGGCGCTCGTCCCGGTGGTCCCCCCGGGGCCGGCGGCGGCGCTCGTCCCGGTGGCGGCGGTCCGCCGGCCGGCGGCGGCGGCGCGCGTCCCGGCGGCGGCGGCCGAGGCCGCTCCGGCGGTACCGCGGGCGCCTTCGGGCGTCCCGGCGGCAAGCCGGGCCGTGCCCGCAAGTCGAAGCGGCAGCGGCGGCAAGAGTTCGACAACAAGCAGGCCCCGTCGATTGGCGGCGTGTCGGTTCCGCGTGG
>Ga0302325_10010358_pt1 | contig 20228 bp, 17 predicted proteins | sample Palsa_T0_2_FD_201948 | JGI IMG/M metagenome (GOLD analysis project Ga0302325, IMG submission 201948) | Peat permafrost microbial communities from Stordalen Mire near Abisko, Sweden - Palsa_T0_2 | ecosystem: Environmental > Terrestrial > Soil > Palsa > Peat permafrost | place: Sweden: Abisko...
ACTGTCTTCATCAGGTCGTCTTTGGTGACTATCTCTTTGCCGTGGCGGACTAAAACCAGAAGGATTTGAAACGTCTTCGGCGTGAGCGGGACGGCCACGCCGGCCTTGAGCAGTGTCTCCCTCGCGGGGTCCACCCGAAAAGGACCGAACTCGTAGAGCTCATCGGCCCTGTGATTCTCACTCGTGTTCATTTGAGCCCGAATTTTAGCACGCGCTGCTGCGCATGCCGAGGTGTAGCCCGTTCAAAAGACAGACAACAAGTCTCCACTTATCTACCACTTGCATGAATGCGAGAAATTATCAGAAGTTTTCAGGCGCCTGGGAAGGACTTTTCAGGCGGCTCAGCGGCAACCTTCCTTCGTTCCGACATTCGGCCCAGCCGGCAGAGGAGGTTTTATGGCAAAGCAAACGAGGATCACCATCGAAACCGATTCGCTGTTGATCCTGCGGGGCCGGAGTTCCCGCCGCGCATGGTGTTCGCGCTGCGCGGCGGAGGTGGAAATGATCGCTCTCGAAGAAACGGGAGTGATCTCGAACCTGGAACGGCCTGAATTAGAGGAATGGCTCAATTCGGGGGAGCTGCATCGGTTGCAGGCAGCCGATGGCTCAGCGCTCACGTGCCTGAATTCACTGCTCGCTCACGTGCAGAAGACGACAACCATACAGCCCGGGGATTCCGCGGCTACGAAACAAACAAAGGAGACGAAATGAACCGCAAATACAAATTGACCTCTTTGTCGCTGGGCCTGGTGGCTTCTCTGGCCACCGGAGCCGCCCCCGCCGCCCAGGCGCCGGGGTGCGAAAAACCACAATATACCGTCACCGACCTCGGCGTGCTGGGAAAAGGCAACAACGCAACATCGAATGACATGAACAGTATCGGCTGGGTTGCAGGGCAATCCAACCTGGTTCCCAATGGCCCGCAACACGCCGCTCTTTGGTATGGCGCCGGCCCCCTGGTTGACCTTGGCACACTCGGAGGCCTCAATAGTGGGGCGGATGGGCCTAACCTGTATGGCGAGGCCGCGGTTGGGTCGGAGCTTGCCACCGCGGACCCTGACAAGGAAGATTTTTGCGCTTTCGGGACCCATCTGGTGTGCCGCGGAGCCATCTGGCGTTATGGCAAATTGACGCCGTTGCCGAATCTGCCCGGCGGCCGCAATTCCAACGCTTTTGAGGTGAACAATCTGGGCCAGGTGGCCGGATGGTCGGAAAATGGAGTGCGCGATTCTACGTGTGCCACGGGAACCCCTTCTCAGGTCTTCCGCTATGAAGCAGTGAAATGGGAACCGAATGGTCAGATTCATGTACTCCGCCCGCTTCCGGGCGACACCGTCGCCTTCGCCATGGGACTCAACGATTTTGGCCAAGCCGTCGGTTCGTCCGGCACCTGCGCCACTCAGGGCTTGCCGCCCGGGCATGTGAACGGGCTGCACGCTGTGCTCTGGGAAGCGGATGGTACGCCCAAGGATCTCGGGAGGTTCGGAGACAAGGACCACGCCATGTCCAATAATGCGTCCAGCATCAATGACCTCGGCGATGTCGTGGGGACGTCGGAAGCTAACGACGGCACCGTCCACTCGTTCCTCTGGACCAAGGCCAAAGGCAGGCAGGACCTCGGTACCCTTACACCGGCAGCGTTCCTGACCGTAGCCGGTTGCTGCAGAACCGTGAACAACCTCGACGAGGTAGTCGGCTTCTCCATCGATCCCAACGGGTCGACCGCTTTCCGGTGGAAAGACGGGCACATGAAAGACCTCAACACCCTCATACCGGCGAACTCGCCACTGCATTTGCTGGGTGCTTACTCGATCAACGATGAAGGAGAGATAGCAGGCCAGGCTTGCGTGTTGCCGGCTTGTACAGAAATGCACGCCTACCGGCTGAGTCCGAAGTGGTAGTAAGCATGCGGGCGGTTCTTGATGGAAAGGAAATCATGGGTAAGCGACGGATGAATCGTACGCTTACCCTGCTTCCTTCGCCATGTGCCAGAAATCAGCGGCGTGAAGATCGATGGAGTTCGGCGCGGCTCGAAGTTTCGAATGAACCTGTTCAGTCGTGCTGGTCAGGGAGTGATGGCGATATAGTGGTCATGGTTTGAGCACTGCAAGTTCCGAGCGCTGCTGGTTCGGACGAGGACACCATGAAATCACTCTCCTTAGTATTGACCTTGGCTGCACTCCTCACCACCCAGGGATTCGCCCAGATGAACCATACGATGGTTGGTGAGGACACGGTCAAGATTTCCGACCACGTCTGGGCGATCATGGGCTTCCCCAACATCGCCATCGTCGTCGGTAGCCGCGCTACCTTGGTGGTGGATACCGGTCTAGGCCCGAAGAATGGAGCCACCGTCGCTCGCTTGGTAGCGAAACTTGCGCCCAACAACCCCAAGCTCTTTCTAACTACCACTCACTTCCATCCCGAGCACGCGGGCGGCGAACCCGGGTTTCCTCCTGGCACCATCTTGATCCGCGATGCGGTGCAGCAGCAGGAAATGGAGAAGCATGGGCAGGAGATGATCGACATGTTCAGCAGCCGGTCGGCGGAGAATAAGGAGCTGCTCGCTGGCGTGGTGTTGCGTCCGCCCGATGTGACCTTCAGCCAGGAAGCAACCGTCGACCTGGGCGGCGTCACCGCGCGGCTGCTCTGGTTCGGCGGAGCCCACACCAAAGGCGATGAACTCACCTTTGTCGAACCGGACCGTACGCTGGTCTCGGGCGACGTGGTGCAGAACCAGACCATGCCGAACATCTTTGGTGACGGCGGCACACCAGCGACCTGGCTCTCCGTGCTGGATAAGGTAGATGCCCTCAACGCGGCGCATGTGCTGCCCGATCATAGTCCTCCGGGCGATGGTTCGCTGGTAGGGGCCGAACGAAGCCTGATCTCGGAAATTCGCACCCGTGCGCTGGCTCTCAAGGGACAAGGCGTTTCCGCGGACGACGCCGGGAAGCAGATCACCGCCGAGCTCAAGACACAACATCCCGACTGGCCCAACACCAATGCCGGTGGATTCGTCAAAAGCGTCTACGCCGAGCCTCAATAAGGACTGGTTACTCCGAGCGTAGCGCCTTTAAAGGATCGACATTCGCCGCGCGGCTCGCAGGTATCGCGCTTGCAGCGAGCGCCACCAAGGCTACGCCGGCCATTGCGAGCAGGTAGCTCACCGCATCCCAAGGCGTCACGCCGTACAAGGATGACGTCAATACGTGCCCGACCAGCATCGCCAACGGAACGCCTATCACGACTCCGATGGCCGTGAGCATGAGGCTGTCCTTGAGGATCATCCAGACCACCTGCCCGCGTCGCGCGCCTACAGCCATGCGCACGCCAATCTCCGCCGTGCGCATATTTACGCGATAGGCCAGCGTTCCGTAGAGTCCTGTCGCCACCAGAACAACCGCCAGCAGCCCAAAGAACTCGCCCAGCCGGGCAAACATCAGCTGCTGCGAGATGGTCCGTTCAAATTGCTTGCGCTGCAACATGGGTTGAATCAACGGGAGATCGGGATCCATCTGCGCGACCACCTTGCGCACTTCGGGCAGAATTGCCATCGCATCCCCGCGCACCCGCATTTCCACATGCATCTGGCCCTCTTCCGGCGCCTGCGCATAGTCCCACCAGGCCATCGGGATTGGTTCCTCGTCCATGCTGCGGTACTTGTGGTTCTTCACCACGCCTACAATCACCAACCCGTTGACTTGGTGTCCCAGGGGGTTCTGGTTGGGCAGAAATCGTTGCGCGAACAGCTCATTCACAATCGCAACATACGGCGAGGAAGCGTTGTCTGCATCCGTGAACTCGCGCCCCAACACTACCGGCACGCCCAGGGTGTGAAAGAAATCGGGGCCAATATCATTGCTTCGCACCAGCGTCGGCTTTCCCTTGCCCGCGTCCGGGTCTTTGCCGTCAACCATCACATTGTTATTGTTCGACCACCATGATCCGAGCCGGGCCTGCATCACCGTCACTGACTCGACACCCGGCAGGACGCGCAGACGGCGCTGCACCTCCTGGTAAAAAGAGACCAGCTTGGCTTCCGGATGGAGCCCCTGTGGATTCAAACCGAAGACCACCAACCCGTCCGTCTGCATGCCAAGCGGGATGTTCTCCAGGTTACGCAGCGTGCGAAGTAGTAAAGCGCCGCCCACCAGCAGGACCAGGCACAGCGCCATCTGCAGCGCGACGATGGTTTTGCCGGTACGTGTTTTGCCCGCGTCTGCGCTTGAGGTGGCTGCGGAAGTCTTCAGCGCCAGCTCCGCACCGCCGGCAATCGCCACGCGAAAGGGCGCCAGGCCAAAGAGCACGGCGGCAAACGCCAGCACAGCCAGCGTGAACAGAAGTACTGTCTTATCCGGAGCAAGGCTCGACTCGATGAGCGCCCAGCGACCCAGCATGCGTGTCGCCAGCTGCGCGAAACCCCACGCCAGCGCGCCGGCCGCTACCACCAACAGCAGGCTTTCCGTGAGCAGCTGGCGCAGCAACTCACCGCGCCGCGCGCCCAACGCCAAACGCAAAGAGAACTCCCGCTGCCGCGCGGCATTGCGGGCCATCAGCAGCATCACCACGTTGGTGAGCGCAATGAGCAAAACCAGGACAACCATGGCCATCAACATGCGCAGCGGCTTGCCGTACATTCCGTCATAACCGGGAAAGTTCTTGGCATCCGCAAAGCTCAGCACCGGCGGTTTCTCGCCCGCCATCGGCGAACCCAAGCCAACATACGCCGCGGTCTGAAATACCTTCTGCAAGCGCAAGATTGCCTGCTCCCGGCTTACTCCGGGAGCGAGCCGCCCCATCAGACGCAGGCACCACCATGTCGGGTCCTGCTGATAGAGTTCGCCCTTCTCCGGGGGATTGCCCAGCACGTTGAATTCGACCCTGTTCTGCAGCGGAATCCAGAAGTCCATGGACTGGCCCGCCTCTGTGCCTTCAAAACCCTCCGCCGTCACGCCGACTACCGTGAAGGGAACGCCCTTCACATACAAGGTGTTTCCTAAAACGTTGGGATCGCGAGAGAAACGGCGGGTCCAATAGCTGTAGCTGATCACCGTCGTCAGCGCATGGTCGGTCTCCTCCTGGCTGGTGAAGCCCCGTCCGCGAGCCAGTTCCACACCCAGCGCGCTGAAGAAGTTGCCGCTCACCATGTCACCTTCGGCCGTCTCCGGCTGGGCGCCGATGCGCACATTCACTTTGTCCGTCGATAATCCCGCGATCGCAATTACGTCGCTCAGAACATCAGGCTGGCGGCGTAGCGCGTCATATACCGGATAAGAGAGGGTCTCTTTATCATCGATTGTTCCCGTTCCCCGCGGCGCGTTCGAAGTGTGCAGATACACTACCTGCTGTGGATTGGCGATCGGCAGCGACCGCAACAGCACTGCGTTCATCACGCTAAACACAGCCGTGTTCGCGCCCACCCCCAGCGCCAGCGTCAGGATTGCGGCGACAGTAAAGCCCGGGCTTTGGCACATGGAGCGCAAGCCATAGCGAAGATCGCGCAAGAGCTTGTCCCACCAAGCCCATCGGTTCTTGAGGTAAAAGCGTTCCTGCGCCGCACGGACGTTGCCGAAGGCGCGCCGCGCCTGCCACCGCGCCTCGTCCTCGCTCAGACCTTCCTGCTTCAGGTCGTCGGCTTCCAGTTCAAGATGTGCTTTGATCTCTTCGGCGAAGTCCTGTGTACTCCGCTTGCGCCAAACCATAGTTATGCCTCTTCTCCTTGAGGTCCCTTGCTCGACTCCAGAATCAGATCCATGGCTCTTGTCAGGCGGCGCCACTCACCGGTCTTTTCCACCAGCTGCTCGCGGCCCTTCGGCGTCAAGGAATAGAAGCGCGCCTTGCGGTTGTTCTCGCTCACACCCCATTTGGCGCGAATCCAGTTCTTGTCTTCCAGCCGCTGCAGAGCCAGATAAAGCGATCCGTGGTCGACGAAAAACACTTCTTCCGACTGGCGCTGAATCAATCGCGCCACGCCCTGCCCATGGCAAGGCCCGAGTACAAGGGTTTTCAGGATGAGCAGGTCCAGTGTCCCCTGCAACAAGGCGATACGGTCGTCGTTGTTCTCTTGGGTAGTCATTCGACCCAAGTATTCTCCTCTTTGGGTCGGATGTCAACCCAAACCGGCTGGAGCCGGCCGGGCAACGCCTGCGCGCCCAGGAAATGCGGATTAAGCCATCGGTTAAAATGGCAAGTACTTGTTGATTAAAAGAATCTTATGTTTGGTGGAATTGAAACGGGAATTCATCCGTAGATACTTGCCAGGCTGTGCATTTTTTGAAGGATTTACTGGATTACACTGCAGGAACTATGAAATCTTCCCGTGCATTACTTCTGCACCTTCCGTTGGCCTGCGGCATCCTGTGGGCGGCCTGTCAAGCCTCGCCGGCTGATAATACGACTGCGCATTCACGGTTCGCCGGAGTCTATTTTTCCCGCAATGCAGGTCCGTCGATGAACCTTAGCCTGGGTAAGGATGGTACAGCAACGGTTACGGAAGATTCCGGTAATGGGGCCAAGACCTTGTTTGGCCATTGGGCCGACTCCGGCAGCCAGGTAACGGTCACCTTCGATGCCGTGGAGGGTACGCCGGTAGAGCCTGCCATGGTTTTCCAACCCGCACACGACGGACTGCAGGCAGTTACCTGGAACCATGCCTCCTGGGGCAAAGTGGAGCCGCCGCCGATGAAAAAAGGATTCAAGGTGAAGCAATTGTATTGGCTGACCACCGGACCATAGCCCTAACCGGCCCGCTCATTGCCAACGCTTGAGCTGGGGCCAACTGGTTTGCAAATTCCATTTCAACCCGCGGCAGTGATAGATGGGAAGCCACTCGTCGGGCCGGGAGAGCGGATCTTTGGCATCGCCGACGATCGCGTAGCTGGCGCACTCCGTCTGCATGTTCTCCTCGTGCCGCTCGCCCAAGACGATCAGGCTTTCGCCGGTATATTCGCGCGGTCCCCAGATCCAGTAGTTCTGGTGGCCCCCGATGGCCTTGGGAAGACCATACCTTGGTCCAAAGAAGTCGATGGCGCCTCCCTCTCCATAGTTATTGGCAAAGATAGCGGTCTTTCGCTGATCCTCCGGGGAAAGGGTGTAATAGTACTCCGATACCCGCTGCGCGAGCTCATCCCAACCGAACATGTCGGCGTAAAGCTGGGGCAGCACTCCAGGTTGCATGTGCTCGAACTTCTGCTGCTCGATGCCCATGGCATGTTCGTAGGCGAGGAAGTGGGGCACACTCAGAATCGGCAGGATAGTTGGAGCATAAACTCCCGAGACGGCGACGATAGCCAGGGCAAGCGCTGCTTTGGCCCAAGTCCACGGCTTTCGTGCAGTGGCGTTTTCCATCCATACCGCTCCGGCGGCGAACAGCATCGGGTAAACGGGCGCGAGGTAATACATTTTGCCGCGAAGCGCCATCATCTCTGCCAGGAAGATGAGATAGGCCCATCCCAGAGCACGATAGGGCCGTCCTGGTCTGGAAAAAAAGAACAGCAGGGCAAAGACCACGAGCAGGGCGGCGACAAAACCAAGCATCTGGGCCTGGGCCTGAAGGTAGGGCAGCGGGGGAAGCAAAATATCGCGGCCGCTCTGGCGGACATTGTGCATCAGCTCGAGAAAGGGAAAGTGATTGCGCCACTCCCAGAGGAAATTTGGCGCCGCGATGATCGTGGTCAGGGCACAGCCCAACCATAACCAGCGATGGCTGAAGCTGGAGCGAAGTTGCGTCAGGCAAAGGCCAACCACGACTCCCGCGAGCCAGAAGATGACGGCATATTTGTTCAGGATCGTAATCCCCGCGAGGGCGCCTACCGCAAGCCAAAGACGCTGGCTTCCGCCCTTGGCGATGCGTACCACCAGGTAGGCGATACCGGTCCAAAACACGGGGTCAAAGGCGTTCATGGTGAACAAGTGCGACATGCCGAGGAGGACGGGGGCCAAGAGCGCCGCCAGCGAGGCAAGAAACATGGCCCAACGGCGGCCGCCGAGCTCGCGTGCCAGCAGGCCGGCAAGAACGACGGTCGAAGCGCCGGCAAGGGCCGGTAGCAGCCGCAATGCCCAGAGCGACGTACCGATCGAGTGCTGCAGGAGCCATGCGACCCAGGCGATGAGCGGTGGCTGATCCACATATCCCCAGGCGGGATGGTCTCCGCATGCCAGGTAATAGAGCTCATCGCGAAAGTATCCATATTGGGATCCGGCAAACAAGTAGAGAACGATGCGCACCAGGGCGAGGTAGACGACGAGGGCGGTCCCCGATGCGAAAGGAGAGGGATTCCGTTCTGTGCTAAGGGCGCTGGCTGGCAAACTGGACACGCTCATGGCGATACATACGGATCATAGAACGAAATGTTCCCAGGGACCCCGGTCAGCTAGCCAATCAACGTTGCCAAAGGATCTGGCTTGTTTCCAGGGGCACAGAGACGCTCGGATGATAAGGCACGATGCGTGGTGTGTAGTCGCTGGCCGCGCGGCTTGCCGCTACTCGCGCCGAGCAGGTTGCGATTCCCTTTGCGGCGCCTTTCTCGCATGCAGTCATGGCGTGGACGGCGGATTCGCCTTCTCGCAGGGGATCGGCGTAAAGCTCTACCCTCAAGGCATCAAGAGGAAGATCACCTGGTGAGACCTCTACCCGGAAGGAATGCAGGTTGTCGTGGGTGTCGACGCTCACTGCGCCGAAGCGCACGGTGCTCCATTGTTGAGCGATAGTGTGCTGCCATTCGAGCAACTCCGCACCCAGAGCACTTTCTTTGGCGGCGCGTTGGGCATAACCAGAGGCTGCGGGCAGGTAGTGATCCTGGGTGTAGTCGCGAAGTGTGCGGCCGACGGAAAATTCAGGTGTGAGCTGGCACATACTTTCGCGGATACGGCCCAGCCACTTGGTCGGCATGCCGTGTTCGTCCCGTTGGTAGAACTCCGGGACGACCTCCCGCTCCAGCAAGGTATACATCGCGTCGGCTTCCAGGGCGTCCCGTGCGGGATCGTCCCCATGTTCCTGGCCGTCGCCGATGGCCCATCCCACCAGGGGAGAGTAAGCCTCTGCCCACCAGCCGTCCAGTTCAGAAAAATTCAAGCCTCCGTTGACCAGGACTTTCATCCCACTCGTCCCGCACGCTTCCCAGGGACGCCGGGGCGTGTTGATCCATAGATCGATGCCCTGCACTAATTCTTGCGCCATCTGCATGTCATAGTCGCTCAGGAAGACAATATGGCCTTTGACTTCAGGACGCTTGATGAAGTCATTCCACATTTTGATCAGCGCCTGTCCAGGGAAGTCCTGAGGGTGTGCTTTTCCGGCCAGAATCAACTGGACTGGGCGCTGCGGATCGCAAAGCAATCGAATCAACCGCTCAGGATCGTGCAATAGAAGGTTCGGCCGCTTGTAAGTAGCAAAGCGGCGCGCAAATCCCACGGTGAGCACATGTTCATCCAGGAGATTGCTGAAATCTTGTGAAGCCACGTATTCTGATGCGACTTGATGTGCGTAGCGCCTGCGCACACGGTTAATCAGATGCTTACGTTCGAGGCTGCGCATCTGCCATAGCTGCTCGTCGGTTGTCCGATGGATGTCGGTTTCTTGAGGACCATCTCCACGCCATCGCCTCTTGCCGCAAAGGCCGGTCCAGAGTGCATCTGCTTCCGCCGAGTCCCAGGTAGGGACGTGAATGCCATTGGTCACGGAGCCTATGGGGATCTCGGGCTCGGGCCATCTGGGGAAGAGCGGCTGGAAGATGTGGCGGCTCACCTGCCCATGCAGTTTGCTCACGCCGTTGATCTGGCCGCTGCCGCGTACAGCCAGATAGGCCATGTTGAAGGGTTCTAAAGGATCGCCCGTATTCTGCCTTCCCATGGCGAGCAAGTTGTCCATGGGAATGCCGAGTTCATCCTCCGCGTAATGGCGCAGGTACTTACGCATGAGCTCCGGATCGAAACGGTCGAAGCCTGCGGCAACTGCCGTATGGGTAGTAAACAAATTGCCCGCGCGGGTAATGGTCATGGCAAGGTCAAAGGATGTCTTATGGTCCTCCATATAGCTGCGCGCCCGTTCGAGAACCGCAAATGCTGCATGGCCCTCGTTCAGGTGGCATACCTCAGGTTGTAAACCTAAGGCGCGCAGTAAACGCCAGCCGCCGATGCCCAGCACGAGCTCCTGCTTCAGCCGCATCTCGGCGTCGCCGCCGTAAAGCTGGCTGGTAATGCAGCGTTGTGCGGCGGTGTTGGCGAAGTCGTTCATGTCGAGAAGGTAGAGCTTGGTCGTTCCCACACACGCCTCCCAGCAGCGAATCCAGATTTTCGATCCCGGTAGCTGAATCTGTAACCGTAGCCACTCTCCGTCGGCTTGACGCAGCGGACGAATTGGCAGTTGGCCGGGATCGTTGACCGGGTAGAGCGCCTGCTGGTTGCCGTCCAAATCAAATGCCTGGCGAAAATATCCCTGACCGTAGAGCAGGCCAATTCCGACCACGGGTACGCCTAAGTCGCTCGCCGCCTTCATCTGATCGCCTGCTACATTGCCGAGTCCGCCCGAGTAGATGGGCAACGCCTCGGTCAACATGAACTCCATGCTGAAGTAGGCGACCGAGGAGAGAGCGGCGTCGGGGTATTTCTGCTGGAACCATGTGTCCGCGGATTTATGGTTCTGGAGCAGTAAGTCCTGGACGCGCTGACGAAAGTCCGGCGCCGCCAGCAGAGATCCGATTTTCTCTTTAGAAACGGTGCGTAGGATGAGCCACGGGTTTTGCGTTCTCTGCCAGAGTTCAGAGTCGAGACTCTCCCAGATCTCGTCAGACGCATGGTTCCACGACCAGTGAAGGTTGAGCGCAAGCTCAGCCAATGCGTCCATCCCTTCCACGTTGGGCCAGGTAGTGACTGTGTGTGCATCGCTCATTGTGTCTCCCTAAAACTCAGTCGGAGGCACCGCAAAGATGGGCACCCCGAGATTTCTCCTTAGCCCCACGAGAGGTGTTCCTCTCGACTTTGTCAGTTCTTCTTTAGCTGCTTGCCGATCGCCCGCAATTCGCGGCGTCGCTTCGGGGTGGTTTTGGGATACGCCATCTTGAGACTCTCCAGCGTATCCAGGATGATGCGGGCAATAATCAGGCGGGCATTCTCCTTATCGTCAGCGGGAACGGCATACCAGGGCGCCTGATGGGTGCTGGTAGCATTCAGACACGTCTCATACGCCTCCATGTATTGCTTCCAATATTTCCGCTCGTGAATGTCCGCCAGGCTGAATTTCCAGTTCTTGTCCGGCTCGTCAATGCGCGCGAGGAATCGTTTTTTCTGCTCCGCCTTCGAAATGTTGAGGAAAAATTTTACAGTTCGGGTTGCATTTCGATAGAGGTGGCTCTCCAGTTCGACGATGGAGCGATAACGCTCCTCCCAGATGTTCTTCTCGTCGATCAGTTCTTCCGGAAGACCCTGGTTATGGAGAATTTCGGGATGCACCCGGACCACCAGCACTTCTTCATAGTAGGAGCGATTGAAGATGCCGATTCGCCCCCGTTCGGGAAGGCGGCAAGTTGTGCGCCAGAGAAAGTCATGCTCCAGTTCTTGCGCACTCGGCTGTTTGAAACTGGAAACCTCGCATCCTGCCGGATCGACCCCGGACATGACGTGGCGAATGGCGCCGTCCTTCCCGGCCGAGTCCATCCCTTGAAAAATCAACAGCAACGCATAGCGATTTGAGGCGTGGTGCAGCTGTTGCAGTGAGCTCAACTCCGCCACGTTCTCTTTCAGGACCTCCTGATAGTGCTTCTTCGATTGGTAGAAAGGTTTGACAATTGTCGGCCGGTTACCGAGTTTGAACTCTTTTCCGGGAGGCACACGAAATTCCTCAGAGTTGATCTTCATCCTGCTCCATTTCGCCCGACGAATATTGGGCTCACGAGGATACTACCGCGAGCTGACCTGCTGTTCTCGGTGTTGCCACCGGGTCTCGAATCGGTGAAGTGCAGGGTGGATGAGAATGCTACCAAAGGGGGCACCCTGCACAGCACCATTTGGGCTTTCGTCGTTTGCGGGCGCGATCTAGTTTGTTCATAGACGTGAGGAAGTGTGGGGAGGCCCTCTATGATAGCGAACGCTCATATCCAGCAATTCACCTTCGAGCCCGGTTGCGCTGATCTTTTCGAGACCATCGACCCGCGGCCGGATGGGCAGCAGCTAGTGCAGGAAAATCGCTGCTTGCGCGTGATTATTGCTGAGCTCCTGATAAAGAACCAGCATCTCCGTTGGCAGCTGCAGACACAGCCGCAAACGATGGCAGGCTCTTGAGCACCTCCACGGGCACACCGTTGCGCAAAAAGTCGCGCATCGCCGCCATCCCATAGCGGGAGCAGAGCAGGGCGGCCATCCGGGCCGCTACCTGGTGTGCGTGGCGCGAAACAGTGTCATCGGCGGGGTGGGCCAACGCGGCATCCAATTCCTTCGCATTCACGGCAGCCTCTAATCCCGAGTCCTTCTTACCCGGGCTAGCCAACGTCTCAACCAGACCCTCTCGTAACCAAAGCGGTGTATGTTCTCCCGCCTGCTGCTCCACCAGCACGTGCAGAAACTCGTGTAACAGCAACGTTTCGCTCCCTCCGTTGTTCCGCCGCACGCTGGCCGGCTGCAAGAACACATTGCTGCCGCGGGTCGAGGCCAGCATCCAACCCGGCTCTCCGGTGGTCTGGCGGAAGAGCTCGGTGCTGGGTAGCTCCTCCACCGTGGGCGCGGCGGAACGGGCAGGAGCCCCGAATAGCGACTGCGCCTTGACCCAGGCAGCATTTCCGACGCCTATCAGCCCGCTCGCGGGGTCGGTGGTCAGCAGTGTCCATCCCGCGCCCGCGACACTCTTCCACCCATCGCCGGCCGGCGTGATGCCGGCGACGGTGCTCGGGAAGTAGAAACTAAGAATCTCTGTATCGCTGCGGCCTTCCGCCGCCATCTCATAGGCGCCTGCCTGGCACAGGCCTACGCCGTGTCCATAGCCGCGCCCTTTCACCTCCACGGCATTGCCTGAAACGCCGACCGTATACCAGTCGCTGCGCATCTGGTTCCAGCCCAGAGCCCGGTCTACGGCGAAACGGAAGCTGCTGGCTGAGAGCGCAGCCGGCGCACCCTGGCCGGTGACTTCAAGCAGCTCGGCGCGGCCGCTCGCGCTCCGCTTGGTCACGCGGAGGGCGCTGATCGGCGAGGGGGTCCGCCAACCTTGGGCACGAAAAATCCCACTGAGCCGGGTGAGATCAATCCGCGCCTGCCACTCGGCCGGAGACCGGCGCAGGCAGTATGGGTCGGCATGATTTCCCGCCAGGTAGCTGACGTGCTCGGCAGGCCAAACGTCGCCCGCCGCTTCACTCATGCCACCGCAGTGCTGGGTGTAATAGACGTCTGCCCTTTGACCGCCGAACCAGAGTGTCTCGCCGGCGGTCTCGCGCACCGCGCGTTCCACCTCCGGGCGCGCTTGGCCCAAGCGCAGCGCCTGGCAATGGGTGCTATCGCAGAGCCCAAAACCCTCCGCGTTGTGCCGGCCGGCGTTCAACAGGGCAAAGGTGCGGATGCTGATGGCCATCGCCTTGAGCGAGGCCATCGGCTCATCGGCCGCGGCTTCGCCGTTGAGCGCCGCAATCACGTACTTTTCGCTGGGCAGGGTCAGAAGAACACGCAGGCCATCTCGCCGCCAGGCGATGGTCCATTTTCCCGCGGCTGAAATCTCCTGTGGATCGTTCGTACCGGCGCGCACGCGAAGGCTTCCGCTCAAGGAAAGTTGTTTTGCCACCGTTCCGGAAGAGAGCCGGAGGCCCTCCGGCGTCCATTCCATCTGCGTTGGGGTTGGTTGCCCCGGCGTCGTAGCAGTGAGGGTTTTTACGGTTCGGGTAGAGAAGACCTCGACCGTAAGCGAGCGTGCGCTGTCTGGCGACCGCGGTCTTGCGGCGAGGAAGAAGTTGCGTACCAGCCGGGCGGCATCCGCTCCGTTGCCCCCCGGAAGGTAGATCACGATCACCACTTCTTCGTGCCCCAGGTAGCCGGTGCCGGCGAACCATCCATGGCTTCGGCCTTGGGCTCCATCGCTGGCCGTCCCGGTTTTGCCCGCGATCTCCATACCCGGCACGCCGGCGTTATGCGCCATGCCGTAGCTCACTGAATCCCTCAGGCCCTCTCGCACATCGGGGGCCTTGGCGGTGTCGAGTTCCAGCGCCAGCTTTCGATAGGCGACCGCCATCTGCGCCGGGGAAACGAGGACTCCGGCCACGCCCAACACCAGGAGTTCTTTCTGCTCCCGGCTCTGAGGAAGGTGTGCCTGCTCCAGACCGTAGTGCTCGAGGACGGCTGAAGCCTGAGCAGGCGAAATGCGGTCGGCGAGTTCCGCGAAGTAGCGGTTGCAGGAGTAGGCGAGCGCCTCTTTCGCAGCGAAGGCAACGTCACTCTGCGGATGAGTGCAAGCCAGATTCCATTCCCGGGCTCCGTCGCTGATGTGTAGATCACGCCGGCAGAAGACGGTGGTCTCGGGTTGCACCTGGTGCTCTTCGAGAGCGGCAGCCAGAAAAAGTGGTTTGAGGATAGATCCTGGTGCATGGCGTTCATCGGTTGGCTTCACGGACGCTAGCTGTCGTCCGCTCCTTACATCGACCACCAATCCGACCGCCGGAGTGGCCTGCAACGCGGAAGTCAGAGCTGCTTGTGCCGTCGTCTGTGCCGCCCGGGTCGGGGGAGACCAGAGGAGCAGGGTCCAGAGCAGCAAGTTCCAGAAGTAGATCCTGATCAAAACAGGACGGGTGCCCCTCGCCAAAGCGTACCTGGGCCGAAAAAGAAGGGCGCAGCCCCACGACTGCTTTTGTGATGGTTGTTGAGCGCGCTTGTATCGGAGCAAAGCATCTTCACCCAGGCGGTGGAGGTAGAATCGTCCATCAAGCCTGCCGTGTGGGTGGTAAAGAAAGCAGTCGTGGGGCTTCGCCCCGTCTTTTTCGGCCCATGTACGCTTTGGCGAACATGGGGCACCCGTCCGTCCCTCTCAGGGTGCGTTGCGGACTCCCGCCCCGCTTCCGTCCCCGCAGCTAGAACTTGAGCTCCCGCCGTCCTTCCATGGCGCGTGTCATCGTGACCTCGTCCGCATACTCGATGTCGCTGCCGGCCGGCACGCCGGTGGCGATCCTGGTCACGCGGACCGCCGCCGAGTGCAGCAGATCCGCCAGATAAACCGCTGTGGCTTCGCCTTCCACGGTTGGATTGGTGGCCAAGATCACTTCCTCCACTTCGCCGTGGGCCACCCGGGCCAACAGGCTGTCTGTCCGCAGGTGCTCCGGACCGACCCCGTGCAAGGGCGACAGAGTACCGTGCAATACGTGATAGACGCCGTTATAGCTGCGCGTCTTTTCAATCACCGCGATGTTGCCCGGCTCCTCCACCACACACACCACCCGTTGGCTGCGGGTTGGGCTGGCGCAGTAGATGCATGGGTCCACGTCAGTAATGTTGTTACAGGTCGAGCACAGCAGCAGCCGGGCCTTTAACTCGCGCACCGCGTCGGCCAGAGCTCCCGCATCTTCAGTGCTTGCCCGCAGAATGTGGAAGGCGAGACGCTGCGCGCTCTTGGCTCCGATTCCGGGCAATTTGCGCAGCTCTTCAATCAGCCGCGCCATCGGTTCTGCAAATTGAGACAAGGCTAAAGCAGCCCCGGAGGCAGGTTCAACCCGCCCAGCATCCCGGTCAGATTGGACTTCATCGCCTCATCGGCGCGGCGGCCCGCCTCATTAAACGCTGCCGTCAGCAGGTCTTCCAACATTTCGACGTCGGCTGGGCTGGAGCTTAGACTCATCACCGCGGCCGCATCAATCTTCAGCTGCAAAACCTGCTTCTGCCCATTCATCTTCACCGTGACGGCGCCTCCGCCCGAGGACGCTTCCACCACCGTCTGGCTCAGCTTCTCCTGCATCTGGTCCTGCATGTGGCGCGCCTGTTCCAGCATTTCCTGCATCTTCAAAGGATTCACAGCCATCCGCCTTCCGATATCAACCTTTGCTTCGGGAATCATTGCCCTGGTCTCTTAGATCGAGCACACTGCGCACTTCGGCGTGAAAGAGCTCCTGCGCCTGGCGCACCAGTGGATTGCCCAAGGCCACTGCTTCAATGCTATCGCGTGACCACACGCGGGGACCCCCGCTCGCCGGCTCAGTCGCTTCGCCTCCCGGCGCCACAGTCATCTTTTGCGTGGCCCCGGCCCCGCGTAGCGCCTCGCGCACAATCTTCCACGCCTCGGCATTCATGGTCAGGCCGAGCATGGTTTTCTTGACCCCTACCTCAACCTGGATGGCGCCATCCTCGTCTAGTTTCCAGCGCCCGGCGCCGAGCAGGGAGGCCGCGGTGTTGTGGCCCTGCTCGTTGAGCGCGGCGGTGACCACATCGCGAAGGCTATCCAGGTTGGTCTCTGTGGTGGTGGCCGGCGATGGCTCAGCCTCGACCTTCACCTCAGGAGAAACCGCGGGCGGAGGCGCCGTCGCCGGTACCACTTCCTCCACCTCGCTGCTGCTCAGTTTGCGCTGGCGGTCGAGCTCGAAGGGAGTAGGCGCCGGCGGTTTTGCCGGCTCGACCGGAAGCGGCCTTGGCGCCTGCACAGGCGTCGCGGGCGCCATCGTCGCGGGCCTCTGACTAACGCTAGCCTTTCCCGCGCCGGGTGTTGCCGGGGTACGCCCGGCACCCGGCAAGCCGCTCAGGATTTGCTCCAGCGGGATCAGGCGCTGCAGGTGAACCAGCTTCATCAGCCCCAGCTCCAGATGCAAGCGAGGCTCCTGGCGGTAGTTCAGTTCATCGAAGGTGCGCAGCATGACCTGCAAGAAGCGGGTGAGATCCTCTTCGCCGAAGAGAGTGGCTGTGCGCACCGCGCGGGCGCGTTCATCGCCCGAGATCTGCAGCAACTGCGTCTTCTCTCCGCCCAGCTTGGCCATCAGGCAGTTGCGCAGATAGCGCACCAGCTGGCGCGCCATCTGCGACGGGCTATTCCCGGCATTGAGCAGCCGGTTGAGCTCTTCCATCACGGCCGCGCTCTGGCCTTCGCCGATGGCTTCCAGAATGCGTTCGAAGACGGCATCGGGCACCGTCCCCATCAACTCCCGGATCTCGTTGCCGTCGAGCTTGGCCCGTCCGTCCACCATAGGCGCACTGGCGATGGCCTGATCCATGATGGAAAGCGCGTCGCGCATCGAGCCGTCGCCCGCCTCGGCCAACAGGGCTATCGCCTGGGGATCGGCCAGGATGCCTTCCTGGGTCGCGACCTGGGTCAGTTGGGCCACGATGTCATCGAAGGTAACGGCATGAAAACTGAAATGCTGGCAGCGCGATCGTATGGTCTGCGGAATATCCTCCGGTTGCGTGGTCGCCATCATGAACACGACGTGCTCCGGTGGCTCCTCCAGGGTCTTCAGCAGGGCATTGAAGGCTGCATCGGTGATCTGATGGGCCTCGTCGAGCAGGTAGATCTTGTAGCGATCGCGCGCCGACGCATAGCGCGCCGCCTCGCGCAACTCGCGAATCTCGTCGATTCCGCGGTTGGTAGCGGCATCGATCTCGACCACGTCGAGAGAGTTTCCGGCACGAATCTCCATGCAGGAGTCGCAGACCCCGCACGGCTCGGCGGTGGGCCGCTGCGCGCTGCCAATCTTGTTGCGGCAGTTGAGGGCCATAGCCAGGATTCTGGCGATGGTCGTCTTGCCTATGCCGCGGTGCCCACTGAAGATGTAGCCGTGGGCCACACGCTCCTGCTCCAGAGCGTGCATTAAGGTACGGGTCACGTGCTCCTGGCCGGCGACATCGGAGAAGCGTTGGGGACGGTATTTGCGGGCAAGTACCTGGTAAGCCATAGGGAGGAATTCAGACTGCGAACGGCTTTAGGCCGGGAGGCCGGCCAACCGCCTGCAAGTTTGATTGTAGCCCGATTAGCGATCGCAGCAGGAATCGCAAACGCGCATCAACGCCAGCCAATCGGGGAGGGGAAGTCTCTGCTACTGTTCGGCTACGACTGGAGCAAGCCGATGTCCACTACGGAAGTTGTGTGCGCGATCTTTGCCATAGGTATGCTGTCAGGGCTACGGGCGCTTTCCCCGATTGCCGTGATCTGCTGGTTGGCTTTGCTGCATCGGCTGCCGCTTACTGGCTGGGCCTCGTTCGCGGCGAGCAAAGTTGCGGTAGGCCTGTTTTCGCTCGGCGCCGTGGGCGAATTAATCTCGGACAAATTACCCAAAACACCCAGCCGGTTGAAGCAACCGGGCTTCAGCATCCGCATCGTGACGGGAGGGCTGTGTGGCGCGTTGTTGGCCGGCGCGGCGCCATTCTCTTTGCTTGGCGGAGTGCTGCTGGGAGCGGTCGGCGCGGTTGTGGGGTCCTATCTTGGCTATTTTGCCCGCAGCCGGATTACGGGAAACTTCGGCTTGCCCGACCTGCCTGTGGCGCTGGTGGAAGACCTTATCTGCATTGCCGGGTCCTTTTTCGTGGTGTCGTTATTTTCGCCGCGCTAGCAGAAAATCCCGGGTTTCGTTGGATGAAGGGTACGGGCTTCAGCCCGTACATAAACCAACCAAAATCATTGGGCTTTAGCCTCTGAGGGTCACTTTTCAGCACACCTCAGCTGGAAGATTGCCCTCAGAGGCTAAAGCCCATTTCTCTCTTCGTCGTGACGTACGGGCTGAAGCCCGTACCCTGCGGCCAGCGGGTTCTTCCGGACCTATTTTCGAGCGCCGGCTGACCCCCGGCTCCTGTTGGCCCCCGTCTTCCCCCGTTTCCGGGCCTCTGCCGCCCGGAGAGCTTTTCGCCGGGTTGCCTTTTTTCGCCGCGCAATCTCCTCGGGTGAATACATCGTCTGGCGGCAATTGCCGGCTCCGCAGTAGCAGCGCGCATCGTCCTCGTCGCCGTCGTAGAGGTTGTAGTCGTAGGTGAGCTCCTCGCCCGGCGCGATGTTGCGCAGCGACATGATCCACACCCGTCCATCGATCTCTTCCGTCTCGCAGTTGGGGTCGCAGGAGTGGTTGATGTACATGGCCACGCCCATGCCGTTAATCACCGTCGAACCGTCGCCGATGCCGAAGAGGTAGGTGATCCTGGAGTCCTCGAAGCGCGCGTCGGCCTCTTTCTTGCTGATTCGCGGGCCGGTGTATTCCACCACCTGGACGCCCTTGGTGATGGGAGATGTGGTGTAGCAGCCGGCAGCATGTATGGAGGAGGAGCGAATGATTAAGCCCATGATCGGTATTTATTTTTTAACATGGGCTACATCCTTCCGCGAGATGGTGACCGGGTGCGCTGGAAAGGTCGAAGCCAAAGGTCTAAACTTGAGATAGCGATGCGTACCGGCCCTTTCATTGTCGCCTCAGTCGCTGCCATGCTAACTTTTGCAGCCGGCGCCCCAGCGCAGTCGCAATCGTCGGCACCGAGCGATAACGGGCAATCGATCCCCGACGCGCCTCAGCCGCAAAAGAAGCCGGCGCCTAAGCCTCAGCCGCCTTCCGATTCCGCTGACTCCTCCCATCCTACGCAGCCCGCCGAAGCACCTGCCCCCAAGCAGCCTGCGGCAAAAGACGAGAATGCCTTCCCTGAAGCCGTCTCCCGGGACGCCGCTAAGTCTGCTTCCGATGCCGCGGGCAGCAAGCCTTCCACGGCAGATGACAATGCCTTCCCCGAGGCTGTTTCCCGGGACGCCGCTAAGTCTGCTGCTTCCGATGCTGCTGGTAGCTCAAAGCCTTCCACGGCAAATGACAATCCTTTCCCGGAGGCCGTTTCCCGCGAGGCGGCCAAGGAAGCTGGAAATGATCAGGCGCCGTCATCCGTCCCCAAGAGCGATTTGCCTCCCGGGGTCAGCTCCAGCCAGTCCAGCGATTCCCTCGCCGATACAGACAACCCTCCTGAGGCGAGGCGCAAGCTACCGAATCCGGCTCGCGCCGAGAAGGATGCCCAAGTGGGGAGCTTCTACCTGAAGGCGGGCGATTATCAGGGGGCTTTGCTGCGTTACCAGGACGCCATGGCGGTGGATCCCACCAATGTCGATGCCATTTTTGGCTTGGCCGAAACCCAGCAAATGTTGAAGAAAAATGCGGACGCAGCGCGCAATTACCAGCTTTATCTTGATATCTTACCCAACGGTCCAAAGTCCAAACAGGCGTTGAAGGCGCTCAAGACGCTCCAGGCCGCAAAATAGGCTCGCCGACGATATCATTTTCTCGTTTCTGGACCTAAGTTGTAGTTCCTTCGAAGGTTCTGGC
>Ga0302325_10010359_pt1 | contig 20228 bp, 14 predicted proteins | sample Palsa_T0_2_FD_201948 | JGI IMG/M metagenome (GOLD analysis project Ga0302325, IMG submission 201948) | Peat permafrost microbial communities from Stordalen Mire near Abisko, Sweden - Palsa_T0_2 | ecosystem: Environmental > Terrestrial > Soil > Palsa > Peat permafrost | place: Sweden: Abisko...
TCGGTGACCGGGGGATACCTGCCTCCTACCGGCACATGGATGGGTTCGGTTCGCACACCTATCAATGGGTCAATGCGGCTGGTGCCGCGTTCTGGGTCAAGTACCACTTCAAGACCGACCAGGGGATCGGCTGTCTCACCACTTCGGAAGCCGCCGAACTGGCCGGGCTCAATCCGGACAGTCACCAGCTCGACCTGATCGATGCCATCGATCGCGCCGAGTTTCCATCCTGGACCCTCAGCGTGCAGATCATGCCGGTCGGCGACGCGATCAACTACCGCATAAACCCTTTCGACCTCACCAAAGTGTGGCCCCATGCCGACTACCCGCTCATCGAAGTCGGTCGCCTCACCCTGCACCGCAACCCGGACAACTACTTCGCCGACGTCGAGCAGGCAGGCTTCGATCCGGGCAATTTCGTACCCGGCATCGGACCGTCGCCCGACAAGATGCTGCAGGGTCGACTGTTCGCCTATGGCGATGCGCACCGATATCGGTTGGGCATCAATCACACCCAACTTCCGGTCAACGCACCCCATGCTGTCGAGGCTCGTAACTACGGTCGGGACGGCGCCATGGCTGGTCACACAAACGGCGGTCGGGCTAAAAACTACGAGCCCAACAGCTTCGACGGGCCGGTGCAGACGGACCAGCCCTATGCCGCCCCTCTCGACACGAATGGCGGATCGGGCACCTATAGCTGGGACGAGCGGGACACCGACAATTTCGCCCAGGCGGGCGATCTGTACCGCCTCCAGGCACCCGACGCCCAGCAGCGCCTCGTTGACAACATCGCGGGCGGACTGGCCCAGATCTCGGCGGGCCCGGTCGGCGAGGGGATCATCGAACGGAGCATCGCCCACTTCGGGTCGGCTGACCCCGAATTCGGCGACCGTGTGGCGCAAGGCGTGAAGGAGCGGCGGGGCTGAGGTGGCTACAAACCTCTTCGACCGAATGTCGGCCCGCGGCTGGCGAATTACTCCTCAGCGTCGTTCGGTGCTGCGCGCTCTCGAGGGTGAGCAGGTCCACCTAAGCGCAGAGCAAGTCCTTGCTGCCGCTCGGCGGGTGGTACCCGAGGTCAGCCTGGCCACGGTCTACAACACGCTCAATGAACTCACCGAGATGGGCGAGATCAGCGAGGTCCGACTGGCCGATGGGACCACCCGCTACGACCCCAAGGTCGGACCCGATCACCACCACCTGGTCTGTGAGGGGTGTGGTCTGATCGTCGACGTCGAACCTCTCGGCGTGGAGGGCCTGGCTCTGCCGGTGGCGCAGCGCTTTGGCATGACGGTCGAGACTGTTGAGGTGGTTTTCCGGGGGCACTGCAGTAACTGCGCCGAGCAAGGTGGTCCCAGCTGAAGGTCGGCAGGGGTGGCTTTCGGAGGGCGGCCTTGAGGAATTGCCGGCCTCGCCCCACGTGCTGGCGGTACTCCCTAGGCCGGCTGAGCCGCGACCCGCTCGACACGATTACGGCCGAGACTCTTGGCTCGATAGAGGGCTTCGTCCGCGTCCTTGAGTACCTCTCCTACCGACCGCAACTGGTCAGGATTCATCACGGCCAGTCCAGCGCTAAGCGTGATCACGCCCCCGGGGTTGGCCGGGTGCAAGATAGCCAGACCCTGCACCGCGACCCTCATACGCTCTACCGCAACGTTGGCCATGTTGAGCGATTGTTCAGGAAAGATGCACAGCAGCTCGTCACCGCCGTAACGGTAGAGCGAGTCTCCGCTGCGGATCTGATCCTTGAGCTGCTCGGCGACCGCTTGGAGGGCCAGGTCGCCAGCCTGGTGGCCGCAAGTGTCGTTGTAGGACTTGAAGTTGTCGATGTCCAACAGGCTCATGCAGTAGCTGTGGCCGTACCGGTTGACTCGAGCCTTGAGAGTCTGGAGGTCTTCTTCGAGGGCCCGACGGTTCCCGAGTCCGGTCAGGGGGTCCCGGGACGCTACCAAGTTGAGCTCGCGGTTCGACCCCTCCAGTTCGCCTCGATGCAGGTCCAGCTCCCGGTGGAGCGAAGTGACCCTTGCCGCGCCAATAAGTCGCGCTTCGAGCGTCTCGGGGCGCAGGGGTTTGATCAGGTAATCGTCGGCACCCGCCCGCATGCCCTCGAAGATGTGCTCGGGTGCATCGTGCGTGGTCACCATGATGAAGTACGCATAGGGTCCCGACGGCTGGCCTCGAATCTTTCGACATAGTTCGAGACCGGTCATTTTTGGCATATTCCAGTCGCTGATGACCACGTCAGGGTGGAACGATCGGAAGCTATCCCATGCCTGGGCCCCATCGGCCACGGTTTGGCAGGTGTGGCCAAAGTTTTGGAGCGCAGCCTCGAAGATGAGTCGCGTCGCCGCGTCATCCTCGGCAACGAGGATTCTCATCCGCCCGGCGTGCGACAGCCCCACCGATCGGACATTGTCGGCTGGGTGCCAGCGTCGGTCACGGTCGTTGGATGCGGACCAGATCCAACGACCATAGGGGCGCGGCCGAGGTGGGTGCCGGCTTCCATGTCGCGGATCACGATGAGCCGCCCCTGATCGCGAGCTCCTGGCGATTACGGGCATCGGCATTCAAGAGACTATTTACGGCCTCTACATCGAGCGGGCGGGCAAACAGGAAACCTTGGCCGCCATCGACCTTCTCAGCCCTGAGCCGCATCCGCTGATCGTCAGTCTCGATGCCCTCGGCAATGGTTTCGAGCCCGAGCACCTTGCCCAGTTGAACCAGGGTGTGGATAAGCGCCGCGGCTTCCTTCGTGTCGGCGATACCTGACACAAAAGACCTATCGATCTTCAGCACGTCGATCGGAAACTGTCGAAGATAAGCGAGAGACGAGTAGCCAGTACCAAAGTCGTCTACTGCCAATCGCGCCCCAAGGGCTTTCACAAGTCCGAGCCGAGTGATAGTCGACGCAACATCGCTCATCAGGGTTGTCTCGGTCAGCTCCAAGATGAGCATCGAGGGATCAAAGCCGCTGGATGTCAGCGCTCCATGGATATCGTCGACGATTCGGTCTCGTTCGAGCTGTCTCACCGAGACGTTGACCGATACCGAGATGCGATGACCGTCTCGGTGCCACGTTGCGCCCTGTCGGCAGGCTTCTTCGAGCACCCACTGACCCACCGGGACGATCAGGCTGCTCGATTCGAGAGCGGGGATGAAGTCGTCGGGCTGCACCACACCCCGGGTCGGATGCTGCCAGCGCAGGAGCGCCTCGACCCCGATAAACGCTCCTGTCGCAAGATCAACTGTGGGTTGGTACAGCAGGAAGAACTGGTCGGTCTCCAGCGCACGACGGAGGTCCACCGCCAGGTTCCGGTTGTCGTCGACGATCACCTGCATCGCTGGGGAAAACATGACCGCGCGTCGTTTGCCAGCGGCCTTGGCGCGGTAGAGGGCGATGTCGGCGTCTCTGAGCAGCTCTTCTGGTGTCCCGCGATCGCCCACGGCGACGCCGATACTGGCTGTCACCAGCAGCGGTACTTCGTTGCCGGGAATCTCGAACGGGGTTTCAAGGACGTCGAGGATCCGCTGCGCCACCACCTCAGCACCGGCAGCCAGCGAGGCGCCCTCAACCAGCACGACGAACTCGTCGCCACCCAAGCGTCCCACCGTGTCTTCTTGACGAAGGGCGCGGGCCAGTCTCGATCCGACGCTGGCTAGCAGTTGATCGCCCACGGTGTGACCCAAGGTGTCGTTAATGTCTTTGAAATCGTCGAGGTCAAGGAAGAGAGCCGCGACCGGGATGTGCGATCGTCGGGCCCGGGCCAGCATCTGGTCGATGCGATCGAGGATCAGTACCCGATTGGGAAGGCCCGTGAGCGAGTCGTGCAACGCTTGGTGCCTGAGTTCGTCGGTGCGTTCACCGACCAATACCAGGGCGCGTGAGCGACCGGTTCCCAAAAGGTAGATCAGTGCCGCCAGCAGAAAGCTGAGGAATATCCCGCCCAGCAACGGGGCTAGTGCATACGGGTCGCCGAGCACCCCCCCTGCGGTCACCCCACCGAACACCTCGACATACCAGCCGTTGTGAAGGCTTACCGTCATCGATTGGGCTCCGGCAGGGGCCGAGCCTGCTGTGAAGGTGAACTTCGAAGAACCCGTTCCGTACTGGAGAGCTACCGCGGCATTCGGATGGTCCTCCAGCGCCGTACGCAAGAGGAGGTTCGGGAAGATTTCTTCGCCGGTCCATCCAACGAACGCCTCACGACGGCCTTGCACCGTCGGCGGCACGGTGCCACCAAGGTATATCGGGACGCCGACCGAGAGCTCAGTAATCTTCCCGTTTCGATATGGCTCGTAGGCACCCTGACCCGAGTCCCTTGCTTTGAGGAGGCTCGGCCCGAGCGATGTGTCGCAGTAGTCGACTCCGGGCGGAGCGGCCGATGCGGCACTACGAGACTGGGACACCACCTGTAGGCAGTAGTAAGGGCGGATCCCCGAGGGAACGATCTGGAGGGTTCCGCTAGCCGTCGAGGATCCCGGTGGGTCGGCAATGGCCCGAGCCGCAAAGGCACTCACTTGAGCGGCGGGAACAATCTCCGCAACCGCGATCGTCTGAAGTTCGGGGTACCGCTCGAACGCACCAACGCTGCCCGTCCACTGGAGGAAATTGGCTTCGGACGGGTCCGGCATCTCTAGGAAGAAGGCTCCGAGACTGACGGCGAGATCTTGTTCGCGCTGGATAGCAAGCTTAAGAGTCGAGGCGATTTCCGTTGACGTCGTGGTGAGATCCTGGCGCGACCGTTGGGCGTCGTTCTGGGTCACGGTATGTGCTGCAAACACCGAACCAATGATTCCGACGACAACCACGGCAACCGCTGCCGCGAGCGAGAGGCGTCGGTCCGGTCTCACCTTTGGCCACACTTCGGTCGCACGCACGAGCTCGTGGACGTTCTAAAGGTATGCCGACCATTGGAGCCATCATCAATGAATCGGGAGCCGTAACACCCGGTCCGAGGTGCTGTCTTTTCATCAAGCAGGAGGATTCTCATTGGGCTGGGATCCGGTCGGCGAACGCCGATCGGACATATCCGAGCTCGGACTCGACCGCCTCGAGCAGTGCCTCATCTCCCAGGAGTTCCTTTGCCCCGCTGTCAGTCGCCGCGGTGGCGCACAAGCGGGCCAGTTCGGTTGCGCCCATGTTGGCACTGGCACCGCTCAAGGCGTGGGCCGATCTGGCCACAATGTCAACGTTGGCGGCGGCGAAACCCTGGCGCATCGCTTGGACGTGGATATCGGCATCGGCCAAGAACAGGAGCGCCAATTGGGATACGAAGTCTTTGCCGGCCGTCTCGCCGAGCTGCTCCAGCTGCCCGAGGACCTCGGCGTCCAAGACCGACCTCCCGCCGGCCGGACCGAAATGGGTGGCTCCAGTAGACCTGTGAGGGGACGGTCCTTCGGGTCCCGAACTGCCCGCAGACGAGAGTGTAAGAGTGCGAATCTCGTCGGAGGGGACCGATCCGAGAGCTGGTTCAGATACCGGCCCGGTAGCCATATTCGGCTCGTCCGCCCTTGGGGACGAGTTCTCCACCGAGGATGCCACCATCGACACGAGCGCTGCCTTGCTCACCGGCTTGGCCAGATAGCCGTCCATGCCCGCGGACAGGCAGCGCTCCCGGTCCTGGGCTCGCGCGCCAGCGGTCATGGCGATGATCGGCGTGTGTCGATCCGATCCTTCTCGGTCTCTGATCGCGGCAGTCGCCTCGTACCCATTCAACCCTGGCATCTGGCAGTCCATCAGAATGGCGTCGTAACGTCGATTGGCCGCCGCATGGACAGCCGCCGCCCCGTCCAGCACGGTATCGACCTGATACCCGACGCTGGTCAGCATCGCCACCGCCACCTTCTGGTTGACGAGATTGTCCTCCGCCAGCAGAAGTCGGCCCGTTGTGGGTCCGGCTGACTGTGGCGGCAACATGTCCGATTCGGTGGAAGACACGCCCGGGTCGACCAACCCCATCGCAATCCGCAGGCAGTTCAGGAGACTGACGCGACGCACCGGCTTGGTCAGCAAAGCGGCGAATCCGGAGGTTTCACCGGTCCCAAGGTCACGTTCCTGACGCAAGCCGTTCATGAGTACCAACGGAGTGGCTGCCAGCAGAGGATCCTTGACGATGGCGTCCCTCAGTTCGAGTCCGGACATCCCGGGCATCGACCGATCGAGGAGCGCAACGGAGAATGGGACCCCGTGGGTAGCCGAGTCTCGCAGGGCCAGTAGTGCGGAAGGGCAGCTGTCCTCGGCGGTAACCTTCATTCCCCATGCCGTCAACTGCTCGGCCAGCAGGCCGCGCTGAGATGGACTGTCATCAACGACCAGAGCGGTCAGCCCGACAAGGTTGGGTTGCTCGCCGCTCAACGTGAGACCTTCCGCCCCTCTCCCAATATCGGGGGCAACGCGGATAGTGAACCAGAAAGTGCTTCCTTGTCCCGGCTCGCTGGTCACGCCATAGTCCCCTCCCATCAGCGTGACCAGCTGGCCGCTAATTGCCAGTCCGAGCCCAGTACCCCCGTATCGACGAGACGTGGAGGTGTCGGCTTGCACGAAAGGTTGAAAAATCAATGCGAGCTTGTCGGGTTCTATGCCGTCACCGGTATCGGTGATTTCAAAGTGCAGGAGCGTTCCGATCTCTGCGCCATCGTCCTTCGACACTCGAATGACTACCTCACCGGACTGGGTAAACTTGATGGCGTTGCCAACCAAGTTCATCAGGACTTGGCGCAGCCGACCAGGGTCGCCGCGAACCTCAGCCGGAACCGAGTTCTCAACCGCCGCCATCAATTCGAGACCTTTGGCTTGCGCTGAACCGGCCAGCAGATGGACGACAGCTTCGACTTCTGTTCGCAGGTCAAAGTCGTTCTCCTCGAGATCCAGCATCGCGGCTTCGAGTTTCGAGAAATCGAGAATTCCGTTGATGATGGTGAGTAACGCTTCGGCAGAGTTGCGGACGACCTGGGCATAGTCGCGTTGATCAGCGTCGAGAGCAGTCTCAAGGAGCAGATCGGTCATGCCGATCACCCCATTCATCGGGGTGCGGATCTCGTGGCTCATATTGGCCAAGAAATCTGACTTGAGTTGAGTGGCCGCGGTCGCCGCGTCCCGGGCCTCCGAGAGCGCCGCCTCCGCTCCGACCTCCGCGGTGATGTCAGCGAGCGTCCCGGCCCAGCCGGCCGTTCCGCCCTCGGTATTTGGAATGGCCACAGCGGTCACAATTGCGACCCGGGTGGTCGAGTCCGGACCCTTAGTCTCGTAGCGACAGATGAACTCGGTTTGAGGATCGGAATCGGTCAACCCGGCCGACACGTCGAAGTGCTGCTCAGATTGAAGACCGAAGCCCAGTTTGATCCCGAGAGCCTCATCATGAGGGATTCCCGTGATCTCACACCAGCGCGGATTGACATAGACGTATCTGTTCTCGTTGTCGGTCCTGAAGATGCCGATGGGAGCGACGTCTGTGAGAAGTCGCAATTCGTCTGCGGAGATCTGTGCCTCACGCGCTTGAGTGGCGAGAGTGTCGGCGTTGAGGAAGAGGCTCGCGAAGACCGATACCTTGGCTCGGAGTTCGTTTGGATTGACTGGGGCAAAAATAAAGTCGACCGCGCCTTGCGTATACCGGTCCCTTTCGACTATCTCGTCGCTCGTGGACGCGGTGATGAAGATGATTGGGGTCATCTCTGAGCGCTCTCGCTGCCTGATGAGCGCAGCCGTCTCAAACCCATTCATCGTCGGCATCCGAACGTCGAGCAGGATGACAGCGAAGTCCTGAGTGCTAACGCGACGCAACGCGTCGATACCGGATTCGGCTTCGATAACCGATACACCGAGGGGAGACAGCGCAGCGTTTAGCGCCAGTCGTTTGGTGCGATCGTCATCGACCACTAAGACAAAAATGTGCGACCAGCTGGTGACTACCTGCTCACCAGGGTCCTTCTGAATGAGCTGGGTAGTCGCGAGTGTCACGATCGAGACCTCGTTGCCAGCAACCAGGGGCCGACGGCCGTTAGAAGTTGAGCTGTATTGACGGGCTTGGGTACGTAGTCGTTGGCTCCAGCATCGAGACAGCGCCGACGCTCATCGGCCACCACCTTCCCGGTGACAGCGATCATGGGGAGGGTTTTGAATCGCTCCTGCATCCGAATGGTTCGCATCGTGGCGTAGCCATCCATGCCCGGCATCATGATGTCCATCAGGACAAGATCGATTCCGGGCGTCTCCTCCAAAAGTGTGATGGCCTGAGCACCACTCTCGGCTTGAAACACGTCGGCATGTCCTCGTTCGAGAAGGGCCGACAGTGCAAACACATTGCGGAAGTCGTCGTCAACAATCAGGACCTTCGCTCCCGCGAACGGGTGGTCGTCTAGGCGGACGCGTGACGGTGGACTCAGCTCTGCCTCGGCATCCCCTTTCCCGACTCCCACATCCTCGGTCACACGCTCATTCGTGGCTCCATCAGACGCTCCAGGAGTAGGTGGTGGAGTCGTTGGTTGAGCTGGAACAGCGGCTAGAGCGGAACCCCCGAGTGGTAGGTAGACGGTGAAGGTGCTGCCGTGACCCAGAGTGCTGGCCAAGGTGATGTCGCCGCCCAGGAGATCGACCAGCGCGCGACTGATCGACAGACCCAGGCCGGTGCCCCCGTACAGTCGCGTCGTTGTGCCATCCACCTGTGCGAATGCCTCGAACACTCGCCGTTGCTGTTCCGGTTCCACACCGACACCGGTATCAATCACAGAGATGGCAACCACCGACGAGGCTCTCGACAAAGACTCCATCTCAACACTCCAACCGGACACGGCCGTGCTGACCTCCACACGGATTCCGCCGTTGTCGGTGAACTTGATGGCGTTGCTGATCAAGTTTCTGAGAATCTGGCCAAGGCGTTGTGGGTCGGTGACAATGTGCGCGGGACTGCCCGGTAGGAGGTCAACCGAGAAGTCGAGTCCCTTGGCCCGGGCCACATGTTCAAAGTCGCGCATGAGATCGCTCTGAATTTGGCCGACCCACACGTCGGAGTTTTCGACCGTGGTGGTACCCGACTCGATCTTGGCCAAATCCAGGATGGTATTGAGTAGCTTCAGTAGATCCTGGCCGGCGCCCAAGATGGTGCTTGCATATTCAACCTGGGTGCTGGTCATGTTCTGGCTTGGGTTGTCCGCGAGTTGCTCGGCAAGGATCAGGAGGCTGTTGAGCGGAGTCCGGAGCTCGTGCGACATGTTGGCGATGAACTCAGACTTGTACGTCGATGAGATGGCCAGTTGGCCGACCTTCTCCTCTATTAGGAGCTTGGCCTGCTCAACCTCTCGCCGCTTCTGATCCGTCTCAATGTTCTGCTCAGCCAATCGCTTGGTCTGCTGGGCGAGATCTGCATTGGATTCGCGCAGTTCATCTTTCTGTGAGCGAAGGGCTTCGGCTTGCGCCTGGGCCTGCTTGAGCAGCGCGTCGGTCAACGTATTGGCTTCAACGGTGTTGAGCACGGGACCAATGTTCTCGGTGAGCTGATCGAGGAACGTCTGGTGGACTGGACTAATCGTTGAAAAGGAGGCGAGTTCAATGACCGCTCGGACCGACCCCTCGAAGAGCACTGGCAGGAGGATGATGTTGAGTGGAGGGGACGATCCGAGGCCCGAGTTGATGCGTACGTAGTCACCAGGGACCTCGGTGATCAGTATTCGCTTTCTTTCCTTGGCACACTGGCCAACCAGCCCTTCGCCAAATCGAAAAACGGATGAAAGGTGGCGCCGTTCCTCGTAGCCGTAGCTGGCTTGGAGCTCGAGTACAGGGTCGGTGCCATCCAGTGGGCTGGTCGCGACGTAGAAGACCCCATGCTGAGCCAGCACGAGCGGCGCTAGTTCCGAGAGGATCGTGTCCGACACGGTGGCGAGATCCCGCTGTCCTTGGAGCATGCGAGTGAAGCTCTCGCGATTGGTTTTCAACCAGTCCTGCTCGACGTTCTGCCGGGTGGTCTCGCGGAGATTGCGAATCATCTCGTTGAGCTTGTCCTTCAGAATTGCGACTTCTCCACGCGCCTCCACCTGGACCTGCCTGGTGAGGTCACCGTCCGTGACAGCGGTAGCCACATCCGAAATGGCCCGGACTTGATTGGTGAGGTTGGCAGCGAGCTGGTTCACGTTGTCGGTCAGGTCCTTCCAGACTCCGCCGACCTCGTTGGTTTGGGCTTGTCCGCCAAGTTTTCCTTCGACCCCCACCTCGCGCGCGACCCTCGTCACTTCGCCGGCGAACGCATTCAACTGGTCGACCATCCCGTTGACGGTGTTCTTTAGCTCGAGGAACTCACCCTTCACGTCGATCGAGATCTTCTTGCTTAGGTCTCCCTTGGCCACCGCGGTCGTTATCTCAGCGATGTTCCGGACCTGACCTGTCAGGTTTGCGGCCATCAAGTTGACGTCGTCAGTCAGGTCTTTCCAGACTCCGCCTACTTCGATCGTGGCCGCGGCTGCCTGCCCGAGCCTGCCTTCCGTACCCACCTCGCGCGAGACTCTCGTGACCTCTGAGGCGAACCGATTGAGCTGGTCGACCATGCCGTTGATGGTGTTCTTTAGATCCAACATTTCGCCCTGAACGTCTGCAGAGATTTTCTTGCTTAGGTCTCCACTGGCGACCGCGCCGATTACTCGCTGCATCTCGCTAGTCGGGCGGACCAAGGCGTCGATGAGGTTGTTGATGGCATCGGCGCTCGTAGCCCAAGTCCATCCATCACTCACCATCCGCTGCGACAGTCGGCCCTCGCTACCAACTACCTGACTGATCCGAGCCAACTCGGCCTTGAGCACCTGGTTGCTGACGATCATGGCATTGAGCCCGTCGGCGACTTTGCCGGCTGCGCCGGTCCACTCGGGGGGCATCCGTGCGGTGAAGTCCCCCTCGCGAACCTGAGCCAGAACATCCAACAGCACCCTCACATCGAGCACGTCGTCGGTAGCCGAGGTGGTTTGTATCATCGAAGAGCCACCGTTTCGAGCAACCGATACTGCTCCGTTGTGTGGCGGCTCCGGTCGAGTCGGCTTCCGCTGAGCTCTTGGGCGGGGCTTTGGCTGGTTGTCGCTACTCGAGTCAGTAGCAGTGGTTAGAGAGGACATTCTTTGCTCCCTTTGCAGGCCGAAACGATGCAGTGTCCAGAATGACGGCAGTAGTGCTTGTGGATCAGCGGCTTGAAGTCAGCTGACGAATGCGGTCGGTGAGCTCCTCGATGCGCGGCTTGCGAATGAACGCTGCTGCTCCGGCAGAGATGGCCCGATCCTTCCAATCGTCAAAATCCGAGTACACGACCACGACGGAGCGTGGCGATCGCCGGCAGACATCGGTCAGGATTGCCGTATCTGGTGCCCCCTTCAACGCCAGATCGAGCACCACGAGCTCCGGCTGTGCCAAATCAATGACAGCGAGCAAGGTCGAAGGAGTGCTGGCCTCCGCTACTACCTCAACGTCGCAAACCATTAGCGCCTCGGTGATTAGGTGGCGAACGGTCGGATCGTTCTCCAACACGACCGCGCGGCGATCCGATTGATTCGGTGACCGCAATCCGGCCGATCCGAGCTCGCTTGCTTGGTCCGTGTCTCCCGAACCGGACTGGCGAAGCGTGATCGGTCGATCGAGGATGCTCCCAAGCCGATCCAGAAGGTCATACGGGGTGATCCCTTTGGGGACGAATGCCGCGGCGCCGGCGTCCAACATCATCCCGCTCACGCTCGAGTCGATGCCTGACACGACGATCACGATCGCCTTAGGTGCAACCCCCAAGATGCCTTTCAGCGCGTGAGCTCCGTCCACCGTCGGCATCGAGAGATCCAGGAGCACTAGGTCAGGTTGTAGGGCATCTGCCTGTTCAATGGCAGTGTCTCCGTCGGCAGCTTCGCCGACGACGTCAAAATCCGAGCAGTGCTCAAGCACGGCTCGGAGGAATCGGCGGGTCGAAGGAGCGTCATCAACGATCAACACCCGCAGTGGGCTGAGTGTCGTCGCGGCAATGGCTCCATTGCCAGCCGCTGAGAGCTCGGCCGGCGGCCGTCGAAGAGGATCGACATCGACAGCCGGCACCAGGCTGAGGTGGACTTCAGTTTCGATGTCCTGGATCACGGCGTTCTCCCTGGATCGGACCGGACGACGGCTCGCTCGCGGGGCGATCGCAGTCACCCGTTCGACTGAACAGCAGACGTACCGACAATGCGATCCGCAACACAGGGGACGTATTCATCCCGGATGCTCCGGTTCGCACCTGACTATTGGGGCGTCACCGGGGTCACGGGAGACGGGTCACGAACAGCGACAGCACGACATCTGCAACGCGACCGTCGCGAACTATATCTGGCGGAACTCCGTAAGTCGCGGTTGGTAGGGCTCTTCCACCCTTGGCTCGCTACAGGAGTAGCGGCTCATCTTGACTGAGTTCGCTACTGTGCCTGGGTCGTGCTCGACTCGCCTTGCTCAGTCCCACTTGAGCCAACGAGGGCGTCCCGAAGCTGCTCGAGGGATAGCGTTCGATCGAGGACCGCTCTCGCCACATCGGCAGCCCGTAGGTTGTTGCTGCGGGCGTATCTGCGCAGCCACCCGAACGCCGCATCCACTTCGATTCCGGCGCGTTCAGCCACGACCCCCTTGGCCTGTTCGATCTGCACTCGCGCAGTGAGGGCTCGTTGGAGCTGTTCACTTAGAGTCCCCGCGCCCCGCGCCGCGCGCTCGTGAAGCAAGCCAATCGTCGCTACGTCCGCAAATGCCTGGGCTAGGTGGGCATCCCTCTCGCTGATCTTCACTCGGGCTGAGTGAAATATGTTGGTCGCGCCAATCAGCTCGTCATGCCACCGCATCGGCAATGCATGAACCATCCGGAACCCGGCACTACGGGCCATCGGGGTGAAAACCGGCCAACGCATCTCGGCATCTTTGAGATCAACATTGACTACCGGCTGCCCGTCGCGATAGCTGTCCAGACACGGCCCCTCGTGGGTCTGTACTTCGAAGAGCTCGATCAGGTGCATCCGATCGGTCGAGGACGCAATTACCTGTAACTTCTGAGTCGAGTCAGCAATCACCAATCCGACCTCGGCGGCGTTGAGCAGCTCCACTATGCGCTCTGTCAGCGTCGATAGGAACTCAACGACGTCGAATTCCGCTGTCAAGGTATCTGCCAACATCACAAACGCGTCGGTCAGCCAGTGTTCACGCTCTTCAGCCGTCACGTTCCCCCTTTTGCACCGACTGAACTGGTCGTGCCACGCCTTGTTCCATCTGAACCGTCTAGCTCAAAGCGCAGTCGGTGCTCGGCACCCTGTCGGCCGTCGTATTGATCTGGCTACCGTCGGCCAACGTCCTCGTCGGCAAGCGATCGAACGCATCCTGAAGAATGCACTCCCTTTTCCAGCCGCCCGCTGATCCTCGGTCCGAGATCCGGCACCGCTCAAAAATGACTCCTCCCCGGCGTTCAAACTGAGCCGCGATCTTTGGCGGCGGAGGCCCACTGTTGAGCAACCGCAGCGGCCGGTTCCTCATTCGAAGCACCGGACGTGAAGGGCCTTCGACGTCCACCATCATCGCCATCGTTCTGCTCGGCGAAACCCTCCCGGTTCGGTGGGCCCCCGCCTCGCAACTCTGTGGATACTTTAAGGCCAACTGAGGTGCCTTGGAAGACCATCCGTGGCCAAATTTCTCGAACGCGGGCGGAAGAGTCAGTGATGTGGCCCGGCTCATTCCCGGCCTAGCGTTCGCCAGCTCGTCCTACTGAGGGTAAGCAAAGGTACGGAGCCGCCTGCGGCGGTATGCACCTTGAGCTACCGGGGTTGACACGACCAAAATCCGGGTTTACTCCCGAGTTTCCATCTACATCACTGGCCCGTACGGACCCACCCGCATCGGCTGGTCATCGAGTGCATCGGGTACCAGCCACTGCCCGACCCGACCGAGTCATCTTTTGGTCTCGCCCGAGACAGGCAAGGACTTCTGCCAAAAGCGTCCCCCGCCTACACGTTTCGGTCAGATATCTTGTCCCTTGCAGCTAGATAAGGGCACGCCCTTGTGCTGCTGGTAATCCGTCTCCCGAGACCCCGGTGACGCCCCACAGGTAGGTGCGAGCTGGAAGGCCAGGAGCCAATTCTCCCGTGGTGCTTCGATCGCACGCTCGGTATGTCAGTCATAGCTGACCGATCTGACAAAGGGAGAAGACCCAGTGGATCACGATCTCGAAAACTCTTTTGCCATCCAGGACAACGAGTTCACCCGAAGGCCTGCTAGATGGCCATGGGGTGCACAGACGCCCGGTCACGGACCGGTGGGAACCTTGGACGATCACCCCTTCACCGGGAGGGTGATGTTGGTCGTGGATGACGACTACCGCAACGCCTTAGCACTGTGGGCGCTGCTTGATCGTGGACGTGCCGAAGTTTTGGTGGCTCAGAGCGGTCTCGAAGCCATCGAGACCTTGGAGCAGGCCCCCCGAACCGACCTTGTCCTGATGGACATCATGATGCCGGGCATGGATGGGTACGCCACAATGCAAGCCATTCGGGCTCGGGAGCGATTTAGAACGCTCCCGATCATCGCCGTCACTGCCAAGGTCATTGACAATGAGCGCGGGCGCTGTATCGCTGCGGGGGCAAGTGACTATGTTCCGAAGCCGATAAACACTGCGCTGCTCTTGTCCGTCATGGAGCCGTGGCTGACCAGTTCAACTCCGCTTTTGTGATCCGATACGCCGACCTGCAGCCGAAGGCCATACCGAACCCCCATCGATCGGGTGAAGCTCAAACGCCAGACGGTGCACTGGTAGATATCCAACCTCTTGACGAGATTCGCAAAGCTCGACGTAGCGACGTCGTATTGGCTATGCGTGAGACAACGGCGGCAAGCGAAGTCCTCAAACGCCTCTTTGATCGCCTGGAGTTAGTCCCCAGTGATGCCGTGGAGCAGATTGAACACGGGGCTACGGCATTGGGCGTTACTCAGTCGATGGGCCTGGCCGATAGTCGTGAGACTCTGAACGCGGCGGTGACCAGGCTCCGGAGGGCTCGCCATGACCTTCAACGAGCAATGTTCCTCCTCGCAGTCACCGAAGGTGAATCACGGGCTGAGATCGCGCGGATATGGCGGGTCTCCCGACAACTCGTCTCCCGCATGGTCAAAGAGAAGAGATAACGGCAGGGTGGGCACGACGTCGTGGAGAACCAAGCACGTCAAGGAGATCGATCAAGTCGTCGATCTGGGGAAGCGTTCCCCTGACGGGGAGGGGGCCGGTGCTCGTTTCATCCATCTTCGCGATCACGGCCCCGACTGTCCGAGGGCATGCTAGGAGGGAAACGGGGTCACGGTCTCCGAGGTGAACGACACAGGCCGACCCCCGTCCCGAGATCCACGTTACATGTTCCTCGAAACGGATGCCAAGGCGCGACCGTGGTCACTCTCGGGGTCGCTGTGGACAACCAGTGGACAACAACAAGACCCTCTCCGACGTGGTCGTAATCACGTCATTGGTTAGTAGGACCGTGCCTTGCGTCTGGGATCAGATCAAGCGCGGATGACCACCGGGCGCCTCCAGAGCGACTCTTGCCAGGAACCCATTTAGTTATAAACTAGTAACTGTTATGGTTTTTGAAGGAACTGGGACAAGCCAGGCCGCCACCGCCGAGCTGAGCCCCCAGCGGCGCATCGGCATCCTGCTCATCTGTTCGATGAGCCTCCTCATCGTGGGGCTCGACGTGACGATCGTCAATGTCGCCCTGCCCTCGATCGGCCGCGACTTCGACGCGCCGCTCTCGGGTCTGCAATGGACGGTGGACGCCTACACGCTGGTGCTGGCCAGCCTGCTCATGCTCTCGGGCTCGACGGCCGACCGCCTCGGACGCCGACGCACCTTCGTTCTCGGACTGCTCACGTTCGCGGCGGGCTCATTGCTTTGCAGTCTGGCCCCCAACCTGACGACCTTGATCATCTTTCGAATGGTTCAGGCCGTGGGCGGATCGATGCTCAATCCGGTGGCCATGTCGATCATCACCAACACCTTCACCATCGCCCGCGAGCGAGCCCAGGCCATCGGCGTCTGGGCCGCGGTGGTCGGGGTGTCAATGGCGCTCGGTCCGGTGGTCGGTGGGCTGCTCGTGACCTCGGTCGGTTGGCGGTCGATCTTCTGGATCAACATCCCGGTCGGGCTGACGGCCGTGGTGCTGGCCCGACGCTACATACCCGAGTCCAAGGCCCCGGTGGCCAGGAGGGTGGACGTCCCGGGGCAGGTGCTCGTGATCACGCTCCTGGCCTCGCTCACTTACGGCATCATCGAAGCCCCCGACCGGGGCTGGTCGTCCGCCCTGATCGTCGGAGCGTTCGTCCTGGCTGCCACGTCGCTCGCAACACTGCTGGCATGGGAGCACCGGGTCACCGAACCGCTCATTGACCCGCGCTTTTTCCGGTCCGTGCCGTTCTCCTCAGCCACGGTCATCGCCATCGCCGCCTTCGCAGGCCTGGGCGGGTTTCTCTTCCTTAACACCCTCTACCTTCAAGACGTGCGCGGGCTCTCGGCGCTCCAGGCAGGGATCGATACCCTTCCGATGGCGGCGATGACCATAGTCATCCCGCCGTTCGCGGGCCGAATAGTTGGCCAGCGGGGGGGGCGGGTCCCCCTGATAATTGCCGGCGCCGCGTTGGCCGTCGCTGGCCTCATGCTGGTCGGACTGAGCGCCATGACCCCATTCACGTGGTTGTTCACGGCGTATGTGGTCTTCGGCATCGGCTTCGGTTTCGTCAACCCGCCGATCACCAATGCCGCGGTCTCGGGCATGCCCCGGGCCCAGGCCGGCGTGGCTTCGGGCATCGCCTCCACGTCGCGCCAGATCGGTTCGACCCTGGGTGTAGCGGTGGTCGGGGCGCTCGTGTCCACCTCATTGACGCGGCCGGGGCACGGCGACTTTGCGCTGGCCAGCCGGGCAGGTTGGTGGGTCCTCGCCGGATGCGGGGGTGTGGTACTGGTCCTCGGGCTGATCGCGACGTCGCCATGGGCACGTTCCACGGCCAAAAGCACCGCCGAGGCCATCAACCCCGAGTTCCTCGAGGGGCGCACGGCGTGACGTCGGCGAGACCCCGCCGCGATCTCGCGGCCCGCGACGCGTGGCAGGCAATGACCGATCTGGTGCTCGACAACGAGCGCCGACGGGAAGTCAGTGAAAAGGTCGGTTTGAGCTTTGGAAAGATCAGGGCGCTGCGACGGATCGCCGGTCGCCCCATGCCCATGGGGGAGCTGGCGGCGCTACTCGGGGTAGACCCGCCCAACCTGACGTCCGTGGTCGACGACCTCGAACGCACGGGCCTAGTGAAGCGCCAGTCCCATCCCACGGACCGTCGAGCCAAGCTGGTGGTGGCAACCGCCGCCGGCGCGGCGCTCGCTCGACGGGCCCAGCAAATCCTCGACCGACCACCCCTCGGCCTGGCGGAACTGCCGCCCGATGACCTCGAGACTCTGGGGCGAATCCTGTCCCAGGTCCGACCGGATCTAGAATCCGCCTCAGGAGGTTCCGAGTGACAGGTCGCCGTCGGGGGCGTCGGAACCCGTCGAGGCATCCGACGCTCCGAGGCCCCTTCCCGTCGGTGGTGCTGTCGTCGGAGCCGACGGAGGGGCAGGCGCAGCCACGCCGCCGGGGAGCGGCGCCCCGGGCACCTGGGGCAATGGCGGCACCGTCGTCGTCCGCGGGAGCCGCCCGACGCCGGCGGCCAAAAGGGCGCCGTTGGGAATCTTCCACGGACCGTCGTCCAGGCGCAGCGTCGTGTAGGTGAGACTCATCTCGATAACCCAGCCGTCGAAGACGCCGCCCAGTTGCCCGGACCGGATACGGACGTGGTCACCGACCGCGAAGGGCCGGGCCAAGATGATGACCAACCCGGCGAAGACGTTTCCCAAGCTCTGGGTGGCGGCGATGCCGAGGACGACGCCGGCCAGCCCGGCGCCGACCAGCAGCTTTTCGACCGAGACGTCCAGCACGGCCAATACACCGAAGAGGACCACCACGTAACCCACCGCGGCGGAGATGATGCGCAATGCCGCGCCCGCGGAGGGCAGGGAGCGGTGGGTGACGAGCCGGCCCAGGCACGATGAGATGACAGTGGTGGCCAGCGTGCCGAAGAGGGCCAGCGCGGCGACGCTGGCCCAAGCGACCACCCGGGGGTCGATGGCCTTGGCATGGACTTGGCCCCAGGCGGAGCCCGCGACCAGGGCAGCCAGAGCCACGACTCCGGCCGAGATTCCGAGGGCCCAGTGGCGGGCGGTGGGCGGGGTAACCCCCAGTGGGGGCAGCTGGGACACGGGCCTCCCTCTCAGGCCTGCTTGTCTGGCCCACGCCAGCAACGATTGCCGGCATGAGAGCCAAAGGGGCCGAGTAACGAGGGTATCCGGTGCCTGGGTCGCCAATCCGCCGCTGGCCGGGTACCCCCTGAGCCTGGGGACAGGGGAAGGCGAGTCCCACGCACGACGTCAGCGCGTTGGCCGCGGTAAACGGCAGCGGATAGCACACGGCAGGGAGCCGTTCTCTCCCGCCCCGCCCGTTGCGAGCCGGTGAGCACAACCGGAACGGCGTCCGAGGTGATCAGTCTCATTGACTGATCGAGAAATACGGCTGAGCTCAGCGCGCTTGGTCAGGCGGGTCCTCGGCATCGATATGGGATACCGCGAGCACCACGCCCTTTTTGGCCAGCCTCGCGGCCAGCTTGCGGGCGATGGGGTTGTCGATTGCCGCGAGTGCCTCCGCATTGGAGCTTCATCCTTGTTCCTAACAGCTTGGGCATGGACTACTCCAGTAGCTCACGGCCAAACTCTCATAACGGGCTCTTCGGATCTCAGCGGGGTCGCGCCCTGACGTAGGTCCCTCTGGGAATGGCGAAGGTGCTCCAGGGTTGTGGTGTGAGCCAACTTCCCAGAAGCACCTTCGTCGTTACTGACCCTAGCGAGATCGTCCGGGCCCTGGTGGGCCTCAAAGACGTCCGGGTCCTTGCCTATGAGCGATGGGGATCGCGCGTCGAGCTGGTGATCGAGCAGGTGGTCGAGGAGGTCCGATGTCCGGCTTGCGCCGAATGGGCCCGGGTCAAAGAGCGCCCGGTCGTCCACTACGTCGACCTCCCGGTCTATGGCACGCCCATGTCGCTGGCCTGGAAGAAGCACCGGATGCGCTGTGTGAACCCGGGCTGTCCGAAAAGAAGCTGGGTGCTCGAAGACCACCGCATCGCGGCCAAGGGCTGCCTGCTCAGCACCCGGGCGGCCAAATGGGCGACGCGCCAGGTCGGCGCCGGGCGCACCGTCTCAGAGGTGGCCGACGAGCTCGCCTGTGACTGGCACACGGTCAACGACGCCGTGTGCACCTACGGCGAGGCGCTGCTCGAGGCCGATCGCAAGCGGATGAACAGGACCTCGGCCATCGGGCTCGACGAGACCTCCTTCGTGCGCCTGGGCACCAAGGCACACACCGCCTATGCGACCACGGTGGCCGACGTCGAGCACCACCAGATCATCGACATCCTGCCGTCGCGCACCTTCACCGACGTGGCCGCCTGGCTGGACAAACAGCCCCAAGGCTGGAAGGAACGCATCGTCTATGGCGCTTTGGACATGTCGAACGCGTATGCGGCGGTCTATTCGGTCGTCTTGCCCCGCGCCACCCAGGTCATCGACCCCTTCCACGTCATCAGCCTGGCCAATCGCTGCCTCGACGCGGTGCGCCGGCGGGTGCAGTCCGAACAGACGGGTCACCGCGGCCGGCGCGACGATCCGCTCTATCGGGCAAGGCGGGTCCTGCTCTTTGGCGAAGAGCGCCTCGACGAGCGCGCCAGCGAGCGCCTGTGGTCACTGCTCGCCCTCGGCGATCCGAACGCCGAGGTGGCCATCGCGTATCGCATCAAAGAGCGCGTGCGCGACTTCTATCGGACCTTTGACCCCGACGAGGCACGCAGGATGCTCGAAGAGCTCCAGGCCCATTGCCTCAAGCGGGCCATGCCGCCGGAGGTCCAGAAGCTCGGGCGCACGATCAAGCACTGGTTCGACAAGATCGCCAACTTCCACCTGGCCCGGGTCACCAACGGTCCCACCGAGGCCCTCAACAACCTCATCAAGCGGATCAAACGCATCGGGTTCGGGTTCCGCAACTTCGAGAACTACCGGATCCGGGCTCTGCTCTATGCCGGCCGGCCGAACTGGCGGGTGCTGGGCTCGATCGTGGTCCGCTGAGGGGCGCGCCCCGCCAGATTCCGATGAGCC
>Ga0302325_10010361_pt1 | contig 20227 bp, 16 predicted proteins | sample Palsa_T0_2_FD_201948 | JGI IMG/M metagenome (GOLD analysis project Ga0302325, IMG submission 201948) | Peat permafrost microbial communities from Stordalen Mire near Abisko, Sweden - Palsa_T0_2 | ecosystem: Environmental > Terrestrial > Soil > Palsa > Peat permafrost | place: Sweden: Abisko...
TCAGGTTTCCGGACCGGCATCGGCAAGACGCCCCCTCCGCGCCCTCGTCCGTGGCGTCCACAGGATCCATATTGAATGGAAATGACCTTACCGTATTTGGTTATTAATGTTACCATCCAGCGATGATGAACCTCTGTTAATGATCTTGACAGTCAATATGAGCAGCAAATACCGTGCCCAGCAGTGAGCAGGGTCCCGAGCGCCCTGCGGCGAGACCCCCGCGAGCCAAAGGGCTCCGAGCGCCCGGCGGCGAGCGGGGAAACACAGAAACGCACCGCACGTGAGGAGGAGCGCCATGACCCGGGCTCACCCGCCTGTCATCGAGATCATCGTCCCGGCCCGCAACGAAGCCAGCCGGCTGCCCGATGGACTCAGCGCGCTGTGCGAGAAGGCGGCGACCCTGCCGTTGCGCACGGCGATCCTCGTGGTGGACAGCGCGAGCACCGACGCGACCGCTGATGTCGTGCGCCGGTGGCCCGCTGGCCCGGTCCCGGTCGGATTGCTGCGCTGCGATCGCCCGGGCAAGGGCATCGCGGTCCGGGCCGGGCTGCTGGCCACGCAAGCGCCGTTCGTCGGCTTCTGCGATGCCGACATGGCCACCGACCTGTCCGCTCTCGACGTTGCCGTCAGCTTTCTCGCCGCCGGGTGTCCGCTGGTCATCGGATCGCGCGGGCTGACCGGATCGGTCGTCGAGACCAGGACGAGTGCGCTGCGCGGGGCCGGGGCGGCCTTGTTCAAGACGATGGCCCGGTGGATCCTGCCGGGCACCGCCGACACGCAGTGCGGGTTCAAGTTTTTCGCCGGCCCGCTGGCACGGGCGGCGGTCCGACCGCTGCGGACGGCCGGGTTCGCCTTCGACGTGGAATTGCTGGCGACGTGCCTGCAGCTGGGGGCGACGGTGACCGAGATCCCGGTCAACTGGCGGGACATCGGGGGCTCCACTTTCTCGGTCCGCCGCCACTCCGCGGCCGTGTTTCGCGACCTCGGCTCGATCTGGCTGCGGTCACGGATCCTGGACGGCGGTTTCGCCCGCCGACCTGCCGTCCGGCCGGGCTCCGCATCCGGCTCACCAGGCGGGGCCCCTCGCACGGCGAGCCTCGATGATCTGCCTTTGCTCGCCGCCGGAGTCACGAACACATGACCGCGCGGCGTCCGCGCAGGACGCAGCTCCCGCACCCGCCGCACCCGCCGCGCGAGCTGTCGGCCGGGACCGACCTGCGTGGCGTGCGCATCGTCATCGCCAACTGGCGCGACCCCTGGCATCCGGAGGCCGGCGGCGCCGAGCGCTACGCCTGGGAGATGGCGCGCGCGCTGGCGGCGCGGGGCGCAGCGGTCCGCTTCCTCACCGCGCGCGGGTCCGGGCAGACCCGCGGCGAGCGGCGCGAGGGGATCGAGATCGTCAGGCGGGGCGGCCGGTTCACCGTCTACCCGCTCGCGCTCGGCTGGCTGCTCGCGCGCCGGCGATGGGCCGACGTCGTCCTTGACTGCCAGAACGGCATTCCGTTCTTCACCCCGCTGGTGCTGCCCCGGTGCGTGCCGGTGCTGTGCGTCCTGCACCACGTGCATACCGCCCAGTTCACGGTTCACTTCCCGGTCTGGATGGCCTGGGCGGGCCACCTGCTCGAAGGGCCCGTGTCCAGGCTGGCTTACCGGCGGCAGGCGTGCGTCGCCGTCTCTCCGTCGACGATCACCGCGATGCGCAAGCGGCTGCGCTGGACCGGCGACATCTACCTGATCCCCAACGGTAGCCCGGTTCCGGCCAACGCGCGGCGGCCGCGGCCGGCCGACCCGGCCGGACCGTCCGGCCAGCAGCCCAGGCTCGTCTGGATCGGGCGGCTGGTGGCGCACAAGCGGGCCGAGCTTATCGCCGGAGTCGCGGCGCGCGGGTTCACGGTCGACGTGATCGGCCGCGGCCCCGGCGCCTCCGCGCTGCGGGCGTCCATCGAGTCCGAACCCGCCCTGGCCGGGTCGGTCCGCCTGCACGGCTATCTCACGGAAGCGGACAAGCACTCGATCGTCGCCGAATCGCTGCTGCACCTGAACACCTCTCAGGGCGAGGGGTGGGGGCTGTGCGTGCTCGAAGCCGCCGCGCTCGGGGTGCCGACCGTCGCCTATGACGTCGAGGGACTGCGGGATGCGGTCCGAGACGGACAGACCGGCTGGCTGGTGCGGGAGGGCGAGGAGCTGGCCGACGTCGTCGACCGGGCGGTGTCGGAACTGGCCGATCCCGTCCGCCGAGCCGAGGTCGCCGCCGCCTGCCGCGACTGGGCCGCGCAGCTGAGCTGGGAGCGGAGCACCGACCGGATGGCACAGCTGGTCGAGTCCTGCGTCCGGCTCGGAACCGCACGGGGAAGCCGGGCCGGCGCCTGGATCGTCTCGCGGGCCGACGGCGGCGACGTTGTCGCCGAGGGGCCGGTGCTTGACGTGCTGCTGGGATCCGGCGGGGTGATCGTGCGGCGGGCGACGTCGGCTGAGCGGCTGCTTGGCGAGGTGAGCGGCGGGCGCACGGCCGCCGCGGGGCCGTCGTGACCGAGACGCGCCTGCTCAGGAGCCCGAGGACAGCGACATCGACCCGCCGCCGCGCGCCCTGGCGGCGCGGCGATCCGCGGCTGTGGCTGCTGGCGTGCTGTCTGCTGCTGGCGTTGCTCCCGTTCGCGACCGCGCCCGGCGACATCATCGCCGACACCAAGTTCGAGCTCGCGGTCAACCCGGCCGGCTTCCTGCGCGGCGCGCTCACCCTGTGGAACCCGCAGCAATTCGGCGTGCTGCTGAATCAGGCGGTCGGCTACCTGTTCCCGATGGGCCCGTTCTTCGAACTGCTGCGGCTGGTCGACGTCGCCGGGTGGATCGCCCAGCGCCTGTGGCTGTCGGCCCTGCTGCTGGTCGCGTTCGGCGGCACGGTGCGGCTCGCCGCCCGGATCGGCATCGGGACGCCGGTGACCCGACTGGCCGCGGGCCTGGCCTACGCGCTCTCGCCGGTGACGCTGAGCATGCTCGGCCAGACCTCGGGCGAGGTCCTGCCGATGGCGCTGCTGCCGTGGATCATCGTCCCGCTGACCAACAGCGCCACCTGGGTCGCGCCCGGCCGCGCGGGCACGGCCGGCCGGGCCCGCGCGGTCGCCCGCTCGGCCGTCGCCGTCGCCCTCTGCAGCGGCAGCAACGCGGCCTCGACCATCGCCGTCCTCGTCCCGGTCGTCATCTATATCTTGACGAGACCGGGCGGGCGGACACGGCTTCGCCTGCTCGCCTGGTGGCTGCCCGCGGTGGCGCTCGTCACTAGCGCGTGGTCGGTCCCGCTGGTGCTGCTGTCGAGGTACGGCGTGTCGATCGTGCCGTTCACCGAGAGCGCGCAGGTGACCTCCTCGACGACGAGCCTGCTCAACATCGTGCGCGGCACCGAGAACTGGATCGGCTACCAGGCCACCAACGGGCAGCCCGACCGGCCGCTGGCGTTCCTCCTCGCCACCGCCGTGCTGCCCGCCGTGCTGGCCGGGCTGCTGGCCGCGCTCGGCCTGGCCGGGTTGGTCTCCCACCAGCTGCCCGAGCGGCGCTTCCTGCTGTGGTCGGTGCTCGGCGGCGTCGTGATCATCTCGCTCGGGTATGCCAGCAGTCTCGGCAACCCGCTCGAAGGCCCGCTGATCGGGCTGATCAACGGGCCCGGGTCGCCGTTCCGCAACCTGTGGAAGTTCGACCCGATGATCCGGCTGCCGCTCGCGCTCGGTCTCGCCCATGTGCTGGCGGCAACGCCAGCCACCGGGCCGGCCACGATCGCGGCGCGGTCCGCCCGCGCGCGGACCGTGGTGGCGGCGGTGGCGGCGGTTGCCGTCGGCGGCCTCGCGGTGCTCGCGGTCAGCCCCGGCCTGGCCGGCCCGGGCTCGTTCAGCCAGGTCCCGGCCTACTGGGTGACCGCAGCGGACTGGCTGACGGCGCACGCGGGGAACCAGGCGGTGCTGGTCGAGCCGGGCGCCGCCTTCGGCGAGTACACCTGGGGCAGCCCCATGGACGACGTGCTCCAGGCGCTCACCAACGTCGACTGGGCCGGGCGGAACCTGGAAACGGTCGGCTCGGTCGGCAGCGAACGGCTCCTTGACGCCGTCGATCAGCAGTTCGCGGCCGGAGACGGCTCAGCCGGGCTGACCGCGGTGCTGGCCCGGATGGGGGTGAAGTACGTCCTGGTCCGCAACGACCTGAGCAGCGCCGCGCTCGCGGGGACCCAGATGGCGCGGGTGCACGACGCGGTCGACACCTCGCCCGGCCTGACCCTCGCCGCCCAGTTCGGCCCGGAGGCAGCCAGCGCCGCCTCCGCCTCCGCCGACGCGGTCTCCGGCACCGGCTCGCGCTCCCCCGCGGTGCAGATCTACCAGGTGGCAGGCGCCCAGGCCGAGGCCGTGGTGCAGCCGGCCGCGGGCACGCTGCGCGTCTACGGTGCCCCCGAGTCCATGATCACGCTCGCCAACTCCGGCCTGCTCGGCGACCGGCCCGTCCTCCTCAACGGCGACGGCGCGGGCGAGCCGGTCGCCGGGTCGGTCGTCACCGACTCGCTGCGCCGCCGGACGGTCAACTTCGGCCAGCTGCGGACGAACTACTCCCCCACGCTCACGGCCGGCCAGCCGGCCGACACGTTTCTTTCCTCCGACGACTACATCGATCCCGCCTGGAGCAAGGACGAGGCCGTCGCCCGCTACACCGGGATCGAGAACGTGACCGCGTCCTCGTCCGCGTCGGATATCACGACGTTCGCGAACCAGTGGGCGACCGGGTCGCTCCCCTACGCGGCCTTCGACCAGAACGCCGAGACCCTGTGGGAGTCAGGAGCATTCAACGGTCCGTTCGGACAATGGGTTCAGGTTTTCTTTGACAAGAGCCTGCGGTTCGGGACGGCCGGCCCGATCGGCGTGGCCTTCGCCGACGACCCGGCCATCGGCCCGCCGGTCACCCAGGTCACCGTGACCACCGCGACGGGCCGGGTCACCGACCCGGTCCAGCTGACCGGGGAACTCCAGCCGCTGCGGGTGCCGGCGGGCGCCACCGGCTGGCTCCGGATCACGGTCACCGGCCTGGACGCGCCGCCGTCGTACCCGCTGTTCGGCGCGCAGGTGGGCATCGCCAGCGTCATCGTGCCCGGGGTGTCGGCCGGCCGGGTGATCGTCGCGCCCTCGGTGGCCGGCGGCGACCCGTCCGCCGTCGTGCTGGCCAAGGCCCAGCCCTACCAGTCCGGTTGCCTGCTCGCCGCCGCGGCCTGGGTGTGCTCCCCGGCGCTGGCGACCGTGACCGAGGAACAGTACGGCTTCGATCACGCCTTCACCGAGGCCCACCCGCTGCGGGCGACGCTGCGCGGTTCGGCCATCCTGACCGACGCTTCGCTGGCGGACAAGTACGCGCGCGCCGGACGGGGCGGGCCGGTGGTGACGGCGTCGTCGACGTTCACCGCCGACCCGCAGGACCAGGCGCTGAGCGCGTTCGACGGCAACAGCGCGACCGCCTGGGTCGCCAGCCCGGCCGACCGGCACCCGCGGCTCACGATCAGCTGGGGGCAGCCGCGGACGGTCAGCCAGGTCACGATCGAGCGCCCGCCCGGCGCGTCGGGGTTGACGCAGGTGCTCATCACCGGCTCCGGCGGGCAGCAGCGCGGCGCCATGATCTCCGCCAACGGCGTCATCGCGTTCGCGCCGATGAGGACCTCGAGCTTGGCCTTCACCTTCACCACCGACCAGGCACCGGTGCAGGTCAGCGACGTGGTCATTCCCGGGGTGCCCGCCAGTCGCGCGCCTGGCGGCTCGTTCCGGCTGGCCTGCGGGCGCGGGCCGCGGGTCAGCGTCGACGGGACGCTGGTGCCGACCGAGGTGACCGGCAGCCACGCCGATCTGCTGACCGGCCGCCCGCTGGAGTTCACCGCCTGCCGGCCGGTCGCACTCGCGGCCGGGGCCAACCAGGTGACCGAGCCGGCGACGGACGCCTTTGACGTGCAGGACGTGGTGCTTGGCGCGGTCGGCGCCGACGGTGTGAACGCCGGCCCGTCGGCCGCGGCCGACGGGCCGGCAGCCGCCACCGTCCTGGCGTGGACGGCGTCGTCGCGGACGCTGCGGGTGGCGGCGGCGACACGCTCGTACCTGGAGGTGAGCGAGAACTTCAACGCCGGGTGGCAGGCGGTGATCGACGGGCGACGGCTGGCACCGGTCCAGCTCGACGGCTGGAAGCAGGCATGGGTGCTTCCCGCGGGCACGGCGGGCGTGGTGACGCTCACCTACCAGCCGGAGTCGCTCTACCGCGTCGCCGTGATCGGCGGCTTCGCCGCGCTGGCGCTGTGCCTGGGCGTCGCGCTCGCGGCGCCGATGCGCCGGCCGCGACGCCCGGTGCCGTGGTCGGCGGTTCCGGTCGCGTCCGACCGGCCCCGGTGGCGGGACCGGAGCCGGTGGCGGCGCTGGCCCGAGGCGGCCTGCGCGGGCGCCTGCCTGGCGGTGGCGGGTCTGCTGATCGGCGGCTATCCCGGTGCGTTGCTGCTGCCCGCGGTGACCGGCGCGCTCCTCCTGGCCGCTCGCGGCCGACGGGCGCCGTCGGCCCCGCGGCTGATCGGCGGGCTGTTCGCGGGCGCGTCGGTGATCGGCGCGGTCGGCCAGCACCTGGTGTTCTCCGGCGACACCGGGCCGCTTGTCAGCGCCGCCGCGAACGCGGTCCCCCAGCTCGGCTGCGTGCTCGTCGTCGGCGGTCTCGCCGCCGCCCTGCGCCGCCCGGTGCGGGGGCAGCATCCGCCGCCGGAGCAGGCGCACTGATGCGCCGGGTGAGCGGGCTGGCCGCCGCCGGACTGGCCGCCCTGGTGGCGGCGAGCGCGTTCATCGTCGGCTGGCGGATGGCCGGCCAGGCGGCGCAGGCCCCGGGCAGCGAGCGGCTGACGGTCGCCTTGACCGCCGCGCACGCCTCCTACTTCAGCCCGACCAGGCTGGCCGAGGTCAGCGGCGCGAACGTTGACGTCAGCGAGGCGATCAGCGGGACCACCGAGGCGGGTGACCCCGCGATCGACGTCTGGGACGTCTCCACGTCCGTGTACGACACCACCAACCATCGGCCGCTCGAGCCGATGTCACGGACCCTCGTGTTCGACCGCACGACCGCCGAGCTGATCAACTGCTGCGGCCAGAGCGTCAACGGGAACGGGCTGATCTGGCAGAGCGGGATCGCGGGCTGGGTGTTCCCGGCCGGCACCAGGAAGCAGACCTACGACGTCTTCGACACCGTCTTGGACGAGCCCGAGCCGTTCGCGTATTCCGGCCCGGCCATGGTGGACGGCATTGCGGCCTACCGGTTCACGGAGAATATCTCGCCGGCCTTCGTCGGGTTCTCGCCGCTGTCGGCGGACGAACCGGAGCTCTACTCCGCCCGCCGCGTCTCCTGGGTCGATCCGGAGACCGGAGCGGTGCTTCGGGTGACCGAGGACGAGGACCTTTACCTGGTCAACCCCGCCACCAGCGCTCCGCTCAGGCAGCTGTTCGACGCCAACCTGAGCACGACGCCCGCCGCGGTCGCGCGGCTGGCCAGCGCGGACGCTCGCGTCCGGCGCGAGATCGCGCTGGCGGGCGCGCTGCGTATCCTGTTCTTGTGCGTAGCGGGCGCGTTCGCGGTGGCAGCCGGATGCCTGCTCGCCCGCAGGCCTCGGCTCGGCCGGCTCGGCCGGCACCGTCGGCATCGCTTGCCGCCGCCCGCGCTTGCCGGTGAGCAGTGAGCACCCGGGCACGGACCACGCGAGGGCACCAGCCGCGGCGGGCGCGCCGGACCGCGGGCGCGGCCATCGTCATGCTGGCGGCGGCGGGGATCGGGATCGCCCTCCTGCATCCCGCGAGCGGGCCCGGGCCGGCGCCGGCCTTCGCCGGGACGGCGGTGGCGCGCCCCGATGCGGCGTGGGATGCCCTGTTCCAGGCCTACGGCAATTTGTCCGGCGCGTGGAGCGGCGGCGATGGCGCCCAGTCGCTGGCGCTGCCGGACGGCAGCACCATGTGGTTCTTCGCCGACACCTTCCTCGGCGAGCCCTATCCCGGTGGCACGCGCTCGCCCGCCGCCACCGGCCTGGCGCACAACAGCGCCGTGCTGTACCGCGACGGCCACCTGGGACCGACCTACGCGACGCCACCGGGCCTGGGCGGATACAACGACGCCGCCGACTACACCTGGGTCATCCCGCCGCCGTCGTACCCGGCGACCAGGTACGAGCTGATCAACGGGGACCAGGTCATCGACGACGGCACCGTCTACAAGTTCTACCAACTGGCCGACCGCGACCTGCACCCCGGCGGGTTCCCCTACAAGCTGGTCGGCACGGTGATCGAGTCCTTCTCCCTCGACGCCGCCACCGACGCGCTCAGCCCGGCGGGCGGCACGCCGATCGGGATCGTCGACACCGCCGCGAGTGACCCGGTCATCTGGGGCCCGGCGACGCTGGTGGCGGGCGGCTACCTCTACATCTACGGCGTGCGGCCCTACCACGGCGACGCGGCGCCGTTCCCGCTCTACCTCGCGCGCGTCCCCGTGGGCGGCCTGGCGGCGGGCGACCCCTGGCAGTACTTCGACGGCGCGCCCTCCTGCTCCCCGCCGCGAAGCGCGTGGGTGAGCGACCCGCAGTCGGCGACGGCGCTGCGGACGGGGGCGTCGGCCGGGTTCAGCGTCACCGACGTCAACGGCACGTACGTGCTGCTGACCAACGACACGTCGAGCAACGCCTCGGCCACCAACGCCGTCGCCTATTACGCGCGCTGCCCGACCGGGTTCGGCCCCGCCAGCCCCAAGTACCTGGTCTACCAGCCGCGCCTGCCCAGCGGCGACCTCGCCTACGAGTACCGGATCGTCCCCCAGTTCAGCCACGGCAGCGAAGTGCTCGTCAGCTACAGCCAGAACACCACCGTCTTCGACGGCAACTACGTCGACATCGGCACCTACCGGCCGCGTTTCCTCGACGTCAGGCTGCCCGGGCTGCGCGGGCCCGCGGGGTCCGTCATCGATCCGGCACCGGCGGCACCCGCCGCACCCGCCGCACCCACCGCGCCGGCGACACCCCTGGGAAGCCCGTGAGCACCGGCAGCCTCCGCCGGAGAGCGTCGAGCGACACGCCGCGAGTGCGCCCTCGCCGCCGTTTGCGCTGGCTGAAGGCGCTCGGAGTGTTCATCGGGCTGGCCCTGGGCGTCGTCGTAGTGGTCACGCTGAGACCGTTCGGCGGGCTCGGGCTCGGCCTCGGCCATGACACGCCGCGTCCGGCCCGCGCTCAGCGCACCCTGGTACGGCCGTCCGCCGTCGGGCCACTCCCCACCGCCCTGGACGCTGAATGGGCGGCCTACGCGGACCGGTCGACCTGCGGCGACTGGGCCGGCGGGGACGGCCTGTCGGCGATCCGGCTGAGCGCCACGCAGATCGCCTGGTTCTTCTCCGACAGCTACCTCGGCCCGGCCAGGCCGTCATCGGGCTTCCGGCTCTCCTCCGGTCTGGTGCACAATTCGGTCGTCATGCAGACCGGCAGCGCCGTCGGCAACCGGTTCGTCACCCTGACCGGCGGCGGGACGTGCAGCTCGACCACCGCTGCGAGCGCGGTGGTCAGCCCGCAGCGCGAACCCGGGACCCATGGCGCGCAGCGGTACTGGAGTGAGGACGGGATCGAGGTCGGCCAGACCGTCGTCAAGTTCTACAACAGCTACCTGATGGGAAACGCCCCCTACCGGCCGACCGGGACGGTGATCGCCACCTTCCCGGCCGGCCAGCTGAGCGCGGCGGGTCGCGGCCCGGCCCAGGGCGGGGTCGCCCGGCCGGGGCTGATCCCGCTGCCGGGCTACGCGCCGCCGGGCGGCGGCGCGCCGATCGTGTGGGGGGCCTCGGTCCTGCGGGTGGGGAACACGATCTACGTCTACGGCACCCAGACGCCGGACGATCCGTTCCCCTACCGCCGCCTGTACGTGGCGCGGGTCCCCGCAGCGCAGCTGACCCAGTTCGCCGCCTGGCAGTTCTACGGCGGCTACGGCCTCTGGACCGCGCACCAGAGCGCCGCCGCGGTGCTCCAGACGTGGGGAAGCCCGCTCAACGTGTCGTCAGGGTTCAGCGTGGTCCCTATCGGTCAGCGTTACTGGCTGATCCAGGCGGACCCGATCGCCGGCAGCCAGGACATCGACGCCTACCCGGGCGGCGCGCCGTGGGGGCCGTTCGACCAGGCCGCCGGGATCGTCCTCTACCGGGACCCCGGCATCGGGCTGAACGCCGCCCACGACTTCCGGATCATGTACGAGGCGCGGGTGATACCCGCCGTATCGACCAGCCAGGCGCTGGTCATCGGCTATAACGTCAACTCGGTCGGTAACACCGTGGGCTGCATACCGATGTCATGGTTCAGCAGCACCGTGACCCTGCCCCGGTTCATCAGCGTGCCGCTGACCATGTTCACCGCCGGGCCCGGCACCGGCGGCAGCGGCGCCGGACCCGGCGGCGGGGACGTCACGGTGCTGACCGGGCCGTCCGACTACCCGCAGGTCGCGTCGCGCGACCCGGCGCAGTGGGTCAACGAATGGGACTATCCGGACGGCTGCCCCCCGGTGCCCGGCGTCGGCAGCGTCCGCGCTCGTCCGCGGGCGGGCGGCACGGTAACGCTGAGCTGGCCCGACGCCGGGCTCGGGGTCGCCTACCGCGTTTACCTGCTGCCGCCGGGCGCGTCCGGCTACCAGCTGAGCTCCACCGTCAACTTCGTGCTGTCGACCACGACGCGCACGATCAGCGTGACCCTGTCCGGCCTGCTGCCAGGGGAGTACCGGGCCAAAGTCGTCCCGCTTAACCTCAAGATTGACAGCGGCCACGCGGCCCAGGTGGCGTTCACCGTGCCCGGCGGGTGATCGTCAACCGGACGCGCCGCCGGCCGATGCCTCCCGCAGGAAGGCCGGCAGGTAAGCGGCACCGGGACCCTCCGCGCCGGCCGAGTCCGCCGGGTTGAAGGTGGGGCAGTTGTCCAGGCACATGCAGCCGCAGCCAATGCATTCGGTGAGCTGATCGCGGAGGGCTTCCAGGGCGCTGATCTGCTCGTCGAGGCGCTTGCGGACGACATCGGACAGCCCCGCCCGGTCGGCCTGCGCCGGTACCGGTTCCCGCGGCAGGGGGACCTGAGCGCCGGAGATCTCTTCAAGGCTGAGGCCCATATTGCGCGCCGCCCGGATCAGCGCCAGACGCCGCAGCGAGCTGCGCTGGAAGCGGCGCTGTCCGCCCGCGGTCCTGACGGCGCTGACGAGACCGAGCTCGTCGTAATAGCGGATCGCGGACGGGGTGAAACCGCTGCGCCGGGCGACCTCGCCAATCGTGAGCAGGTCGGTCGGGCACGGATCGGCGGCGCTAACGTGACTAGCCCGCATCGGATTCCCTTTGTCCTCTGGTCGTCCTCTGGCTGGTCGCTGTGGACCGGACTTTAAGGGAAAGCTACCCGTATCCAAACGTGGCAACAATAAGACGATCAGGTCAAAAATTGTGATTATTTACAAACTTCCGTCCCTCTGGTCCCTGGCCGCCTGAGCGGCGGCCCGGGCTCGGGACGTCCGGGGCGCTGTCAGAGGTGGGCGCCAAGGGCGACGGCAGCCGACTTCAGAACGCACGCGGCTTGCTCCTGGCCCGCCTCGCTCCAGCGCTCAAGCGGCATGGCGACGCTGAGGGCGGCGCGGGGCTCGCCCGCCGGGTTCCTGACCGCCACGCCGATCGAGCCGACGCCGTTCTCGCTCTCCCCGCGGTTGGTCGCGTACCCGCATTCGCGGACGGCGGCCAGCTGGCGTTCGAGCGCGTCCCGGTCGGTGATCGTCCGCCCGGTGACGGCAACCAGGTCCGCGCGCTCGTAGAGCGCGCGGAATTGCTCCGGCGGGAGCGCCGCCAGCAGGGCCTTCCCGACCGAGGTCGCGTGCGCGGGCAGCACCCGGCCGGTGCGGCTGCCGACCCGGAGCGCGTGGACGCTCTCGATCCCGTCGAGGAACACGACCTCGCGCCCGGACAGGACGACCACGTGGACGGTCTCGCCGGTGGCGCTGCCCAGCTCCTCGAGGAACGGCCGGGCCGTCGTCCGCAGATCGGTGATCGCGGGCGCCAGCGCCAGGCAGGTCGGGCCGAGCCGGTAGCCGCCGCCGGCGTCGCGCTGAAGGTAGCCGCGCGCCGCCAGCGTCGCGACCAGCCGGTGCGCGACGGTCCGGTCCAGGCCGACGCTGGCCGCGGCCTCGGCCACGGTCAGCGGGTCGCCGGCCCGGGCCACGGCCTCGAGAACCTGCAGGCCGCGGTCCAGGGTCTGGGAGGTCGAGGCCGGGCCGGCCGACCCCGGGGCGTCACGGCGACTCATCGATGCACACCTCTTGACTGCGCGACCTGCGTCATGTTCCACTGGGCGTGCCAGTTTAGCACATTGTTGTGCGTATATCGCGCAACTTCAACCAGGCGGAGGAGGGGCGCGGATGGACGCGACTACGACAGGGGAGGCCATCGCCCTCCAACCGGGCGAGACCGCCCCGCGCATCCCGCGCCCCGACGGCGCCCGAGCGCCGCTGAAGGCCAACATCTTCGAGTTCGCGGTCGGCCTGTCCTCCCAGCTCCAGCCGATGTTCCCCTACGACGGGGCGGGCGCCATCGTGCCCTGCGCCGCGGTCATGCAGGGCGTCGACGACGGCCACTACGGGCACTTTTTCCACTTCAACACAATCGAGGAGATCGCCCTGGTCTACGGCAGCAACAACGCCATGCTCGCGACCGGCTCGGTGTTCGCGACCCAGCAACTGCACGGGGTGAACTCCTTCCTCAAGGACCCGGCCGACCCGGATGCCTTCATCCTGATCACGATCACCCAGCACCAGAGCGAAGACGGCGACCAGACCGAGGCCGTCATCTTCCGCTGCCAGAAGTGCTCCCACGAGCTGGTGCGCTTCGGCTACGACGCCACGCCGCATGACGTCGAGGGCCACGACGCGTCCCCGTGGGGCGGCGGGCCCGACGATCGGGTGCCGATGTTCGCCACGCTGTGGGGCAGCGTCTCGGCCGCGGCCGAGTACAACCACGAGGCGGTCAGGACCTGTCCCGAGTGCGGCCACGTGAATCCCGAGTTCCCCACCCAGCTGTGGGGGTGGCAGCGGTGGGTCACCCAGTGGCGCACGGTCAACGCGGCCAGGAAGGCGCTCGAGGCGACGGCCGCCGCCAGCCAGGCCGGCCCGGCGGCAGCGCAGGCCGGCCCGGCCGTACCGCCGGCTGTGACCGAGGCGGGTGCCCGGTGAAGCGCCGCCGCATGTTCCAGGCGTTCAAGGCCGCCGGCGAGGCCGGTGATTACACCGAGCTGCCGATGCTGCCGGCCCAGGTCGACCCGCAGGTCTTCCTGTCGCGGAACTCAGTGCCGCAGCCGTTCTTCCTCGTCTGCGGTAAGGACACGGTGATCGCCCAGCTGTCGGGCGAGGCCCAGCTCCAGCTGCGGGACTCGTCGGTGAACACCTTCGCCCTGGCACCGGGAGACAACGTCTACGTCCCGGCCGGGACCCCGCACCGGATCGTGCCGCTGACCGAGGTCGTGCAGCTGCGCTACAAGCCGGCCAAGGCGGGCCTGGAAGGCGTCGCCTGGTTCTGCGAGGAGTGCGGACTCGAACTGTGCCGGGCCGAGTGGGACACCGCCGAGGTGGTCTCTCATCGCGCGTACTACGACGCCTGCCTGGCCTTCAACGCCGACCCGCAGGCGAGGGCCTGCCGCCGCTGCGGCACCGAGCACCCCAGCGTCGACCTGGACCGTTTCACCGCCTGGCTCGGCATCGCCAAGGAGCTCGAGGACGAGCGCGCCGCCGCCGCGAAGGCAGCCGCCGCGAAGGCAGCCGCGGGGCAGCAGGCCGCCCCCAGGCTTCCGGCCGGAGCCTAGCCGCCCGCATCGACGGCGGCCACCCGACACCAAACAGCCAATCGGCCCCCAGCGGCCAGCCGCACAGCGACAGAAAACCGGAGAGACCCAATGCCCACCTTCATGACCATTCACCGCTCACCGGGCCTGTCCCCGGAAGAGATCGCGGCCAACGGCCCGCTGGTCGCCGAGTCCGAGTACGCGACCTTCCGCCACCTGTACGTCGACTTGTACGGCGGCTACCTCGTCTCCATCTACGAGGCCACCGACCAGGACGCCGTGGAGCAGGAGTTCGAGCGAGTCGGCTTCCCGTGGGACGAGATCCACGAGGTGCACGTCGACCTGGACGCCGCCGCCCTGAACGCCGCGATCGCGCACGGGTCGCCGCAGTGACCCAAGCCGACGAGGCGGGCGGCGCGGCCGCGCCCATCATCGACCGTCCGGTCACCCTGACGTTCCAGGGCGACTGGGGCCAGGCCAACATGCACCGCATCTGCGGGTGGCTCGCGCAGGAGATCGGCGACCGCTGCCCGCCCGGCTCGCGCTTCGGTATCTGGTCGGGCCGGGGCGGGGCGGACGCGTTCGCGGCCGTCCTCGACGGCGCGGTCGACATCGCGATCGCCACGCCCACGGCGGCCGGGGCGATGCTGGTAGCCGGGTCGGGACCGCTGGCCATGCCCGGCGCGGGCCGGCTGCGGGCCCTCGGCACCCTCCCCCAGCGCGACCGGCTGGTGGTGTGCGCCGACGCGGCGCTCGGGCTTTCGCAGATCGGCGACCTGGCCGCGGCGGGCGCGCGCCTGCGCATCGCCACCAGCCCGGATGACGGCGTCAACCTCATCGGGCTGGCGGCCCACCAGCTGCTGACGGCGTCCGGGGCCGACCCGGCCGGCCTCGCCGCCGCCGGCGCGACGTTCTCCTACCACGAGCGCCCGTTCACCGCCATCGCCGAGTTCGCCCGGGGCGAGGCCAACGTGCTCATCCACGAGGCGATCATGATGCCGGCCTGGCAGCGGGTGGCCGACGCCCGGCCGGTGGCCTACCTTCCGATCAGCCAGGCGGCGGCCGCGACCTTCGCCGCCTGGGACTGGCCGACCGCCGTGGTGCCCGCCGGATACCTCCCCGGGCTGGACCGGGACCTGACCACGCTGGAGTTCTCCGACTTCCTGGTCGCGTGCCGCGACGACCTGGCCGACGACATCGCGCGCCTGGCGGCGTGGTGCATGGTGGCCACCCGGCGGGCGCTCGAGGTGCAGTACCGGCACTTTCCTCCCGACCGCAGCCCGGTCACCCACCCGCTGGACCCGGCCGCGATCGCCACCGCGCTCATCCCGCTGCACCCGGCGGCGGCGAAGACCTACGCGGAGCTGGGCGACTTCGCCACCAGCGATGCCCTGATCTGGGTGTGAACATGGCAGAGCGCCCAACCCCGCCCCGTCCCGGAACTAAGAGGGATCTCCCGTGACCTACGTCATTGGCGCCGGCTGCATCGACGAGCTGGCCGGCGACTGCGTCGACACCTGCCCGGTCGACTGCATCTACGAAGGCGCCCGCAGGCGCTACATCAACCCGCACGAGTGCATCGGATGCGGGGCGTGCCTGCCCGCCTGCCCGGTCGACGCGATCACGACCGACGACGACGCCGACCCGGTCTGGACGCAGGACAACCAGCGGTTCTTCGACCTGCCGCTGCCGGGCCGATCGGAGCCGATCGGGTCCCCGGGCGGCGCCGACGACTTCGGCCCGGCCGGCGCCGACACCGAGCTCACCGCCGCCGCCGACGCGCCGTCCTAACCGCCCGCAAGCACAGGAGCAGAACGTGACCGACCAAATCCGCGACGTCGTGACCCTGTCCTCCCGGGTACTCGCCGCTGCCGGGCAGGGCGACCTGCTGCGGGGCACGCCTCCGGCCGGGCGGCGTTCGTCTCACCATCATCACAGCGGGAACGACCCGCGTTACGCCGCCTTCGGCGGGTTGCGTGGGTTGCCTGCGCCGAGATGATGCAAGTGAGCAGCGGGATGCGTGCTCAAGATTCGGACATATCTACCCAATGTTATGATCGGGTGTCGTTAGCGGTGGATATCACCGTGTCCAATCGGGTTGTTCACACGCCTCTTCGCGCCGTTTCTTGCTGTTATGTCACGATTGCCCTTAACGCTGAAAGTTTGACCGGCTATGACCGGCCAAACTTTCAGCGCTAGCGCCCGCCAAGGGCCCGGCCCGGCCGGCGGCCACCGGTCGCGACGAATATCACCGCTAACGATGACGTACGGGGGGCTGCGCCCGGGCCGACTGGGCCAGGGAGCGGTCATCAGCTTCCTGCACCGGTACGCCTCCCGAGCGCTCGGAGCGAGGGCGGGAAGTACAGCACATCACTAAGAGATTCCAGTCGTCTGTTTGACTTCTGTGGTGAAATCGCTCTCTAGCGTCGGAACGTTGTTCAGCGGTTTCATCGCCTGCACGAGCGCGGCCAGGCCGTTCGCGGTTTCCGCGTTCTTAGCCGCCGCGCGGACCTGGGCCAGCAGTGCGGCGAGGTCGCCGTGCGGGTCGGCGCAGGCGGGAACCGGAAATGCGGCGAGATTGGCGGCCGCCGACCCTTCCGTTTCCACGGCGTCCTTGATCGCTTGCAGGTTCGTGGTCGAACCGGCTGCCGAGAGGCTTTCCTGGGCAGCGGTGAACTGTTTCGTGGCATTTTGCGCAGGTCCTGATTGCCATGCCTTGTATTGCTGTTTGCAGCTGGCGGCACTTGTGCTTGCGGTCGAGCTGCATCCGGACAAGACGACAGCCCCGGTTAGTGCGACAATGATCAATACCGAGCCGAAGACAATTCTCGCTTGCATGATCTTGATCCTCCCCCTCCGTGACCGTCTGTCCGTAGACTACATTCCGGGGTGCTAACGGCGACGCTTTTCAAAGACCTGTTGCCGAAATGACAGGGGGTGGGGGACTTGCCGAATGGACGATTGAGAAAGCATCGGGACAATCTCGATACGATTGCCCTCGGCCAGACCATCATTGCGGCGCTGTTGCTGGCCACCCAATTTGCGCCGCAGCCGCACGTCAGCAGCGGTGTCGCCGCTCAGGGCGGGCTGTCCTACGGCGTCCCGCTAGCCGGCTTCCTGGTTATGATCATCTCGCTCGCGGCCGGCTACTGGATGCTGGCCGTGGGGGCGCTCTACGCGCGGGCGCACGTCCGAATTTCCGTTATTGTCCTGGTTGTCGGGCTGCTCGCCATTCAGCCCGTCACCTCGCTGATAGGGCGGGAATCGTCAGGTCCCTATGCGCTGGATAAGTGGCTGAGCATCAGCCAGCTGGCGGTGCTCGCGGCCTTCCTGCTGTGGGCGGCGGGACGCGCGCTGGCATCGCGCCGGATAGCGCCGCCAGCTCCTCATCCGGCCGGGGAACAGCCGTCCGAGGGTGCGGTATCGAACCGTCCGGTGTTCATCGGGGCGTTTGCCGCGCTGTTCGTTTACTATGGTATTCAATTCGGCATCTGGCTGGCATTTGTCCAGGCGGGTCAGGCGGGCACCGGGGCCGGAGTCCTGCTGCACGCCATCAGCGCCGAGGTGCTGCTGCTGCCGCTCGCCCTGGTGCTGCCGATCCTCGCGTTCAGCACCGAGTGGGTGAACCGGACGCAGCGCATCGTGCGCCACGCCGCCTTTTTCCGGGAGGGGCCGCGAGGCAGGCTCAGCTTCGCCCGGCCGATGCCGTATGTCGTCGCGCTGGTCGCGGTCGCGCTGCTTGGCTACGAGCTCTGGCACGCGACGCTCGGCCTGCTCGGCGGCCTGGTCGTGGTCCTCGTCATCGCCGCCATCACGGCCAAGCTGGTCCAGTTCGCGCAGATCGACTGGGACTGGCCGCTCGACGTCAGCGCCGGCTGGGTGTTCGCCGCCGCCGCGTTGTTCTTCGTCGACACCCAGCTCCTGGGCGACCTTAACCCGTTCTCGCCCGGCCTGCCGAGCCTCGTCGTCAGTACCGTCGCCGCCCTGCTGCCGGTGCCCATCGCGCTCGGCGGGCTGACGGTGGCGCTGCTGCTGATCGTGAAGGGCCGGGCGGGCAGGCCCGAGCTCGGCGTCGGCGGGCTGCTGCTGGCCATCGTCGCCCTGGTGATCCTGGCCGCGTCCTATCCGGCCGCGCTCGACGCCGCGGGCCTGGCAACGCCTCAGCCATCGGACTTCCTGGGCGCGGCGGACATCGGGGTTGCGGTCGCCGCTCTGGGCTGGCTGGCGCTGACGCACAGGCGCGGCGAGTGGGGCAAGCACACAGTCCGCCTCCGCAACACGCTGGTCCTGCTGATCGGGCTGTGGACCGTGCGCGGCGGCTACTGGCTGCTGCGGCTGGTCGCGCGAATTCCCGCGCAGTACACGATCCTGCTGGCAGCGCTCTTCCTGCTGCCGTCGCTCTGGGTCTCCCTGCTGCCCGCCGCGCAGCGGCGGCTGGCCAGGCCGCTGCGGACCTACGCTCCGGGGCTGGCCAAGCTGGTCAGGGTGCTCGACGGCAGCGAGAAGAGCGACGGATCAGCGGATAATCCCCTCGCCCGGGCCACCGACCTGATGAAAACGGGCTACGTGCTGATCGCCACCTGCATGATCGTGTACCTGGGGACCTTCCGTGAGCCCGTTTCCGGCGCGATCCTCCCATCGTTCCTGCAGGGCGATCTGACCGCCTCCGGCGGCCTGCTGCTACTTGGCCCGCCGGTGGTGGTGCTCGCCTTCGTGCTCAGGCAGTGGCACCGGCGGCCGCGTCCCGACGACCGCAAGGGCGTGGCAGAGGTGGCCGGCCGGGGCCGCCGGGCGGTCGCCTGCACGGTCGCGGTCACGCTGGCCTTCACCGTCGCGCTCATGGTGTCGGCGCTGCCCAGAAGCGTGCAAGCGAGCGAGGACGAGCCGTACACGGCCGCGCTTCCCGGCGCCAACTGCGATGACGGCGACGCGTACTGGACGTTGACCGCGCCCGCCCCGCTCGGCCTCGACTGCGGGGCTTCGGGGCTGGCACTGACCGTGGCCGCCCACGAGACCAACGTGATGACGTTCATTCCGCCGGACGGCTACTTCCGCCCGGACTATCAGGCGTCGATTCGGGTCAGCTTCGTCCGGCTGGCGCGCGGGTGCCTGTCGGTCGAGACTCGCGTGACGAGCGCCGGATATTACTTCTTCGATATCTGCAACACGGGCGCCTGGACGGTTGACCGCTACACCGGCGTTTCCAGCCTGATCCTGGCGGACGGCGTCGTCGCCCCAGCCGACAGCTATGCCCTGACGGTCACCGCCAATGGCGCCGACCAGCGCCTGGCCATCGGCGGACAGCAGGTAGCCACGGTCGCTGACCCGAGCTATCAGAGCACGCAGAGCCTCGCCCTCGGCATCCAGAACCTCACCGGCCAGCCCGGTGTGGCCACGATCAGCCATTTCGCCTACCGGCCGCTCGGGCAGACCGCCACCCTGGCCGCGGCGGGGTCCTACTTCGCCGCCAGACCCGGCCCCGGGTGCGATCGGGGGGCGGCGCAATGGGCGGCGCTTGACCCGCCGTACGTGGGGGTCGGCTGCCAGGCAGCCGGGACGGCGCTCGCCGTCTCGGCCCAGGGTCCGGGCGAGCTTGGCTTCACCCCGCCCGGGGGGATCTTCCCGGCCGACTACAGCGTCTCGGTCCGCGCCACCCTGCGGCAGCTGCCCGGCGGCTGCGTCGTGGTCGGGGTGCGGGCGGTGGGAGTCAATGGCTTCCGGGACGCGATCTGCGCGGACGGGGACTGGTCGATGGACGAGATCGATGGATCGGTCCAGCCCGTCCTTGTCCACGGCGCGGTAGCGCGGGCGGGCAGCTACACGCTTAAGTCAACCACCGACGGCGACGAGCAGAGCCTGGCCGTCAACGGCATCACGGTGGCCCGGGTGCGGAACTCGTCGCTGGCGACGACGGCCTACGTGCTTATCGCGGTGTACGACCTCGGGTCGCGGGCGGGCTCAACCGTGCTCAGCGACTTCGCGTTCACCCCGCTGCCCTGAGCAAGCGGGCGAGTCGGGTGGAACCAGGGTCCGTTCGAGACGAGCTGACGTTGATCTTGAATTTGGATGCTCACTGGCCCCGCAGGGGTCCCGAGCGCCCGGTAGGCCGGGGGCCCCGGGAGGGGAGCGGGAAAACACTGTCTCAGTGCCAGCGGAAGCGCCAGGCGGCTAGCGCGCAGCCGATGGCGGTCCAGGCCAGGAGGACGAAGAGGTCGGTCACGGGGGCGTGCTCGACCGGGGTGTAGCCCTGCTCGAGGATCTGGGCGAGGGCGCGGACCGGGAGCAGGCCGACCACGACCGACAGCCAGCGGGGGACGCTGAACGTCGGGTCGAAGATGCCGGACATGATCGCGATCGGCAGGTAGCTGGCGATGG
>Ga0302325_10010362_pt1 | contig 20227 bp, 17 predicted proteins | sample Palsa_T0_2_FD_201948 | JGI IMG/M metagenome (GOLD analysis project Ga0302325, IMG submission 201948) | Peat permafrost microbial communities from Stordalen Mire near Abisko, Sweden - Palsa_T0_2 | ecosystem: Environmental > Terrestrial > Soil > Palsa > Peat permafrost | place: Sweden: Abisko...
ACCTGGCAGCGCACCTGCGGGAACGAACTCCTGGCGAGCTCGGGCAAGGTGGAACCATGAGAGGAGCTGTCCCATGGCAATCAGTATTCTGAATAACATTCCAGCCCTTGCCGCGGAGAACCAGTTGTCGATCACGCAAGCCAACTTGAACCAGACCCTGGAGCAACTGGCTTCGGGTTCGCGTATCAACACCGGCGCAGACGATGCGGCAGGTCTGGCCATCGCAGATGGATTACAAGCCAACGTGACGGCGCTGACCCAGTCGGCGCTGAATGCCAATGAAGGCGTCGGAAAGCTGCAAGTAGCCGATGGCGCCCTGTCGCAAGTCACCAACCTGCTGAACCGCTCCGTCACCCTGGCCACCGAGTCGGCCAACGGTACGGTGAACGACGGTTCACAACGTCAAGCCATCGATGCCGAGTTCCAGTCGATCAAGGCGGAAATCGACAGCATCGGTACAAGCACCACCTACAACGGCTCGCCCATCTTCGCCGGTGGACAGACCAACGTCAATCAGCTTACGACCGCTGTGACCCATCCCGCCGGCCTGGCCAGCCCCATCACCGGCGAGATGAAGATTAAGTACTGGGACACTACGCTGGCGGTGCCTGCCTACACTACCGTGACCTACAACAGTGGAGGGACCGATACTACCGTCGGCGACCTGATCAACGACATCAATGGTTCAGGCAACGGTCTTATCGCTACCCTGGACAATACCGGCAACGTAGTGGTCACGGACACGCAAAACCGTGGCAGCGCAACCGATCCGCTGGCCGACGGCGGTTCAACCATCAAGATCAACGGCGACGGTGCGGCCGATACTCTGGCCAACACCACCGACTCCAGCACCATGGATGTGTTCCTGAGCGACTCGACGACGGCGGGCAGCAGCACCATCGGGGTCACTCTGGGCACCTTCGACAGCAGCAACATGAATGGGATCAGCATAGCCAATGACAACCTGCAAACGGCAGGCTCTGCCCAGACCGCGCTGACCGACATCAACAATGCGATTGCCCAGGTGGCGGCACTTCGCGGGAGCATCGGTGCCGGAGTCAACCGGCTGTCGGCGGCCAACAACGTCATCAGCACCCAGACCCAGAACCTGTCCTCCGCCGAGGACGGCATTCAAGCTGCCGACATTACGCAGACGGTAGCCAACTTGACGAAGTATCAAATCCTGAGCCAGACGGGTATCTCCGCCCTGGCGCAGGCGAACCAGATGCAGCAGAACGTGCTCAAGCTGCTCCAGTAAGCGGGACTATTCAGCCGGCGGCCGAGAACCAGCCGCCTCCGGCAGACACCGAGTTGCACGGGGGAGAAGGTGGGACCTTCGGGTCCCCCTTCTCTCGTGGGTCTTTCATCTGGCGGCGGGGGCGCATAGCCTTTGGCTGTTAGCTGTTAGCAAGAAAGCTGGTAAGAGCTAAAGGCTAGTAGCTAAGGACTAAGAGCTCGAAGAAAGGAGCCGTGCCCAAATCATGGCCTCATTCAGCACTAACTACAGCGCCGCGCTCGGCAACATTCTCAGCCAGGTCAACGACGCGTTCAGCGGCAAGACTTCGGGCATCAACGTCAGCAGCGTGGTCGACAGCATGATGGAGGTGCAAGACCAGCCCGAAACCCAGATGAAGGACGAGCAGTCCAGCCTGGACGCACAGATCAGCGCGCTCACCACGATCGGCACCGAGTTGAGCACGCTCTCCAACAGTGTGAACAGCTTGGGGGACTTCAATGGAGCGCTTGACCAATTCACCACCGGATCCAGTGATGCAGCCGTAGTCTCCGCCGCGGCGGGCGACACGGCCACGGCGGGCACGCACACCGTCACCGTCACCAGTCTGGCGACGACCTCCAGCAGCTATTCCGGTTACATCTCATCGGGCTCGCTGGCTGGCGCCGCCATCAGCGTGGAATACGGCAATCCTAGCGCTCCCACCAGCACCGACACGATCGACATTCCATCCACGGACACGACGCTGCAGCAAGCGGCCACTTATATCAACTCAGGAAGTTATGGCGTGACCGCCAGCGTGGTAACCGACTCGCAGGGGTCGCGGCTGGCGCTGACCAGCAAGACTTCGGGAGCCGCCGGCAATCTGACGGTGAGCAGTTCGGCCGCCAGCTTCACCAGCACGGCGGGCGTGGACGCGCAACTGACAGTGGACGGAGTACCCGTCGACAGCAGCACCAACACCGTGACGGGAGCGATTCCGGGCGTGACGCTTAGCTTGGGCGCGGCCGACCCCAACACCCCGATACAGATCAGCGTGGAGCCCGATACCACCCAGGCGGCGGATGCCATCGAGAGCTTCGTCGATGCCTACAACGCCGTGATTGGCTCGATCAACAGCCAGTACGCTCTGAATTCCAGCGGCAGTGAAGGTGTGCTGGCGGGTGACAGCATGTTGCAAAGCCTGCAGAGCAGCCTGCTGGATATGGCTTCCACTGCCGTCGGCAACAGCGGGCAATATACGAACCTTCAGTCGCTGGGCATCGAAATGCAAAACGATGGCACACTGCAGGTCGATAGCTCTACCTTAAGCGACGCCCTCAGCAGTTCGTATTCCGAAGTGCAGAATTTCTTCCAGTCGACGTCCCCGGCCGGCTGGGCACAAACCGCGGGCACGGAGATGACGCAACTGACCGATCCCACTAAAGGACCGGTGGCCTCCGATATCAGTGGGCTAAACCAGAGCAACACTGACCTGTCGAACCAAATCAGCGACTTCGAAGCCAACATGACCGAGGTGCAGCAGCAGTTGACCTCGCAATACGACAACCTCGACACATTACTGATTCAATACCCGATGCAGATGCAGGAGGCGGCGGCACAACTGGCCAGCTTGCCCGACTCAACCACCACCAGCAGCAGTAGTAACCCGGTGTAAGAAGCGAATGAAGACCATCGTAGACGCGCGAAGGATTTATCAGGACAGTGCGGTGCGCGGGGCCACCCCGATCGATTCGGCCATCGAGGACATGCGGCGCGCCTTGGCAGCCATGCAGCAAAGCGACGTCGAGGCGCGTGCCAATCAGATCGGCCATGCCTTGATGGTGCTGCAGCAGTTGCAAGGCACCCTGGATTTCGAGCGTGGCGGCGAGGCGGCCCGGCAGTTCGAACAGTTCTACAACCTGATGCGGGCGAAGCTGCTGGAGGCGCAGATGCGCGGCTCGCTTGAACTGATGCAGAAGCAGATCCGTTACATGTCGGAGGTGCGTGAGTGCTGGACGCAGGCCCGGCGGCTCCTGCAGCCCAAAGCGAGCGCGCCAACGGCGCCAGCAGCCAGCGCGACAGCCGGAGAGGGAGGTCCCACAAGCGAATGGAGCGCATAGACGATCAAGCCAGTCTGGAGTTGTTGCGGCGTGCCAATGAACGCTTCAGTCGGTTTTTTGCGCGCTTTTCCGGGGCGCCCGTGCTGGGCACCGACGAAGAGGTGGAAGCGCTGCTGCAGGTGGAGCAAACCTTGCAATCGGTGGGCGCTTTTCTGGATGGGCGTTTACAACGCAGCAAAACCGCCCCGATCTGCGACGAACTGGCACGCTATCGCGTGAACCTGGTTCGGCTGCGGCATGAACTGGCCAGTATGCAGAGCGCTGCCATGAGCTCCCGGGCACGGCTGGCCTCGCGGCAGAAGCACTTGCAGGCGGCCAAGGCCTGGTGTACTGCCTCCCGCGCCACTTCATGACGGCACGACCCTGGCCGTTCCCGGCCGTTCACTTCGGCAATGACATCGGGACGAAGCGGGCCTTTTATCATCACGAGCCTGGTGACGCCTGGTTCGAGAACCCACATTCATCTCGAATTCACATTTCGACGCCTGCCGGATGTGTTATGTTGAAAATTCGTTAGTCACTTCTCCTTTCTGGAGGCATTTCCAAATTGGCCAAGGACATGGTGCCCAGACGCATCTTTCTGACGAAAGGCGTTGGGAAACACAGAGAACGGCTCACTTCGTTTGAGCTGGCGCTGCGTGACGCCGGCATTGCGGCCCAAAACCTGGTTCGGGTCTCTTCAATTTTCCCCCCCAATTGCAAACTGATTCCGCGCAAGGAAGGGTTGAAGTATCTATCGCCCGGTGAGGTGGTCTTCGCTGTGGTGGCGGAGAACTCCACGCGCGAGCCGCACCGCCTGACAGCCGCCAGCATCGGTTTAGCCATCCCCGCTGACAAAGAGACCTATGGCTATCTGAGTGAGCACCACTCTTTCGGCGAAACCGATGACGTCGCCGGCGACTATGCCGAGGAGCTCGCCGCCGAGATGCTGGCCACCACGCTCGATGTGGAGTTCGATGCCGACAAATCGTGGGACGAGAAGAAAGAAGTCTACCGGTTGTCGAATAAAATCGTGCGCACGATGAACATCACTCAAAGCGCGGTGGGCGACAAGCGAGCCCTGTGGACCACCGTGATCGCGGCGGCAATCCTCATCTTCGAATAATTCGCCTCCGTACTCGATGGCTTGTTCCCGTTGCCGCCCGGGATAATCGCGCCGTAAATATTGCCGTTGGCGTCGAAAATCACGCCGCCAGTGGGGCAGCGGAAACCGCAAATCGCTGACAGTGGTTTGCCTTCGCTGCTGTCTTACTCTCTAACTCCTACATTGTGGGAGCAGCTATCAAGCGGCTAATGATTCTGGCAGTCAGCCACTGTATTACGGCGTGATCTCCCAAATCACACCCCCACCGTCCGCCCCGCCAAAGGAGGCGGTCCCGTACGCGTTTCCCTGGGAATCAAGAACGACGTTGCTGTAGGGCGCGCCGCCGTCGCTTCCACCACTGAAGTTGTGCAGCACGGTTTCCGACCAGTCACCGCTGCCAGGCGTCAGCTCGAAGACCGTTCCCCGCCCGCAACATCCGGTGCTATAGGTTGTGCCGTAAAGATTACCATTCGCGTCGAAGGTCACGGGCGCGACCAGCACGGCTCCGCCGTCGCCCTGCTCGATGAACGACCATGGTATGGAAAAAGTCCAGCCTCCGCCGCCAGGGCTTAACTCGAAAACCTCGCCGCCACCGCCTGGGCCGTCATCCAAGGTGGTTCCGAACAGATTGCCCTGGCGATCGAAGACCAGGCTGGCGCTAGGCTCATTTCCATCCTCCCCATCGAAGGAATGCAGGATGGTTTCCGTCCAGCCGGAACCGTCTGGTGTTAACTCAAATGCAGCGCCACAGCACCCGGCCCCGCCGTGGGCGGTCGTGCCATAAAGGCTTCCCGATTGGTCGAAGACCAGGCCTGCGAGCGGTCCGGTCCCATCGCCGTTGTCTTCGTTAAAGCAATGCACGATTGTCCTGATCCAGGAGCCCTGCGAGGGCGTCAACTCGAATACATAGCCGGCGCAACCCGTGCCGCCCGCGGATACCGTGCTGTAGAGATTGCCAACCTGGTCGAAGACAACTTCGGCCGCTGGTATCGCCCCATTGTCTTGGTTGGCGCGATAAAGAACGGTCTCCGTCCAGGGACAAACGAACGACTTGCAGACGGAGGCCGGTGGTTGCAAGCGGAACACCGTACCGCATCCGGAATACCCGAAGTACGAGCAGGTTCCGCCGCCTCCGGCATTCGTCGTGCCATACAAGTTGCCGTCCGGTCCGAAAATCACACGGGCCGCGGGACCGGCTCCATCCGTCCCTCCCTGGAAGCTGTAGAGCGGTCTGATCAGCCAACCACCCGAGCCCGCATGCTGCAACTTGACCACAGTGCCGAAGCCGCTGCCTCCTGACCACGTTGTGCCGTAAAGATTGCCTCCCTGGTCGATTGTGAGGCCCGCCATCAAGTCGCCGCCGTCGGCTCCGCCGGTAAAGTTGTGGACTACCTGGAAGGTCTGCGCCTGGGCTTCCGTGGCTGCCACGATCAGCAGAGTTGCGATGGCGGTTGCCGCGACCATGATCCACAGATCAAGCCTGCCGCTGCCATTTTTGGTTTGTCCCGAACGCTTCATGATGAATTCTCCTCTGCGAAGCAAGTCGCATTCCCATTACTTAATACTGTTATCCCACATTGTGGGATCATCCCGAATTCGGCTGACGACGGACAACCGGCTACTGACGACTGCCCTTACGGCGTGATCTCGAAGACCACGCCGCAGTTGAAACCGTAATAGCATCCTTCTCCCGGATTGCCACCTATGAAGGTGGTGCCGTAGAGGTTGCCGTTGGCGTCGATTATCAGGCCGTCGTACGGCCAAGCCCCGTCGCTGCCATTCGTAAAGTCGTGCAAGTCGGTACGGATCCAGCCGCCATTGGAGGGCGTCAGCTTGAAGACGTAGCCATAGTTGTAGACGCCGCCACTTACGCTGCTGCCATACAGATTGCCGGCGCTGTCCTGCACGAGTTTTCCGTAAGGACCGATATATCCTCCCGGAAGGCCCATCAGGCTGGAGAGCAGGTTGAAGTTCCAGTTATCTCCGGAAGGCGACAACTCGAATACCGTGCCGCCATCGCCGGACCCTCCATACGTTGTTGTGCCGTAGAGATTGCCCGCCGCATCGAAGATCAGGCCACCATTCGGGGCGCTGCCAGCGCTGGCGTCTTGAAAGTGATAAAGAACGGTTTGCGTCCAGTGCGCACCCGAGGGGGTCAATTCAAAGACCACTCCCCCACTGCTGTCCTGGAAGCTGTCGATGGGGGCTGTTCCATACAGATTGCCAGCGTAATCAAAGATCACGCCGCTGCGTGGCTGGCCGCCGTCAGCGCCGCGGGTAAAGTTGTAAAGAATGTCCTCTGCCCAGACGCCGCTGGATAGGGTCAGCTCGTAAACCACGCCGCAGCCTCCGCCGCCGCAGTTCTGAAATTCTCCACCGGCCGAGGTGGTTCCGTAGATGTGACCGGAGGAGTCGAAGATGAGGTCACCCGAAGGGTAATAACCAGTGGCGAAGTCAAACGGGAAGATCGTGGTTTGGGTCCACGGGCAGGATACGGACTTGCACACCGTAGCTGGAGGCCGCAGATTGTAAACCACGCCGTAATAATCGTTGGAGGCACCGGTGGAAGCTGTGCCGTAGAGGGTGCCATCTGGACCAATGGTTACTCTGGCTTGCGGAAATTTGCCGTCGGCGCCTCCAGTAAAGGCGTATAGGAGTGAGAGGACCCAGCCTGAGCCTCGGTGCGTCAACTTAAAGACGGTGCCGCAGTCGCCAATATTGCAGCCATGGCCTCCGCCAAACTGGGTGGCGCCATAGAGATTTCCGGCGGCGTCGAGGGTCAAGCCAACCACCGGATTGGCCCCGTCGGAACCGTTGAAGCTATGGATCACGGCGAAGGTCTGGGCGTGGGCTGGCGGGGCTGCGACGATCAGCAAGGTTGCGATGACGGTGCCAGCCACGATGATCCACAGATCCAGCCTGCCGATCCCATTGGTGGTTTGCCCTGAGCCCTTCATGGTAAATTCTCCTTTGCGAAATAAGCCGCGCTTGTGTTGCTGAGTCCTGTAATCCCACATTGTGGGACTATCCTGATCGGCCGCCCCACCTGACAACCGACAACTGGGCACTAGCCACTGACCACTGATTACTGCCCACTAGTCACTGCTTTAAGGCGTGATCTCGCACACCACGCCGCAACCGTTGCCGTCGTACATGCTCGTGCAGGGGCCTGAGCCGCCACGGGACGCTGTACCGTAGAGATTGCCATGGGCGTCGATAACAACGTTGCTTATCGGCTGTCCTCCGTCGCTGCCGCCGGTAAAATCGTGCAGGTCGGTATAGATCCAGCCATTCTGGGATGGAGTTAACTTGAAGACCGAGCCCTCGTCGTATGCCCCGTCATAGGTCGCTGTCCCGTACAGATTTCCAGCTGAGTCCATCGTCAGACTTTCTTCCGGCCCTCCACCGCCGCTCAAGCCATATAGCAGGTTGAAGTTCCACGTCCCGGCAGACAACTCGAACAGCGTGCCGCCGCCGTTGGGCCCAGCGCCCACCATGCTCCCATAGAGATTGCCGGAGTTATCGAAGATCAGGCCGCCCAAAGGAGGTCCGCCAGTGTCTCCGCTGAGCACGGTAAGGATTGGATTCATGGTCCAGCCTGAGCCGGAGTGGACCAGCTGGTAAATTCGGCCATAGCCCTCACCCTGGTTACCGCCGTAAAGATTGCCAGCTGTGTCGAAGATCACGCCGGTGAAGGGGTTGTCGCCACTGGAGAGATCGTCTTCCGACCACGTCCCTCCTGACGTCACCAGCTCATAAATGACGCCGTAACCTTCTGGTCCCCCAGTGCAACACCATAGAGATTGCCGGCTTGATCGAAGACCAGGGGCCCGTTGACCGGAATGCCAGCGTACGGCGGCCCGACAAAGCGGTAAATCACAGTTTCGGTCCATGGACAAAGCGCGCTTTTGCAAGCCGTAGCCGGCGGGCTGAGTTTGAAGGCGGTGCCGCAGCTGCTGTTATTGCAGTGGTAGGCGCCACCGTACGCGGTCGTGCCATAAAGCACGCCATCGGCGGCGAAGACCATTCGGGCCTCAGGATTGGAGCCGTCAGGGCCGGATTCAAAGCCGCCCTGGAAAACATAAAGCGGTCTCAGTATCCAACCCGTGCCGGATGGCACTAAGCGGAAGGCGACGCCGCAACCGTAGGTCTCGCAACCGTCATTCGTTTTACCGCCGCCGCTGGCCGTGCCGTAAAGATTACCGCCGGTATCCATAATCAAGCCAGCCAGAGGGAGAGCCCCATCATCTGCATCGGTGAAGCTGTGCAAGACTTGGAACGTCTGGGCTTGGGCTGGCGGAGCGGCAACTCCGATCAGGGCGATCAGCAGAACTCCGGCCACCATTGCTGCGGTCTTGGTGCGGAGATCCCTGGCGAAGATTGCTGTCGTGGGCCGAGTCGAGTCTGTCATGGCTAATTCCTCCTTGGCCGAACCGCCAATACCGATCAGGTGGCTGGCTGTCCGTATGGTTTTCCTCTTCTGCGTGGCAGACGTCAACTTAATTCTAGATTACGGTGTAAGTCGCTAATAAGATGGCATTTAGCGGGAGTGCCGGAAGAGATGGAGAACGCAGCAACGAGCTTTTCGGCGAGGGCTTTGGTTCGTGCGGAAAGCCTACCGCCGGTATTCCTTGGGCTGGGGACCTTTTTCCAGCGTCTCGCGGTCCCAGATGAGCCCTTCGCGGCTGTAGTTGGCCATCTCGAAGTCCTGGGTCAGCTCCAGCGCGTCGACCGGGCAGGCATCTTCGCACAAACCGCAGAACATGCACCGGCTTAGGTCGTAGGTGAATTCGGTGAGCTCCTTGCGGCGGGTCTTCTCGTTGCGCTGGCTGCCGACAATGATGAGGTTCTCGGGACAGGCCAGTGCGCACAGGTCGCAGGCGATGCACAACGTCTCGTTGGTGTCAGGATGGTTGTTGAGGCGCGGGGCTCCGCGAAAGCGCTCGGCTATCTGCGGCCGCTGTAGCGGATACTGTTCGGTGTAGACGTTCTTCGGGTCCTGGTTGCGGAAGGTGACCTTCAGCCCGGTGAGCAGATCCACAAACAGCATCTTGCGGAGAACAGTGTTCATCCTCAGCCCTCAATGGAGTGAAGTGTAGCACAGGGGAGGGCGCGCTTCGCCTTTGGCATTTGGCATTTAGCATTTAGCATTTGGCACTTAGCTCTTGGCTAAGTGCTAAGGAAATCCTGATCAAGTCAAAGCGAAGTCCCTCGGCGGCTAAAGCCGCATTGATATTGCGGCATTTACGGACGGCCTAAAGGCCGTCCCCTTCGAGGAACCAACTTAATCAGAGCTTCCCTAAGTGCCAAGTGCTAAATGCCAAGTGCCAAAGCCGAATAGCGAAGCGCGGCCTTTCTGGCTTACAATTTGCTCACATGCGGTTTCTTGTAGGGACATTGCTCACCCTCGCCACGGCGAGCTTGCTGGTCGCGCAGCAGAGCGTCGCGCCGGGAGCTGGAAGCGTGCCGGCTAATCCCTCGGCAACATCTCAGCCCAATACGCAATCGGCGGCTCCGCAGCAAGATTCGAGCCAGCCCGTTAACAGTCAGGGCCAACCGGCGGCGGCGTCGCAAGATCCGAATGCGCCAGCCAGCAATACTCCGGACGCAGCGCAACCGACTCCGTCGCAGCAGACCTCGAACGCGCCGGCTCCCAGCGCTCCAGTTTCTGCGCCACCGCAGCCGTCACAGCAAGCCATCACTTCTGACCGGACCACATCGGCGCAAGCGGCCGGGGCGTCTTCGCCGCCGCCGTCGGCAGAACCAACTGGCGCTATTTCTATGGCGCCGCTCGGAACGCCTCTGGTTCCCACGGTCACGCGCCGCGAGGCCGCCGAAGCCAAGCGCCAGTTCCAGGCCGGCGTGAAGCTGAAGTCGAAGGGCCATCTCGACGCGGCCTTCGACAAGTTCTGCAGCGCCTCCGAGCTCGATCCCCGCAATATCGATTACATTACCGCCCGCGAGTTCACCCGGCAGGAGCTGGCCATGCAGGCGCTGAAGCATGGCAACCAGGCGATGATGGAGCAGAACGAAATTGTCGCGATGGCCGACTTTCGCCGCGCGCTGGAGTATGACCCGACCAACGACTACGCGATGCAGCGGCTGCGTGACTCCATGCCCGAGCCCGAGCCAGCAGCGCCGACGGTCAGCGTCGCAGAGCAGTCGACGCCCATCGAGCTGCAGCCCACCGCGAAGCATCAGGACTTCCACTTCCGCGGCGACTCCCGCGCGCTGCTCACCGAGGTGGCGCGCGCTTACGGCATCAGCGCGCAGTTCGACGACTCGGTCAAGCAGCAACACGTGCGCTTCGATATTCAGGACGTGAACTTCGCTACTGCCATGCGCGCGGCCAACGACGTCACCAAGACTTTCTGGGTACCGCTCTCAGGCAAACAAATTTTCCTGCTTAGCGATACCGTCGAGAACCATCGCAACTTCGATCGCATGGGCCTGCGGACTTTCTACCTGCCTGAGCTGACCGATCAGCAACTAACGGAGATGACCAACTCTCTGCGCGTGCTGCTCAATCTACGCTTCATTGGAGTGGAGAAGGCGCAGTCCTCGATCAGCATTCGGGCGGAGTGGCCGGTGCTGGACGCCGCCGACCATCTCATCCGCAGCCTCACCACGGGCCGGCCGGAAGTGCTGCTCGATATACGGGTGTATGCCGTCAGCACCAGTCTGGCGCACGCGTTGGGCACGGCGCTGCCCACGCAATTCACCGCCTTCAATATCGGTCCGTCGCTGCTTGCCGGACTGGGGGCCGGCGCCAGCAACCTCATCAATCAGTTGATCTCCTCCGGCGGTATCAATCAGGCAAATTCCAGCGCCATTGCAGCCTTGCTGGCGCAACTGCAAAACTCCACCACCGGTTCGCTGCTCACCACGCCCTTCGTCACTTTCGGCGGCGGCCTTACCCTGTTCGGACTGAATGCCGGAGGCGTCGGCCTTACCCCGACCTTCAGCTTGAACGACTCGTCCATCAAGAATCTGGAACACATCACCTTGCGGGCCGCGCACAACGATCCCGCCGTAATGAAGATCGGCGAGCGCTATCCCATCATCAACGCCACCTTCGCTCCCATTTACAACAGCGCAGCCATCTCCTCGGTCATCGGCAACCAAAGCTACATCGCTCCCATCCCCTCGTTTAACTTCGAGGACCTGGGACTGGTCCTGAAGGTCACGCCACTCATTCACTCCAACGAAGATGTCAGCATGAAGCTGGAGCTACAACTTCGTTCGCTGGGCACCACGAACAACAACGGCATTCCCATCATCAACAACCGCGAGTACAGCGGCACCATCACGGTGAAGAATGGCGAGTCCAGCGTCGTCACCGGGTTGATCGACATGATGGACTCGCGCGGCATCAACGGATATCCGTTCCTCGGACGCGTCCCCGGCCTCACCTACGCCGCCACGGTACACAACAAGAACATCACTCAGGACGAGCTGCTGGTCGTCATCACTCCCCACATCCTGCGCCTGCCCGAGCACACGTCTTTCGCGGTGGAGCTACCGCCTAGCCACTGAAAATCAATCAACTATCCGTGTGTCATCCTGAGCGGAGGCGGCCCGACTGTGGCCGCCGGAGTCGAAAGACCCCTATAGGTACGAGGACTGCCATGCTCGACGGACTCCTGTCAGGATTACAATGTCCAACGAAAAGCTATCCATTTCCGGCAGCGGCATTTCTTGCAATAGCGGTTATTGCGGTGGAGACGGTCAGCGGAATGGCGGGCGTAGACTTCGGCCAACATGACCAGAAAATCCAGCGCATTCGCCGTACCAACATTATTCTTAACTTGTAACGTGTTTATTTTAAGTTGATTAAATCTGGTGCGGAAGGGGGGACTTGAACCCCCATGCCTTTCGGCGCCACCCCCTCAAGATGGTGTGTCTGCCAATTTCACCACTTCCGCACACACGTCCGGATGCAGACGCATCCCGGATTCGAAGCAGGAAACAGAGGCAAAACAAGTATAGCAAAGGCGCTACGCGCAAGACATTCTGTGAGTGTTTGGCTAGAGTTCTTGCATCGGCATGCAACAACACAGAAACGCAAGTGGTGAATCGTGCGAGCGGATCTCAAGCTTATTACCCGATGAAATCCGTCGGCGCATAACGGACTCAAACAGGCAGTCGGCTAGAGGCAGACCAAACTACCTGGGCGGCGAGAATCGCGCCATACGCTCTGACTATGAGTTCATAGCGTGCTCGTGCGGAGAGGACTGCTGGTGCAAGCGTAACGCGTGCGCCGGGCACTATCGACTCAAGAAAATCACGTTGGATCAATTTCTTGAAACATATGTGAGCCTTTGGATCGACAGGAATTTTCGTGACAAGGTGAAATGCGCTGTTCGCGAGGGAAGTGGATTCAGCGGACGATGGCGCGCCAAGAACGCGGTCAGGGCGTTGAAGTGTCTGCGGGAGGACTGGCTTGGCATTCTCGATAGGGTGCGAGGCTACGACAAATGCGGTCTGTGCGATTCCACCGTGCCAGCTGCTCCCCATGTGAGCAATCTTTATGAAGCAAAAATCTGGTCACAGCTTTTTTATGACTCCATCGTTCCATTCGACGGAGAATCGAAGGGCAAAATCACAAAGGCTGGCTATCCCCGCCCGGCGAGAGACTTCCTCGCAATGAATAAGGCCCTGTTTCGAGACCTCAGAAAGGTCGCAGAAGCACATAGGCTGAAAGTTCCGGATATAAGACAACTCGATTCGCCGTGGCTGGATGTTCCTCAATTGTTGCCGCAACCTGGCGGCCAGCCGCTTTCACGCGTCGTCGACAAGATTTTCTACAATCCTGGAGCGGCGCAGCAAGCACGCGACTTGGCGCGTATCAATCGAGCCGCCGATCAGCTCAATGCCGAAGCTGAGGACGTACTGACATATCAAGTGTTGCCTCAGTAGTTCACAATCTTCGTAAACGATTCCGGATCGAGGCTCGCGCCGCCAACCAGCGCGCCATCGATTTCGGTCTCCGACATCAGAGCAGTGGCGTTCTCCGGCTTGACGCTGCCGCCGTAGAGGATTCGCAGGCCATCAGCGAACTCTTTGCCGAACGCTTTCTCGGCTTCGTGCCTGATAACCATATGCGCGTCTGAAGCCATTTGCGGCGTCGCAGTCTTACCGGTACCGATGCACCAGACCGGCTCATAAGCAATCGTTAGCTTGGCAGCCTTGCGAGCCGAGATGCCATTAAAGGCCCGCATGCACTGCCGGCGCAATACGTCTTCGGTCAGGCCGGCATCGCGTTCCTCAAGCACCTCGCCCACGCACATGATGGGCGTCAAACCATTCTCCAGCGCGACTTCCAGCTTGCGATTGACCGTGTCGTCGGTCTCATTGAAATACTGACGGCGCTCCGAGTGTCCAATGATCACATGGGTGACGCGCAGCGACGTCAGCATGATTGCCGAGATCTCGCCCGTAAAGGCGCCTTCTTTTTCCCAGTGGACGTTCTGAGCGCCGACCGCAACATTGGAAGCCTCGGCAGCTTCGACGGCTGTCTGCAAGTCGATGAAGGGCGGGCAGACCACGATCTCGTCCCGCGAGTGGGCAGCGACCATGGGGAGAAATTCGTGAAAGAAGGCGGCGGTTTGTTCCGGCGTCTTATACATCTTCCAGTTGGCAGCGATCAGTTTTTTTCTCATGAGTGTTGGTCCCATCTATATGAATTCGTCCCACAATGAGAGAGGCGAGCAGAATCCTCGATTATAGGCCTGCTGACTGGCGTCTACCCCAGAAGGACATCACGCGCGGCGCTATGAAATCGCCGGGGCGACGCTACGGCTTCTGGGTCGGGCGAATGAGCACCTCGCTGATGAACGATTGCGGCTCCTGCGTGACCAGCATCGCGACGGCATGCGCCACGTCTTCGGGCTTAAGCATCTTCTGGGTGTCTTTGCCGTGGCGGCGCGGACTGAAGTCGGTATCGACCGAGCCGGGACAGATCACGCTGACACGGATATTTTGCGATCGCAACTCCTCCGCAACTCCGTAGGTCAGGCCGTTCAAGGCCCATTTGGAAGCTGAATAGGCGGCCCCGCGAGGCAGAGGATTCTTTCCTGCCAGCGATGAGATGTTAATGATGTGTCCCGCTCCGGCGGTGAGCATCAGGGGAACGACGGCGCGCATCATGTAATAAACGCCACGCAGGTTGGTGTTGAAGATGGCCTCCCAGTCGTCAGGCGGAAGTTCGTGCAGCAAGCCAGGAGGGCCCCCGATGCCGGCGTTATTCACCAGAATGTCGACCCGTCCGTAGGATTTGCGAATATGTTCGCCCAGCGCTTCCACGCCGGCAAGGTCGGTTACGTCGCAGCCGACGCCTTCAACGCGATGTCCGCGGCTGGTTAGGTCGCGTGCGACCTGTTGCACGCGCGCGTCATCGCGACCGGTAAGAACCACGGTTGCATTCATGAGTGACAGTTTGTTGACAATGGCACGGCCAATGCCGCGCCCTCCTCCGGTCACGACGGCGACCGATCCGGACAGCGAAACTAAATCTGCTGGCTGCATTCGCACGTTCTCCTCTGGTGAGATTTTCTCGACATTGCTGCAGATGCCAAATTCGGGCCGGAGATGGTTGCATCTCAGGTTCCCCAGCGGCTAAAGCCGCAGAATGCCGGCGCGGTGACGGACGGCCTAAAGGCCGTCCCCCTTCGATAGCGATCCGCGCCGCCGGAATGGAGGCTGCGGGCATGTTAACAGGGCGGAAATCGTGGAATCGTGTAAAGTGGTAAGTATCTTGCCTTACGCGCAGGGCGTACTTATAATCCCAGTTCTCCTCAGTTTGCAATCCCAGTTCAGCAATGAGGGGCGAGAAACACGGAGTGGTTTGCCTGTTATCCTGCAGCACTTGAGGTAATGGACTTATCTGCGCTGGTGCATTGATCCATGTGTAAGCAAGGTTTCGTGGGCAGTTCTCCAAATCGAGGAGCCAACAGAATGAAGAAGTCGCTCGTGATGATGTTGCTGGTGCTCGCCAGTGCGGCACTGGTCCAGCAGTCGGTAGCGCAAGCAGCGGGTCAGCCTGCGCAATCTGGCCAGGCAGCCCAGAAGAAAGAAATCAAGGACCCCGCCGAATACAACGCCTACGTGAACGCCTACCAGCAGCAGAATCCGGTGATGAAGGCGCAGGCGCTGGAAGCCTACTTGCAGACTTATCCCAATACCGTAATGAAGGAAGATGCGCTGGAACTGCTGATGATGGCGTACCAGCAGGCCAACGATGCGCAGAAGGCGTTGGACGCCGCTACTCGCGTGCTGCAAGCCAATCCCGGCAATATTCGTGCGCTGGCCCTGCTGGCTTATAACTATCGCGCCATGGCCTCGCAAGGTGGCCCGCAGATGCAGGACAATCTGGCCAAGGCCAAGCAGTACGGAGAGCAGGGATTGCAGGCGTTGCAAAACATGAAGAAGCCTGATGGCATGAGCGATGCCGATTTTACCAAGCTGCACAATGAGACGGGCGCAATCTTCGACGGCTCCGTCGGCTTTGCGGCGTTGCAAGCGAAAGACTATGCGGCGGCGCAGAAGGACATGCAGGAAGCCGTCGGGTGGGAATCGCAGCCCAACATTGCTGACATCTACCCGCTGGCGACCGCCGATCTGGAAGCCAAACCGATGAACCCCGCCGGTTTCTGGTTCATCGTCAAGGCTGCAATGCTGGCGCAAGGCCAGGGACAGCAACAAATTCTGGATTATGGCAAGAAGAAGTACATCCGCTACCACAATTCAGAAGATGGCTGGTCTGACATCGTAGCCCAGGCGAAAGCTTCGACGAGCATCATGCCTCCGGCTGGATTTACGGTAACGCAGTACATCCCGCCATCTCCGGCGGAGCAGGCGGCAGACCTGGTGAAGGCGAAGAATCCTACGCAGATGAGCTTTGCGGAATGGGAGCTGGTCCTGTCGTCAGGGAACCAACAGGCTGCTGACGCGGTTTGGAATGCCATCAAAGGCAAAGCGGTTAAGCTGGGAGCCAACGTTATCAGCGCAACGGCTTCGAGTGTCCAACTAGCCGGCAGTGAGGATGACATCGACGCCAAAAAGGCCGACATCACGCTAGCGATGGAAAAGCCGATCCCGTCGCGGCTGATGCCGCCGGTTGGCGCGCTGACGAACTTCCAGGGAACGGTGTCGACCTATACGCCCAATCCGTTCATGATGAACATGATCGACGGCATACTGCTGGACAAGAGCGGAAATCCGCTCTCCAGCACGCCTGCGGTACACCATACGACGCCCAAAAAATCGCAGTAGTCGAGTGACAGCAAGATAACGCGGGGAGCGGCCAGGGCTGCTCCCCTTTTTTCTTACTGAATACCTCTCGTTCAATCTCCCTACTCCACTAGCACTAACTGGGTATGGTCGATTTCGACCGGCTGCCCCAAGAAGAACCATGACATGCGCACGCAGGCGGGTAGTTGACAGGAACATTTGTGCAATGACGTGCACACATAAACCAAGACGTTGGTGTGCGATCATAAGAGCCCTTATGCGTGCCTGTTCTTAGCGAGCGCTTGGAGGAAGAATTAAGGCAGTAGAATTGCAGTCGATATCGACTGTCAGGCGACGCTCCCGTTGCCCCCAAGAGGCCAGGACGTCCCCGCCTATGTTTGCTGGATATGGTTTTGGGCTCCACCGCACCCGTCGTACTCTATATTCTTCAATCCCGTTTGGAATCAGTTATGGGAGTGTTATAGTCAGCCCATCCTGGGCCCTCAGGCCCAAGTTATCAAACAAGGCGCTGAAACGATTCTTTCCGGATTTGGGATTTGTCACGCGAAGTTGTGACAAAATCGCTGGTGAACCGGACGCCTCAGCGGAAGACTGGATGTAAAGTTGGCCAGTAGCCTGTCTCTTAGGCTGGTAATTGCTGTCAAGTTGCCCACAAGGAGGGCAGTGGGTTACGAGACTGGGAATTTTGCCGCGTTACGAAGACGAAATAGGAAGTGTGACACAGGGCAGTACGGTAGTTGTGGAGGTACCTGTGCAGAGAAAGCAAGAATACCCGCGCCGTAGTCTCATTGGAAATGAGCCTAAGACAAAAATAGATAACAAGTGCTCTCTCTGCAGTCTTGAGGAAGGAGCGCTTGAGAACCGCAAAGGGAACCTTAGCGTCGAAGGTACTTCTTCGAATCCGCTCGCACTGTTTCCCGGTGCCCGCTTTTCCATTATGTTTCGGTTCCTTTTGGCATCAAGGATTTGTCGCCGTCGAATGGCGCTGTTTTGCCGAAAGAACTATGGCCTTGAGCCAAACCTATACCTCATCTTATTAGCAGCCAGCGAAGGGCACTTGCAGCAGGGCATACTGGCCAGTAGCCTCGGCATCAATAAGAATGCGATGGTTTTCATGATCGACAAGCTTGAGCTACGAGGGCTCATCAAGCGCGTCCCGAACCCCGACAATCGACGCGAGAGATTTGTGGAATGCACACTCAAGGGCGCGCAGATCGTTGCGGAGACCAAGGCTAATTATCCAGAAATAATCCGCTGGGGATTTTATCCCCTGACTCAGCTTCAGATAGAACAATTCAGGACAGCGCTGACGCAGATCATCGAAGGAGGACAAGAGCTCCCCTCCCCTCTGGTCCATTCGAAGAAAACGAAGCGCGTGACCGCGCCGGGGGCCTCCTCGCATAGCTTGCCGCAGCAATAGCGCAGATAGCAAAGCCTGCTGGAGGGCCGCGCACCTTCCGCCCGCTAAGAATATATGACGCAGACCGACAAGCGGCTAACCCACCTTGGGTCGTAGGCACCACAATAGTACCAAATATATGATAATCATTGTCACGAATAGGTGATAATGCGCGGCATTTTCAGGGAGGGGATGCTATGCTCCTTCGCAATGTGGGGAGAGGCCACAAAATTTGCGTGGCAAGTCCATCCCACTTCAAAAAAGGAGAAGCCTGTGAAACTGCTGCGCGTTTTGTGCTTCGTTGTCCCTCTATTACTGGCCCTCACCGCCCAAGCTCAGCTTGGGTCCGCCGGTATGTTCGGGGTCCTTGGGGCCTCGGCGGTCACCAACACCGGGAATACGGTCATCGACGGAGACTTGGGCGTTTACCCCGGTACATCGATTACGGGCTTTCCGCCAGGCCTCGTGAACGGAACCATATATGACGGCAATGCGGTAGCGATGCAGGCTCAAGCCGATGCCTTGGCTGCCTATAACTTTTTCGCGGGTCTGTCATCCAATGAGAACTTGTCAGGACAGAACCTCGGTGGCTTAGAGCTTACGCCGGGAGTCTATACCTACAACTCGTCAGCCCAGTTGACAGGCACTCTCGAAATCAATTGGGAGGGCATGAGTAACCAGAGCGTCGTCTTCCAAATTGGCAGCACGCTCACCACGGCAAGCGCCTCCATGGTGATAGGTATCAATGCGGGGCAAAACGACAATATCTATTGGAACGTTGGGAGCTCGGCGACTCTGGGTACCACTACTTCGTTTGAGGGAACCGTCATCGCTGTCGCCAGCGACACACTGAACACCGGTGCTACCGACGATTGCGGCAGGATTATAGCGCTTAATGGCGCGGTAACTTTGGATGACAACTTCATCGACAATTGTGCTGCCACCACCACCACCACCACGACTGGCACGACCACAACTGGAACGGCCCCTGAGCCCAGCAGCATGATCCTGTTCGGTTCCGGCATCCTAGCCGCGGCTGGCTTCGTGCGCCGTAGGCTGTTCTAATTCACCCGACCCACCTTCGAACCGTTGAATGTCGGAGCCCCCAACCAAGCGTCCCATGCCTGGATGGGGGTTGTCTTTATATGTCGCCGTCTGGCGCCCCACGTCACTGCATCAAAGTCTCGCCCCCATCTTCCAGTAGATATTTTGGTCGTTCCTTCAAGGCTATCCTGCCTGACTACGTACAGGGGATATGACAGTCCCCTGACAGGAAGTTCACAAATTCTTGACATTTGAGGGATAGCGAAAATGCAGTAGCGAGTCTACTCTAAGTCGAAGGGCGGTCCGATCGAGGAGGAGAAGCACGATGGAGAAGAACCTCTGGATGCGGAGCACGACAGCTGCGTGGATATTGGTGATGGCTCTTGCGCTGATTGTCGTCGTAACCCAGGCGGCGCAGGCCCAGACTTTCAGCCCAATTTTTAGTTTCAATAATCCGGGAGCGAACGGAATCTTTCCGTTTGCCGGGGTGACGATGGACAGGAGTGGGGACCTGTACGGCACGAGCAACGCGGCCGGCAGCAATGGATACGGCGCGGTTTACAAGGCCACAAAAGGTTCCGGCGGCGGTTTTGTCACACTTCCCCTGTATGAATTTGCGGGAGGAAACGACGGAAGTCTTCCCGCCGCTCGCGTGGTTTTTGGTCCCCAGGGAGATCTATACGGCACGACCAGCGAGGGAGGAGGCAGCGGGTGCCGCGGACTAGGTTGCGGCACGGTTTTCAAACTCACTCCGCCGCCAACCGCTTGCAAGAGTGCACTGTGTCCCTGGACCGAGACCGTGCTGTATCGCTTTACGGGAGGCGCAGACGGAGCCGTTCCGGAGTACGGTGACCTCACCTTCGACAGCGCGGGCGCCATCTATGGCACTACCAGCAGCGGAGCGTACGACTATGGCACGGTCTATAAGCTGACGAACTCCGGCGGAAACTGGACGGAGAGCACGCTTTACGCTTTCACCGCCAACGGGGACGGCTTCTATCCGCTGGGCGGCGTGGTGTTCGACCAGGCAGGCAACCTTTATGGCACCGCCGACACGGGCGTGTTTGAGTTGTCGCCCTCGGGGAGCGGTTGGACCGAGACGGTGCTGCACA
>Ga0302325_10010363_pt1 | contig 20227 bp, 32 predicted proteins | sample Palsa_T0_2_FD_201948 | JGI IMG/M metagenome (GOLD analysis project Ga0302325, IMG submission 201948) | Peat permafrost microbial communities from Stordalen Mire near Abisko, Sweden - Palsa_T0_2 | ecosystem: Environmental > Terrestrial > Soil > Palsa > Peat permafrost | place: Sweden: Abisko...
AGCCCCCATCCCAACAACTCCCCTAACCACCCTTGGGAACACACCCAGTACACCCACAAGTAGCACACGCACTACCAACAACAGCGTTACAAAGAAGGTCGGTCAACAACTCATCAGTGCACTTCTAACTGTACACGGAGAGACAGGCGCACGCAGAGAGTGTCTCCCCCTTGGAATTGAGACAGAAGTTGGGGAGGACAGGAAGACTGAGGAGTTGGAGGATGTTGCAGTACCCGGGGTCGCCGTTGCCGGTACCTCCGCCGCCGCCGCCGCGGGGAAGGAGGGCTGCCGCGTTGGCGAGGCCCATGAGAAGCGTGAGCGTGAGGGAGAGGAAACTCAAGACCGTTTTGGGGAGCATTGTCTGTGCAAGCGCCGGGTGTATGGAGTTTGTTTGTGTGTTTGTTTGTTTGTTTGTTTGGTACCGCCGGGGTGCAGTGGTGGAGTTGTCCGAGTGGAAGCGGCGCTGAGGAAGTCGAGGGTCTTTTATACTAGTATCTGACCGTGATATTCCCGAGCGAGAGACGGATTAATTCCTCTGGGCAAGTTCTTGCGTCTCGCTTCCAAACTTCAACTTTAATACATAGTTATAAAATTAGCTACTAGTACCCTCTCCAGTATTATACGGCCGCGTGTATTTAAGACTTTACTCTAGAACTTGCAATTGGACCCCATTAAAAGACCGTACGTATTCAGTGTACTAACTAGTAGTATCTCTTTACCCCTCATTCCCCCTCTTTTCCTCCGTACAGATATTATTCCCCACACACTTGCTCAGCAAAACAAACCCCCTACCCAGCCACCCAGTGCACCCATGGCCACAAGTAAAACATGCAACACCCAAACCCCCAAAAAGGAAATTACAACCAACAAAAAAACTCCTCCTCGCCCCCGTGATGAAACACGACTCATTTATCGGGCTCTTAAAATTAGAAGCCGATATTCCTCTAAATTCAAGTCGTAGGACGGTGGCAAGGGGGGGAAGAGTCGCGGAACCGGTTCAGGATAATACAATAGGCTTGTTGGCACCGACCAAATAGTGTTTGGAGGAAGAGGACTTTCGAGTCGAGGGTAACGGCCATTGACGACAGGCAACTCATGCAACACCACACACCACACAGCCCGGGTATCTGTCATCGACGGTTGGAGGGGGAGTGGGAGCATGTACATCTCTGATCGCCAGTTGGGCCCACCAAGTATCTCTGGCAGGTGTTGTGTTGCGATTGAAAGAAACAGTGAAATATATATTCACCTGAGTACGCCATCCTAGGACGAAGTCCCGGATACCGACAAGCTGCGTCGCTGGTTGAGACTGTCTAGCTTCTAGCACGATTGTAGGCCAAGCGACACCAAAAACGGGCTGGAGCTGCACTAATGCGGCTGTGAGCGGGTTGTTGGGATTGGGACGTGGCAAGGGTCTGAAAGCGCAATCCGGTGACTTTTTGATATTTCCAGGGTATTGAAAATCTACAGCGTTAGCCTCCGGTACCAAATGATGTTTAGAGGGTTTACAGGCGGATCCCACACCTTGAAAATTGGGTACAGCTCCTGGTTGTCGCCAAGGATTGATGAATTGTTGGGAGAAAGAATTTGAAAATTCCCAAATAATGCCTTCGTGCGGCTCGAGTGGCCATTCCTCAAATGTGACTAGCCCAGTATCCGTATCAAACAGAACTCCACGCTGTAATCCAACTTCGTCTTCCCATTCTATCACGCCGATCCAATCGAACGTACCTGCAAGGCCAGCCAGAGCTTGCATGTCGTTCTCAGAAGGCGCCCTTTTGCGACGCATGTACAATCGGCACAAGCGTTTGAATTCCCTTTTTGCTCGGGTATTTTGTTCCGTACGCGGTCTGCGGGTAATCGCTTCAGAGCTAGTGGGGGAAGGTGCGGGCGAAGACGCGCGAGAGCGAACATCTGAGGAACTCGCTGCGTGGGCTATAGTGTGGCGGGGACGCGGCCGTGGATATGCTACCCGTCCCGTGTCACATCCGTCAGCAAGGGAGCTCTATAAACCGTTAGTCGGCGAGCGCATTATTATGGGGGGGGTGGCTAGTACACCACCACGCAATCTGAGAACGATATGCAGAGTACTCTCCTTTTGGATGTTGTAATCCGAGAGGCTGCAGCTGTCTTCGAGTTGCTTTCCGGCAAAGATGAGACGTTGTTGGTCCGGGGGGGGTGCGGCCCTCCTTGTTCTGGATCTTCGACTGGACGTTGTCGATCGTGTCGGACGACTCGACCTCCAGCGTGATGGCTGTGAAGACGTAAGTCGATGAATGTTTCAAAGCGGACAAGGAAACGAGGAGAGGTTAAAGGGGGGGCATACTTTTGCCAGTAAGGGTCTTGACGAAGATCTGCATGACCAGTGTTCAGATAAGACATAAGATGATATGAGTTTTGATGGATGGATGGCAGAGCAGGAAAGTAGTGACAAACAAGAAGACGTGTTGTTAAACGCTCACTCTGTCACCCCGGCAAATTTGGTTGTGCCCTAGTATTACATATATCGCTATTCAGATCAATTAAATCCGCCGAATTACCTACCTGGCAAACGGGTCACATGACCGTAAATGCGCGCCGAGCCGGCCGACTAAGGTTGACCAGCACAGCTTCCTTCCGTGCATGCCACCGCCTACCCACCAGGCCTCGTCTTATCGGCCTCATCTTTCCCAACAACCACCAGCAGTCCACGTCATGTACTAACAGGTAAAAATGTCTTGTGCAGACTCAACCCCGGATGTCAACACCGATCCGAAACTGTCTTTCCCGTCTCCGATTCACCCGCCACTTGCCCCCTTATCCACCGGCCTTGCCGTCCACGACACCTCCGAGCCGGACGCTTCACTACCTGTCTCCCCCTCACAAATGCTACCACCCCCGTTCCCCGACGACGACGATGAATGGGAAATGCCCCACCGCTCGACGCCCTACATGCTCGCCCTGACCCTCCTCATGGCCGGCCTCCAAATCGCCTGGTCCGTCGAACTGGCCTACATTTCACCATACCTCCTGTCCCTGGGCGTCCCCAAGTCGACCCTCTCCCTGATCTGGATCGCCGGCCCGGCCTCGGGCGTCATCGTGCAGCCCCTCGTGGGCATGATCTCCGACCGCAGCACCTTCAAGTACGGCCGTCGCAGGGTCTTCATAGTAACTAGCACGGTCTGTGTGGTCCTGGGGTTTATTGGCATGGGACGCACGAAGGAGGTCGTCGGATGGTGGACTCGACGGACTGAGTGGACGGAGATTAGGGGGGAGGTGGTTGGACTTGCTGTGGCGAGTTTGATTATTCTGGATTTGGCAATTAATGCTAGTATGTTCTGCATGTGAGTTTGGGAGCTGATATTTCTTAGCGACGGCCGCGGCAAGGGCTTTGATTGTGGATTGTGTGCCTACTGCGCAGCAGGGGATTGCGAATGCTTGGGCTGGCAGAATGATCGGTGTAGGAAATGTTGTGGGGTATTTAAGGTACTTTCTCCCCTTTCCCGGCGACGAGAATTTTGTTATGACACGACGTCAAAGCTCCCTATTTCGCTGACTGAACTTATTATCTAGTGGGTATATCAATCTTCCATATTACCTCCCGTTCCTCGGAGAAACGCAATTCCAAATCCTATGTCTCCTTGCACCGGTACTACTCGTCATCACAATGATCATTACTTGCGTCACGATCAAAGAAGTCGATCCTGCATTCTTATTCATATTACCAGGGGAGCATTCAGAAAAGGGTCTCCAGGCAGCAATAAACGTATCCTTTCATCCCTTTCCCTTTTTCTTATTCTCGTGTCCTTCTCCTCAGCACATCTAGTCATTGGGGTTTGAGTTGGCTTTGACTTACGATAGATGTTGACGAGTATCTCACGATTACCGCATCGGATTCGTCAAATCTGTAATATCCAGTTTTTCGCTTGGATAGGCTGGTTTCTCTGTACATCACACTCCACCGTCTCCCTTGTTTTATTCCCACTTCACCGTCTTCTTCCTTCTCCTTCCGCTCCTCCCTTCATTTGACCTGCACTAACCTTTCCGACAGTCCTCATCTGGAACACAACCTACACCGGCGAAATCTACGTAAAACAATACCTAAAATCCCACCCCCCGCCCTCCACCCCCGCCGACCTTACCACCCTCTGGGACACCGCAACCCGTCTCGCCTCCTTCGCCCTGCTCCTCGAATCCCTGATCGCCCTCCTCGCAAACCTTTTCCTCCCGCTCTTCCTGCACGACGGCCCCCTACACATCCCCGGCCTCTCCCTCCGCCGCATGTGGCTTGCCTCGCACGTGTGGTTCGCGCTACTATGTTGGTCGAGCATGTGGATTCGGGGTGTCGATGCCGCGGTTGCGATGGTGGGACTTATGGGCGTGAGTTGGGCGTTGACGCTGTGGGCGCCGTTTGCGTTGATTGCTCGGTGTGTGAGTTATATTAATGATGTTTCTAGGAGGGAGAGTATTGCTTCTTCAAGGAGTATGACTCCCGAGATTAGGCCTGTGGATGTCGCTGCTGCCGGGTATGGCAGTGTCGATACACCGGGTACAAGAGGGTCGTTGGATTTATCGCCCCCATTGGCAGTGCCTTCCGGAATCTCCATCTCCAATCCCGATGACAGAAGACCGTCCCAATCAACACCGCTATTACATCCCAAACCCCATTTCCCTTTCCCCCCTCCCTCAAAAACGCCGGGAGGAAACCCAGATCCCCCCAAAGAAATAACCTCCGCAGGAACAATCATGGGTCTCCACAACGTCTTCATCTCCTCCCCGCAATTCCTATCCACCCTCCTCGCAAGTATAATATTCCACTTCCTCAACGCGGGAGGACGCGATGATTCCGCTGATTCGATTGGCGGAGAAGGAGGATCCGGCTGGTTTGGGGGCAGTAATATTGCTGTTGTATTGAGTGTGGGGGGGTGTGGTGGGATTGTTGCAGCGTATCTGACGTGGAAATTGAAGGAGGATGAGATTGCTGAGGGGGGGACTATAGGAGGCGGGGACTGAGGTTGTTGGGGATGCATTTCATGATCTGGATTATGTATTTTTTATAAGGATTTGATATATCCTAGGAGTTTGGAAGGAAGTTTTCGGAAATTCGAGTATTAAGTCTGTTTTCATTTTTATGTTCACGAGTTTGTACCGCGAGTTATGTTTGATTTGGTATGTGGGGCGGCTTCCAGACTTGGAAGTTCTAACCTCGAAATTCCAGATCTGTTGAACGATCTGGTCGACCCCAAATACTCAATTGACACTTCGATGGACAAACCGCAGAAAGCCAAGATATCTGGCGGGGTTGGTCATTCACGGAATCAGTGATCCTGATGGGGTGAATTGTTTCGTTGGAGGTCACGAACAATATCAACTTCGATTCGTTGGCCTTAGAGTACCAACACCTCCAAAATAATGTGCAAATAGGTCGCATATTCAATAATTCTCTCTTCTTATTCAAACAACTCCTTTTTCTATAAACTACACCGTTCCGGTACTACCACCCCGAAACCTTCAGATCGGAGACAATCTTGTTCTACACGCCGACTGCGGCTCCGCGCGCCTTCTCTCCCGTCCCCGAAGTAATATCCGCATCCAACTTGTCCACGTCATCGGCCTCTTCCGCCCTCGCGAAATGTCCTCCATGTTTCTCCACCAACATATTAAACTCCTTCTCCGCATTCCATGCAAAAACACTATCACTATGAAACAAGAACTCCATCGCTTCAAGCGGTCGTCTCGCTGTCTCAGGATAAAAGCAGTATACAATGGGGATATATAGCAGATTGACACATCCGAAGAGCCAGAACGTGTTGTATGTTATGTTGCCGAACATTACTGGGTTGACAAGTACTGTCCAGCCACAGCCAATTGCGAAACCTGCGACCGCGAAGGAGTTTCCCTTTGCGCGGACTTCAGTTGGCCAGATCTCAGTGGGATCTATAAAGTCAATACTTGAATACGGGAGGGGGGGTTACAAATCCAAGTCACCATGAGCCATGTGGAGGAGAAAAAGAGAGTGAAGAGAAAGAGGAATAGAGTTGCAGCAGCACCGTACGACCCAGCTTTATCAGGGTTATCCGCAACAAGTTTTGAGAATGCCCCTCCGAGGAACATACAAATTGAACATCCTGCTGATCCGACGTATAATAATTTTCGACGACCAAAGCGGTCAATAAGGAATGCGGAGAGAAATGTCCCGAAGATACCCAATGTGTTGTTAAGGGCGGAAATCCAAGATGCTTTTGTATGTCCGTATCCCGCCTGCGCGAATATAACGGGGGAGTAGACGACCACGGCGGTGATGCCGCCCCTAAAGTCAGACACTGCTACGGTAAGGCGGATGTACCATTCCATCATGATTTGAATGCCGAAGGCAAGCCAAGTCCGACGCGCGAAATGCGCCTTCCCGGATTTATACCCAAAGGGCAGCGCAAAAATCGAATTCCTTGCCGAGAAAGTGGTCTCCAATTCTACAACCCTCAAAATCTCCTCATACTCCGTCTGCACTTCCTCCACCGAATGTCCAATCCCCGCACCCTCGCGGATCTTGGTCAACACCTCCTTCGCTTCATCCACTTGGCCATTTTTGACCAGCCACCGTGGGGATTCCGGAAGAAACCAGATCACGATAGACAGGACCAAGGCGGGGAGAGCTTGGAAGGCAAGTGGGAAGCGCCAGATTACTTGGGGGTTTGAGGCGAATGTGAGGCCGAAGGAGAGCCAGTAGGCTACTGTGATACCGATGTAGTTTGCAAGGAAGACAAAGCAGACGAATTTTCCTCGAGAATGCGATTGCGCCACTTCAGCGGACCAAACTAAACGTAAGCTTTCAGGATATTCCGGAAGAGGACTCACCTGGGACGATATTGACGAGATGACCAGTTCCAACTCCAGCGATGACTCTTCCACAAATCATCCAATTGTCATTCTGAGCAGAAGATTGTAATGCCGCACCAAGCATAGCCCACAAAGTCCCTAAAAATACACCTTTCTTGCGACCCAATTTATCACCCAGATGACCGCCCCAGAAACATCCAAATAATACTCCAAAGTAGTACACTGCGACTATCCCGCCGAGTTTTGTGTTGTTCGAGACAACACCGTCGCTTCCTACACCCACGACGGAGATATAATCCGGCGAGCCATTGACACCCTACTGTCAGGGGACCGGGCAAAGGGAAAGGTACAGCCATGACACCTTGGTTATATCCCTCGAAGAAGAGTCCAAAGGCCGTGAAAAAGTTCAACGCCCTAATCACCGTCTGCCCAGAAAAGTTCCTCCAGGCCGGCATCTTGAAAAATATCACTGTCTTTCCTTTGTGATTCTTGAGACGCGTGGACAAACAACAAGGTCAGATGTCTAATTTATATATGACTCCCCCGCAAGCTATTGCCCCATGGGTATTGCCCCGCCGGAGAATGTACTCCTGAAAAACAATGCATACCCCGCGTAACGAGTTTCCCCTCGCGCCGAAAGTCGTTTTTCGTCATTTCGAGATCCGTCGTATTCCGGCACAAGAGATGGACAGATGATCGTTTGTGCTAATGACGTATTAAAACGGAGGACTTAATGGAATAAGGTGTGGGTTCACTTTGGAGATCCAGAACTGCCGGAAATGAACTCCGGGGAGATAATTTGGGGTGCTTCGCCGCGGGGTTTCGCCCCAACTCCGAGGACTTGTAGCCAGGAATGCGCGGAAAACTGCCCGGCACAAGGAAGTATGAAGGACATGGGGGAAATTAGTAAAAAATAGTAACCCCGAAGGCGGATTGTGGAGACGGCCCGGGGGAATGAACGGTGAAATATGCCCGAAAGAGCCGACCAAGCCCGACTGGAGGACAACATGGAGACCCTGTGCTGCGTGGTGCGCGGAATTGCGGGCGCGTGGAGTATAATGTCCGAACAAGTGATCGACATTCGATCCCCTGCCAAACTTAAACACCAGCCCCAGGTGACAGTCGATCAATAGCCCTCCCCCCAGAACCCCTCGCAAGTACCGCTCTCAGTGCCCACTGCGCCCGTTCATTCGACATCATGGCGTACCATATCCGCGACCACGAAGGAAACAGACTCGTCCACGACAAAGCCTATGTCAATGGCCTCGATCTAGCCTACGCGATCGGCGGACCCGTTTCCGCCCCGGCAGTAATGCTGGTCCACGGTGTGCCCAAGAGTATGTTCTTCTGGCGCAAGGTGATCCCTCTTATGACGCCGCGGTATCGCGTGTGCGTCGTCGATGTGCGCGGGTTTGGAGACTCAGAACGGCCGGTGACGGGGTATGATTCGAATCTGATTGCGAGCGATTTAATTGGCATTGCCGACGAGGTGGGATTCAAAAAGTTTCGAGTCATTGGCGAGGATTGGGGCGCTGCGTATGCGTATACTCTTGCTGCAACATATCGCGACAGAGTGGAGCAACTTGTGTTTCAGGAAATGATTCTCCCTGGCCTGGGATACGATGTATGTTCCCCCTCCCAACCACCTGTTGTAAGACCAATTTTGACAACAGGGATACCTTACTCGCGGTGGCACCGGAGACAAACCATTGAAAAGATGGGACACAAGGACGTTGTGGCACCTGATATTCTTCTCAGTGCCCGATTTCCCCGAAATGCTCCTCCAGGGCCGGGAACGCCAATTCTGGGGCCAATGGATGAAAAGCGAAATGCGCGATCCCTCGGCCCTAACCGAAGAGGATCTTAATGAGTATACACGCTGGCTAGGGCAGCCAGGCGGCACACGTACCATCATGGAAGTCTACCGCGATGCCGAGAAGGACGGTGTGCAGAACAAGAAGCTGTTTGAGAAGAAGTTGGAGATTCCGGTTCTGGCGGTGGGAGGCGATTTCTTCTTTGGAGAGGTGCCGAGACGGCAGATGGAGCAGGTTCGAAGGAAGACGAGGCTCGTGCTGATCATAGGTTGCGACGAATGTTAGGGGCGTGGTGATTAGGTCCGGACATAACATTGCGCTGGAGAAGCCGGAGGAGCTGGCAAAGGCGTACTTGGATTTCCTTGACGAATTGAAATAAAAGCGTCGAATCAAAGTCACGTTGCGGAAGCAGGGCGATCTTCATAGGGGGCGATGGAGGATAAAAATAGATCTAAAAGTTGACTCAGACAATGTTTCCATTCCTATTTAATGATACTGTTTTGTGTCCAAGTTCAGACGCCCTGTTATCCAGTCCTATCCATACCCTAGTCCAATATGCCGACTTTAACTTATGTACACGAGTCTCCATCACACGCGCCGTTCCCACGTAATTCAATATTCCTCCTAACTTCTTCCAGTTACCGTCTGATCGCATCCATCCCGCCAAGTACGATCGAACAATCCTCCAATACAGCCTCCAGCCTCTCCACCTCCTCCCTCAACCGTAAGTTCTCCTTCCTCAACAACTTTGCCTCGCCCGTGCTCTCAGGACTCATCCCATTCCTAGACCACTGTGCGCCGCTCCCCCGTCTCATAAGTCCACTGCCCCTCCCCGGCGAAACACTCCTTAAAGTCATCGTATCCTCCTCCTCGGCACCGAGTCCCGAATCGCTCCACCAGCCGGAATCGTCGCCCTCGGACTGCGGACTCAGGCGTCCGTCGTTGTTGTCGGAGAAGGTGTGCGGGTTATTGGGGTTGGTGATTTCGCTCAGGAGAGAAGCGTGTGCTTGGGAGGTTATGTCCAGTTGCGCCTTGAGTGCCGAGTTTGAGGTTTTGAGGTCGTTTAGTTGGTCTGTTAGAGTATGCACTGTGGCTTGGTATGTTCGAAGGGCTTCGGTGCGGGAGATGTATGCTGCATGGAGAGCCTCTAGTAATGCCCTTTCATTCCCATCGAGCTATCGTCAGGGACAGGTCATGAAGTGGGAGAGATACCTTCGATGTGGAAGACGTCCATATGGCTGTCAAGGCAGAAGATTCCAGTCGTTCATCATGTAAACAATCAACTTCCCCGTCAACCATTCCCGGCGCACAACTCTTATTCTTCGTGTCACTCGCCTTCGAGAACAGCGAAGTGAACATGCTCTTGCGCTTGCTATTCCCTGCAGAGGTCGTCGCCGCCGAAGTCAGTGCCATCATCGTGTAATTTCAATCCACCACCCGTGTTCAATTTCGTCCCGTTTCAGTCGACAAAGAAACCTTATTTTGGCGATCCTGCGAATGGACCCTCTCAGCTGATATCCTCGAGTTGCAGTGCTTGATACCCCGTTCCCTGCCTCCTGTGAAGCTGTCAAGGGTCGATTTTGTCGCTGTTGTGAATTGGCGCTGCGTCGTTGTGTCGTTGAGTCTTCCAGGGAATGCCGTTGCTAATAAAAGCACGACTGTGTCCCGCGCCTCCTGCACGCCCCCCTTCCGTGCCTTTAATTCCACCGTTAATCATTTAATTTCCCATCGCGCATTTGACATAATACACTGCCGTTTATGGCAATTTGTGCTAAAAATGGCTGGAAATAATCACCGCCAAAGAACGCCTCATTTCTGCCTGAACCAATCACAGCGGGCATTGGGAACAGCACGGCTGGGCGGCTGGCAAGTTGAGACTTCGTCACATGGTGCAGGGGTTCGAGACCTTGGCCTGGGACCGTGTTTCCAAAGGCGTTTTGGGTGTGTCAGGGCGAGAGACTAGAAAGAGAGTTGGAAGGTTAATTTCTTGATTTGGAATGGTTTGGCGGTAAATGAGTGAGTGTCTCACAATTTCCCATTGGGATACATTGCTGATCCCGTAGCCCATGATGTCTGAATATGTATGCGGGAGAGGGATAATTCGTATGCGTTCCGCTTTTCTCATTATGCCTTCTCTACAGATATGCCGCCATGCTATTGATGCTTAATGCTATTTATACGAGTAACTAAATACTTGGGCACTACAATGCGCGTATAACAAATACTGTCTCATCCATCTCCATCATACCATGTTCCCCTAATACCTAATCAGCTCGAACTTCTCACAAACCTCCGTCCTGAATGCATCCAACAACCCCGTCTCCTCCGCATCATCCTCCACAACATTAAACTCCCCCCTCAAACAAACCTCCACAATCTCCGAATACGTGCGTCCCACCGTCCCCCTCAACCCCTGCGCCCTCTCCACAAACCGGCGCTGCACCTCCATCGCAGGAATATCCGTCCACTGGCTGCTTTTCTTGTACTCTGCACTCTTGAAACACTGCAACAGGCCAATCTCAAGTAACACCACCCCAAGAGAGTAGATGTCGAACTTGTATTCGAAGCGCGGGGTGCCTTGTTCGCGTTGTTTGGCCGGGTGCGTGTATACTCGATTTTCCCAGCGCAGGGACGACGGAAGGTTATCGCTGTGGGCGCGGTTTGCCCTCGAAGCATCGAACCCGACGAGATAGGGGCGCGACCAGTCGAAGTCCACAGGCGATCCCGCGGGGGAAGCCGATTTGCGTCCGAAGAGCAGGATGTTATCCGGGTTGAAGGATTTATGGACCCATTGCACGGAATGGAGGTGCGAAATTGTATTAGCCAGAGATTTTGCCAGGTCGAGTCGATTTTGTAGATTGCCCCTCAAAAGAGGCGTGTATCCCTCATTCATCAGGATATTCCCCAGACTCTCACACTGCATAAATTCATCCACTTTGATCGTCGGCGGGAGACGATAGACCAGTCCATATTGATCGGGTTGTTCGTAAAAGCCATGGCAGTAGAGGACTTTGAAGGTATTCGAATGCTGCGCCGAGGCCGCGAGACCGAGGACTTTGACGAGGGAACGTAACTCCCTTTTGACGGATTGGATTTCCTGGGTGTTTTCAATGATATCCCGAAAAAGCGGACGTTCCTTGAATTCCACAATCACCCTCTGTTCTTGAACGCCCCCACTGTCATCGCGCAATTCCGCCCACTGTCGTCTAGTCCGTCCCCCCAAATCAGTCCTCTCATCCTTATCATCGCCCTTCCCCTTCCCATCCTTGGCCTCCACCAAAAACCTCAATCTCGAAAACTGCATCTCCGTGCTCTCCATATTCAATTTGACGTCCCCCTCCCCACTCCTCAACTTCAACCCCTCCTGATCGACTTTCTTCTCAATCAATATCCTGCTCTTGATATTCGTCTCAAGCAACTGATTCCCCGGTGTATTCTGCGCAATCTGCACCGCCGAAAACCCATACTTCGTAAAAATCAGCGGAATCGTCGCACTCGTCAAAACCTCCAGTCGATTCCCCCACTGCTCCACCCCCACAACAAGCGCCTCCAAACCCCTCTTCTTAAAACAACTCCACAGCACAATCTCCTTCGCCCTTAGCCAATACCGCTCCTGCTCCTTGCTCACATTCCGCAGCGCCGGATCCTCCAGCTCCAAACGCCGGAATAAATCCGCCGCCGAATTCTCCCGCAAAAGCCCCTTGTTGCAACTACTGCTCTTGGTAGCGTACTCCAACAACAGACGGTGCAGCTTCTGCATCACATGGAAGTACGTGTGGCGGTCCCGCGGCTGGATGTGCACGTTTATATTGGGGTTCTGCAGCAGGAGGGCGATTTCGCGTAGACGCGCCGCTTGAACGTTCAAGCGGACTTGGAAATCGTGTTTGTCTTGCAGAAAGTTGAGGCCGTTGGAGGCGATGTCTTTGGCTAGTTCGATGGTTTTGAGGACTATCTCCCCGACGAGTTGGCAGAGGACTGCTTCGGCCATTGCGGTAGGCTCGGACGTAAGAGGTTGTTCGGCGCGCGGCGGAATGGAGAAGGACACCGGGGAGGATGCTGGCAGATGGAGAGCGAGGGAGGAGGAACGAAGGCAGGATTGGGGCAGTGAATCAAAAGCGCGGAATGCGGCATGAGAAGGGCCAAATGGCGGCAAGTGGGAGGGGGACGAGGCGGTGCGCAGAATAAGGTTCGCGTGCCCCACGTCAGCATCCGTAAGACCCGTGTCGTATCCTGGGGTTTCCTTGCTGACGAGATATGACATCCTTTGTCCAGGGACGTAATCCTCTGCGTCCTTTGCAATTGTCCCGCCATCAAGGGGTCCGCACTAGTGGGATGATTAGAGTATCCGGCGAGGTACGGGAATAAATGGCCCCTTGTCTAAGCATTATTTTTGAGGGTAAATGGGCTTCGCATCGGATTCACGTCCAAAACATAATGCAGAGACATGAGCGAGCCTTAGATGAGATCGAACAGGACGAGGAAGGGATTGCGGTCCTGAGATACTCAGGACTAGGAAATTGCTTTCACATTACTCTTTCTCAAGCTTGAACGCTGGTCGGCAGTCTCGAGAGACAACTTTAGACTGTAAAACGCCGATAGTGGGAATGAGGTTGCTTTCTGATAGCAGCTGAGGACCCTAGTGAGTGCGGAACGTGTTGGCATCCAGTTCAAGAGACCATTTGAATAATACCAGCAATGCAGTGGATTACAATGCAATATATAAAAAATGTGAGTAAAACGCTACGAAGACCTTCCCTCAACTCAATTCCCCTCATCCATATTCACATCCTCCGCAACATCAGTTTGCGACTGCTGACTTTCACCTGCCCGACCATAACCTTCCTCCTCAGCTTGCCCCCCTGTAGATCTGGGCGACATTTCACCCAATTCGCAGACCCTAGCATAGAGTCGCCATAGACAAGAGGAATGTTCTGCATTCCAGCAGCCTGTTTCCTTTTTTCATTCTTATCCACATAATCAACCCTTGCACTCGCGAGCTCCTTTAAATACCTCCTTACGAAGTTTTGGAGCTGGTTTGATGCCGAGTCGTCGGGCTCTTGGAGGTCCTTGAGACATTCGTATCCGTGCCAATTCCCTTCAGAATGACAATAAACTGTGTTTCCAATGGAGGCTGCTCGAGAAGTGGCTGTGCGCTACGTGGGCGGGTATACGGTTTTAATACTTTGCCCACGGCAATCCACGGTTCTTTGAGACGCTTTTCGCCAAAATCTTGTACCAACGACAGGAACACATTATCTGATTCTTGGATCTCGGCGTCCGTCATTTCTACATCGGTTCCGCTGGCGACATTGAGTTCGTCATCATCCTGCCATACATACTGAGAATCCGCATCGAGATCTTCCCGGCTTTCCATCTCATCCGATGACTCTGCCGCTTCGGTGCTTTGGAAGCTGTCCCCGTATTCTCTGATATTCATCTCCGAAAATCTTGTTGCCCAGGCTGCGTGGATTTGATCTTTACCAGATGCATAATTCTTTGAATTGATGAGAATGTACGAGAGATGCTGACGTGCTTGTTGAACTTGTTCCTTTTCCCAAGGGCCATGTAGCGGGCCGAATATGACGTTGACACCTTTTGTTTCGAGCATAACTGGTATTACATGGTCAATCCCTTTCGTGTTTGTCATGCACACGATGGCGGCACCTCGATTCCAAGCGTGAACGAGCATAGAATACGATAGTTTGACATCTATGCGGACGAAATGGGTGAAGAAAACATATCCACGGAGAAATGTCTGTAACTTCTCATCATCAACATTGAGTGAGCCGCGTAGGATATTGTCCCGATCTCGAACACCCCTGAGACCTTAGGAGAATGTGGAATATCCCCGTAATGGGACGACGAGCTGGTTGAGGAAATCGGACACCGGAATCGGTCGAGAGTGTGGCCATCGATCTTCGGCAACCGGAATTCGACTTAACGCTCTATCCATCGCCATTAGACTGACAATCTTTGTGATTAATTCGCCTTTAAATCCAGCCTCAACAATCCCACCTTGCACGTAATGAACCAACGCCCTCAATGGATTAGCCCATCCATAGGTATGAGTGAGTCGCGCCGACGCTTCCGCTAAGATGGGTTCGCTCGGGTATACGGTTCGCAAGTGGCGCTCGTCGTCTGTCCTTGTAAGAACTGCAAGATGGCTTGCAATCAGCTCTGAGGCCTCCGATGTATAGGGCCCAATAGTCAATGCAAGACGTGGTGCCAGGACTGCGAGCAACGTGATGAGATCCGCAGGAGACAGACACTGAGCGTTGAAAGGATTCTTCCGGAGCAGAATATCGGAAGTATGTAGGAGTTTCGAAGTTGCAATACTTATTATGAACTCTGAATCTCGTGGCTGGTCCTTGCTCAAGATGTTCCCCTGGAAATATGCTGAATACCAACCAGCTCTTCCAAATTTCTATAATCGTTCCGGATCGGCGACGGCTTCAGGACTCGATATGCACATAGGGTCGTTCAGAACCCGAGAATAAATGTCGACACTGGAAAAGACCAAGATTGGCGGAAACTGACCCTCTCCTGGTAGAGGAAGACTCTCAAGGATGGGTCCTTCCACGACGTGGGCTGAAAATTCGTAATTCGCGAAGTTGTTTCTGTGAAAATGGCAAAGATTCTTGGGACATCGCGGGTACCCGCCGAAAGGTAACGTAACGCACGTCGAACTGCACAAAAATTGGAGAAGTTGCGAAACGGCATTTGATCCCCCTCTGCGTTGTCGCCGGATGACTCTTGGAAGTCCGTACCATGTTCTTCATAAATTCTGGCCCCATTGTATGCGTCATAATTACAAAGAACCCGCGCTTCATCGAAGATAAAAAGCAGCGGTAGCGAGTTGTCGTTGATTTGATATTTCGCGAAAGATTGTCGAAGTTGCTTCATGGCATTCCGAACATAAGTCGCGTGCTTCTTTTGGAAATAAGCGTAAGCGCTTTCTCCACTTGGAAACTCCTGTAGCATCGTATCCGTCGCCATCTGGACTTGTAACCAGAACTTTGTAAGGACGCCGGGATATGGAGGTTCTGCAAAAAAATTCCAAAGCCATGCAAACTCCAATCTTTTGGTAAGTGGGCTGAGGTCCAATGCCCTTAAGAATTTGCAGTCAGGATCATCAATCCATCTGGCGAGCGCGCGAATCGTCTCAACGATAAAAGCTGACCATCTGAGGGTGGAAAGACAGAAATGATAGTCGATCGGAGCCTCGCTGAAGGCGGCCGTCGCTCCCATCGACAACCATTCGGCGATGCTTGGCGAGCGGCGTGGATAGCCGAACCCTCTGGTCTCTTCTCTAAGGCAGATATACACAGACGGCAAATAGTTTGCAACCTCTTTCATATGTCGACTTTTGCCCATCATTGAGGAAGTGACGAGGGAGGTGTATGGTGCCATCCAATCTCCCTTTGACGCAGAGTAGCGATCCATATTTTCCCGCGGACGACGGAAACTGTATCGGCTACCGTACCCTCGGCATCCATGTATTTACCGGAAAACGCGCGTGCGAGATCTTCGACTAGCTGGTGTTGGGCGCGCCTCTACAACGTTAGCATAGTGAACGAAGGGTTAATTACAGGGACAGCGATTTTCACAGTATCGTCGATTTGATCATTAAGGCGGAGCATGAGCCAGGCGCCGGCAAAATTGCAGTCGTTCCGGTCTTTGAGAGCCAACATCTCAGGATCGTTTCTGGAAAGCTTATATAGGATATCAAGGTCCGATGACCGCTCTAGAAAAAGGTTCGAGTGTTAACGAGGAAGAGTGTTTACTAAACTGTCGCTCAAAGTTTGCGAGCTTTTCGGAGTATTTTTCCCTGATCAACGTGTGAATTTCTGTGAAAGTCTCACAGTACTCCGTATTGAACTTCATGATCTCGTAAAGTGCGCCAGGCTCGGGCATCACGGCAGTGTCCGCTGGTCTGGACGAGTCGGGTGTTGCGTTGGGTGCCGGTGATTTGACACGACGAGAGTGAGTCACTCTGAGTGACGTTTTTCGGTCCGTTTCTAAATGAGCGCCCAGGACAGCGGGCGGTCTCCCAGACCTAGTGCGTCATAAAGGAGGCGAAATTTAGCGACGCATCGATAAAAACCGATCAGCCCGCGTATCAACTTCCTCCGCTCCCGAACACGCGTACGACGACAGACGCGAGTCATCTGCCGCAATGGGCCAGTCACTGTGTAGCACTGCCACCAACTCAGCCTCTTCCTACCGTCATCCCAGTGCCACACTTCCCCCATGCATATGCAACGGAATTAGTCAGAGAAGTTTATCGATGTCTATGCTGCAACAGGGGTTTTGTTCTGTCGTTGGCACGATAGCGGTCGTGTCTTACATGTATCGACGAGGTGGCCGTCCGACTTCGGAAAAAGATGTTACGCGTGTCCAAAAATTGAAGAAACGGACTGAAAAATTAAAGTTCCGGGCCCAAAAGTTCAAAAATCCAGGACTTTTTTCACACGTTTAAACAGAGTCGCTCCCGGCGAGTTTAAACGCAAGGTTTGTACGATTGTGTGGTACAATTCAAACTTGTGTGCGTGCAGAAAGGACCCGTGCGCGGCTTTTGCAGATCCTTGGGGGAATTTGGGGAATTTGGTCGAAAATATGAGATTTCGGGGACAAAAGTTCAAAAATCGAGGACTTTTTTCACACGTATAAGAAACGGTGTCGACCTCTACTGAATTGTATCGGAAAGTTTATGCGTGCTGTAACCTTGTTCCTCGTCTCTTCATTGGCCGACCCTTTCCAGAGATTCGGGGGCCAGATAAGGGTCGGCCAATGAATGACGAGGGGCAGAGAATTTGGCCAAAAGTATGGAGTTCTGGCCCCAAAAGTTCAAGAACAGAGGACTTTTTTTTACACGTTATAAGGGCTCCGGAGACTCGAGAGCTAGGAGCCAATGGTTCTTGAACGAAGGGTCTGCCAGACCGTAGACGGAGGACTCAGGAGGGTGTTGAAGGACCCCGTGCGCGCAGAAAGGGTGTCCTTTGCCGACGTTGCGAGAATTCCCCAAATTATATAGTTTCATGCAGAAAAGTTCAAAATTCGAGGACTTTTTTCACACATTGTAAGAGTTCCGTGGGAAATTGTGTCAACTTAAGGCATCCCCGTGCGCGGGAAGGGAATCGTGCGGGACGGAGTTGGGAGAATTGCTGAAAATTTAAGGTTTCGGGCCTAAAAGTTCAAATTTCGAGGACTTTTTTAACACGTTGTAAGAGGTCCGTGAGAAATTGAGGTTTCTGGCAGTAAAAGATCAAAATTCGGGTTCTTTTGGGCACGTTATATACATTCCGACGAAAAGTATGGAAAGGGCCCGTGTCGGTCATCCAAGCTCTAATCCGGGCCATTTTCTGTGAGAAGCTTTTTCGATAGGTCGACCGTCAACCTGAACCTGCCTTCAGGGGTTTTAATATCGACTCTGGGCTGCTGCTTGCGGTCGTATGGCCTAGCATCGCGCTCGACCACGATGACGCCCATCTTCGCAGTATTTTTGGCGTCCCCGCGTCGTTGCCGTTTTTGCCGACGCCGCTTAAATTCCCCTCAACCGATTCCCCACAATTATCAACAATCCACTCGCAATTCTCCCAAATACTCCGACTTCTTCAACCCCGCGCGCCTTCCGTCTCTCGCTCCCGTCGCAGACAGCTAGTTAAAGATGCCAGACTCAACCGGTGCCAAAGCAGATTACGTCGAAGACGAATCAGCCCCAAAACCAATCTTCAGTACCACTCGCCCCGAATACATCTGGCGCACGGCTGTGACGCATCCTGCCGTGCGTTTCGGACGTCCGAGAAAGTACGAGAAACAAGTTTCCGATGGGATGGTTATTGAGAGGGATGTTAGAGTCCCTGTTCGTGGAGGAGTGCATCTTTGGTGCGATATTTTCAAGCCTGCTGAGACGAAGGAGAAACTTGCTCCGTTGATTGCCTGGACGGTATGACCCTCGCCGTACGCCCTTTTCGTTCCTCCCTTTTCTTTCCTCCTTTTTCGAACGTACTTGAGACAACTGACAATAGCCGTATGGAAAACATACCCCTGCGCCAATTGGAAAATTGTATCCCAATGCGGGCGTCCTCCCCGAATGGACCTCAGACTACACTGCCTTCGAAGCCCCCGATCCACTCTACTGGACGAAACATGGCTATGCAGTTATCGTGTCTGACTGTCCGGGAACCTGGTATGGCGAGGGCAATGAGCCCAAAGTCACTTATACTTCCCCCGAGGAGGCAGAGTTCTTTTATGATTTGATTGAGTGGGCGGGAGTGCAAGATTGGAGTTCTGGATTAGTTGGACTCAGCGGAGTCAGTTATCTCGCTCTCATGCAGGTATCTTCTCCTCCCTGCAACGGCTTTTCCGAGGACTGCTCTAATGGCAGTGGCGCGTGGCAGAATTATCTCCCCCACATCTCGGGTGTATTAATCCGGACGAAGGTTTTCAACCTCGCAAGAAAATGCTCACGCTAGGATGGAGCGACTTCTACAGAGAAGTACTAACTCACGGCGGCATCCCCGATACATCTTTCTTCCACCGCATGGTTGGCCGCTGGGGTTCTTCGACGCAAGAAATCGAGGACCTCGAAACTGAGGTCAAGATCCACCCTTTCTTTGATGCCTTCTGGGAAAGTAAACGTGCGCAATTACATAAAATCACTTGTCCTGCGTATGTCATTGCCTCGTGGCAAGATCAGGGGTTGCACACCAGGGGGACTCTGGAGGGGTGGAAGAAGATTCAAAGTAAAGAGAAATGGCTTGAATGTCATGGCCGGAAGGTCAGATCCCAACCCAACCCAACCCAACCCAACCCCCCTTTTCAAGCACATCGGACCGTTCCTGTCGGGACTTGCACTTTAGCCCCAGGATATTTGCTCACGGTAGAAATGGGCATATTATTATACCCCCGAGCAAGTCGAAAAACAACGCGCCTTCTTCGATAAATATCTCAAAGGCAAAACAGACACAGGCGTCGACCAATGGCCCCCCGTAATCCTCGAAGTCCGCGACGCTTTCTACAAAGGCCAATTCCGCCCCGAGAAAGAATTCCCCCTCGCCCGCACCGAATACCGCCGCCTGTACCTGAACTCGAAAATGGATTCCCTCAACGTTGAGTGTCCTTCGAATGAACATGTCACGAAATACGATGGACTTGGCTCGGGACCGGGAAAACATCGCGCGGAGTTTGATATTGTGTTTGAGCAGGAGACTGAGATTACGGGGTATTGTTCTGCGAAATTGTACATGGAAAGTCCCAAGAGTGATGATATGCATGTTTTTGTGACCCTGTGGAAGCTGGATACACACATGCAACCCGTCGGGATGACTTATTACGCTCAGGTCCCCAGCACAATCTCTTGGATTAGAGGCATGGAACTGATGGTAGTATGAGGATGGTCCGATCAATTGTGGCTGGATTAAAGCCTCACATAGGGAATTGGATCCTGCGGCGTCGACTCCAGAGCAGCCTGTGCTGCTTCATCGACGGGAACAGAAATTGAAACCGGGCGAGATTGTGGAGTTGAATATCGAGATCTGGCCAGGGTCGACGCATTTCGCTGACGGCGAGGGGCTCAGATTACTTGTCCAGGGGAC
>Ga0302325_10010364_pt1 | contig 20227 bp, 16 predicted proteins | sample Palsa_T0_2_FD_201948 | JGI IMG/M metagenome (GOLD analysis project Ga0302325, IMG submission 201948) | Peat permafrost microbial communities from Stordalen Mire near Abisko, Sweden - Palsa_T0_2 | ecosystem: Environmental > Terrestrial > Soil > Palsa > Peat permafrost | place: Sweden: Abisko...
GTACGGAAATGGCCGCCTATGTCGCATTTCCGCTGCTGCTCGGGGTTTGCTTCGCGCGACGGAGAATTGTCTGGGCCTCGGTGCTGATTGTTGCGCTGTGTGCGCTCACCGCCGCCTATGCGCGCCATCGCTCGCTCGACATTTTCGAAGGGTTCGCGTCCCTTGTGCGCTGCCTTGCCGAATTCGTCTTCGGAGTTCTTGTGTTTCGGTTCTATGTATCCGGAAGCGGATGGTCCGTGCGGATCGGAAGCGACGCGGCACTTGCGGCGATTTTCCTGGTTGCGGCGGTTTCCCTGCTAGCCCTGCGCAGCGATTTCGCCGTCGTTCTCTGCTTCCCTGCGCTCGTGCTCTGTCTCGCGCACAATCGCGGTGTGGTCTCACGGCTCCTGGAGACGACGCCGTTCCACTGGCTGGGACTGATCTCCTATTCCATCTATCTTGTGCACGCCGAATTGCAGCATATTGCCGTCTACCTCGATGGCAAATTCGAGGAGTATGCATGGCCGCCGACACTGTCCCTTGCCGTCGCCACGGCCGTTACGATGGTCCTCATCCTGGTGATCAGCCACGCGACCTATAGCTGGATCGAAGTACCCGGGCGCGAAATCGTAAAAAGGTTAAGTGCGAGAATCGGCCGCCCGATTTCTCCGGTTCTCGCGCCGAACACCTCGAACTGACGGATGATGCGCATTGGCACTGCAAACCCAATGAAACCGGATGACAGGGACGCCGCCATTTCTTCCGCGCCGCGTTTCCTCTTTCTGCAATATGAACGGCCCCTGGGCGCGGCCATCATGGCGACGCCCGTGTTCGAAGCGATCAAGAAATCACTGCCCCGGTCGCAGATCGTTGTGGCCTGCGGTCCGATGGCCCATCAGCTTCTCGCACACAATCCGCACGTCGACGCTGCCATTCAGACCCGCGATCCGGTCGACGATTTCTGGCGCGCAATGTGGGATTTTTTTTGGCGCGTCTCCGCGCGTGCCGGAAAATTCGACTTCGTCATTACGGATTCTTCCAATCAGCGCACGCGGATCGCTCTCCTCGCAGTCGTTGCCCGTGCCGGGCGAAAAGTGGGATTCACGCTGGCGAAGCGGCTGTACGACACACCCATCGCCTACGATCCGAATCGGGGCGTACTGGACAACAATATGCGGCTGCCGACCGCGCTCGGGCTGGCGGGCGAGCCCTGCGAACCGAAATTCTATTTTTCGAAGAACGATGCCCTATCTGCAACGCGCTTTCTGCGGGAGCACGATCTGCACGGGGAGGCGCCGATCGTCTGCTTCGCGACGCAACATAGCGGCGGATATCCGGAAAAGCGCGGCTGGCAAGCGGCACGCTTTGCCGAACTCGCCGACCGGCTGGCGCGCGACCATGAATGCCGCGTCGTCTTTGCGGGAGCGCCCGACGAACGCTCGGCGATCGAGGACATCAGGTCGCGCATGCAATCGCCGAGCGCCTCTGCCGCCGGCGCGCTCTCGACATCGCAATTTGCCGCGCTGCTCGCGCAGTGCGATTTGCTGGTCACGCTCGATACCGGCTCGCTTCACGTCGCGCGCGCTGTCGGGCTTCCGGCGATCGTGATCGCGCGTCCCTGGCAACCGTCTCATGAATGGCTGCCCGTCGGCACAAAAGGCTACGCCATCCTTTCAAAGGACGTCGAGGTGGAGCGGTGCCGTAATGACGCTGCCTATGATGCGCCCGACACCATAGATGAGGTGACGGTGGATGAAGCCTTCGAGGCCGCAGAGGAGATGCTGCGACGGGCCCCGCCGTCACAAAACGCGCGCGCAGAACGAATGAAGTCCCGATTGACGCGCGAGCGTCCTGCTTAACGCAAAGACAGCGCAGCCGGATCGCCGGACCCCACATAGTCGGTCGCCCTTGGATGGTTCACATCATGCCAGATGCGAATGCGTGAGGCCCAGCGAACGAAGGCATGCGAGTTTGCAACCGCGTCCAGGGACCAGTCGGGATCGATGATCTTGTCCGCATGCGCCGCATTGTAGTCGGCGATGGCGCGCCGTTCTCCGGCCAAGCTCGAGATCGCTTCCACGGGACCGTTGGCGATGTCGTCGAAGTAACACATCACGCGCGGAAGAATGCAGGGATCCTCGAATATCCGAAACGCGGCGACTGTCGAGGAATAGTAGTCGAGATCGAAGGAGATTGCTGCAATCGGGGCATGCGACGCTTCCCGAAATTTGGGAACGGTCTCGCTGACATTCCCCAGATGCAGCTCGGCGCGTCTCAGCCTCTTTTTCAACGCAGCACTATCGATGACGAAATCGGCCTGCTTCCAGACGTGCGGCGCATCGCGATAGTCCAATGGCGGCGGCATTCCTTCGCCACTGTCGAAACCGTGAACGTCGATCCGGATGTCGAATGCCGCTTCGACTTCGGCGGCAATGTCTTCCATCTGCAACAGGCCATTGCCTCCGGCAACACCGAATTCGAGGACGGCAATTCTGGGGATATTCAGTCTTCGTGCGCCGAGCGCTCCGCAATAGACGAGATAGGCGTATTGATTGCGCGGATAAGCGTCCAACCGAATCTTGAAAAAAACGTCCCGATTCGTCCTGTCCAGAGCATTGTACAATTTCGACAATATGTTGCTTGACGAAATCAGATTCTTGAATTTGTCGTTCATCCGTTCCGCCCTGCCGTTAACTCCTCAACACGCGCCCGACGCAAGCGCGCAATTTGCCGAATTTCACGCACGCGCCATTCCCAGTCACGACTGAGCCTAGCGAGTCGGTCGAAGGTTGTGAAGCACCGGCCTCATGCAGCGACCCGCAATCAATGAATAAGATCGGCATCAATCTCGCTGTGCAGGAATACAAAGTTGTAAATGCCTCCGGCGACGGCCAGCGGCGAATTGCCGTCGGCCTCGATTGCGCCCAGATCACGCAGCCGTCCCCGGTCCAGTGCGCCCGCACGGTAGCCGCGCTCCGCGAAGAAGGCCCTGATCCGTTCGAGCCCGCCCGGATTGTGGCGCTGCTCGATTTCGCAGATCACCGCAGGTCGTTCCCGCGCCAGAGTCTCCTCTGCCCCGGCGAGCACAGCTTCCTCGTGGCCCTCGACGTCGATCTTGATCAACGCCACATTCCTGAATGCGAATTCATCCAGCCGCGCGGTCGGCACGGTAACCGCTTCGATCGAAGTGATACCTGCATTTGCCGCAAGGGCGTTTTGCACTTCGATCGTGCCGACACCCGTATTGTCCGGATCGAAACGCAACACCGCCGCGCCGGATTTATCGGAAAGCGCGACGCGATGCAGGGTCACCCGGCGCGGCAGGACACGTTCGAGCGCGCGGATGCAAACGGGATTGGGCTCGAAGCAATGCACTTTCCCCGCGAAGCGCGCCATCTGCAGGCTCCATACGCCGGCGTTTCCGCCGACATCGACCGCGACGCCCGTCCGGTTTACCAATCGCGGAACGAGCCACAATTCCGGCTCGAATTTCGGACCCCTGGTGTAAAGGTAATAGCGGATCAACGCCGCAGGGTGGCGCCGGTCGAGGAACCGCGCCACAGCCTGCTTCGCGACACTAAAGACGGGCATTCGTTACCGTCCCGGCTTCCATTGCGATTGCGAGGATCTGCGTTATCGCTTTTTCGTTGTAGTGTCCGTTCGCCAAAGCGCGGGCATGTCCCGCGGCAGCGATGGTACGTATCCGCGGCTCGTCGGCCAGAAGCGCGTGACAATTCTCTGCGCACTCCGCCGCATCCGACCAGAACACCGCTTCCACGTCTTCCCGGTAAAGTGCCGCGTGCTCGCTCGTCCTTTCGGCCAGAAACAGCGATCCGAGCGCCGGAATTTCAAGCGAGCGGGTGGTATGGAGGTCCCTGTTTTCTTTCGACACGAGACCGAGACAAATCTTGGCGCATTGTACGGCGCGCGCATAGTCTTCTTCTGCGTCCGCCGCGGGTCCGCGCCAGGCCTTGCGGATCACGCTCCACTCGGGTGCCCTTTGCCAGCGGTTGCCGAAGATGCTCAGCGGCACGCCACGTTCCACCAAATCCCGCATGAAGGCTCCGCGCTCCGGCATCCACGTCCCGATGAACGCCACATCGCTTCCCCACCGACGGAAATCGCCTTCAGCCAATCGGCGCGGCGCGTGCGCCACTTCGTCGGCGGAGCGATAAATGTGAATGACGTTCCGAGCACCGACCGCCCTGGCTTCCGCGACATTGCATTCCCGCACCACGGTGACGAGGTCGTATTCCTTGACGGCGGCGCGGTACTGGCGAAACCGCAATCCGTCGCGCGGTCCGAAGGGATCGTCGTGATTGTAGTTCACCACTCTATGCGCCTGTGCACGCAGGGTCCGCACCAGAGCGGGCGAAACGAATTCGCCGCTCTCGACCCAGGCCAGATCGAAGCGCTGGTCTGCCAGTCGCCGCGCGGTGCGGCGCGCAATGATGTCGGCCACGACCGCCGTTCCGGTGTGATGGCACCATAGCGCCATGCCGGGAATTGTGGGGGCAAAAAGCCACGGATCAATCACCTGGACATCGTGGCCCAGTCGTCGCATTGCAGCGTGGCGATGGCTCGAATTGCCGGTGTCTCCGCCGAGATAGAGGATTTTCATCGGAAGCTTCTCTGCGGCACCTACACCTAGAGAAAAGCCGCGCGCAGCCGTCCGAAGACCGATCCCAGCGGATCGGGAAACGGAGCGCGCAGGGATTCCGCCGGCTGCGAACTTCTGATCCGACCAAAGAGGAGCACAACGACGATGCAGACGTAGACCAAAAGACCTGCCGCCACTGCCATCGCGAGCACGGTCGTCGCCGAAGTGCCGGTGGGGCTGTTGGACACGTTCGGACGGTCGACGAGATCGAAGGCGTAATACTTGTCCGCATGCAGCGTCATCAGCATTTCTTCCTGCGACATCAGAATTTGCTGCAGGCTCTGGCGCAGGTACACCTCTTCAGTGGAGTCGATCTGGGCCTTCAGATAGGCAATCCGGTTGATGGTTCGCGAGAGCTGATCTTCGCGCACGACGTCGTCGGCCGCGCGCAACGTCCACGACAAAAGATTATAGGCCAACTGCGGCGAACGCGCCTTCACGCTGATCGAGAAGACCTGGCTCCTGAGATCCAGCGGACTTCGCCCCGGCACCAATGAAATCGAGATCATTCCGTGCAGCTGTTGCGCCAGCGATTCGACGTTCGGCGGCTCCCACGGCCGCATGCCGAGCATGGCCTTCAGCCTGGCCTTCATCTCGGCCAAAACGCCGTCTGGAGGCGTCCAGGAATGAGTCCGTGGATTCCAGCCGCCGTTCAGTATGCGCATGACGCCGTGATCCTGCTCCATGCGCTCGGCGAAGCGCGTAGAACCGACGACCTGAAGATATTTCGTGAACTGGGTGGAGCCGCCGGCTCCTTCTACGCCAGTGAAGCTCGCGAAAAGCTGGTTTGCACCGGATAGTTGCGATCCGGAATTGATGGGCGGCTCGATAACTGACGTCGCCACATACGGCAAATGTCGCAAGAAGACGATGTAGAGGACCGCGAGCACGAGAAAACCCGCCACAATAAGCACGCCGAGATTGCGGCCCTTCCACAGCCCGTTCACGATAAGGCCCGGGGTCAGCACAAAGCCCCGGTCGGTTGCCGCTTCGGAGGGGGAAACAAAGACCGGTCTATTCGGGGAGGCACTCATAGTGGGCATCAGCCGATCTCATTACAATCGCATCGAGGTCATGTCCGCGCGGACGCGACCACATTACTAAGTCCTTTGTACCCAAAAAGGAATTGGCGAACACGGCGACTGGGCACCGCCGGCGCGAGATGCCGGCAGACGGAGGGAGCCGCCGCACTGCCCCGACAGGCAGCGATGCCGCATCGACTGCATCGGCCACGACTCGCTCCGGTCCGTCGGGGTCGGCCCGACCAGCCGACTGCCGCTAGTTGCCTTTCAGCACGGCAGTCGCTTCGTCGAGCCGGGCAGTGTAGGCGCCAAGCGCATCGGCCGTGATCTTGATGTAGGCCGTCGCATCCGCCCACCGCTGCTGCTCGATCGCCTCGCGCACGCCCGGCAAGGTCTTCGCGCCATAACCCGTCAATGTGCCGGGCGCATAGATGACGTTCTTGAACCAGGGCCGGCCCGGAAGGCCGACATCGGGCGCCAGCGTCTGGTCGATGTCGAGCATCAGAGCCTGAAGCTTTGCCAGGCGGTCCGGAGAAAGACCGGCACCGTTGCTTGCCAAAGCGTCGTCATAGGCCTTGGCACTGGCCTTCAGCTTGTCGACGGCAGCTTCCAGCGGCGTGAAGTCGAAAGTCGGCACCGGTTCGAGCGCCATGGGCGTTCCGCTCGATTTCGTCGGATCGGCCACCAGTGCGAACACGTGATCGCTGAGAAGGCCCGCCTGCGTCACTGCCGCTTCGCGCTTTTCGCCTGCGAGTTTTTTCACTTCGCCGAGGTAGAGCGACACGGAATCCGCGAAATCGCCGGCGCGCTGGATGGGGAGATCGGATTGTGCCGCGCGCAGGACCACACGGCCGATCGTCTTGGCCAGAAGCGCATCGTAGACGAAGCCCGGATCGACGAAGCGGCTATGGTGCTCGAACGTGTCGTAGCGCGAATGATAGACGCCGCCGCCGCTGCCCTCGCCGCCATATTCCAGATTCAGCGCCGGCAATCCCAGATGCTGCACATAGGCGGAATAATCCGATCCGGAGCCCAGCGCCTCGATGGGCGCATCCTGTTTGGGATCGGCAGCGATCTTAGCAATCGCTTTGGCGTGATCCTTTTCGCGTGTTCCCGGATCGACCGCTTCCTCACGCAAACGGGCGCGATAGCGTTGCCCGACCGTTGCGCCGGTTTCGGGATCGGTCACATCGTCGATGACGCTGGTGACGAGATGCTCGAGATCCTGGCTGCCCTGCGCGTCGAACAAGCCGCGCGCGTTGCTGTCGGAGTTGATGTAGAGCACCGCCTTCTTCTTGAGTTCGTCGGCGTGGGTTTCCGCCCATTCGGTTGAACCCAGCAATCCCGGCTCTTCTCCATCCCAACTCGTGTAGACGATGGTACGTTTCGGCCGCCAGCCATGGGCGACGAGATTGCCGATCGATTTGGCTTCTTCAAGCAGCGCGATCTGGCCCGACAGCGGATCCGTAGCGCCGAACACCCAGCCGTCGCGGTGATTGCCGCGCACTACCCACTGATCGGGCCAGGTCGAGCCCTTCATGACGGCGACAACGTCGTAAAGCGGCTTCATGCCCCAGTCGGACTTGACGGCGAGGTGGACCATCGCGGTGGACGGACCCACACGATAGGTGATCGGCAATGCGCCGCGCCACGATGCCGGCACGACCTGGCCGCCGAGCGCTTTCAACAGGACTTGCGCATCGCCGTAGGAGATCGGCAAGGCGGGAATTTTGAGAATGGTCTTGGCGTCCGCGATGGCTAGACGCTTCGCATCCTTGGTGGCACCGATGCCCGGCGTCAGAGGATCGCCGGGATAAAGCGTCATGTCCTGCACGGATCCGCGCTGAATTCCCTGCGGCGGCCGCGCGGGCCCGGCGGGATAGGTTGCGTCGACCGCATAGCCGTCATCGTGCGGGTCCGAATAGACGATGCATCCGACGGCGCCGTGCTCCTGCGCGAGCTTCGGCTTCAGACCGCGCCAACCGCCGCCGTAGCGGGTGATGACGATCTTGCCTTTGACGCTGACGCCCATCTTCCGGAGCGCGTCGTAATCCTCCGGCATACCGTAATTGACGAAGACGAGCGGGGCCGTCACGTCGCCGTCGCCCTGGTAGGCAAAATAGGCGGGTAGTGCGTAGTCTTTTGCCGTCGCGCTGGAATCGCCCGGAATGGGCTTTTCCTGCAGAGTCGCCTTGAAGGGCTTCGGGCCGAGAAGTTCGAGCGTCTCCTTGATGGGCGTGGGATAGAGCACGTCGAAGATCTCGATGCGGGCATCCCAACCCCAGGACTTAAATTGGGCGAGTACCCATTCCGCGTTTGCCTTGTCGTGCGGCGAGCCGACATGATTGGGTTCGGCAGAAAGGCGCTTCAGCCAGTCGCGCATTTCGTCGGGACGGACTTGCGAATCGAAGGTCTTTTCGACGGCGGCCTGATCCATCGGCGCCATATCGGCCCCATAGACGACGCCGGTGCAAAGCAGGCTTGTGGCAGCAAGAAGAGCAACGCGATTCATGGATTGACACCCCTCGGGTCTATGACGCCCCAGATAAAGATGGCCGGACCTTAGCACCCTGATCGCGAATTGGAATTGTGGCCGGGCCGCGGTCAATTATGCAAAATAGGGCATGCAAAATCGGGGGTTAGAGCAGATGCGGCTGATTCGCCTGTTGTTTGTGCTGGGTGTGTTCTGCGCTCTGGGAGAGGGAGCCATGGCCGCGCCCGCCTGGATGAGCCTGCCCCCGACGCCCGGCTTGCCTGCGGCAGACAAGAGCGGCTGGGTTCATGTCGATGGCGTGCGGCTCTGGTATGCGGAATTCGGCCAGGGCGAGCCCGTGCTCCTGCTGCATGGCGGCCTCGCGAACTCGAACTACTGGGGTTATCAGGTCCGCGCGCTGATGGCCCACTACCGCGTGATCGTCATGGACAGCCGTGGCCATGGCCGTTCGACGCGCGATTCCCAGCCGTTCGGCTACGATCTGATGGCAAAGGATGTCGTAGGGCTGCTCGACGAGTTGAAGATCAACCGCGTCGCGCTCGTCGGCTGGAGCGACGGCGCGATCATCGGTCTCGACATCGCCATGCATCACCCCGAGCGACTGTCGAAATTGTTCGCCTTCGCTGCCAATTACGATCCGTCGGGCGTCGCCGATGTCGGCCACAGCCCCGTCTTTACGGCGTTCGAGGCGCGCGCGGGCCGCGAATATGCAGCACTTTCGGCGACGCCGAATAACTACGCCGGGTTTCTTGCAGCGATCACGGCCATGTGGGCGCACGAACCGCATTGGCACGAAAGCGATTTCCGCGCCATCCGCGTCCCCACCTGGATCGTCGATGCCGATCATGACGAAGCGATCAAGCCGGACCAGCCTGCCACCATGGCGCGATGGACCCCCAACTCCGGACTCCTGATCGAGCCGGAAGTCAGCCACTTCGCGTTCCTGCAGGATTCCAAACAGTTCACGCGGGATGTGGAGCATTTTCTGGAAAAACACTGATCGCGGCCGTGAAATATCGCTCGGCCGCGTATCGCCTAAAGGCGCGCGAACCCGTTATTGTTGGGAAACCGGAGGCCGCCAATGAGCAATTCCGTCCACGACAATGAAAGCCTTCATCGTTACGAATTGAACGAGGGCGACACCGTTGCCTTCTCGGTCTATCGCCGTCGCGGCAATGTCACGACCTTCGTGCACACGGAAGTTCCCGAGAGCCTGGCCGGGCATGGCGTCGGCTCCGCGCTCATTCACGGCGCACTCGACATCGAGCGCGCAAGCGGCAGAAGAATCGTCGCGCAATGCCCCTTCGTTGCGCGCTTCATTGCCGGCCATCCGGATTATCGGGATCTTTTGGTCAGCGAGGAATCGAAGGCTTCCGAGCACGCGAAGCTCGATATAAGGCTTGACGAGGCCCTCGATGAATCCTTTCCGGCCAGCGACCCTCTCGCGGTGACGCCGGAACGCTAGATACCGCCGGCGGGACTTGCCATGCTCGTCGCGATTGTCGCAAATTCGCGGCAACGAGACATCGCGGGAGACGACCATGGACGCAACAACCGGATTCAAGACTGAGAAACTGGCCCTCATCCCGCCGACGTTGCAAAGCGTCGTGGATGCTGGCGACCTGTCCGGGTTCGTCACGCTTCTGTTCCGCAAGGGCGAGATCGCGCAGGTGAACATGCTGGGCTATCGCGACCTGGTGACCAAGACGCCCATGACGCGCGACACGCTGTTTCGCATCGCCTCGATGACGAAACCGGTGACCTGCGTCGCCGCGTTGATGCTGATGGAAGATGGAAAGCTCCGCCTCGACGATCCGATCACCAAATGGGCGCCCGAATTTTCCGACATGCAGGTGTTGAAAAAAGCCGACGGGCCGCTCAACGACACCTACCCCTCGCCACGCACAATCACGATCGAGGATCTATTTACGCATCGCGCGGGGCTCGCCTATGCCTTCAGCGCGATCGGCCCGATTGCAAATGCCTATCAGGACGCGCTCGGAGATCCATTGAATTCCGACACCGCGCCCGACGCGTGGATGAAGGCCCTAGCGCATTTGCCGCTCCTCTATGCACCCGGAGAACGATTCCATTACAGCGTCTCGAACGATGTCTTGGGATTTATCGTGGGCCGCATCGAGGGCAAGCCATTTCGCGACGTGCTGATCGAACGTCTCTTCAAACCGCTGGGTATGGCGGACACGGATTTCTATGTGCCGCCGGAGAAGCGCGGCCGCGCCGCGACCGTCTATCGCCAGAACCAGGAAACCGGCGAACTCCATCCGGTGCCGTTCCGGCAATATGAGTTTCCGCCCGTCTTTTGCGGCGGCGGCGGCGGTCTGATTTCGACGGCCGATGACTATCTGAAATTTGCCCGCATGCTGATGAACAAGGGTACGTTCGAGGGCAAACGCTATCTCAAAACCGAGACGGTGGCACTCATGTGCACCAACCGGCTCACGCCCGAACAGCGTGCGATTCCCTTTCTCGGCGTCATCCCCATGTGGGACGGCATGGGGTATGGCCTCGGCGTTTCGATCATAGACCAGCCGGAAAAGCTCGGCTTTCTTGGGATGGGCGCGAAGGGTGCGTTCGGCTGGCCGGGCGCCTTCGGCACATGGTGGCAGGCGGATCCCGCAAACGACCTTGTGATGATCTATCTGATACAGAATTCCGTCCCGCTGGAACCGGGAGCGATTGCAACGCTCGCAGCCGGCCAGCGCATGGGCGCGCGCGCGGCGCTGCCGATGTTTCAGACGCTCGCTTACGACGCGCTGGTCTGAGCAGTTGCCGGCTTGTGCTGCTTGATCCAGTCGTCGACATCCTTCCATACGGCCTCGGCATCGAGATCGCGCAGCAGCATGTGATAGCCGTCAGGATAGTGGCGGTCTTCGGCGTGCGCGCCCAGGGCCGCGATCGCACCCTGCGTCGACTCGAGGGGTATGATCTGATCTTTGTCGCCGTGCAGCAGCAGTATGGGCGGCGGATCGGAAAGTTTGGCGGGCGCCTCGCGGGCCGCGTCCATCACATTCACGAGGCCGTAGACCTGATCGACACGCGCGTCATGCTGGAAGAGCGGGTCGCGGCTCAATTTGCGCAGCATCGGGATGTTGTCGGACGGCACAATGTGCAGACCGTTCCCCGAAACATGCAGCCACGGCATGGTGTGGGCTGCGACCCACAAGGCGATGCGATAGGATAGCGGCATGTCGTCCCGCGCCCATACTGCCGGCGCCACCAGAATTACGCCGTCGACATGCGGGGGGCGTTCGCTCGCGAGCGCCGAGAGCACGATCGCCCCGCCCATGCTTTCGCCGAGCGCGTAAACCGGCACGCCCGGAAATTTGGCGCGCGCAGCGTCCACGCAATCGTCGAGATCGCGGCGCATCGCCTCGCCGCCCGCCCAGATGCCCGGATCGGGCGCACGTCCGAAGCCGCGCTGGTCGTAGGCGACCGTCGTAATGCCGTGTTCCGCCCACCAGGGCGCCGGCATTTCGAAGGCTTCGGAATAATCGCTCATGCCGTGCAGCGCGACGATGACGGCTGCCGGCGATTTCGCATCCCATTCGCGCAGCGGCAGATGCAGGCCGTCGCGCGCGACGAAACTGTCGGCCGCGATCTGCGGCGTCTGGTTTTGCACACCCTGCGGCGCCACGTTCGGCGCACAGGCCGAAACAAGCAGCGCTAGGACTCCAAGGCCTGCCGCACACGCACGCGCAGATCGGGCAATAGCTCTGTTTCGAACCATGGATTCTTCTTCAGCCACGCATTGTTGCGCCAGGAAGGATGCGGCAAAGGCATCAGCGACGGGCCGTATTCGCGCCATGCCTTGACGGTCTCCGTCATAGTGGATTTTCGCCGGGCGCCCAAATGCCAGTCTATCGCATAGGTCCCAATGACGAGCGTTAGCGCGAAGGGTGGGAGTGCTGCCGCGAGGCGTGGCTGCCAGGTCGGGGCGCATTCCGGCCTCGGCGGCTTGTCGGCGCCGCTTTCGGTATAACCGGGAAAGCAGAAGCCCATGCCGATTACGGCGACGCGGGATTCGTCATAAAAAGTTTCACGGTCGATCCCGAGCCAGGCGCGCAGACGATCCCCGGATGGATCGTTGAACGACAGACCCGTTTCGTGCACGCGAATGCCCGGTGCCTGCGCCACGATACAAAGCCTCGCCGTCCGGCTCGCGCGGATGATGGGCCTCACGCCGTGCGGCAGATACGCCTCGCAAATCCGGCAGGCGCGAATTTCGACGAGGAGTTTGGTAAGATTCTCGCGCCTCGTCATTCCTCTCCGCGCAGCAGGTTACGGGCGATGACGAGCTGCTGGATCTGGCTCGTACCCTCGTAGATTCGAAAGATGCGTACGTCTCGATAGAAGCGCTCGATGCCGTAATCGGCGACGTAGCCCGCGCCACCGAAAATCTGCACCGCACGGTCCGCCACGCGGCCGACCATTTCGGAGGCGAAATATTTGCAGCAGGCCGCCTCCATCGTCACGTTCTCGCCGACGTCGCGCTTCTTCGCCGCGTCGAGGACCATGCAGCGCGCTGCATAGGCCTCGGTCTTGCAGTCGGCCAGCATCGCCTGGATGAGCTGGAAATCGCCGATCGGATTGCCGAACTGCTTTCGTTCGCGCGCATAGGCCACGCTCTCGCGGATGAGCCGCTCGGCCACGCCGACGCAAACGCCCGAGATGTGCAGGCGGCCGCGGTCGAGCACCTGCATGGCGACCTTGAAGCCCTCGCCTTCTTCGCCGAGGCGCAAACTCGCCGGCACGCGCGCATTCTCGAAGATCACGTCCGAGATATGCGCACCCTGCTGGCCCATCTTCTTTTCCGGCTTGCCGAGCGTGATGCCCGGCGTGTGTGCCGGAACGATGAAAGCCGAGATGCCGGAGGCACCCTTCTTCGAAGGATCGGAGCGGGCGAGCAGCGTGAACATACCCGCGCGCGTCGCGTTGGTGATGAAGCGCTTGGTACCGTTGACCACATAGTGGTCGCCGTCGCGGATCGCCGTCGTGCGCAGAGACGCCGCGTCCGAGCCAGCGCCGGGCTCGGTCAGCGCAAAACTTGCCACCACCTCGCCGCTCGCGAGCTTGGGCAGCCATTCCTTTTTTTGCGCATCGCTTCCGAACATCACCACGCCCTGGCTGCCGATGCCGACATTGGTGCCGATGACCGAGCGGAAGGCCGGCGAAGTATGGCCGAGCTCGAAGGCGACCAGCACCTCCTCCTCCATGTTGAGCCCGAGGCCGCCATATTCGGTCGGTATCGAAATGCCGAACAGCCCAAGCTCGCGCATCTCGGCCACGATCGCGTCGGGCACACGATCCTCCTCGCCTACTTTGCCTTCGATGGGGACGCATTTTTCGCGCACGAAACGGCGCACCGTATCGAGCAATTGGGCACGCGTTTCCGGGTCGAGCGCCATATTTCCTCTCCAACCAATCTCTTTGGGCCGGTCTAGTTGGGCCAGTCTAGCGCATTCGCACGCCTTGCAAGTGGCTTGATCGCGGGGCGGCGCGCGCCCACCTTAGGCCATGCGACTTTCGGTCCTCGATCAATCTCCGGTGCGGACGGACGGCACGGCCGCCGAGGCCGTTGCCGAAACGATCGCGCTTGCCAAAGCCGCCGAACGGCTCGGCTATCATCGCTATTGGCTGGCCGAACACCACAACACCAAATCCTTTGCCGGCTCGGCGCCCGAGATTCTGATCGCGCGCGTGGCAGCGGAGACGAAGACGATCCGGGTGGGCTCCGGCGGCGTCATGTTGTCCCATTACAGCTCCCTCAAGGTCGCCGAACAGTTCCGCATGCTGGAAATCCTCTCGCCCGGGCGTATCGATCTGGGCTTGGGGCGCGCGCCAGGTACCGACCAGCGCACGGCGCAGGCGCTACAGGCGGGGCCGCAGGGCTGGAGCATCGACGCCTTTCCGAGCCAGGTTCACCTCCTGCGCCAGTTCCTCGACGATGCGGCGGGCACGCCGCTGCCCGACGATCATCCCTATCGCGGCATTCACGCTTCGCCCATGGGCCCCACGCGGCCCGAAATGTGGCTCCTGGGATCAGGCATCCACAGCGCCGTCTATGCGGGCGAGTTGGGGCTGCCCTTTGCGCATGCCCATTTCATCAGCGCGGAGGGAAGCGAAGAGGCCTGCGACGCCTACCGCCATCACTTCAAGCCCAGTGCCTGGTGCGAGCATCCGCGCGTTGCCATGGGTGTGGCGGCGCTGGCAGCCGAAACCGAAGAGGAATCCCGCAGGCTTTCCGCCTCGCGCAATCTCTGGGTGGTGCGGCTTCTGACCGGGCGACCTATCGCCTTCCCGCCGCCCGAGGAAGCACTCGACTATCCGTATACGGAGCAGGAACGCGCGCTCCTGACAGGCATCGAGGCCCGCTCGACGGTCGGCACGCCGGAGTTCGTGCGCAAGAAGCTGACCGCGCTTGCGGAACGCCACGGCGCGGAGGAACTCGTCATCGTGACGATTACCTACGATGCGGCATCAAGGCTGAGATCGTATGAGCTGCTGGCGAAGGAGTTTGGGTTGTTACAATGAATCGCCGCTCTACTTCCCCTCGCCCCGCAGGGGGAGAGGGTCGGGGAGAGGGGGTGCCGACGCCGCATAGTGTGGAAGGCGCAAATTAAACCTGTTCGTCTGGCTATCGGTGGCAAACTTGTTATGAGCGGTGGGCTCACCTTCGGCATTTGATCCTTCGTCGCGACCCCCTCTCCCTAGCCCTCTCCCCCTGCGGGGGCGACGGGAAGCATCACGCCCCCTCGATCATCTTCAACCATGCATCCTCGTCGATCACGTCGACGCCAAGCTCCTTCGCTTCGGTGAGCTTCGATCCGGCGCCGGGACCGGCGATGACGAGATCTGTTTTCTTCGACACCGAGCCTGCAACCTTCGCGCCCAGTGCCTCCGCACGCGCTTTCGCTTCGGGCCGCGTCATCTTTTCGAGCGTGCCGGTGAAGACGAGCGTCTTGCCCGCGACCGGCGAGCCGGACGCCTTGGGCGCGGCAATCTTCTCGACCGTAACCTCCTTCAGGAGGCTCTTGAGGAGTTTCCTGTTGTGCGGCTCGTCGAAGAAATCCTTGATCGCTTCCGCGACCACGTCGCCGATACCGCCGATGGCATCGAGTTCGGCGATGGCATGGTCGCTTTCCATGGCCTCGATGAAGGCATCGATGGTGTGGAAATTGCGGGCGAGCAGCTTCGCCGTCGTCTCGCCGACATGGCGCATGCCTAGCGCGTTGATGAAACGGTCGAGTCCGATTTTGCGCCTCGCGTCGATCGAGCGCATCAGATTTTCGACGACCTTGTCTTCCTTGTCCGCTTCGCGTTTCGTTTTTGCGGGAGCGTCCTTGCCTTCCCTGGCGCGGCGCTCGGCGGCGAGTGCTGCGCGGTGCTCGGCGAGAATCTTGCCGACCCGTTCTGCCTTTCCCGTCAGCGCGAAAATGTCCGCGGGCTCCCTGATCAGCCCTTTTTCGTGGAACAGTTCGATATAGGTGCCGCCCAGCCCTTCGATGTCGAAGGCATCGCGCGACACGAAATGGCGCAGGCGCTCGACGGCTTGCGCCGGACAGATGAGCCCGCCCGTGCAGCGGCGATCGACGTCTTCCTTGCCCGTCTTCTCGTCTACCTCGCGCACGGCGTGGCTGCCGCAGGCGGGGCATTTGTGAGGAAACTGGTATGGTTTCGCGCCACGCGGGCGCTTTTCCAAAATCACCCGCACGATCTGCGGAATGACGTCGCCCGCGCGCTGCACCACAACCGTATCGCCGATGCGCACGTCCTTGCGCGCGATTTCGTCTTCGTTGTGGAGCGTGGCGTTCTGCACCACAACGCCGCCGACCGTCACAGGCTTGAGCTTGGCGACGGGCGCGAGCTTGCCCGTGCGCCCCACCTGGATGTCGATATCGAGCAGGATCGTGTCGGCCTGTTCGGCCGCGAATTTGTGCGCAATCGCCCAACGCGGACTGCGCGAGACGAAACCGAGGCGCTCCTGGAGGTCAAGCCGATCCACTTTGTAAACCACGCCGTCGATATCGTAGCCGAGGCTCGTGCGCTTCACTTCGATGTCGCGATAGAAGGCGAGCAATTCCTCCGTCGTCTTGCAACGGCGGATCAGCGGATTGACCCGGAAGCCCCATTTCCTGAAGGTTTCCAGCATGCCCCATTGCGTGTCGGCCGGCAGCGCGCTCGTCTCGCCCCAGGCATAAGCGAAAAAATGAAGCGGACGTCTGGCCGTCACGGCCGGATCGAGCTGGCGCACGGAGCCGGCGGCGGAATTGCGCGGATTGGCGAAGAGCGGCTTGCCCTCTTTCTCCTGCCGCTGGTTGAGCGCCGCGAAATCGGCGTGACTCATATAGACCTCGCCACGCACTTCGAACGTCTCCGGCGCCCGGCCTTCGAGGCGTAGCGGCAGATCGCGGATGGTGCGCAGATTGGCCGTGATGTCTTCGCCTTCGACGCCGTCGCCGCGCGTCGCCCCCTGGACGAAGATGCCGTCCTCGTAACGCAGCGACGCCGAGAGCCCGTCGATCTTGGGTTCGGCCGTGATCGTCAGTTCGTGCTCGTCCTTCCAGCCCAGGAAGCGGCGCGCGCGCGCGACGAAATCGACGACGTCTTCGTCGTGAAAGGCATTGTCGAGCGACAGCATCGCGACGCGATGGGTGACCTTCGCAAAGCGCTCCGCCGGTTTGGCGCCCACGCGCCGGCTTGGCGAATCCGGCCGCACAAGCGCGGGAAAGCGCGCTTCGATCGCCTGATTGCGTTTGCGCAGCGCATCGTAATCGGCATCGGAGAGTTTCGGCGCGTCTTCCTGGAAATACAGGCGGTCGTGCTCGGCGATCTCTTTCGCGAGCCGCGCCAGTTCCTTTTCGGCTTCCACCTTAGTGAGCTTTTCGATGGTGGTGCGTGCGCTCATGCGCGTTTTCTCGCAGGTCTGGCGTCGCGCGCTTCCGCGAGCAATCGGCGCGCTGCGGCGCGCGCTTCGTCGGTGACGGACGCGCCCGATAGCATGCGGGCGATCTCTTCGCCGCGTTCGCTCTCGTCGAGCAGGGTCACTTGGGTGCGGTCGCCCTTGCGCGTGATGCGGAAATGCCGCGCGCCGCGCGCCGCCACCTGCGGCGAATGGGTAACGAGCAGGATCTGCGTCGTTTTCGCCAGACGCTGCAGACGTTCACCGACCGCATCGGCGACCGCACCGCCCACGCCGCGATCGACCTCGTCGAAGACGAGCGCCGCGGGTGGGCTTGCGTCGGCAAGTGCGACCTTCAAGGCGAGCGAAAACCGCGCGAGTTCGCCTCCGGATGCGATCTTCGCCAGCGCTCCGAAGGCCGCGCCCTCGACCGTCGTCACTTCGAAGCTCACCCGTTCGAGACCCGCGCTACTCCCCTCGCCCGGCTCGAAGGCGACGCGAAAGCGCGCATGGCCGAGTTTGAGCGGCTTCAACTCGGCCGCGACCGCAGCCTCGAGTTTTGTCGCCGCCGACTTGCGCGCAGCAGAGAGTTTGCCGGCGATCTCTAGATAGGTCTCCCTGGCGCGGGCGACGCCTTTTGCCGCCTCTTTCAGCGCTTCGTCGCTGCCTTCAATGGTGTCGAGCTTCGCCTGGAACTCACCCAGGAGTTTCGGAAGAGCGTCGGCCGTGACGGAGAATTTGCGGGCCGCGGCACGCAGCGCGAAGAGCCTTTCTTCCTTCCGCTCCAGTTCGCGCGGATCGGCGTTGAGATCCGCGAGCAAAGCTTCGAGATCCCGCCGTGCGTCTTCCGCGAGTGCAAATGCCTGTTCGAGCGCCTGCTCGGCGCCGGTGCAACGCTTGCGCGCCTCTTCGTTCATGCGGGCGAGACGCTTCAGGGCGGAGGCGAGCGTCGATTCCGCGCCCTTGTCACCGGCGATCGACTCGACGGCTGCGGAAATGTCTTCGGCGATGCGTCCGGCATTCATCAGAAACGTACGCTCGGCGGCGAGGCGTGCCTCTTCGCCGTCTTCGGGCGCGAGCTCCGCAAGCTCCTTTGCCGCGTAACGCAGATAGTCCGCTTCGCCGGCGCTTGCCGATGCGGCCCGGCGCAGCACCTCTTCGGTGGACCTGGCATGCTCGAGATCGGCGAAGCGCGCCGCGGTATCGCCCGCAAGTCCTTCGAGTGCGCCGAAGGCATCGAGGAGGCGCCTATGGGTGCTGTTGTCGAAAAGTCCGCGATCATCCGCTTGCCCGTGAATCTCGACGAGCTGGCCGCCCAGCTCCCGCAGAAGCGCGACACCCACGGCCTCATCGTTGATGAATCCGCGCGAGCGCCCGTCGGCCGTGAGCGCGCGACGCAAAATGATCTCGCCTTCGCCGGGGATACCGTTTTCCGTGGCCAGCAGCACTGCCGCGTGGCGCCTGGGCAAATCGAAGAGCCCTGGGCTGCACCCGTCCTGACGCTGGAGCGCCCGCCGGCACGGGCGCCGGCAGCTAGCCCCAGCGCATCGAGAAGGATGGATTTGCCGGCGCCCGTTTCGCCGGTCAGCACGTTCAGGCCCGGCGCGAAGTCGAGCGTCACGTCCTCGATCAGCACGAGGTCGCGAACCTTGAGCGTCGCCAGCATCGCTTTACAGCGGGCTCGAGAACGCCCGCGAGATCCAGGAACCCTTGGCCGCTTCCGGTTTCATGTTGTGGCTCACGAGGAGATCGTACGAATCCTTGTACCACGGACTGCCGGGATAATTCGCGCCCAAAACAGCGGCGGCGGTCTTTGCCTCGTTGTAGACGCCGAGTGCATAATAGGCCTCGGTCAGACGCTCGAGTGCCTCGGCAATCTGGGTAGTCTTCTGGTAGCGCTCCACGACGACGCGGAAGCGGTTGATCGCCCCGATATAATCGCCGCGAATGAGATAGTAGCGGCCGACCGACATCTCCTTGCCGGCCAGATGGTCGAGCGTCAGGTCGACTTTCAGGCTCGCGTCGCGCGCATATTCGGTATTGGGAAAGCGCTGGACGACGTCCTGGAGCGCGGTCAGCGCCTGTTCCGTGTTGCTCTGGTCGCGGCCCACATCGACGATCTGCTCGTAGAGCGACATCGCCTTCAGATAAAAGGCGTAGGCGATTTCGTGGCTGCCGGGATGGAGCTGGATGTACTGATCGGCGGCGCTGATCGCGTCGGTGTATTTGTTGCCCATATAATAGCAATACGCCGACATCAGCATCGCCCGGCGCGCCCAGATCGAATAGGGGTGCTGGCGCTCGACCTCGTCGAATTGTTTGGCCGCCTCGGTCCAATCGCGATCTTTGATGCGTTTCCAGGCATCGTCGTAGATCTGCTCGACGGGCCGCTCGACATATTCGGCGTCCTTTTTGTCGTCGTCGCTGCCGGTGATGCTGTCCCACAGGGAGCAGCCGGCCAGCGATGCTGCGGCAAGTGCCAGGAACGCCACAACGGGCAGGCGGGAAAGGCCGACAACGCGCAAGAGGCGCGCTACGGACGTTGTCCTGAACGGGGTCGGGAGCATTCGTCTCTTTCGCTTAGCGGACGGCTGGGGAGGCTATATGCCATCGGCCGTGAAGGTCGGTCCAGAGCCAGGGCCACAAGGTTGTCGTATATTGCAAAAAATCCAGGTCCGGGAATAGCTTGATAATTTAACAGTTAATTCCTGTATTTCTTTGAGCGGGCGATCGCCCTGTTCGCGGGTCGCCGAAGATATTTTCGCTTCCAGTGATCCCGGCACAACCCTGCAGCGTACTGCCATGAAAGAATTCGCTCGGGGAGCGCCAAAATGTCCCAGAATCCTGCCAACGGGAAGCGCGTGGACCTTCATGTCGGAGAGCGCATTCGCGAGCGTCGCGCCGAGTTGGGCCTCACCCAGGAGGACCTGAGCGGCGCGCTTCGAATCTCCTACCAGCAAATCCAGAAATACGAGACGGGCGCCAACCGCGTCAGCGCGGGCCGGCTTTTCGAGATCGCCCTGGCGCTCGAAGTGAGCGTCTCTTATTTTTTCGACGGCTATGAAGGCGCGGAGCCGGCCGAACCGCGGCTGCATGGAGGCCACAATCGCGCCGCGATCGAACTTGTGCGCAACTTCTTGGAAATCCGGGAC
>Ga0302325_10010365_pt1 | contig 20225 bp, 17 predicted proteins | sample Palsa_T0_2_FD_201948 | JGI IMG/M metagenome (GOLD analysis project Ga0302325, IMG submission 201948) | Peat permafrost microbial communities from Stordalen Mire near Abisko, Sweden - Palsa_T0_2 | ecosystem: Environmental > Terrestrial > Soil > Palsa > Peat permafrost | place: Sweden: Abisko...
TGATTCCGATAGTAAATCAACCTGGCGATATACTCTCTTGGCATCTTTGGTAACTGCTTCTGGAAAATGTTCTGCAAGCCCGTTAATATAATCATATTTTCCTTCGAGTTGTCGTTGTTCACCACCCGGAATTCAATGACTCCATCTCGCTCTTCGATAACCGCTGGCTTCTCCACGTATTCCACGTCCTCGTCTTGATCTATACCTTCCTGTTTTACTGTTTCATGGACAATGATATCTCCGTTCGCAGTGGGTGAAGAACCGCTTCTCGTTCGTTGCCGCTTCAACGGGCGGCCATGCGCTTCAGGTGAATGAGCTACTCCCATATGCTCTGCAAGTGTTGAATCTGGAAACGACTCGGCAGGTATATTCATTTGCCTATAGAATCAGTGTCATATCTCCATGGGAATATACTTTCGCAAGGACTCAATGTCTTCATCGGTGTAATCAAAATTCAATAATTTGCCCTTGTCCTACAATTAGCGCAAGTGCGCACGAAGATCAAACATTGAGCAGCTCATCGATTCGCGCAGCAACCTTAATACGGCGCTCCTTTTCTTCCTCATCGAGTCCCTCAACCTCCTGCATTCCATGGTGTTCCAAGTCATGGCCGCAGCGTTTACAGTCTGTTCGTTTGGACGGTCCTGGTTTCCAGCCTCTGCACGTGCACGAGTCGGCGAGACAGGGAGAGTGTCGGGCGACGAGAAGCAGCTGCTGATGTGGTTCGAGGGACAGCGGATCGGTCGATGGCGGATTTGGATAGTCGCCTAATGACGGAGGCGGTGATTTGGGGCTCCTCATTGCTGCCGAAGGACACGGGCAAGGATTAGCCTGGGCGCATTTGACGAAGGATGAGGCGAAATTTCAATGTTGACTGCGTTTGTTTTGGTGGTGGAGATTTGGTGATGCTGTTGTACTCTGGAAACACAATACATACAATAACGAGCGTTGAAGTCATCAGCAACTACAAAGCCCCGAAATGAGGAATCCATGACGCGAATACTCTCGCTATGTCGATTCTACCTGCGGACGACAGCCATTGGAATGGGAAGACTTTTCATCTGGTGCCCAACCAAACGAGTATCAATGAAAGGTAACATTGCAGGACAGGTCACACATCGGCATAACGACTCCAGTTTCCGCTGATTTGTGTCGAGATGACTTCCTTAAGTTGGTATCTTACGTTATCTCTGTAACTATACTTCCATGGAAACAGGGCTTGTCGCGCCACCGGAGCTGCCTCGGGTTCTGCGAGAATTCCAATCAGTGAGGAACCGATGACTCGTCGTTCAAAGCCTCAGATTCATCTCAGATAACTGCAAAATATGGGACAAAGTGAGGCAATATACCCCCCATTTTTTCAGACCTGGATCTGCCTCAAAAAAGAAGTACGTCGATGGAGCACGGCATCAAGCAAGTCTGTTATCAGGGGTTTTGAAGCCAATTAGATCCGGAATGTCTGATAATTGATATGGCCGGAAAGGATCCCCGGGAAGGTTTTAGTAACTGAACTTCTCTTATCTGCTCCCGTGTTGGTATATGACGTTTGGCCGCAGGAAGCTTTTGATGCTGGTTACAGTTGCGACCGCCGGCTACTATAAGATTCGGTCCTATAGAACTCTTCATTGGCAGAGCAATCATCATATTTCTTTTCCTATCCTTCGGTCCTTCTAATCTGGAGAGGCCTTTTTTTGGTGGCACGCGGGATAAATGCCTCATACCACAGCTATGCAGGTCGCAATTGATGGGGGGCTACCTTCAAACCTTAAATCATTCCCAAACGTTAGTGGACGTTAAACACGGGTAGATTTGGCCAAGCTTCCGTACTTCTGAGATAAAGGTTATCAACAAGATTACAACCGCGGGAGAGCCGTTTGTTGATGTGTGAAGATTGATATCGGAAGAAAACGGTGGTTGGGAAGGTCGACTTATCGTGCCAGGTTTCGGGAAATACGAGATCTGCAAGCAAGTGCAAAATGGAGAGTTGGTCAACACGCGGTTGGCTAAGGCACCGCCAATCCACAACACAACAGTTCGCGATAAGGACATTGATCGTCGCCACTGAACTTCGAGATGATTAAACACATGTTATGACGGTATTGTCTACAGAAGCGAAACAATCTGACTGCGAGTCCCCGACGTAACCCAAGCTCAGAACGCTCGGGACTTCGGCACCTTTTTCTGCGATAGGCGAAACCTTGTTTCTTATCCCGTGTAGAGATTCAGCCCCCCACGCCTCCTGATGATCATCCCCACAAACGGGAAAGTCACACAAAGATTGTCTTTGTTTCGGTCAATCAACCAATGGAGACGCACAGGCCTTATCTTGAAAGATTTCGGAATTGTGGTTGCGCTCCTGCAGACGGCGCGTCAAAAAGACGAACGTGGGATACCGGACTGCAGGAGTGTTAATCCCACGTCAAAAGTCCGTCCCCGTTTCAGCACAAGCCATTCATAAGTCTTGCCCCAGCAACGCGAAGATCCACTGTTCCGAGTCAACCAAGATTCACCAGGATCACTGAGACACAATGGCCATCGAACCTCCTCTCTCCCATGCCACTGGCTACTGTATTGTTTCTCTCCTCTCCTAATGTTTCTGATTTAAGGTCATACTACTCGGTATGGCATTCGCCACGGGCATGATTGGCACTACTTGGGCCCTGAAGCGTTATCAAGGCGAGGTCCAAACGTACTGCCCATTTGAGAATTTTAGTTGACCTTTGGATAGCTCCGAGCAATTTAGTACAGCAGGTCGAACAGTCAAAACTGGTTTAGTTGGTATTCTTGGGGATAACCATGAGACTAATTCTTTTCAGCTGCAGCTGTTGTATCGTCCTGGACTTGGGCTGCAACTTTGCTTCAATCATCGGGTGTTGCTTATCGATATGGTGTCAGTGGACCTTTTTGTATTCGCCGCTGGTCTTTCAGAAGTTAATATCAAGGGTATGCCAGCGGAGCTACAGTCCAGATTCTGTTGTTTGCTGTTCTTGCAATTGAGCTTAAACGACGTGCACCAGCGGCGCACACTTTTCTTGAAGTCATTCGGGCGAGATATGGAAAAGTTGCCCATCTCGTCTATTTTGTATTCGGCATTATGACAAACATTCTTGTCACGGCAATGTTATTAACTGGTATTATTCCAATTGGCGAACCTGTATTGATTGAATAGGAGGCTCGGCTGTCGTCAACGCTTTGACAGGCATCCCAACTGCGGCAGCTTGTTTCCTTCTCCCGGTCGGTGTTGTGTTGTATACCATGTTTGGGGGCATCAAAGCAACCTTCCTTACAGACTACATCCACACGTTGGTCATTCTCATCATCATCATCACGTTTTCCCTCACGGTCTATGCCACATCTGATAAACTCGGATCTCCTGAAACCGTATTCAATCTCCTCCTTGAAGCAACACAGCGTCATCCAGTCGATGGAAATGAGGGTGGCTCTTATCTCACCATGCGCTCGTACGAAGGGGTAATCTTCTTCGTCATCAATATCGTTGGCAATTTCGGAACGGTCTTTTGCGACGCCGGATATTTCCAGAAAGCTATTGCGGCCAACCCAGCTAGCGCGCTCAGTGGATATATTCTTGGAGGTCTATGTTGGTTTGCGATTCCTTGGCTGTGCGCTACTACGATGGGTTTGGCAACTCTTGCTCTTGAGAACAATCCCTCTTTTCCCACATATCCTAATAGGATGCCAGACGCCGACGTCTCTGCTGGGCTTGTACTGCCCTATGCCGCAGTCACCCTTCTTGGCTCTGGTGGTGCTGTAGCTACGCTCTTGTATCCTCTCCAAAAAACGCCGCTTATCGTAGACTCGTGTTTATGGCAGTTACCTCGGCGATGAGCGCGGAACTCATCGCCGTATCTAGTTTGTGGACATACGATATCTACAAATGTTACTGGCGCCCCAATGCGACCGGAAAGGAGCTCATCGCCGCTTCTCATTCGGCTGTTGTAGGATTTGCGGTCATCATGGCCGGATTCTCCACCGGCCTCTATTACATTGGGATATCCATGGGATATCTCTACCTTCTGATGGGTGTCATAATTTCTTCCGCAGTGCTACCGATTACATTGACCCTGATGTGGAAACGAATGAACTGGTATGCAGCAGTTTTCTCTCCCATCCTTGGATTTGCCGTCTCAGTTGGGTCCTGGCTCGGAACCGCAAAGCACGATTTCGGTGAGCTCACTGTCGCCTCAACCGGGGCAAACAATCCCATGTTGGTCGGAAACGTTGTTGCACTGCTTTCTCCAATCTTCTTCGTCGGTGTTCTCACGATCATTAAACCGGACAACTACGACTTTGAGTCGATGAAAGCAATCGAACTCGACAATGATGACGATCAACTTCCCCCAGGCGACACGGAAATGCAATTGACCGCAACACCAGTTCATCGACTTACCCGTGAAGAGTTACTTGCCGAAGCAGAACATCTTAGCCGGGCAAGTTTAATCGCCAAGTCCCTGGCCGCTTTCTTGACTATCGCTCTCCTCGTCCTCTGGCCTATGCCAATGTATGGTACCGGGTATATTTTCAGCCTGAAATTCTTCACCGGCTGGGTTGTCGTCGGGATCATGTGGATCTTCTTCTCCCTTTTCGGGTATGTCCCCTGCGTCGAAAGGTGCTAATAGCAGCGTTGGTTTGTTCCCTCTTTGGGAAGGACGTCATGCAATGGCATCTACTTTGAATGCGATCTACCGAGATATCACTGGCAAGCGACGCACTCCTGTCATTGCTGCAGAGGGCGTCGAGACTCCGCCAGAGGAGGACATCAAGGGTAAGGAGAAAGTTGCACAGACTTGAGAGTGCTTTCGATTGTGTATTTGTTGCTATTCTGACGGCAATTTGTTCGGTTTTTTTTATCTTAGGCAAAAGTTTATAGGAATGTAAACCATCAGTATTCAGTATACGCCCCTGGCATCAGACAGATTGTGGAGATGGTCGATCAGATCAAACCTGCCTCACTCTAATTATAAGTCCCGACACTCAGCTGCTCTCAAACACAAATGCCCATCCTTTCATAGGCGAATTATAAATAACCTAGTAGTTTATGGAAATGATGTAGCAACTTTCTGGTCTGTATAATTTACCGCAACATTGATAATTGGTGGTGCTTGATCTGATTGATCATGATTTTCGTTTCGTTTTGGATAAGGTTCACCTAAATTTGTACAGGGGTCGCTGATCGGATCTTCACGCCACAAGAACATGAACGAACATGAACTTCGTCCGCTTTGTCAAAACACCACGCATTACGTCTCCGCAGAATAAAAGGCCCAACTCCAAGGCCAATTCCAAAGCTGACGCCAAAAAGCCTTCGTCACAGCAGCTATCGCTCATTGTAACGATCACTGCCGACTTTTCACCCTTTGCCGGCTCCGCCAACCTGCTCTGCCAGCTCGTGTCCTCAACAGGCGCAGCATTAGCTACTCAACAAATCCAATGGGCCGGCTATGAACGTGAAGTAAAAGTCAACTTCCCAGCACCTCCGTCTCTTTCGCGTCACAAGGTCGTTGTTACCCCTTTCGACGCCTCTCCTTCAACAAATTTTCTAGCCCGGTTTCTCGATGGAAATATCGCACATATTGTCGGAGTCGAGACGGAGGTGTTTTCGAATGAAACATGTACACATCAAGACGCTGTCTACCGTCGGTTTAGATCTCCAACAAGCCTAATCACAATCGCTGAGCAAACCGGCGAAACTATTATCCGACATGTTTGGGATGCTGGCGTAATATTATCGGCAGCGTTTTCGTACCATCAACTTTCGGTCTTACCACAAGCACTGAGAACCTTTTCACAGCCTTTCGCTGATACAACTCGACCCGTACGAGTGCTCGAGCTTGGTGCAGGAGTGGGGATTCTTGGAATTTGCATTGCGCTTGCATTTCCGCATGCCAAAGTTGTCATAACAGATCTACTCGACGCACAAGCTCTGGTGGAGGAAAACATCCGCCTAAACGCATCTCAACGTCCTGACTTAGCTCAAAATGCCTCTTTTCGAGTCTTGGACTGGGAGAAACATCCTTATCCTGAATGGACAAGAACGGAAACTTTTGATTTGATAGTAATGGCGGACGTGACGTACAATACGGCGACATTTGAGGCACTGGCAAATACTTTGGAGCATCTCTTGACGACTGGGTCGAGCGCAGCGCGGGTGATTTGCTGCGGAAAGCGAAGGCATGATGAAGAGGAACAGTTCTGGAACATCGTAGGGAAAAGAGGATTTGTCATTGATCAGAGAGAGATATTTTCAATGGATCTTGAGGGGGCCTTTGCGGCCTTTTTAGACGGAGAAAAGGGCCAAGGACAACATATTGTAGATTTTATTGGCATGAGACTTGGGGAGACCCCTTGAGAGCGAATAGTCTAGCACTTTAATAAGACATCGAGCCTGTATAAAGAGGCTTCAAAACGCTCGGAATGTTTTCGTATTATACGGGATAATTAAGGCAATAGGATGTTCAATGTACAGAGATACTGAATATCAACTAATACTGTAGCCTATTTTAATATTCACCTCATCAGGAAGGTTCTTTCACCTCGTTTACATACTGAATTAATCGCGAAACGTGAATTAGCGTGACAGCTCTTTGTTAACGTTTCAGGAACTAAATTTAGGTCGGGACGGATCAAAGGGGTGATTTGTCTCAAAATCGCACTAAATTCCTTAAAGGGTAAAGTAAAGTCCCGACGTATTTCGTCTCGAAAACAATGATAGGCTTGGTTTGATCTAGTCGCTCCGCAATTCTGCTTTGTGGGACGATGCTAATCCACAATCTGTCTGGCTCAGGGACATGATTGACCGTTACGGACTTTGTTCATATCCCCATCTAAAGGGTCATCAACATCCCTTTGCGCATCCTTTGTGGCAGTCTGATGTAGGGACTAACGAGCAGAGAGGCGAAGTATTTATACTCGAGCTCATAACCAGCCCCATGCCAGTTCTCCACCATGCCACCTCATCGCCTACATCAGATACAAGCCTCTCACTGCACTACAATACCCACATCTCTCTGTTCGTCTTCAAAGCACGGCCGTGCGCGTTTCAAAATCCGAAGAGATCGGTTGTCGAATCCCCGTTTCTATTACTGATGGCTTAGAAGGGTCAAGAGTACCTATATAACCCCCGCCGAATCGAGCTTCAGAATCGTCGCCAGTCAAGGCAACTCGCCAGATGGAAACGACTTTCCGCGGCAGAGAGTGACCCAGGATTATCACAAGCCATACCCTCCATTAGACTCAGGGGTTTGGGTTGTATGTTCTGGATGTTGGAGGAATTGGGCCCGTCAAGGACATTACTGCTGGGATTGCGGATACGATTGTTAGACGAAGCCAGTGACAAGCACAGGTTACAGGGAACATGAGGCGACAGGACAGGACACTTAGATGATAGAGAACTTTAGAAGGGTTTTTGGGTTTAAACTTCGGCTATTAGATACATAATTGAGATCACGGGGATTGCTGGGTGAAGTTCGTAGGCTCGTAGCAAATGACATGCTCGAATGACAGGCATTGACAAACTAGACTTTGGTGACCATGGAATCGTTTGACGATTCTATACGAGGAACGTCGTACAGGGTCGTATGCATTAGACTATTTACAAACTCAGATGTATCGGTATCCCTTCGCAATAGCAATTGCAGCCCAAACAATCGCTGTGCCGCCTATCAAAAATCCCCAGTAAGCCATCCCCCCCTTCTCGTTCTCGGGATAATCCTTGGAATCCTGCCTTTTAAGATTCTCCTTTTCTCGAAGAGCATTCTGATTCCTTTCTTCTTTTATCTTTTCCCATTTCACTCTCTCAGCACGAATCGCGTCGGCTTTTGCACTATCGATCTGACTCCGAATTTCTTCATCCGAAACACATATCAGGTCGTTCGTCCGTAGATATCGTTCCATAGCAGCATCAGCAATGCGCTGTCTGGAGATTGTGCTCTCTCTTCTGATTGTTTCTGTGTTCGTCTCTGTATCTCGAACTCGATATTGTTCATCGGTAGCCTTTTCCAATAGTACCGTTCCTTCTTCGAGCCAAGAGCTCAGATTTCCTCCTGTCTTATAACAGGACAGCTTACTTAATGAGCGATATGCCTCTAGAGATTCTGGGGGTATCTTGTGGAGCAATTGGTCGGCGACCGGAAAGACAACCGTAAATGGAGCATTACTTCGGAAGACTCCGGTAAGTCTGGAGTACACAACCGCAAAATCGTCTTCGTCGCCATCCTCATATGCAGCTAAAATCTCTGGCTTTGAATTCAATATTATCTAGATTGAGTACAGTAGTGTTCAGAAGGATACCGCAGCAGCAAGATAGAAAATCATGACCGGCTCGGAAGACATTAAAAAATCGAATATAGTTGAAATTCTATCCACAGAGTCGATCTCATGTGCAAACCAAGTCATAATTGCGGAAGCAGCAAAATGGGGCGGGCGGACGGCTATGACGACACGTTTGTAGAGTTTAATGTCTACCCGTTGCAGAATAGCAGGGATGATATCCAGCGAGGCGAGAGTAGGTTCGAGTGAAGGGAGGAGAATATCTTTGCTGTTAGAGCAGAACTCGAAGATCATACCTCGGAAGTTCAATAAAGACAGCCGATGGAGAAGCTTACAACACAGTCCTTCATTTTCATCTGTCACTAGTAATATTATCTCAGCAATGTCGTGTAACCCCTGAATTAGTTGGCTCGTGTGGTGGAGTATACTTGCACGTAATGAAGTCTCGGGTGAAGGCGCAGTACAAGTCGTAGCGTTCTCTCGAGCCTTTCCTCTAGTTGCTTTCGCTTTGTATCGTCAAGGTCTGGTATAAACGACGTGGCATAGAGGAGTGACCTGGAAACCGTGTAAATGACCGTCGAACATCTTGTTCAATTGTAGCCTTATCCCTTTCATCCAGATCAGGAAATCCGAATCCCTCGTTAAAATACAGCGCATATCCGCTCTGTTCACATTGAAGCAAAGACGGCCTAACATCAGACCTTGGTGTATAAGAACGGTCTACCAAACGAGTTTCCTGATGTGCTGGTTAACAAAACCGTCCTTACGCCCAAACCGCCGTAGAGCAGTTCTATCGCCGTGTTCAAGGGCGTCAAGTATTTCCGTCAGGTATCTCTCGAGCCGGCCTTCTTCAAAGTGAGGCATCACGCGCCAGCTGGTGTCCGCGTGTTGTTACCGAATCGACCCCGCGATCGGTCAGAGTCGAATACGAGAAATGATCTGCATTTCACTCCCTGACGCGGGTTTCTCAAGCTTGCAATTCATATACATTAAAACCTACTGTAGACCAAAGTCGGCGCCTGGATATCCTGCGACTAGAAATTCTATGTACAGCTAACCTCTAACTCCCCTATACTCCGCGGCTCTGCAAGGTAAGGTTGTAAAGGTTTTCCACCCTTCTCGAAACCTTTTGCAAAGGCACAATTATAGCCTTGTGCGTGAAGGCCGGCAACTTCATTCTGTTCACACCGATCCATTCCATAGGCGGCGTAGCTTCTCCCATCTGCCTTAGCTGCGGCGTCTCGATAATTGCAGGCTCAAGCGCCACATATGAATACGTCCTGGTGCTGGTTGAGCCAGAAGGGATAGTAGGCAGAGCAGGTTCCGCAGGACTTCCAGATTTAGAGGTTTCTGAATCAACTGCATCTCTGATCCGCTGCTCTTCCTCCTTTGACAGCGAAGTTACCCTTCCTTCTTCTCCTTGTTTTATTTTAAGTTCAAATGTCTTCCATAGCTCCTGCACATACATCACGGAGCCATAATTCCAGCCAATATCAACTTTCCCGTCCAGACGACTTTTGAAGATGTGCTGCACAACATCTGACTCCTCTTCTTGCTTGGTCCACATCGAACCCTCCGTCTCAGGGACTGCAAGGATGACACCGCCCCGCATGGTTGAGACATGCGCTATCCATTTATCCACTTTCATCTCAGCTAATTCCTTGCCACTCATCCTCTTTAGCGGAGAAAGAGCGATTCCCAACGTCCCAAGGGCAAGGTCAAGCCGATTTTCCAATGCACCTTGGCTAACGTTTTGGGAGAACAGTGCACGAACGTCAGCAAGGCTGACCCTGAACACCGGTGAGTCGTTTAGTGCTGCCTTGAAAATCCCAACATTGATTTTGGCGAATTTGATAGACATCTCCATGTCAACGCGTGCTGCTAACAAGGTATTTGTCCACGGAGGCAGCTCCTCGTTGGAATGTGACAAAGATTGCGGAGGAATTGCCAACTGCGAATCATCTTTGAAAGAAGATAATTCTCTATTTCGCGTCTCTTCCTTTTCTTCCTGCAAACGTATGACGGCGTTGTACAACGACAGCACGAGAGAGGGGCCTTCTGCCGTGGCATATAAATTTATCGACTCAGAATCCCCGACAAATACCAGGCGATCACTCCACAAGTCGCTCGGTAGATGAATGCGCCGATTATAGATGGTGAATCGAAGATGAGAGCTGTCGCCGATAAGGAATACATGATATTCGAAAGACGTCCGAAATTCAACGTATCCAAGCTTTACGTCGATTTGGACCAAGGGAGTCGATACCAGCTGGTCCGAAGATGCAGGGAAGTAAATTGATGTTTGGATCAGGAAGTCGCTTGCTTTCATATATCCGCTGAATCTGCCTCTTGACTCCGCCTCCGCCGAGTCCATCTTAACAAATATACAATGATGGTACTCCGAGCATTTGCGATTAGATATACGCAAACCACAAACTTCAAGTTCGGTAGTGCCGATACTCTGACCTAGGTCCAAGGCAAACTTGATTTGATCCATAAAGATAGTGACATTGATCGGGAACGACGGTGGAGAAGATGTGACCTTCTGCAGTTGCTGCATGGCCATTGGGTTTGAGAGCCGCTTTTGTTTCATCTCTTCGACTGGATCAGGAGGTGGACCTTCCAACCATAACCTATTGAATATAAGGAAATCCTGTCCTATCTCATCAGATGAACTCTAGAGAGGGATATACCTTGCCGTGCATTCAATGTTACTTCTAAAGCAGAAGACTTAAGAATGGCAGAAATCCCTGGTTCCGCAGACCGAATCTGATCGTTATTGAACATGCTGAGATAGAGATCATTCAGTTTGATTTTTGCACTTGCGATTCCTGAATAATGATGCTGCAGGGTCGCATGGGCCCCGGACATGTTAACGGTAAGCGCGAAAGTTTGGTCATGATTCGCAGTCTTACAACTGATCAAAGTTGCATAAATCTCGTCGACTCCTACATTGGCATCCACTTTCGCAAATGGATCACAAGTCAGGGTCAGCTCTTGAGATTGTATCCGTAGGCCGATGCTAAACTTCAAGTCGCCCAGGATCGCGGCCGGCTTTGGCATCGTAGGAGACTGGGAGCCGAGGGTTCCCACGTTATTACCAGAGTGACGGGACATGACTCGCTCGACTCGGTGAAGGATATCGTGAAGAAATGGCTTGATATGCGGCGATAGCACGTTGGTCGATTCGAGGATACACACTTCCGCATGGAAAACGTGCCTAGGCTTTCGTTGAAACCGAGAACGTAGAGAAACACCAGGGACGTGAATTGATCCGACAAGGCAACCGTCTCCTTTGACCTGATATTTAGACATATAGGCTGTTGATTTGTAGCCTTTGTCGTACTGGGCGGTAATCTGAGCCCCGGAAAAATTGATCGAAACAACGACAGCTTTGAGTTTCTGAGTTTGCTGGAGAAGTGCTTGTGATGTCAATGGATTTACTGAAGTTGAACTGCTTTCAGAAGGAGAGTCATCTCGCAGAGCCGCAGCAGCTATACTTACTGATTCAAGAACACGATGGCCGGTTTCGATGACCGATGGGGTGAAGTTGACTTTGACAGTATCACCGTGAGCATCGATTTGAAGTTGCCATCCATCAGCATCAGTCTTTCGTCGAATGTTGAAGTCAAGCTTCGGAAGTTTGGCATAATTGGATGACGTTATCTGTTGATGAGAGTTGAGTTCTAATTCTCCTTCTTCAACGACGAATCGACCACGAGTGGCATTTTCTAGAACGCTGGCATCGACCGTTTTACATGTGAACGTAAACCCTGTAGAAACATCGTTCTGGTCTTCGACCATCCACTTAAATTTAACTTGCGAGAAGCTAACGCGGACAGCATCGAGACTGTAGAGCGCAGAGAATGGGTCTTCTTCCTGATCCTTTTCCGTTTTATTTGCCGCGGATAAAGATGCTTTGGACCCGACATCAAATCCAGTAATAATTTCTTGAATACGCAGTTCGCGCAGTTCCTGTGTGACGTGCCGTACGGTCCGACAAAGTTGTGAAATCGAGCGAGGTGATAAGGTAAACAAGAGCGAGTCACTAACAAGATACAGTCGATACAAAGTTTTGCCGTCAGAGGTTGTCGTCAGGGAATTTCCTATTTCCCATGCTATGTCAACGACATTGTCTCTCATTTCCGGGGTTCCAGAAAGTAGAGATAGTGTCGTGCTTCGAGATCCGGCCATGAATTGTATCTGATTAGCGTTGTTTGACCCATGGTGCTGGTTTGACAACGACAGGCGGATATCAGAGAAAATCGCGGCAATTGCTCCATCAGGAGTATCAGCTCTTATGACAACAGACTCCCAGAGCGTGTGAACTCGGTAGAACAATAAAGGATGTAGTCGTTTAGATCTGTTTATCGACCTGGCAGAAGTGAGATTCTGGTCCACGGAAACAGAACTATCAAACACTCTTCCACATTCGGTAATTTGCTCTTGCACTTCTTTCGCAGTTAGTAGCTGGAACAAAGTCGCGAGGCTCTGCATCGACAGTAGTGTTTGGCCGATTTGGATGTCGGAATCCAAAATAGAGACGTCGTTAGTCCATGTCAATCGGGATTTGACTGCAACAAACGGGGTTGAGATCTCCGCCAATTTGATGTCCTCAGATGTACTCCGGCGGAAAGTGAAAAGTGCCGGAGGAATATCAAAGAATCCCCATTGGTGAGTGTTGGTGAGTTCTCCTAGTACGACTTGGATGCCGCCACTATCTAAACATATTGCCAAGGCATCCGGAACTAGCCAAGCTTCCATAATCATCCTATGCAGTCGAAACGTCACGGTAGGGATGTCGGCTTTAGATCTGTGGGATATTTCAGACTCAGGCGTTGCCGGAATCATGCTTAGCCTCTTCTTTATGGTATTGGTGGTATCAATACCCACTTCCAAAAGCTTTGATATTGGGTGTGACAGACGAACTTTAAGCAGCCCTAGCGTAGCTGCAATGCCTGGTTTCTGATGAGTTGAAATCATTTGAGAGGAAAATTGTTCCAAATTGATCTCAGCCAAGAGTTGGCGCGGTAGCTCTTTCTTTCTTATAGTGACATCACTGCGCTCAAACGAGAGACAAAAAGAGGGCGAATTCTTCTCATCGTCGTAAAGCTGTGAGAATCCTGATATCCTAAGGTTCTCTGTCAATAGTGCGAGGTCCAGACCCGCGATTTGGGCAGCAAATTCGGTCTTATTTACCAAGACAGTGCCGCGGTATTCCAGCACCGGCAAAGAAGAGACCGCTGCCGGGTTCTGTTTCGAGGTATCATCCAATCGACTTTCTGTAGACAAGCCACCTTGTATGACCTGAAGAATGTCGAGAATATCAGATTCGGCCTTGAGCATAAAACTCGCGCAACTGACATCCACCCCCATAACATTGACATAACGCGAGTTAATCATATGCTGCAACCGCTCATTGCTGCTGAGAATGGCATTTGTGATGGTTGCCATATTTCGGGACCCATCCCCTACGTCGAGGTTTATTGCTGCACTGGTCAGAGCCATAATCCCTTCGATTGTAAGATTGGAAGGCCCTTTTGATTCATCGGATGCCCCAGAAAGCCATTTGAAAAAATATGAATCTTGAATATTCGACAATTCCCAACTCCTCCATCCGAAGAGTATCTGCAAAACTGGCTCCATGTTTCGAAGTGTCTGAGAATTTGAGGTAGCTAGGGCGTTCTCGATACTCCTTACGACGGTCGGCGAGAGGGACCGAGCAATATGTCGAACGCGCGACGAGATCTTCCAGCTGTCATTGATGCGCAGCATGTTCTTGGAAATTCGCAGTACATGAGATGGACGAGTTAGAAAGGGCGGGTCGTTGGTAATTCCGTGCTCCTCTCCGGCTAAAACGATAGCAGCGACAAGATTTCGGGCCTTGATAAGCTGTTGTTGTGAGGTTTTTTGAACTTCTGAGAGGAAATCTTCGACTCGATTACGCCATTGATTTATAATGGCATAGATGATGCCAATATTTTGGCCTTGAAGAGAACCTTCTATATTTGCTAACGATATCGAGGCAAATGTTTTCTCTGCGTGCCGCATTTTAAAGTCAAGGCCATGGAATTCTAACGTCGCTAATGGACCCTTTACATATTCGGTTGCATCGCGCAGCTCCGATGTCGAATTCGCATTGTGATAGAGCGCAAAGTTAGCCCTACGAAGCGAGGCAATTGCTGAAAGAGAGGAAATTGGCGGTTTCGCGGTGCCGACCACATTTGCATTGTTGAGATGTACAGAACGGAATTGAGGAGATAAGTCAAATATATCGACAACCAGATCTGTAGTTAGCGCCATGATAATCAAGGGGGTACCTGATCCTTCACTACCTTGCAAGCGTACGCTCAACTTGGGAATTATGAATTGGGCGAACGTAACCACAGATCGATCGCGATTCGACGTCAATAGCTCACTCACCGTTTCTTGCTGGAACTTGTCTAGATATGAAACAAAGTCCTTCCAGTTAGAATCTGAAGTTCCATAGTGCTTACTACTGTTTCCGATGCCAGAAAGAGGGCCGTTGCCGTTTGAATGACGTTCGGAGAAAGGACAAGGCTCGTATCTGTGGAAAACTCGAAAATAAGAGTCCTCTGGGCCGCCGGTAATTTATCTACGTGCGATGACAATATTTCGCTGTAAGAGCTGTGTAACATCGGAGTCGCCTCAGGGAATGAGACCGAAGCAGGGTGACTCATAAATGTTTCATCTCTCGTCGATGAGCTATATGCTGGGGCCACATAGGAGGAAGCGAAATGAATTTCTTGTATCTGGATATTGCCTTTGCGAACTTGGGGCGGGGGTATGTATGAGCGAGAATGTAGGCTCGCCACACGCTCCTGCGCTAATTGGGGAAGGTCAATCTCGAAGGTATCAAGGTCATCTTCAGTATGTCCTTTCCTTTTTGAATACAAAAACCAGGCCCGTCGCGAGGGCGCGTCATGTTCGCGGACGTGTTTTGATTGCTTTGGGCCATGATCGAGGAGATCAGGGCGCCTTCCCAGCAATGTAATTCGTATGGACGAATTAAATGAAGCGATCGGCATCTCGTTTTGTGAGACACGAATAACGAGCGACTGGACCGAGACAGTTGCTCTTGATGACCTCAAGAGACTCGTCCGGTCATCTGCGCCCAACGTCACTGGACCAACTTGAATGGAAATCTCCTCTGTACTGACTGGTATTTCAAGTTGAGCACCGACTGCATTCACCCGCAGGAAAGTAATATCTCGATCAGGAGGGCTGATTTCTGGCAGCGCATTCTCCAGGTCTTCAAGATTATACATGAAAGAACTGAGGGCCTTGTTAATTGCTTGCAGAAACGGGACTTTAACCTCCCCAGTGATTAACCCAAGATCGAAGTCCCAATTGCATATGTACGCTGGGTTCGATGGCGGCTTCCCAAGGAAACGATGCGCATGTACCGTAATTCCATCAATAAAGGCTTGAGGAGTTTTGTCTCCTAAATCTTTGAAGATTTCGTCCATGGGTTCTTTCAGATGATGAAAGCAGGAGACCGGCGTGATATTGACTTGTAAATCTTATAATTAGAGACCATATGTAAGATCACATACCCATGTAGTAATCCATAAACCTTACGTCCGCTTGCAACCTATCGAAGTGCATGCGAAGCCCTTCGCTGGCTTCATATAAATGACTCGGTAGAATCATGGCGCCCTTAGAGACCTCCACGGCGAGTGTGATATCGAGAACATTAGACGGAGGTCGCTTGCTCGCCCCAATATTGGTTTTATTAGGAAGTTTAGCCTCGCGCTGATACTCCTCTAGAGTGACGAATTGAATATGATCTCCAAAATAGTTATTGCGGACATTAAAGAAGTGCCGTAGTAGGAAACCGTAGAAAACAACAGAGACATACGACGCAGATACATGCATATCCAGAGTCTCAATGTTGTTGCGACTGACGTCCGACGGATATGTGTATGATCCCGCTAGCTCCATCTTGTGGAGTTGTCCAACATCTTGCTGATCCAAAGACACCGACAATGTGTTCCAGAGAGGTGAATGGATTGTCATAGTAATTGCCGGACACTGAACTTCAAACTGTATAGAGTGCTCGATTGCAGAAATTTTGTCGGATGGGACAACTGCTTTGGCTGACATCTTGGCACCCCTGAATGCTATGTAGGAGTTCTCATTCAGTTCTGCGGCTGAACTTATAATGTTGCCATCATTGACGTTCAGGAATAGATTGAAGTCCACTAAGCTGATATTAAGAGAGTATATGAATGGAACCCAGGTTCGATAGTTTGCGGGAGCGCTTGTCCAATCCGCACCGCAGTCCGAGAATAGAGTGATATGATCGCGGAGGAGGAAGATGGACGGCCGAATGAGGGTAATGTTGAAGGTCCAGTTATGCACGGCATCCCATTGAAGAGGATTAGAAAGATCGCATTGGACTTTGACACCCTCAACCTCAGCGAACATCCCGTAGTTGATGGACGTTGTTAAGCGCAGACGCTTTAGCTCAAGGTTCAGAAAATTTGTCCACCCATCAACAGAAGGATTTAGGCCCATGTGATAGGTCATCGTGGATTCAGCAGATGCCTTGAATTCGATCCAGGCAAACGGGCGTGCAGTAGCTCGCTGATCGATACTAGATCGAAGATACTGGGCGCTATACTTCCAGTCCTGGATTTGAGCCCCGCTGCTTAGGAATCATACCTTAGACTTTTCTCTCGTCGGGATTTTCAAAGTAACATCGTCTTTGAATTCGAGAAGTACTTTAAAGTATGCATAGATACGTCGGTCTCCGACCTTTAAAGGCGAGCCGAGTTGAGCATTCTCATGTGTGCTCGGGAAAAACATCTCTTGCAAGATCGAACGTTGTCGGTCTGCCCAAGGTCCGTAAGTAATGGTGCCCCCTGTAACTTCAATATCCATACCCCATTCTGGGCTCAAATCACCATTTCCGAGATGAGTTTCGTCGCTGGGAAGTTGATTCTGCGTCGGTGGAACGAAGCCTGGCTCGTCGTAATAAAAGCAGAGCTGCAGTTCAGAAGAATCAAGGACCGTGGTGACTTTAGCGTACTCCGTAACGTCGGATTGTTGTAGAAGAGGGTCCATATGGGCAGAATCTGTCCGTAAGTCCTCATCGTCCACGTGAGTTGAATATCGAGGAAGACCGGTCCAAGCCTGATCATCCGTATCCCTCGTTTGTGGCCGTGGTGTGGGTGGACGGGCAAGGGATTCCGAAGACTCCTGGAAGAGTGGAATCAACTCAAGTACTGTGCGCCACATGCTAGACGTGGTCCGGCTAGGGGTTAGATAATTATTATAGATATTTACCTAGCGTCCTTCACCGTAGTTTTCTCCACCACACGGGTGGCCCGTGTTAAAAGAGGCTCCTTGTAGTCGATATTCATTTTGATTTGTACTGTTGGTCGGATGAATTGACAGTCGTAGACCATCTTGTATAAGTCGAACTTTGATCGGGATTCAGCAGCATCGACGGAGACATTGGCTTGCGCGAACTGTGCCACAACAATAGAAGGCGTTGCTGTATTCCCGAGGCTAATCGCGCCTTTCTTGCAAGTGATCTGGATTGGTAATAAATGTAGTAAGAATGGAGCACTGTCTGTTTCTTCTTCAATGACCTGGCGCTTGGAATTGGGAAACGCAGAAGCCTTCTGTTTTAGTGAAGTGTCTGAAGCATCCTCGCCGGAGGCCGCATCCACGGATGTCCTGAAAGTGTTCGATCGTCCAAAAGTACCACTTTCCGCAGGTTCTCGGGGATTGTTCTTTTCCTCTGCAGCTGCTACAATAGCGTCATATGCCGGTGTGCGATTGTAGATGAACCATTCCACCCCTTCCAGGGCTAAAGATACTCGACAGGGCAATTTGGGATTCATGGTGTCCTTAACCTGGCTGTTCTCCCTGACCCGGACTCTCCGTAACCAGTAACCCCATGTGACGTGTCCTTTGAGCACATATATGCTTTGGTTTCGTGACTGATATCGGAAGTTCTTAAACAAAATACGGCCGGCGAGAAAGGAAAGTTGAATTGCTTCGACATGGACATGGGCTTTATATCGATGCCAGGTTACGGTGCGGATAATGTAAGAGACAACAAACCCAAACACACGGTTGAAAAAGAACAGAAGAAATATCACGACGATCACGACAACGATGAGCTCAAGAAGGAAAACCCTGGATCCCAAGTCAGCAACTCTTTGATGGATCAACGGAGGAGGTGCTACCAATTGAAGCCTTGGGTGAGGCCGTTGGGCCCGCCGAATTGCAGGTTTACCATGCTGAAGCGACGCAATTTACTGCATTGTCTCCAAATTCGGCTTTCGTTGATTTGAGCATAAGTTGGCTGGGAAAGGGCGAGTTATCGACATCTTAAACACAGACTCGGCTGTGGTATTTAGGTTCGTTCACGAAATCAGGAGGTTGTCACTCCTGGTTGCAATCGGAATACCCCTGCTATTTTAATCACCCAGGAAACTGCCGATCATCGTGCGACGTGGAAACACTCGGGCTATCAGTGGCCTCAATGCAGAGAATGAGGCCAACGGTATCCCTACGTGTATGCCGTTCGTGCTTACTCAATGGAACGCCGACACGTCGCATTTGGCTCAAGAACCTCACGGCATCACCGACACAAGTTCGGCATCAAGGAACAGTCGACGGTCCTCACAAAAAGCAATTGCACACCCAAGAGACTGGAAAGTCGTTTGGAGACCCTACAGTTGATAAACCTGTGTTCGAAGAACTCGCTTTACTTGCTCCTGCAATTGTCCCGGAAGATCCTTTGGGTGTAGTGCGCTCCAGCGATTCTGCGGCGGCATTACTAGATCATAGCGCACTCATTGTCGAACGGCAGATCGAGATGCTGAACGTCTTCTTGGTATTAGACTCAAACTCCACACTGATGGCAGGGATTCGAGCAGTGTAATCGTTATGTTATAATGGACCCCCAGGGAAACCACGTAGGGTACATTTTCATCTCAACCTAGTCTGATTTTAGTTATTTAGCAGAGGAGGCCGGAAACATCGGAACACAGCTGAAGCGTCAATTCTTGCACACTCACCGTTCATTCAAAGCACATATCCTGAATAAAGAGGGCAATGAAATACTATACGTATTTCTTGATTAGATCCTCTTAACTTTAGATCGAACGTCCCATTCGCGTAGTGAACGGAAGGTTGAGAATTCATAACAGAGAAAATGAAGATCGCGTTATTGGTGAAGTAACCCAAGTTTGGGCACCACTACGGCGGAAATACGAATTATCCGTCCTGTCTTATCCAAAGCTTTGATCTCAGCTAATAGTTAGGCGTCAAGATACATTTTATCAATTTGCTGCTATCAATGAACCGATGCTTTCCTGGGATTTCACGTTAGCTGATCTTAATGGCAATTTGATAGGGAGTATCAATCGCAATTTTCGCGGGTTTGGACGTGAGATTTTCACCGATACGGGTCAGTACGTTCTACGGATGGATGCCGCAAGCCCTGAAACTACAAATATCGCAAACAGTGACGTCGTCACACAATTCCCAAAGCGGATAACTGAGCTTCTCCCTGTCCCTCAGGATTCCGAAAAGAATCTCACCAACCATCCCAGAACGGCAGCTTCCTTCAAGCGCTCGGTTGTACGTCACAGGGTTCCTGAGATGAGCCTAGTTGAACGGACCAGTGCAAAAGGATTAACTTTGGATCAGCGAGCAGTGATGTTGGCAACGGCGGTCAGTATTGATTTTGATTACTTTTCGCATCACTCAGGGGCTGGGTAATTCTCCTCGATTGTTGGCTAACGTAGACACGGGATGGGATTTTGGCCCCTATGGATTCCCGGCGGCGGCTCTCCGGATCCTGGTGTTGCCGAACCAGGAGCAGCAGAACCTGCGACTCCTGGAATAGGAGCGGATGGATCGGATCAGGGTGGTTTGTTCCCGGATACCGAGAG
>Ga0302325_10010366_pt1 | contig 20224 bp, 11 predicted proteins | sample Palsa_T0_2_FD_201948 | JGI IMG/M metagenome (GOLD analysis project Ga0302325, IMG submission 201948) | Peat permafrost microbial communities from Stordalen Mire near Abisko, Sweden - Palsa_T0_2 | ecosystem: Environmental > Terrestrial > Soil > Palsa > Peat permafrost | place: Sweden: Abisko...
TTTCACAACCGGGCGCTGCGCGTCAGGCTCGCCGGCCAGGGGGTGCTGTACTCCATCAGCGTCAAGTTGACCGCGCCGACCGTGGCCATGATCGACCGGATCGCCGAGGATGCCTGGGTCGGGCTTGAGGACTATCCCGAGACCGGAGAGGCGCAGATCGCGGAGACCACTGTCAACGGGGAGCGGCTGATCGTCCGGCGCGTCCGGCTCCTCGGCCCCCAAGCGCAACTGTTCCCAAGCTGGCGCCACTACGCGGCGCTCACCAACCGCACCGAACCACTCGCCATCGTTGAGGCCGAGCATCGCGATCACGCGAACGTCGAGCTCGAGATCCGCGACCTCGTCGACCAAGCGCTCGCGCACGCACCATCGGGCCAGTTCAACGCCAACGCCGCCTGGACCGTGATCGCCGCGATCGCCCACAACCTGCACCGCTGGACCGAACTGATCGGCCTGCCCAACACCATCCCCCGCCGCGCCCGCACCACCCGCCGACGGCTGCTCACGATGCCCGGCCGGCTGACCCGCCACAGCCGCATCACCACCCTTCACCTCCCCGCGCGCTGGCCCTGGCAAACCGACTGGCTGGCCGCACTGACCCGAATCCGCGCGTTACCCGCGCTCACCTGACACCCAACCAGGCCCCACGCGGCCCGCAACCGCGCACCACACCAACCAACCAGCACCCCGGCAACCAGCCGGCACTCACGGCTGCACCGAAAACGCCTCCAATGGGTTCCGTCGAACCGCGAACACTCCCAAACGGCTCCTCGGAACCGCAAACACACGTCGTCCCCCCTCACCAACAGCCCAGACCCGCCCCAACAACGCGATCAGCCCCAACTCAGCATCGCCGAGGGCGTCCGGCTTTCTGTGTAGGCGGGTTCTTGGTTAATGGTAACAGTGACTCCGTGGGTGTCAACCAGTGACTGTCAGTTTGCAGTGTCAGGGACGCGGTCACCGAAGTGAATTTTGAACGCGAGCAGCGCCGTTGTCCAGTTCCGGGTTCGGGTCCATTGCGGGACGGCGTTCTGCAGCGCGAGGTAGACGAGCTTGCGAGCGGCGTCCTCGTTGGGGAAGCTGCCCTTGGTCTTGATCGCCTTGCGCAGCTGGCGGTTGAGCGCCTCGATCGCGTTCGTGGTGTAGATCACACGACGAACCTCGTCGGGGAACGCGAGGAACGGGATCACGTGCTCCCACGCGTTCATCCACGCCTGAGTGATGACGGGGAACCGGGCGCCCCACTTCTCATCGAAGGTCTCGAGCTCGGCCTGGGCCTGGTCGGCGTCCTTGGCGGTGTAGATCGGCTTGAGGTCGCGGGCGACCTGCTCGCGCTCGCGGCGGGGAACGTACTTCAGGCTTGTTCGAATGAGGTGCACGACGCAGGTCTGCACCGTGGTCTTGGGGAAGATCGCCTCGATCGCGGCGGGGAACCCGGTGAGCCCGTCGACACAAGCGATCAGGATGTCGCGCACGCCGCGGGTCTTCAGGTCGTCCTACATCGTTGGGTTGGGCGCAACATAATGTGGCGTGATCGTGTCTTGATCGGCATGCGCGGCGCGGTTAGTGTCAGGGTCAAAAGGAGAGGTGACGATGACGAGTATCGGGATCGCAGGCGCAGGAATATCCGGCTTGCACCTGGGCCTGTACTTACAGCAGCGGGACGTGCCGGTGACGATCTACACCGACCGGACCGCGGAGCAGCTGGCGAACGGACAGCTGCTGAACACCGTCGGGCATCATCACCACACGCTGGAGCGCGAGCGCGCCCTCGGGATCGACCACTGGGACGCCGCCGAATACGGCTACGGCGTCCACCACCACACCGTCGTGGGTGTCGCTCCCGAGCCGCTGCGGTTTCGCGGGGACTTCGAGCATCCGTCGTTGGTGATTGATTACCGGCTGTATCTGCCGCAGCTGATGCAGGATTTCGAGCAACGGGGCGGAACGATCGTGATCCGCCAGATCGACCCTGTAGCGGTGGAGCAGATCAGTCGCTGCCATGACCTGGTGGTCGTCGCCGCAGGCCGTGGCTTTAGCGGCATGTTCTCGCCGATCGCGGCCAAGTCGCCGTACTCCAGGCCGCAGCGGCGGCTTTCGGCCGGTATCTACGACGGCGTTCGCTACCCCGACCCGGTCGGCGTGAGCCTGCATATCTCAGCCGGGCATGGAGAGCTGATCGAACTACCGATCACCTGCCGCCATGGGCGCGCCACAGCGTTGCTGTTTGAGAACATTCCCGAAGGTGACACCGAGGTCCTTGCCGACATTCGCTATGAGCACGACCCCGGCGCGTTTAACCGCACCGTGCTGGAAAAGCTCGAGCGCCACTATCCGTCGGCCTTTGAGCGCGTCGAGCATTCAAGCTTTGGCCTGACCGGACCAAGCGACATCCTCCAGGGCGGGCTGACCCCCGTGGTCCGGGAGGATTACGTTCGGCTTGGCAGCGGGCGATACGCGGTGGCGATGGGAGACGCGCATTGCGTCGCGGATCCCATCAACGGCCAGGGTGCTAACTCCGCGTCCTATTCCGCAGCCGTGATCGGCCAGGCCATCGTTGAGGACTACGCGTTGGACGAGCAGTTCTGCCAGCGGGTGGCACGTGAGCGCCAGGCGTTCGTCTACGGCGTCTCTGACTGGACCAACCTTATGCTCAACCCCGAGCCACATCTGCTTGAGCTGATCGGCGTGATGTCCCAACACAAGCCAGTCTGCGACGCGTTCACCCAGAACTTCAACCATCCTGACCGCCAGTGGGACGCGCTGGCCACACCCGAGCGGACCGCCGCCTTCATCGCCCGACATAGCCCCCAGACCGCGGCGGCTGTCGGCTGACCACAGAACTGCCCCATGCATCAGCTCCTCGTGCTCTAACGCGCCGATGACCCCGGAGGCGTTCCGCGGCTCCTACAAATCCCGCATAGAGCTGGCCGCGCAGCCGAGGCGGTCCATTTCTCGGGCCGATGAGCGCGGGCGTCTGGACACCGCAAGAATGGCCATCTGGTCGCTGCCCGCGGCCGCTGCTGCTTCGGCGCTCATACCGGAAGGCGTGACCGAGTCTCAAACCGGATGGACAACCGCACGCTCCGGAGTGTCCGCTGAGCGGACGTCACCAACTGGTGCGAAGCGCATGCCGACGTTGCGGGTCGCCCGTGACGGCGATGGGAGACGCCTCGCTCGACCGTCCGGTGCGGTGCGGTGCGGTGCGGTGCGAATAGCCTGTGTCGGCGATGCCTGACCCGCGGCCCATTCTGCGCCACGCGTTGCTCACCGCAACTCTCCAGGCCGAGACGAAGGTCGAGCGTGTCGAGGTGCTGCGAGTCGAACTTGCTCCGGCCCAGCCGGCCGGGCTTCACCGGCACCCCTGCCCGGTCGTCGGCTGGGTGATCGCTGGAGCAATCCGATTCCAGGTTGCCGATGGCCCGATGCTCATCCTGCAAGCCGGTGACGCCTTTTTTTGAGCCGGCAAACGTCCCGATCCCCCACTTCGACAATTCCTCGGACACCGAGCCAGCCGCCTTTATTGCCTGCTACCTCCTCGCGCCAGGCGAGGACCAGCTGATTGAGATGCTCGGTTGAGTTACCCGGACTAAAGACCGGGCCGGGTCAGAGATAACCGCTGCTCGTGTTTTGGGATAAAGGCAAGCCTGAGCTTGAAGGCACTCGTCTCGACTAAGAATGGCTGAGCGAACGTCCCGCGAGCGCTCGGGCGTCCGTGTCCGGGCCGAGACCGCGTCGCACCTACCAACGCTGACTGCGACGACGATATGGCTAGGCGGAACGTCGTTTCGCACCACGAGGCTGCCCGCTGGTCCGGGCTCGGCGGCCGGCTTCGGGGGGAAGCAGTCGTCGCGAGGGGAGTGCTAGCCGTCAGGAACACGACGGGATGTCGTGAAAGCGGGTGTCTCGGCGCTCTCCCGCACCAGCGCTCCGATTGTGCGAGATTGCTCGGGATGATCGGCGTTCTCGAGCGGCGTTCTGTTACGGCTGCCGGCGCGGTCGCGTCTGCGTGTGGGCTGGAGTTGCAGCTGGAGGAGGCCGAGGTTCTGCAGACGGCGAGCAATGTGCTGGTGCATCTTCGTCCCGCGCCAATCGTCGCTCGTGTGATGACCGGAACGGTGGCGCTCCATGACGACCCGTGGACGTGGCTTGAGCGTGAGATCTCCGTGCTGGAGTTCCTGGCGCCCTCGGGCGTGGCCGTGTCACCGAGCCGGTTGATCGCGCCGGGACCGCACTGCCACGACGGTCTGTGGATGACGTTCGTCGAGTGGATCGCGGACGTCAAAGCGGGTCCCGAGGTTCGGTCCGCGACCCACTTCGACGATGCGCGCGAGCTCGGTCGCTTGTTGGAGGATCTCCACGATCAGCTGCGACCGTTCGCGGGTGGGCTGGGCGGACTGCGCGACCTGCGCGAGGACATCGAGCGCCTGATCGATCAGCTGCGGCCAGCCAACATCAAGGAGGCCGAGACGATCGTGTCGCTGCGTGAGCGGCTGGAGATGCTACGGACGACCGTCTTTGATTCAGGCCTTCCGACCCAGGCCTTGCACGGGGACGTCTCGTTGCGCAACCTGCTTCGCACGCCGCATCGCCGCCTCTGGAATGACTTCGAGGACACCTTCCGGGGACCGGTCCACTGGGATGTTGCCAGCTACGTCGGTAGCCTCCGGACGCACGGAGCAAACGACCGCACCGTGCGGGAGATGCTCGAGGGCTACGGCCGGAACGACGAGCAGGAGCTCGCCCCATTCCTGGCCGCCCAAGACGTGTACGACGAGATCTGGCGAATGTATGGCCGCCAGCGGTGTCGGCTCCTGCGGCTTACGGCCTCGTGTGCGGGTACCTCACACGCAGCAGGGCGCAATCTCGTCTCCGTGCAACCCGCGCTCGCTTGGTCGCCATGGGACGAACGCGGCATCTCACACGGGATCGACCACAGCACGGTCCGAGCGTTCGCCGAGGACGTGCGCCAAGGCGGCTGGCGTGTCCCAATAACCCCACCCTCACTGCGACGACAAGATCGAGAGACGCGGAATTGGCGATGAGCAGGTGCCAGGGCCTCACGCGAGTCGAGACCCGGATTGATGCTCGCACGGGCATGCGAGGCGGCGGCTTCGTGACTGCCTGTGTCCGACAGCATTCGCGGTCGCGAGCCGCGACGGGGCCGAGATCGTGACCCCTCAGCATCACGAGCGACCACGTCGATCAGTCGGGCCGGCGCGCCTGCCCGTGCTGCAAGTCTCGACGCCTGGCAAGCCGTCGGGGCGCTTGCTGGAACGCTCGGATCGCCGGTCGAGAGCGGAACTGCCTCGGCTCGTGGTGATCCCGGGATGGGACGCCCTCTCGGGGCGAAATCTGCCGCCGGAAGCGCGTGGTTCGCTCTGGATGCTCGGCAACACGTGCTCGACAGCTCGCTCTTCGCGGCTGGTCGTGACCCTTCGAACTATGCGCGTGACGTATGGGTGTTGAGCTCGGCGGCGAACTCGTCCTCGAGCGCGTTCCAGGTTCTGGCGAGCAGGTCGTCGAGCGTAGCGTCGAGTGTGCGCACGTCTGTGTTGCGTCCGGCCTTGGCGTGGCTCTCGATCTCGCGGCAGGTGTAGCGGAATTCCTGTGCGCCGAAGCTGCCGGAGCCGCCGGCGAGGCGGTGGGCTTCTTGGGTGACGCGGCCGAGGTCGTGATTGTCGAGCGCTGTATGCAGCGAGGTGAGCATCTCGTTCGCGTCGTGCCGGAAATTGGCGAGCATCTCGGCGACTTGCGCGGCCCCTACGTTTGGGTTCGCCGCGAGGATGTGCAGCGATGCGACCATCCGCGTGTCGAGTAATCCGGTGTCGGGTGTTGGCCCGTCGGTACGCGCTGCAAAGGGCGTGGAGTGTGTATCGATCGCCTTGAGTAGCTGGTTGACGTCGAAGGGTTTCGTGAGGTAGCCGGTGGCGCCGGCAGCGCGAAGTTGCCTGACCTGGCTTGGTGCTGCGTCTGCCGAGACGATGATGACGGGGATCTCGACGGTAGCGGGGTCGTCTTGCAGCTGTCGCAACACGTTTTCTCCGTGTGTGTCGGGCAGGTGTAGGTCGAGCAGTATCACTGTTGGGTGGTGCTGCCGAGCTAGGGTCACTCCCGAGGCGCCGTCGGTGGCGATGATCAGCGTGACCTGTTCTCGAAGCGCGAGGATCTTCTCGACCAGCCTCACGTTGGAAGGATTGTCCTCGATGTACAGAACCGTCAGGGCGCCGTGAGGAGACTTGCGGACGCTTCGGGGAGCGAGATCTGCGGCGGGGGTTGGCATCACAGCAGGAGCGGCGCTGACGGGCAGCTCGATCGATACGGTGGTGCCGGCCCCGCGTTCGCTACTGATGTTCAGGGTGCCGTTCATCGTCTTCACGAGACCTTTGGCGACGGCGAGCCCGAGGCCGGCTCCTTCTATCCCGCGGCTGGCGGCATCAAGGCGCTCGAACGGGGTGAACAACCGGTCGATGTCCTCGGGGCTGACGCCGATCCCGGTGTCGGTGATCTCGATCCGGATCTCGCCGGATTCGGTCCGACCGGCGCTCAGCGTTACGTCACCCCCGGGGTGGTTGTACTTGATGGCGTTGGAGATCAGGTTCACCAGCACCTGTCTGAGCCGCTGACGGTCGGCCTTGACGTAGAGCTCCTCGTGGATATCGCGCTCGCGTACTTTCACGGCGAGGTCGGCAGCCAGCGGGGTGGCGAGGGACCGTGCTTCCTTGATGACCTCGGCGAGCTGAACCGGTTCGGTTGATAGCCGCAGCTCACCGCTCTCCACCCGCGAGAGGTCCAGCAGGTCATCGACGATCGCGAGCAGATGCCGGCCGCCGGCAAGGATCTGCTCGAGTGTCTCGCGCTGATCGGGTGCGAGCTGCCCGATCTCGAGCAGCTGCCCGAAGCCCAGGACTGCGTTCAACGGGGTTCTCAGCTCGTGGCTCACGCGCGAGAGGAACCCTGTCTTGGCGTCGCTGCGGCGCTCGGCTTCGAGCTGCGCGATGCCTGCGAACCGCCGTTCACGTTCGATGGTGGCGTAGCGAAGCAGCAGCAGCACCATCAGCACGACGAGCGCCCCGGACGCTAGGTAGGCTATCAGCTCAGCGAGGCTCGCTCGCGTCTCGCCGGCGCGGGACTTCTTGCGGTCGGCCGCGATCAACACGTTGACGCGTTTGATCATGGCGGCTGTTTCCGTGCGAATGGCGGTCATCAGCCGGCTGCCGCGATTGGTGCGCACGAGTGCTATGGCGGCGCCGTCGTGGCCGTTGAATCGCAGTTGAAGCGTTTCGCTGAGCTCGGCGAGTTTGGCGTGCACGAGGGCGGCGAACCGCCGAGTGTCGGCTCTCAGCACCGGGTCGCCGCGAGCCCCGCGGCTTAGGCGGGCCAGCATGTTCGGCTCGCTGGACAGCGCAGTACGGTAAGGAGCTAGATAGCTCAGTTCGCCGGTGAGTAGATAGCCGCGCTGGCCGGTCTCGGCGTCAAGGATCGCTTCGGTCAGGTTGTTGGTGTCCTGCTCGTATGCGAGTCCGGTCGTCACAGTGGCGCGCGCGTGTGCGGTAAGGCGAGCCGAGACGATCGTCAGAATGGCTGCTCCTACGTCGACGAGCAGTACCAGGCATGCAGCGACCACGATCCAACGGACGCCGGCGGCGCGTCGTCCGGCCCCCATAGCGACGGGAGTCACCATCAGCTGCGGCCCGTCGAGGGTGAGGGCGGTCGCTCCGCACCGCTGATGCTGTGCTCGTGCACGGGGCTTGGGCGCTGGCGAGGACCACGCCCGCTGGCATCCCGGCATCTCAGCGCGCGGTCAGGCACTGCTGTGCTTGCTGCGGGGCAGCAGCTGGTAGTTCAAGTTCAGCTCGCGAATCACGTCGGGCAGGCCATGGACGCCTGCGGGCTTCACGAGATAGGCATCGATCCCGACCGCATAGGCCGCCTCGATGTCAGCGTCTTCACCGGATCCGCTGAGCACGATCACCGGCAGGTCAGCCAACGCGGGTTCGCCGCGGATGTGCTTCAGCACTTCGAGCCCGCTGACGTCCGGTAAAGAGACGTCCAAGACGCACAGGACCGGGCGCAACGCTGGCTCTGCGACAGAGCGGTCCAGATAGGCGATCGCGTTCCCGCCGCCGTCTAACCACTCGACTGGGTTCGCGATGCAGGCGCCGGCAATCAGTTGGATGATCAGCGACGCCGTCGATCGCTCGTCCTCCAGCAGCAGGATCGGGGCTCCCATTGACTGGCTCATGCTGCGTGCCTCTGCAAGCCATCGAGTCGCAGGGCGTCAGGTGCCTTCGGTCTCGCGAAGTAGTAGCCCTGCCCGACACGACAGCCGAGCGACCGGAGCTGCGCGAGATGCGAGGCGGTCTCGATCCCCTCGGCAATTACCGAGAGACCCAGCTTCCTGAGCAGGGCGACAACCGCGCGCGCGATCGCCCACGCATCCTCGGAGACTGTCAGGTCCCGGGTGAAAGCTTGGTCGAGCTTGACGCCGTCGAGCGGAAGGTCGCGGATGTATCCAAGCGACGAGTATCCGGTGCCGAAGTCGTCGAGAAGCACACGCACTCCCTGCTTGCGCAACGCATCGAGCGGCGCGACAACCGTGTCGAGATCAGTTGCGACCGCGCTCTCGGTCACCTCGACGGTCAGCAGTTCAGGCGCCAACCCGGCAGCCTGCAGCGTGCCCGCGAACATGTCGGCAAAGTCCGGATCCTCAAGCTGGCGCACCGAGAGGTTGACGCTGACGTAGGGCGCATCGACGAACTGCCGCTGCCAGGACTGAGCCTGACGACACGCCTCCTCCAATACCCAGGCCCCGAGCTCGGGCATCAACCCGGTCTGTTCGGCAAGCGGAATGAACGTCGAGGGCGGGACCATCCCCCGCTCGGGATGCGTCCACCGGACGAGCGCTTCAAACCCGAGGGGGCGGCGCGTGACCATGTCGACGATCGGCTGGTAGTGCAGCAGCAACTCCTCACGACTCAGCGCAGCCCGGAGGTCGATCGACAGCGCGAGCGTGTCCACGACATGCGCGTGTATCTCTGGATCAAACCGGACCACCCGGCGAGCACCGCCGCCCCGTTGGACATGCAATATCGCCGCATCGGCACGGCTCAACACCCGCGAGAGCGGCTCCTCGCAGTCACCGACAGCGATCCCCACAGTCGAACCGACGAACACGCTGACCCCTTCGACGCTGATCGGCTCGCGGATCGCGTCGTGCGCCTGATGGCCGATCGCCTCCGCGATCGACCGATCGCCCGATGCGACGACGACAGCGAACTCGTCGCCGCCGAGCCTGACCAGAACGTCGCCAATCCCCACGATCGCTTGCAACCGCCTAGCGACGGTGCACAGCACCGTGTCGCCGGCGCGATATCCATAGATGGCGTTGACAGCCCTCATCTGATCGAGGTCGACCAAGACCACCGCGCAACCCGGCCCACCGGGGCGAGGAGCCTCAAGATCGGTGAGTACGCCGCGATTTGCCAGACCGGTCAGCGGGTCGCGCTGGTAGGCCCAGGTGAACCGGCCTTGTTGACGACGCTGCTCGCCGACTTCGATTGCGTGATCGATGACATCGCACGGCTGCTTCTGGGCGTCACGGATCAGGGTGGTGCCGACCGAGGCCCAGATCGGATGGCCCGCTGCGTGCACGTAACGCTTCTCGCGCGTGCAAGAGCAGACCTCGCCGGCGACCAGCGGCTCGGCGTCGGCCTCGTGCTCGTCCGGGTGAGCAATCCGCTCTTGCGGAATACCGCTGCGGACCGGTCTGGCGGTCATAAACCTGCTTCCAGGGTCGTGGCAAGAGAGCGCCCACAGAGGCACCTTCGCGCTTCCCGATCCACGTCTACTCAACAGTCGCTGCAAGGTCTGCAGACGCGTCGGGCGGTGACGGAGCGAACCTCCCCGTTTCGCTCCCCATGTCTCACGGCCCGGGATCACGCCTCGAGAAAATTGGTCCTTATCACCTCCTCTCGACAGCTTTATGCCCAACCTTTAGCCCGCACCGGTCCGTCTAAGCAAAACGCTGCGACTCGCCCGCCCGGGCCGGTCCCACATCTCTCGGATGCCCCGTCCACAATTACAATCCTCAACGACCAGCACGCTGGCGACGCTTGACGCGTGGCCGGTACTCTGATTGTCGGCTCGGGCCTCAGCCCTGCGCAACCGATCTCTGCCGCAACAGGGAGCGGTCCGCCGCGTCGGCGCCTCGATCGTGCCGATCGCCGGTGCCGGCGATCGCTCCGCCACGATCCCGATGCGCGCGGTGTGCTCGGCGCTCCCGATCGCAGCGCAATGCGGCCACAGCGCGGGCGTGAGCCCTCCGGGCGTCAAGGAACAGCCTCACGACCGCGATCAAGGCCCGCGCTCGAGGACTGGACGAATCGCGGCAGACCTTCTTCGTGGTCGCGACGAGCATGCCGCCAGCGCCGAGCTCAGACTCCCTATGCGCGGAACTCGGGACTCGCGGTCGTGGCCGTGGCCGTGGCCGCACGGATTTGAACGACGCTGGCCGCGTCCGCAAGCCGACCCACCACCGGACGCCCATCGTTCGATAGGGAAGCCGGCCGAGGCTTGCTGATTAGGTCGTTTGCCGTATGCGTCCGGTCTCCCCGGGATGGCGACGCGGTGGCCGCTGACGCCGAGTAGGCGCGTCCGCGCGCGCTTCAGTTTCGACGCCGTCCGCTCGGGCTCGCGATCCTCGGGTTCTCTTGCTCTCTGCGCAGGATCGCGGCGAAGCGCTTGGCAAAGGTATAAACGTCGCCGGGCCAACGGGCCGAGAGGTAGCTGCCATCCTGCACCACAAAGGCAGGGCGCTCGTCCTCGAGCGTGTCGCGGTAGCGCCCGCTGATCTTCCTCGCCGCGTTGGGGTCATCGGGCGGGACGTCTTGGAAGTCGTCGTGCGCGGCCAGCGCTCGGGTGACCTCGGCTTGGACGGACATATAGCCCGCCGGCTGTCCGGGCTGCTCTCGGTAGGTGCGGTAGTAGTCGCGATCCCAGAAGCGAGTGATCCGCGCGAGCTGCCACGCCCGCCGCTCCAGCGACCAGGTCAGGCTAGTCGTCTTGCGCCCATACAGAACCGATCGCCCGGTGTCAGGATCGGTGCTGCGCGCCGCCAGCAGCGCGCCGTGGCAGATCGCGGCGACCGGCATCCCCCGGCCGAACGCCTCGACGACCGTACCTTGGAGCAGTTCGCTCTCGAGGTAACGGCGCATGCCTCGTGCGCGGTGGCCGCCGGGAAGCAGGACGCCGTCGACCGCTGCGAGATTGATCTCGTCCCAGCGAATCGGGGCGTGGAACTCTCCGGCGTCCGCCATCTGCGCGTAGGCATCGCGCGCGTCCTGGCCCGCCCGCAGAAACCGGCCGATGAGCACCGCGCGCCGGAGTCCCGGTGCAAGCCCCCAGGGATCGAGGCCTTCACCGGTGAGCATCACCTCGTCCCCCCGGGCCATGCGGCCGTCCGGCGTAGCGAACACAACGTTGTGGCCCGCCTGTGTGAGCACCTGCCAGCTCACGGCCACCTCGCTCGGATCGAAGTCGACCGACGGAGTAGGGATCACGATGCGCGCCAAGCTCGCCTCCGTGGACATGCTACGAGGAGCCGCACCGCGACGGGACCTCACGCTGCCGGGTGCCGGAATCCGAGCCTGGCATCCACCAGCGCGATTCCATCGCTCTCCCCGACGCGAGTCGCCGCCTAGCGTCCACAGGTCAACATCGACCAGGCACGCCGAGGGGTCTGATCGGGGGTTTCCGGGATCGGGCGCGGCGTCGTCGCAGAACGCGGAGGACCATCGCACGCGCGCGACCGCGATCGTGGCCGACCAGCCGCGCAATTGCCGGCACCAGGCGCAATGCGTTTGATCGGAAGCGAGCGCGCGTCTCGCTGGCTGTCGGGCCGGTGCCGGCCATCGGATCGTCGCCAACGCGATCGTCAGGTCTGACCGCTCCGGATCGCAAAGGCAATCGTCGCGCAGCTGACCGGTCGCTGCTGCGGTCCGCCGGAAGCTCGCCATTGCGTTCACGCCGCGGCTAGTGTCGTATCTCAGTTTTGATTTGACAGATTAGGTGTGGTTTCTGGGAGGGCGGCTCGGGCCCTGGCGATCTTCTCGAGAATGTCATCGAGTGACGCGGTCCAGGTGAATGGGGCGGCGTCTTGGTTGTAGTTGGCGAGGTAGTCCTCGATCGCGGCGATCAGGTCAGCGACGGAGTGGAACACGCCGCGTCGGATGGCTTTGTCGGTGAGCTCTCCGAACCATCGCTCGATCAGGTTGCACCACGATGAGCCGGTCGGGGTGAAGTGCAAGTGGAACCGAGGGTGCTTCTGAAGCCAGGCGTGGACGTTCGGGTGCTTGTGGGTCTGGTAGTTGTCGACGATCAGGTGCAGCTCGGTCGTCCCGGGGAACTCGCGGTCGAGCTTGCGCAGAAACTTGAGGAACTCCTGGTGGCGGTGGCGGGGCAGGCATTGTCCGATCACGGTGCCGTCGAGCGTGTTGAGCGCGGCGAACAGCGTCGTGGTCCCGTGGCGCTTGTAGTCGTGGGTGATCGTGCCGGCTCGTCCGGGCTTCATCGGCAACGACGGCTGCGTGCGATCGAGCGCCTGGATCTGGCTTTTCTCGTCCACGCACAGCACAATCGCCTTCTCCGGCGGGTTCAGGTACAGACCGACGACGTCGGTCAGCTTCTCCACGAACCGCTTTTCCCGAGACAGCTTGAAGGTCCGGACGCGATGCGGCTTGAGGTTGTGCGCGTCCCAGATCCGCTGCACCGTCGCCGGCGACACACCCTTCGCCTTGGCCATCGACCGGCAACTCCAGTGCGTCCCACCCAACGGCTTCTCATGCAGGGTCGCGTTGACGATCTCAGCGATCTTCTCCTGAGAGATCCGCGGCTTGCGGCCGCGGCCCGGCTTGACCTGCGCCAAGCCGCCAGGACCGTCATGGGCAAACCGCTCACGGACCGCGATCACCGTCGGGCGACTAAGCCCGGTCTCACGAGCGATCTCCGAGTTCGACACCCCCTCCGCAGCCTGCAGAATCACCCACGCGCGACGCGCCATACCCTGCGGCGTGGCGTCCGCCTTGACCCACCGCTCGAGCGTCTCACGATCGCCTTCAGATAGCGCGACCGCGGCGGCAGCAAGTGACATTGCCGCAAGCTACACCAACAATCACTCACTGTCAATTTCAATATGAGACACTCCACTGTCCAGCCCCGTGGGTCGCGGAGCCTCACAAGTTGACGAGATGCAAGACCACCGGCCCAGAGCAGCTCGCGGTTATGACGGAATTGGCACTCAGTCGTCCTCTTCCCCTATCGCGTGTGCGCACAGCGGCGCCGACCGGGCTGCCCACAACGGGCTCGCCTCTGGTGCATTCGCCGAGGTGAAGTCGGTGCCGGCCAGGCGGCCGACGAACCTCTCGCCACGATGGTGCCCAGGCCCTTGACGCTGTCGGCGACTTCCAGGTCGGTCGGCGCGGGCGTCGCAATGTCGATGGACCAGCGGACGGTCTGACGGCGGATTAACGCCGGAGGAGGCGACTGCGTAGAGCGTCCGCGAACCAAGGTCATCCGAACACCGTTCGAGACACGCGCAATCTGCGGGATGCGACGCGAGACGCGACCGATACGCCGCGACGCAAGGAACGAGAGGTGGACCTCCCCCTCACCTCCGTCTGTTTCGAGCCGTTCAAGCCGTTGGTCCGCGGAGGGTGGGAAGCCTCGGTCGGCCGGGACGTGGGCCGTAGATCGAGGCAGGCTCCGCTTGACGGCTGCCTTAACCTGCCAGATGCAATGCTCCGTGATGCGTTGCCGGCACCGGCAGGGCGAGGCAAGAGTGGGAGGTGGGAGATGTTGGTGAGACGTCGTGTTCTGACCGTCGCTGCAGTTGGTTGCGTGATAGCGGTCGGCCTGGCTCCGTCGATCGCGCTCGCCACTCCCCCCGTGGCCCGCGCCCACGCGGCCAGCACCCGGGCGGCCGGCACCGATACGGCCCGCGCGAACGCCGTAATCGCCGCGACCGTCGCGCCCGGCGCGCCGGGTTCCGAGAGTTACTTCGACCTGGCCCGTAAGGACTGCGTCGGGACGGCCCGGAACACCACCTCAAAGGTCTGGTTCACCGTCGCAGACGGCGTCCTCTCCGACGTGTACTGGCCGACCGTGGATGCCACCAACGTCAAGACACTCGAGTATCTGGTCACCGACGGGCACAGCTTCACCGACCTGCAGACCCGGGACATGACCTACACGGTGGTTCCTGACCCGACCGGGATGTCCTGCACCGTGGTCGCCAGCGACGCCGCCCATCACTACCGGATCGTAACCACCTACGTGGCGGACCCGTCGCGGGACGCCGTGGTGATGCGCATCCGCTTCCACGGCCCGGCCGGCGACCGGCTGTACGTGCGGCTCGATCCACTCGCCGGCGGTACCGGTGGCGGCGGCGCGCAGAACGCCGGCGGCAACACCGCCAGCCTCGCGAGCGTGGACGGCGACCCAGCGCCGGTGGCCTCCAACACGAACACGGTCACCGATGCAGTCAACCGCAACTACGCCGTGCCCACGTTTGAGGCGCTCGAGTCCTCGGATGGCTTCTCCAGCGCCAGCGTCGGCTACGCCGGCAGCGCCAGCGACGGTCTGGCGATGCTCGACTCCGCCCATCAGCTCACTCGATATAGCTCGGCCCCGGACGGGCACGTGACCCTGACCGCTGGCCTGCGTCTGCGAGGTGGCCAGAGCGTCGACCTGGCGCTCGGCTTCGGCACCACCCGAGCCAAGGCGCTGGCAGTGGCGGGGGCGTCGCTCTCCCAGCGTTTCCGACGGGTCTGGGCCAACTACGAGCGCCAGTGGTTGCGCTATGACGCCGGACTACGCCGGCCCTCGGCGGCGCTTGGTCGCGCCGCCGTGCGGGAGTACTACGAGTCGGTCAACGTGGTCAAGGCCAGCGAGGATAAGACGTTCCCCGGGGCGATCGCCGCCGGCCTCGCCTCTCCCTGGGGCCAGGCGGTGCCGGCAGGCAACGCGACTGGCGGGAAGCCGAACTACTTCGGTTCCTATCGGGAGGTGTTCGCCCGCGACCTGTACGAAGCGTTCACCGGGCTGCTGGTCGCGGGTGATCTGCAGAGCGCACGCGCGGCCACCTATTTCCTGTTTGACCGCCAGCAGCAGAGCGACGGATCGATGCCGCGTAACTCGCTGCTCAACGGCATGGCCGCGCCCGATACCGGAGGTCTGCAGCTCGACGAGACCTCGTATCCGATCCTGATGGACTGGCAGTCCGGCCTTGCCGGTGATTCGACGCTCTACCACAAGCATGTGATCCCGGCGGCGGACTTCCTCGTCGCTCACGGCCCCTCGGACGGGGTAGAGCGCTGGGAGGAGCAGACCGGCTACTCGCCGTCGACGATCGCGGCTGAGATCGCCGGCTTGACGGCGGCATCCAACATCGCGCGGGTCAACGGCGATCCCATACGCGCGTCGGTCTATCAGGCCACCGCCGATGACTTCGCCCGCAACGTCAAGTCATGGACTGTCACGACGACGGGACCAGATGCGCCCAGCTACTTCATTCGCCTCTCCAAGACCGGCGATCCCAACGCTGCGATCTCGTACAGCCTCGGCAACGGAGGCCCAACCGTCGACCAGCGCTCCGTGATCGACGCCGGCTTCCTGGAGCTGGTGCGCCTTGGCGTGCTGCCCGCCTCCGATCCCGACATCCAAGCATCGGTGGGCGTCGTCGACAAGCAGATCGAGGTGCAGACCCCGAACGGTCCGGGCTACTACCGCTATGGCACCGACGCGGCGGCCGGTTCCGCCGACGGCTACGGCGACTGCTTCCAGCCCAGTCAGACGAGCTGCACCACAACCGGCGCCCCGTGGCCGCCCACCGACGCGGGCACCGGTCACCTGTGGCCCGTCCTCTCGGGCGAGCACGGCGAGTACGACATCGCCGACGGCAATCCCTCCGCCGCCGCCACCCTCCTGACCGCGATGCGCAACATGACCTCGGGCCAAGGCCTTGAGCCCGAGCAGGCGTGGGAGGACCCCGCCGTCGCGGCCTCGCCGTACGGCAGCGATCCCGCCACCGCGTCGATCGGGTTTGCGCCCGGACAGCCGGCCGGCTCGGCCAGCCCGCTGACGTGGGCGCAGGCCCAGTACGCGCGGCTGGCCCTTGACTTGAGCGCCGGGCGCAATCTGGAGACACCTCAGATCGTCACCGATCGCTACGTGACCCATGGGATGCCCGGTGCGCTGCCGGTGACGGTGACCTCGCCGTCCAACGGCTCCACCACCGACGCTGCTTCCGCGACGGTGACCGGCACCACGTCGCCCGGCGCGATCGTCGACGCCGAGGCGGCGGGACCGGCCGGCGGGACCGCGGCCACGGCCTCCGCGACGGCCGACCCCTCCGGCAACTGGTCGCTCTCGCTCCCGACGACCTTCGGGACCACGACGATCACCGTGACCGCCACCCTGGGCGGTAGCACCGGCTACGCACAAATCGCGGTGACCGACGACGGCACCCTGCCGGGAACCACGCTGCTGAGCGCCACCGATCCAGTCGGGGACGACAACGGCCCAGGGACCTACGTCTATCCGACCGCGTCCGATTTCCAACCGGGAGCGTTCGACCTGACCGGCATGCAGGTCAATCAGACCGCTAGCGACGTCTACATCCGCGTCAGCATTCGCAACCTCGCCGACACCTTCGGGGCACCGTTCGGGGCCCAGCTGCTCGACGTCTACGTCCGGAACCCCACGGCGACGAGCACCTCCACACAAGCCGTCTACGCGTCACGGAACTACACGATCGCTCCCGCCGACGCGTGGAGCGAGTACGTTGAGGCTCAGGGCTTCGCGTCGCCCAGCCTGGTCTATGCCTCCGGTGCCGCGTCGGTTTCGGGCCAGTTGGTCGTCAACGAGGCGGCTGGCACGGCCACCGTAGTGCTCCCCAGTGCGGCGTTCGGCGCGGTCGGCTCCGGCTGGGTCTTCACCGTCACGCTGACGGGTCAGGACGGCTTCCAGGCCGACCAGGCGCGCGCCTTCACCGCGACCCCGGGGGCGTACACATTCGGCGTCTGTGCCGTAGGCGGCACGAGCCCGATCTGCTCGGTCGATCCCTCCACGGTGCCCAAGGTGGTGGACACGATCCCGCCCGCGGGCGTAACCCAGTCCACCGAGCTCAATCCCACTCTCGGCCCAGTGGTGCTCCAGGGACTGACCGTTCCTTAGCGGTGGCTCGCGATTTGGCGCACGCATCTGTGATACCGGACACGCTTGTTTCTCCCAGGGAAGGCGGCGCGATCCGGTTACTGATAAGTCGTGCGCCCGGCGCCCATCTGGCCCGTTCGATGGCGATTCCGCGGCGGCTGCCTTCACGCGGGCGAGCACCGCCGCCCACGGGCCTGCGGGACCGCACTCGTCGCTTGTGCATGCGCCGAAGCGGAGTGGGCGCCCACCGCGCGGGCGGACAACCCCATCGCCACGATCGCGATCACGCACTTTACGCTGTCGGCGACGTCGCGCCGCAGTGCCCACGGACCTCGTCGGCGTGTCGCGCCTACCATGGACCAGCGGACGGTCTGACGGCGGACTAACGCCGGAGGAGGCGACTGCGTAGAGCGTCCGCGAACCAACGGCAAGCGAACGCTCGCTGAGTATCCGATCGCTCGCCACGCGACAACCCGGGAACTGAGTTCGATCCAGTCCTCGGTAGCGTTGTCGGGGAGATGACCGACCAGCCCACTGCTCACGATGCGCTGAGGCAGCTTGAGCCTCTGGCGGGCGAGTGGAGGGTCTTGGCGACAACTCCCGGCGGTGAGCCGCTGGGCGAGGGCCGGGCGAGCTTTGCGTGGCACGAGTCAGGCGCCCACCTGATCGCACGCACGTCCTTCGACACGCTCGGCGCGCCGAACAGCGTCTCGATCATCGGGGGCGACGGGGCGAACAGGACCTACGTTCAGCTCTACGCCGACGATCGCGGTGTCTCGCGTGTCTACGACATGAGCATGAGCGATGGCACGTGGAAGCTCTGGCGCGACGGCCAGCCCTTCCCGCAGCGCTTCACGGCCCGCATCGAGGACGACGGCCGGAGGATGGTCGCTCAGTGGGAGAAGGCCGAAGATGGCACCAACTACACCATTGACTTCCACCTGACTTACATCCGAGCTGAGTAGCGAGCACATCCGCTGATCGCTGAGGAGTCGCGCTCGCCGGCGTCGACGGCGGCGCGTATGTGCATCGACACCAAACGTCGTGGACGGCCGATCAAAACGCCTGGCTCTCGTCCCACAGCTCATCGACCCCGGACTCTCGCCAACGTTCGCTGGGGCGCCCGACGCCGGCGACGTGATCGCCTCAGACGCGAACGCAAAGCGAACACTCTTGGCCGCGTTCGTCGCTCAATAGACCGCGTCGACGTGTGTGACGATCCCATGACGCGTTTCGACGTTGATCCCTTAGACACTAATCGCAACCGCCTGAAATCCGCTCGGGCCGATCCGTGTTGGCGCGCGCTGATTGCGGGGGTGGACGCCGAGCCCCGCCTTGTGCTTTCAATCTGGTCGGCCAAGCGGCGCGCTTGCGCAATCGTCGGTTGGACCACGCCCTGACCTCCTCTCAGAGTCTAACGCCCACCGCCACGAGCCTAGGTACGGTGCGGTGGATGGAGCGATCTGGTTAGCGGTGCTCCCCGGCGCGCTGTCTCTCGAGCTACGGGTCCGGCCGCCTAGCTGGCACATATGGGTCGCAGCCGAGGCTCGGCTCGGCTGAATTGATGGACGACCGGCAGTCCGGATGCGGCGCATTCGCCAAGGAGACCTTGGTGCGCGCGGCCGCGAACCGTCTCGGGTGACGGGGTGGGTGAGGTAGTCTGCACGGCGATGAAGCTTCGAGAGGCGCTGGCTGATGCGCTGGTGGCGGAGGGCGTGGAGGTGTTGTTCGCGTTGATGGGTGATGCGAACCTTGAGCTGATCTGTGATGTGGGTGAGCGGTGTGGGGTGCCGGTTGTGTTCGGGCGTCATGAGCAGGGGGTGGTTGGCATGGCGGATGGTTATGCGCGCTTCTCCGGTCAACCTGGGGTGGCTACCGTGACGCAGGGTCCAGGATTGACGAATGCCGCCACGAGCTTGGTTGTCGCTGCGCGCCGCCGCTCGCCGGTTCTCGTGCTCGCTGGTGACACCCCGGTCGGCGATCTGCACAATCCGCAGTTGTTCGACCAGGCGTCATTCGGGCGATTGACGGCCGGAAACAGCGCAAGAGTCGACGCCGCCGGCCCATTCGAGGACTTGCTGGCGAGCGCATTTCGGGCGGTGCGGTCAAACAGCCCATTCGTGCTGAATTTGCCCGGCGACGTCCAGAATGCCGAGCTGGATTCAGGCTGGCGCTATGAGGCACGCTACGCGGCCTCGCAGCCGGTACTCGCCGACCCGACGCTCGTGGATCGTGTCGCGACGATCTTGGCAGACGCCCGACAGCCCGCGATATTGGCCGGCCGCGGCGCGGTTACCAGCGGCGCTGGCCCGGCCCTGTGCGAGCTCTCAGAGCAGCTCGCCGCACCGCTGCTCACGACGCTGCTCGCCAACGGTCTGTTCGCCGGGGCGCGATGGAACGCAGGTGTCTGTGGCGGGCTCGGCGACGGACGCGCGCTGCGAGCGCTCGAGCGCTGTGACGTGATCGTGGCGGTGGGCGCGAGCCTGAACCAGTGGACGACACACTTCGGGTCGGCCACGACCGGACGCAGGGTCATTCAGATCGACGCCGACCCGGCTGCGTTCAGCGGGCAAGCACGCCCGGACCTGGCGCTGCAGGGCGACGCCACGGCCACCGCGGTGGCTCTTATTGAGCGGCTTCGCGACCGGCTCACCACTACGCGCTCAGTGGATCCCGCACTGGCTCTCATCTTGCACGACACCGAGCCTCGCGATCCAGCGCCCTACCTTGACACCGATCACTCGCTCGATCCCCGGCACTTCCTCCACGCGCTGGAGAATGCACTTCCATCAGAGCGCAGCGTCGTGATCGGCGGGGGCCATTGCGCTCAGGTCGCGTGCTTCACGATTCGGGCCTCGGCGCCCAAGGACTGGACTTGCACCAGTGTCGATTTCGGAGCGCTCGGGCAAGCGCTACCGGTGGCCGTCGGGGCGTGCTTTGCGCGTCGCGAACGACGGATCACGCACGTCACCGGAGACGGCGACCTGATGATGGGCTTCTCAGAACTCGACAC
>Ga0302325_10010369_pt1 | contig 20218 bp, 18 predicted proteins | sample Palsa_T0_2_FD_201948 | JGI IMG/M metagenome (GOLD analysis project Ga0302325, IMG submission 201948) | Peat permafrost microbial communities from Stordalen Mire near Abisko, Sweden - Palsa_T0_2 | ecosystem: Environmental > Terrestrial > Soil > Palsa > Peat permafrost | place: Sweden: Abisko...
GAGCGCGTCGTCGACATCGCCGCGGGTGACGTTGCGTCCGAGCCGCAAGTCGCGTTCTGCGTCCCAGCGCGCCGCGCGCGCCTCATCTTCAGCCTCATCGGGGAGTACGAACAGGAGCGGTTGGGGGTCGGCAGGTCCCGCGCATAGCTCCGCGATCGAAGCGTCGGACAAGCGCAGCCACGGCGCTTCGAGATTGCGCAGCAGGTAGTCGTGGCGAAATGGATTGACCGCCGACCAAAGCGCCGCGAGCGCGTCGAGCACGACCGGGAAATCTAAGAGGCTGCTCGCGCCGGCAACGTCGACCGGAACCTCGCGCGCGAGCAGGGCATCGGTATAGACGCCGGCACAGCGCAGGTTGCGCGAGATGACGGCGATCTGCGCGGGCGCGGTGCCGTTTGCGATGAGCTTCGCGATCTCGCCCGCGATGTAGCGCGCCTCTTCCCGTGCGGTCGCTGCGCGGTAAAGCTGCACGTCGTCGCCGGCTCGCCCTTCGACAGCCTGGGGGCAGGCTGGGCTGAGGATCAGCAGCGCGGCGCGTTCGATCGCGGGCGTCGAGCGGTAGTGTCGCTCGAAGACGACCTTCGCCGGTGCGCGTTTCAAGGTCTCGGAGCCGCGCGCGCCGGTCGCGAAGCCGCAGGTCGCTTGATTGGGATCTCCCGCAAACGTCACACCGCGCAACGGTTCGCCGAAGATCGCGCCCAGGAACGCGAGCTGAGCGCCCGTGAGATCTTGCGCGTCGTCGATTGCCGCGTAGGTGAAGCGACGCCGCGCCGCGGCGCGGACCACGGGGCGTGCGTGGAGCGCCCGGGTCGCCTCGTAGACGGCGTCGATGGCCGTCATGCACCCGTGTTTTACGAGAGCGTCGACGTACGCCGAATATAGCCGCGCGAGCACGCGGACGAGATCGACCTCGCGCGTTCGTTGACGTTCCAGTTCGGCCGGGCTCACGCGCAGCGAATCGCGATAACTCTCCTTCGTCGCCATCAAGAGGTCGGCGCTCGCGAGGTTCGGCGGATGAGCGTAAAATGACGTCGCGCCCTGCAACCCGATCCGTTTGAAATCCTCGGGCGACACGAGCGACGAGCGCAGCTTGCGAATGAGGCGAAACGCCGCATCCGCGAACCGCTCGGGTGCGCGCAGCCCGGTGACCTCGGGATCGATGTCGGCGATCGCGAATTCGTCCCACTCGAGCGAGAACAGTTCGGCTCCGACGCCCTCGAAGATGATCGCTGCGCGCGCGTCGTCGATTCGGTCGATCGTCTTGCTCGAGCCTGCAGCCGCGTGCAACACCTCGAATGCGGCGTGCCCGAAGCTCGCGCACACGAGCGTGCCGTCGCCGTCGCCGGCATGCGCACGTAGCCTCGCAACGCCCGCATCGCTCGGCGCCGTCAGCAGGACGGCACCCGTAGGCTGGGATGCCGCCGCGCGCCTGGCGCGCTGCACGAGTGCGATGGTCTTGCCGGACCCCGGCGGCCCAAGGAGCGCTAGCGCATCGCCGTCGAGCGGGTGCGAGAGTGCGGCGGTGAGTGCCGCGTCGATGCCGGAATCGATTGCGGGCGTCATTGTGGCATCACCGCCCGAAGCGATCTTCGCGTGCGAGCGGACGCTCGCGGCACGCGATTTGGTAGGCGCAGAACGTGCACGCCTGGGGATCGCTGGTCACCGCGAAGCGCTCGAGCGGCCCATCGGCGAGCGCCGCCGCAATTTCGATCATCTTCGCGCGCGCGCGTTCTAGTTCGTCGATTCCGATCGTACCGACCGGGCTATCCGACCACGAGCGCTGCGTCGAAACCGGCACGACTTCCAATTCGATCGGACGCACGTTGAGGTGCGCGTCCTTGAGCGGTACGAGCGACAGACGGCTGACGCGATCCCCCGCGGCGGTGCGAGCCCAGTAATAAAACGGAAGCTGAAAGTCGAGGAAGCGCGCAACCTTCGAGCGATACTCGGCGGCACTTTCGGCGATCGAGCCGGTTTTGTAGTCGACGACGGTGACGGCGGAAGTCGCGTCGTCGCGATCGAGACGGTCGATGTACCCGACGAAATCGTAGTCGCCGAGGCGCAGCTCGACGCTGGTCTCCGTGCCGATCACCGAGAAGGGGTGTGCGCGCGCGCGTTCGAGGAACCAGGCGAGGTAGCGTCGAGCCGTCCGCTTGGCACGGCGGCGCTGCAGTTCATACTCGACGTTGGTCGCGAAGCCGGAGCGATAGCGGTCGAAGGCGTCGCCGATATAGGCTTCGAGCTTGCGCTCGAGCAGTTCGCCCGGAACGCCGTCGGCTCGCGGAAACTCCTTATGGAATTGCTCGAGCGCCCAGTGGAAGGCGCTTCCGTAAAACGACGCGGACGAACCGCGGTCTTCAACCGCCGCGCAGACGTAGCGATAGTACCAGCGTCGTTCGCACTCCGCATACGCTCCGAGCGACGATGCGCTGAAGTGTCCACGGCGACGCTTGACGACGCGCGCCGGCTCGGGCTCGTACCGCGCAAGCGGAGCCAGGTCGCGTACGTCTTCGCCGGTTTGGGGCTCGCGTTCCGCGCACGTATCGAGCGCATCGAGCAGCGCGCGCGCGTCGTATGCCGTACCTGGCTCGCGCGCTGCGTCGAGTTCGCCTGCCAGCCGTTCGATGCCGGCTAGCGCTTTGCGCTCGCGGGCATCGAGTTGCGTCGCGAAGTCGAAACCGATCGCAATCGTCGCCACGTGTTCTGCCGCTGTCGCACCCTGCGCCCGATAGGCGCTCGTCAGGCGATCGAGCGCGGCGAGAAAGCGGCGCGCGGCGAGCGAGCTCTCGCGCGGCAGCACGACGCGTTCCCGTTCGATCGCGTCGCGAACCGTGCGCCGTTCACCGGCGATTGCCGCCAGCGCGCGCGCGTCGACGTTCGGGACGCCCGAGTACGGGGCACACAGAGCGCGTCGTATGGTCGGCTCGCCGCCGAAAGCGGCAACGTTCGTTAAATCGCGGATGAAAGCGGCAAGCTGGGGCGAGAACATCGATGCGTCTGTAAGAGTTCGGGCCGGCCGCCGGGGGACCTCGCCGCCTACGGTGGAAGCGGTACGCCGTGCGAAAGATCGTCGTCGGCGTTACGGGCGCGAGTGGAAGCGCGTATGCATTAGCGGCGCTTCGTGCGTTGCACGACATCCCCGGCATCGAGACGCACCTGGTGTTGAGCGATCAAGCGCGCAGGACGATCCCCCTGGAAACCTCGTACACCGCGTCCGATTTCGAAGCGCTCGCCGGCATCGTCTATCGCGACGAGGACCTCGCCGCTGCGATTTCTTCGGGCTCGTATCTGACCGACGGAATGCTCGTCATACCGTGCTCGATGAAGAGCGCCTCCGCGATCGCGTACTCGTTCAACGCGAACCTCCTCGTCCGCGCCGCCGACGTTTGCCTCAAGGAAAAGCGCAAACTCGTCCTGGTCGTGCGCGAAACCCCACTCCACCTCGGCCACCTCCGCACCTTGACCCAGCTCGCCGAAATCGGCGCCGTGATCCTCCCCCCGATCCCCGCCATGTACGCCAACCCCCAAAGCGTCGCCGACATCATCAACCACACCGTCGGCAAAGCCCTCGACCAATTCGGCATCGAAAACGAACTATTCAAACGCTGGAAGTGACAGCTTTCCTGCTGCCCCCGAATCTTTCACGAGCGGTAGAACGTCACGTTGTAGCGCGTCCCGGTTGGCGGGGTGTTGCGGTTCACGAGATCGGCGAGCGTGATGGGGCTCTGCACGATCTCCCAGCCTACCGGTGAGAAAGTGCGCTCGTTGAAGATGTGCTCGGCGAGCAGCGGGTTCGTCAGCGCTTGCGAAAACGCGTCGATACCGACGAACCGCCCCATCAGCGATGGGAGCGCGGAGTTTTCACGGACGTCCTCGGCGTTGAGCCCAACGTAGAACTCGATGCGATCGACGTGACCGTAGAGCCGCTCGAGTTCGCGTTGCGCGACCGGGTCGCCGGTGATCTGATCGAAGGCGGTAACGCGTGGGAACCTGCACATCTCGCGGTAGTCGTTGTAGCTCGCAAGCTGGGCGGTTCGCCCGAGTGCGATCGTCGGTATCTCGCCAACCTGCACGAGAAACTCTGCCGTATTGAAGAGCCCGATTCTGGTTGCGGGTTGCTTGCAGGTCTCTTCGAACATCGCTCCGAGGCCTCTGCGAATCAGCATCTCGTTGTTCCAGAGCGACTCCTCCATCGGCATCGTCGTTCCGTCACAGACGAGCGTTTCAGGCAGCGCGCTGTGCCAGCGGTAGACGAGCGAAAACTCGACCGCCATCCAGTTCTGACGATACCAGGGTTCGTTGTGGAAGGAGCCCGGATCCGTTACGAATTTGAAGTTGTACGGCGCGATGTGATTGATGTATTCCTCGATGACGATCCGCATGATCTCGACCGTAAGGATATTCCGCGCCGTTTGGAAGAGACGCTCGTCGTCCCAATCCGGGTAGTGCTGCGCAAGCAGGCCGGCGAGCCGGTTGTGCTCGCGTAGACACAGCGTGTTGAGCATGACGAAGCCAAGCTGGATATTGGCTCGTTCCACGCCCATCGCGAACAGCTGCGCCTTCCGTTCCGGCGGCAGCCGCGTTTCGTCGTTGAGCGGAACGTAGAGTCCGTCGAACTCGGGTTTGACGGTTCCGGCCGCGGGATCGCCGTAGTAGAATTGCGGGTACTCTTCGCCGTTGATCTGCTGGCTCTTGAGTTTCCCGCCCTGGAAAGCTCGCAGCATGTGCGTCTGCACGGGCGTCAGCCCGTAGACCGTGCACAGATCGATCTGATGGTTCGACGTGTTGCGCAGGCGGTTGACGCGGTCGGTGCGCAAGAATCCGTCGGTAAACCATTGCACCCAATACGGGAAGAGCATCGTCGACTTTGGCGAGAGGGTCGTCTTGCCGTCGCGCTTGCGGAAGAGCGTTGCGACCTCTTCGAGTGCCGGAAGGTTACCCGGGCGATTGAACTCCGGATCGGGCGGCAGGTGCCGGCCCGTGTAGCGCCGGTCGTTGAGCGAGTCCCACGACGTGTACGCATCGGGCTTCTTGGGGATTTGCGTATCGGGCACGACCGGCTCCAGCGTCATCAGGCTGTACGCGAAGGGACGCGTCGGAATCTTGCCGATGGAGCTGTCGATCAGGAATTTGTTCGCCGCGCGGGCGAGCGGCTTAGTGTTCTGAACGAACTTCCAGAGATGCGGGAAGTGCGTGAGCACGTAGGTTTCGATTTCGTTTCCGAGGCCGTCGCGGGAAGTATCTCTCGACATTTTGTTCTTTACCCCTCGGCGGGCGCCGGAATCCCGCTAGCCGCTCGAGACGAGCGTTTCCGCGAGCGCGATGTCGCTTGGGCGGTCGACGTTGACCGCGATTTCGGGGTGGGTGCAGAGGGCGGCTACGACGGGGACGCCGAGGAGCGTGAAAGCGCGGCGTTCGGCTTGCGCGATCGAGAGGCGGCCGAGGGCGTAGCGCAGCAATATGCGCGCGCCGAAGATCAAGGCGAGTTGCAGCGGGTTCTTGCGCGCGCGGCCGAGACGGCCGAGGAAGCGGTCCAGACTTTCCAGCGCGCGCGGGCGGAGTGCGACGAGACCACCGCCGCAATACGTGCCGTCGCGCAGCCGCGCCCACGTGTGCGGCACTTGCGGAAAGCGGCGTTCGTGGATGCCGCGTTCGACGCACGCATACACGATGTCGGCGCCGCTAGCGTGCGCGAGATCGAGAAACTCCTCGATCGCGGCCGCCGAGAGGATCGGCAGATCGGACGCTGCGACGAGGACGAGTTCGTCCAGCGGCAAGCCGCTCAGGCCGGCGCGTAAACTCTGCGACATGGTGAGGCCGTCGGGTCGCAGTTCGTCGGCGCCTGCGAGTTCTTCCATTGCGCGTGCGACGAGGGGCGTGACGGCGATGATGCGGCCCACGCGTGGCGTCGAGCGCAGCGCTGCGAGCGTGCGTCGCGCAAGCGTGACACCGCCGATCGGCACGAAGGCTTTGTTCGGTGCGTCCGGCGTGCCGTCGCAGACCGCATCGCGCGGGCCGCCGGCGAGCAGCACGGCGGTGATGGGCGAGCTCAACGCCACGCGTCATCGTGATGGAGCGGGACGACGAAGACGCCGTCAAACGCGGCGCGATCGAGCGCCGCTTCCGTTGCGCGCGCGCCTGCTTCATCTTCGAACAGCGCGAAGACACACGATCCCGAGCCTGAGAGCATCACGTGCGCCGCACCGGCGGCGCGCAGCGCAGCATGCGCCTGCGCCACCTGCGGGTACGCTGCGAGCACGAGGTCCTGGAAGTCATTTACGAGCGACGCTTCAAGCGCCGAGAGGTCCGTGCGTTGAATTGCGTCGACCGCGGCGAGGGAAGCGCTGCTCGAACGTGGCCGCGTCTCCGGCTCGCCGTTCGTCGCGCGACGCGAGTCGAGCAGCCGGTAGGCATCGGCCGTCGCGACGGTCGCATGCGGGCGGCCGACGATCGTCCACCACCGCGGTAAGGAACCTAACGCGGTCACGCGTTCGCCCGTGCCTTCGACGAGCGCGCCGGTTCCCGCGAGAAAAAACGGAATGTCCGATCCGAGGCTGCGCGCTATTTCGAGCCAATCGCGCTCGTCGAGTTCTCCGAGCGACCCCTCCATCGCCGCGCGCAACACCGCTGCCGCATCGCTCGAACCGCCGCCGAGCCCGCCGCCGACGGGGATTTCCTTATGCAGGTCGACGGCGTACGCGGTTCGTACGCCGGCCGCGCTCAACGCGCGTTCGACGAGGTTGCCCTGCGCGAGCGCGGGATCGCTTGCAGTGAAAGATGAGCGTTCGCTTGCTCGCAGTTCGATGCGATCGTACAAGCCGATCGGCAACATGACGCTGCGCAGCGTATGAAAACCGTCGCTGCGCCGCGAGAGTATCTCGAGCGTTACGTTGATTTTCGCCGGGGCGAAGAGCGTCGGCATCGAGCGCGGGTTTCGCGACGGGGGCTTGTGCCCCCGCACTGCGAATGACCGGACCCGTGGGTCCGCGCGCAAGCCTGTCATCAGTGCTTATCGTTGGTGCGATCGTACTGCTGATCTCGATTGCAGTCGGTAACGGCATGGGCAATCGCGTCTTGAGTCAGATCCCGGGCCGCGTCCCCGATTTCGTCGCATCGCCGGTCGCGACGCCCACCGAGGACCCAGCCGACAGTGCGGCCGCGAAGGTGCTCTGGAAGCGCCGCCAGGTGCTCAGCGTCGCGACGGATCCGGGCTTTCCCGATCCGCGGATCACGCCCGAGCCATACGTGCCGCCGCCGCCGCGGCCGCGCCCCAAGCTCACCGCAACGCCGCCCGCCCCGCAAGAGCTGCCGACTCCAAACGACGACGAAACCGGGTCTCACTATACCTCGCCGCCCTTGCCGATCCCGATCGTCAGCCACGCGCCGGGCGAGATGTCCGATCCCTACGGGGAGCCGCTCCCGACGGAGTCCCCGTCGCCGGGTGATAACGAGTCGCCCCACCCCGGCCCGAGCTCGTCCGCAACCCACGCGACGAACCTCACCGTGCCCTAAAGGACAGCTCCGGTGTCCCTAATGTTCTGGTTGTTCCGAGTGATAAAATAGGAACACTGGAGGACTTCGACGTGGCAAACGGAGACGCGACAACCCCGGGTGGTCAGACCGGGACCCTCACGGTTAAGCGCGGCCTGGCGCAAATGCTCAAGGGCGGCGTCATCATGGACGTCGTGACCCCGGAACAAGCGTCGATCGCCCAAGAAGCCGGCGCGGTCGCCGTGATGGCGCTCGAACGAATCCCGGCCGACATCCGCGCGTCCGGCGGCGTCGCGCGCATGAGCGACCTCTCGCTCGTGCAGCGGGTCATGGACGCGGTCACGATTCCGGTGATGGCCAAGGCGCGCATCGGTCACTTCGCCGAAGCGCAGTGCCTCGAAGCCCTCGGCATCGACTATATCGACGAATCCGAAGTGCTCACGCCCGCCGACGACCGCTACCACATCGATAAACGGAAGTTTTCCGTGCCGTTCGTCTGCGGCGCGCGCGATATCGGTGAGGCGCTGCGGCGCATCGCCGAAGGCGCGGCGATGATTCGCAGCAAGGGCGAAGCCGGCAGCGGGAACATCGTTGAAGCCGTACGCCACATGCGTGCGATTCGTGACGCGATCGCGGAGCTGCACGCCATGCCGGAAGAAGAACTCGTCGTGCGCGCGCGCGACATCGGCGCGCCGCTCGAGCTCGTCACCACCGTCGCGCGTGACAAGAAGCTGCCGGTCGTGTTGTTCTGTGCGGGCGGCGTCTCGACGCCCGCCGACGCGGCGCTCATGATGCAGCTCGGCGCCGAGGGTCTCTTCGTCGGCAGCGGTATCTTCAAGGCCGCCGCGATCGTAAAGAACGGCGTCGCCGAATACGACGACAACGGCTTTCCGAAGGTCGACCCCGACATCGCGCTGCGTTACGCCAAGGCGATCGTTGCGGCTTGCACGCACTTCGAAGATCCGCAAGCGGTCGTCGAAGCCTCGAAGTCGCTCGCGGGCGCCAAGCCGATGTACGGCATCGACGTCCGTCAACTCGACGAGAAGCAGCTGCTGAGCGTCCGCGGCAACTAGCATGTCAGCTGCCCCGCTCGTCGGCGTGCTCGCGCTGCAAGGCGATGTCGACGAACACTGCCGGATGCTCGAGTCGTGCGGCGCGAACGCGTTGCGCGTCAAAACGACCGCGGAACTTGCCCGGATCGACGGCTTGATCGTGCCCGGTGGTGAATCGACGACGGTCATCCGGCTGCTCGATCGCTTCGAGATGACCGAACCGCTCGTGAGCCGCGTGCGGGCGGGCATGCCGTTCTGGGGAACGTGCATGGGCATGATCGTCGCCGGGCGCGACGTCGCCGAGATCGAGCAAAAGACGCTCGGCCTGCTCGACGTCACCGTCCGCCGCAACGCATTCGGTCGTCAGCTTGCTTCCGAAGAGATCCAACTCGACGTGCCGGCCCTCGGCCCCGCGCCGTTCCCGGCGATCTTCATCCGCGCGCCGTGGATCGAACGCGCCGGCCCCGGCGTCGAAGTGCTCGCCACGTACAAGGGCCACGGCGTGTTCGTGCGCCAGGGCGCCGTGATGGGAACCTCGTTTCACCCCGAACTAACCGGCGACGCGCGGGTCCACGGATATTTCCTCGACCTGCTCAAATCAAACGCTCGCGCCGCCTAGCTGGTAGAGCACCGCGTGGAAAGACACTCATAGGCTTAGTATATTGGGCCCGCGAGTGCGGGCCCGGGGGGGATCGGGGGGCTTCGCCGCCCCGATGTTACAGAGGGGAAGCGACCTTGCGGCGGCGTATGAACGCCCCGAGATGACGAACCCGCCGAATGCGACAGCGATGCCGCCGGTAGAAATCGTCTTGAGCGAGGTCGTCGCGAGCCTCTCGTTCGCCGCGCACGGTTACCTCGAGCCAATCCCCGGCGGGGAGGCGAGTCCGGGCCCCGACCTGGACGCCGCCGAGATGGTTATCGACGTCGCGGGGCGAGCCTTCGAACGAATACAGTCGCGATTGCAACCGGAGGAGCGATCGGCCTTCGCGAGGTCGCTCACCGATTTACGACTCGCGTACGTCAAGAAGCGGGGCCTATGAGTCTCGCTTTTCCGTTAAGATCGGGGCGGCACGGCCCCCCGATGCCCCCCGGGCCCGGACTCCCGGGCCCAATATTCCATCCTGACGGCTGGAACGATCGGCACACAATGTGCGGGATTAGGAGCTGGTTGTGACCGACGTCCTGGTTTTGAACTTCACCTACGAAGCGCTGAACATTACGAGTTTTCAGCGCGCCGTCAAGCTGTTGTTCTCCGGTAAAGCCGAGGTCGTGCACGGGCGCTCGCAGATACTTTCGTCGCCCAGCTACGAGATGCGTCTGCCCTCGATCATCCGCATGCTCTACTACATCCGCCGCCCGATGCAAAAGGTCGCGCTCACCAAGAAAAACATCCTGTTGCGCGACGACTACACGTGCCAATACTGCGGCCTCAAAGGTGAGCGCCTGATGACGGTCGATCACGTGATGCCCAAGAGCAAAGGCGGCCCCTCGACCTGGGAAAACCTCGTCTGCGCATGCATGCGTTGCAACAACCGCAAGAACAACCGCACGCCCGAGCACGCCAACATGACGATGCGTCGAAAACCGAAGGCGCCCAAGTACATTCCCTGGATCCGCGTCAAACGCAACACGCTCCCCGGCGAGTGGCACAAGTTTCTCTTCCTGTATAACGTTTCGATAGACGAGCGCGTCGAATAGGTCTCGCGCCGCCGCGCGCCTAACACTCGCGCACGTGGACCAAACGCGGACGCCGTACTTCGATGTCCTGCTCGACTACGTGGACTCCGGCGTCATCCCGTTTCACACTCCCGGGCACATGCAAGGCCGGGGGATGGATCGGGCGCTTCGGGATTTCCTGGGCGACAACGTACTCGCGATCGACCTCACGCAGATCCGCGGGCTCGACGATCTGCTGCAGCCCGAGGACGCGGTCGACGAAGCGCAGCAGTTGGCGGCCGAAGCGTATGGGGCAGATCATTCGTTCTTTTTGATCAACGGGTCGACGAGCGGCAACCAGATCATGATGATGGCGGCGCTCAATCCGGGTGAGAAGATCGCCCTGCCGCGCAACTCGCACAAAAGCGCGATGGGCGGCTTGATCATGAGTGGCGTCGAGCCCGTGTGGATGAAACCCGAAGTCGACGTCGACCTTCACATGGACCATACCGTCACGCCGGAGACGGTGCGCGCGACGCTCGAAGCAAATCCCGGCGTGCGCGCCGTCTACATCGTGAGCCCGACCTATTACGGCGTGGCGGCCGACCTCGTCGGCATCGCCGCGGTCGCGCACGAGTACGGCCTGCCGCTGCTGGTAGATGAGGCATGGGGTCCGCACTTTCGTTTTCATCCCGCTCTTCCGATCGACGCGCTGGAAGCGGGCGCGGACATATGCATCAACTCGACGCACAAGATGCTCGGCAGCCTCTCGCAAACGGCGATGCTGCATCACAAGGGCGATCGCGTTCGGCTCGACCGGCTCAAGGCGGTCGTCAAACTGTTTCTCTCGACCTCGCCGAACCTCGTGCTCGTCGCCTCGCTCGACGTCGCGCGCAAGCAGATGGCGACCGAAGGCGCCGCATTGTTGTCGCGCACGATCGACCTCGCGAGCGACACGCGCCAGCGGCTCAATCAGATCAAAGGCGTCTACTGCTTCGGCGAAGAGCAAGTCGGAAAGCCGGGCGTCTTCGCTCTCGATCCGACAAAGATCACGGTCACCGTCAAGGAGCTCGGCTACACGGGCTACGAAGCCGAAGAGATCTTGCGGCGGCGTTACAACGTGCAGTGCGAACTCGCCGACCTCTTCAACTGTTTGGCGCTCTTTACGATCGGTACGACGCAGGACGCCGCCGACCGGTTCGTCTACGGCGTCAAGGAGCTGTCGCGCGAGGATCGCCCGATCGACGTGTTTTCGCCTTCGGGCGTGCTCGAGCGCCGGCTCAAGACCGGGACCTACAATCTGCCCGCGATTCCGCCGATCCGCATGAAGCCGCGCGAGGCGTTTTTGGCCGATACGGAATTTGTGCGGTTCAAAGAAAGCGCCGGCCGAATTTGCGCCGAGGTCATCACGCCGTACCCGCCCGGGATCCCGGTCATTTCGCCGGGTGAAGAGATCACGCCGGAAATCGTCGCCTACCTGGACCTGGAAAAAAAAGCCGGGGTGCGGATGCAGGGTCCTTTCGATTCGGAACTTCGCACAATTCGGGTAGTAGTAGACCCTTCGACAGGCTCAGGACATGGGGGAATTTCGGTATCCGGAACCTAAAGTCGCTCACAACGGTCAAGGCTGGAAATGGACAACCGGCGCCGACCGAATTTATGACGAGGATGTGCATTGGCCGTTAACGCCGAGACCGTCTCATCGCAGCACTGGGAATTGGCCCGTCTCCTCGATATCTTTCCGCTGCCGATCCGCCAAGCGCTCGTCCGGCTCCCGAATCTGGAATTACTCGTCGAAGTCGTGCTGGATCTCGGGCGTCCGCCCGAAGCGCGCTTCCCCGATGATTTCGCGTTCCTGTCGGAAGCGCACGTCACTCAAGAAGACATCGCGCACGTCGCATCGCGGCTCTCCGCGTTCGGCTCCGACAATCGAGCGGGAATCGAGCAGACGCTGCATCGCATCTCGGCGATCCGCAATCGCTCGGGGAAGATCGTCGGCCTGACGTGCCGCGTCGGTCGCGCCGTGTACGGCACGGTCGAGATTATTCTCGACGTCGTACGCAGCGGAAAGTCGATCTGTCTGCTGGGTCCGCCCGGCGTCGGCAAGACGACGATGCTGCGTGAGTGCGCGCGCGTGCTTTCCGAAGATCGCAAGCGCGTCATCATCGTCGACACGTCGAATGAAATCGGCGGCGACGGCGACGTCCCGCACGCCGGCATCGGCCACGCGCGCCGCATGCAAGTCGCCGATGCGAGCCTGCAGCACGACGTGATGGTAGAGGCGGTGGAAAACCACATGCCGCAAGTCATCGTCATCGACGAGATGGGCACGTCCGCCGAAGCGAATGCCGCGCGTACGATCGCCGAACGCGGCGTGCAGCTCGTGGGAACGGCGCACGGCCGGACGCTCGAAAACCTCTTGATGAATCCGACGCTCTCCGATCTCGTCGGCGGCATCAGCACCGTCACGCTCTCCGACGAAGAAGCACGCCGGCGCGGAACGCGCAAGACGGTCCTCGAACGCAAGGCGCCGCCGACGTTCGACGTCCTCATCGAGATCAACGATCGTAACCGGCTCTCGATCTACCAGAACGTCGCCGACACCGTCGACGCGCTGTTGCGCGGCTACCAGCCGCAGCCTGAAGTCCGCCAGCGGATGCCCGGCGGCAACGTCGCAGTCGTGCAAGAGGCGAGCCGCCCCGCCGTGGCAGCCAAGGCAAAGCCCGCGGCGGAGTATGAATTCGCGGCCGCGCTCCGTGAAGCGGATATCGAAGACCGCGAGGAGCGCGAGGCGCACGTTCTGTTGTTCCCCTACGGGGTTTCGCGCAACAAGATCGAGCGCGCGATCCACAACCTCAACGTGAGCGCCTCGATCGCGCGCAAGTGGGACGATGCCGACGTCGTTCTGACCCTGAAGTCACTCGAGCGTAAAGAGTCGGAGAAGCTGAAGTCGATCGCCGCCGAAAACGTCCCGATCTACTCGATCAAGACGAACACGACGGCACAGATCATGAACGCGCTCAAAGACATCTTTGCGCTGCCATCGGTCGATGCCGAAGAGATCGCGCTGCGCGAAGCGAGCGAAGCGATCTACAAGGTGCTGCTCGACAGCAAACCCGTCGAACTGACGCCGCAAACGTCGTACGTCCGCCGCATGCAGCACCAGCTCGCCGAAGAGCACCGCGTCATGTCCCGTAGCACCGGTATGGAGCCCAATCGCCGCGTCCTGTTCTTCCGCAACAACGACTTGCCGTATACGGGAGCGTCCGCCTAAGCGAAGGAACCTCCCTCGTGGTGAGCGCGAAGTTCGTCACGGTTGAAGGCATCGAGGGAAGCGGTAAGACGACGCTGCTTTCCGGGCTCGTCATGTGGCTGGCGGCGCGCGGCATAGAAGTCGTAACGACCCGGGAGCCGGGGGGGACGGTGCTCGGGAATCGGCTGCGCACGGTGTTCGTCGAGCCGGGTTTGCCGATTGCAGCGCTTGCGGAAGCGTTCGTGGTCAACGCGTCGCGCGCGCAGCACGTCGAAGAAGTGATCGAGCCGGCACTGCAAGCGGACCGCTGGGTGCTGTGCGACCGCTTTGCGGACGCGACGCTCGCGTACCAGGGTTACGGGCGCGGTCTCGATCTCGCCGTACTGCGTTCGCTTGCAGACGTTGCGACGCGCGGCCGGCGGCCGGACCTTACGTTCTTGGTCGACGTGAGCGCGGACGTCTCGCACGCTCGGGTGTTGGCGCGGACGAGCTCCGGCGGGGCGAGTCCCGATCGGCTCGAACGCGAGACGAGCGGATTTCACGAACGCGTTCGCGCCGGATACTTGACGCTTGCGCGCGACGATCGGCGTTTCGTCACCCTCGATGGAAACCAGCCGCCCGACGACGTGCTGCGAGCGGCCTCGCGGGTTCTCGCCGAGAAATTCGGCGTATGACCGCCGGGAACCACAAGGGGATCGAAGGCCATTTCGACGTGCTCGGCGCGCGCGCGCCGCTGGCGTTTTTCGCGTCGCTCGATACGGCGCGCTTGGCGCATGGTTATCTGTTTACGGGGCCCGAGGGCGTCGGAAAAAAGACGTTCGCACGGCGGCTCGCGCAATCGCTGCTCTGCGAAACGCCGAAGGCGACGCTGCTCGGCTACTGCGGTACGTGCATCGGCTGCAAGCTGTTCGTCGCTTCGACGCATCCCGATTTCGTTGCGTCCGAAGGGACGATCAAGATCGGCAAAGATCCGGGCAGCGCGTTACACGATGAGGACGTGACCGCCCGGGACCTCGTGCGCGAGCTTTCGCTCCACGGCTATCGCAGCCGGTATCGAGTCGTGATGCTCGGCGACGTAGCGTTCGCAACCCACGAGGCAGCCAATGCTCTGCTCAAGTTTTTCGAGGAACCGCCGGCCGGGGTTATCGTGATCCTCACGACGTCCTCCCCCGGCTCGCTGCTCCCGACGGTCCGCTCGCGCCTGGTCGAGGTCGCCTTTTCCCCGCTCACGACGTCCGACGTCGAAGCGGTGCTCGTCCGCGAGGGGACCGATGCGGAGCGGGCGCAGCTCGCGGCGGCCGTTTCGCTCGGCAGCGTCACGCGAGCACGTGCGGTGCTCGACGAGGATGGGGCCGGCGTGCGCGAGGCGTCGTTCGAATGGTTCGAGCGTGCGATGCGCGGCGAGCCCGCCGACGCGGGCTTCTTGCGGCTCGACGACCGCAGCCTCTCCGGCGCCGAGAAGCGCGCGCTCGTCGGCGAGCTGATCGAACTCGTACGGGTCGCGACCCGCGACTGGGCGGCCTCGGCGTTCACCGGCGACACGGTCCCTCCGCTCGCGCTCGATCAGCGGCAGCGGATCGCGCGTATTCCCGCACGGGATCGGGCCGCGACTGCCGCACTGCTCGGTGCCGTCGGGGATATCGCGCGGCTCGCCGCAAGCAACGTGTCCGCGGGCCTGGTCGTCGATTATCTGCGGGTCGCCCTCGCCCCGCGCTAGACTTCGGCCGAGGGGTCGGCGACGTAGAGCAGGAGCCGCGTCCGGGAGCGGAAGCCGACCTTCTTATAGATCGAACTGAGGTGCTTTTCGACCGCCTTGACCGACACGTCGAGCCGCACCGCTATTTCGGCGTTGCTCAAACCGCGCGCCACGAGCCGGGCGACCTCAGATTCTCGGGGTGAGAGTGACATCGTTGCAGATCGATGCTAGCGCGGGCCGCCCGCCGGGCGTAGTAGTGTTTCCCCTACTTTGTCGCTCAGTGGCCCTTCATGTAGACGATCAGCTTGCTGCGGGACGAGAAGTCCAGTTTGCGATAGATCGCGCCGAGGTGCTTCTCGACGGCCTTCACGCTGACGAAAAGCTTGGCCGCGATCTCACCGTTGGAGAGACCGTCGGCCACGAGCTCCGCGACCTCGCGTTCGCGCGCGGTCAAGGTCCCGCCCTCGCGAGCCGACTCGCCGGGCGACGCGACGGCGGCGTGGCGCTCGAGCTCGCGGAGCCGGGCCACAGCCCCAATCCGCGCGTAAAGCGCTCGAGCGCGCTCGGTCTCCCCACCGAGCCGCAGCCCGTCGGCCACCCACAAGGGCAGTTGCAGGCGCTCGAAATCGGCCGCGGCCGCCAGCCCCAAACTTTTCGCCTCCGGAGCGCCGACGCGGGAAGCCATGTAGGCGTCGAACAGGGCTAAGCACGCGCTGCGCAGCGGGCGTGAGGGGAGGTCCTCGAGACGAGCGAGTTGTGCGCGAGCCTCCTCGACGTCGGCCTGCGCACCCCAGCGTGCGATCGCGAGCGGCAACTCGAACGGAGCGAAGTCTCCACCTGCGACGGTCGGGAGCGCGCGGTGCAGGAGCTCGCGCGCCTCGGCGCCTCGCCCGCTTGCGACCATATGCTCCGCGTACGAGAACCCGATCAAACCGGCTTGGGTGTGACGCGCGAGCCGAGCCTCGTCGTAACAGCGCTCGAAGAGCTTCGTGTCGCCGGTCAACAGCGCAACCGCCGTGCCGTACGCGGCTCGCTGCAGCCGCGCGACCTCGTGATCGGTGCCGATCTCGAGGCTTTCGACGAGCGTCGCCGACGCGGCCGCGAGATCTCCGCTGCGATAGAGCTGCGCCGCTTCGCAGGCGAGCGCGATCGCGAGCTGACCCCGATAGTTGCCTTCGCGTGCCAGCGCCTTCGCTTGATGCATGTAGCGGCTCGCTTCTTCGAGCCGCCCGACGCGCGTCAAGACGGAGGCCGCGTTGCACAGCGTCAGGACCCGCAGGATCGGCCGCTCTTCGTCGGCCGTAATGCGCAGCATCCCTTCGAGATCGACGAGATACGCTTCGATGTCGGCGGCGTGCAGGTGGAGCAGCGCGCTCGTCGCGAGATGGGAGATCCGCGCGGTGATGTTTGCGCTTTGGGGCAGCGGACCGATCGCGTCGAGGATGGCGCGCGCTTCTGCGTCTCGGCCTACGAGCGCGAGCAGCTGCGCGTGGGTGGTTTCGAGCAGGATGCGCAACTGCGTGTGTTCGGGGCCCTGCACGCGAGCGGCGATCTCCGTGAGCGGCGAGGACGAATCCGGCAACCCGAGGTTGTAGGATTCCACCGCCCACTCGATCCGGATCTCGCACTCGGCTTCGAGGTCGCCGAGCCGCTCGAGGATCCGCGCGGTCTCGGCGGCAACCCGCATGGATTCTGCGTTTTCGCCGTTATTCGCGAAGGCGCGGACGATGCGGCGGCGGAGCGCCGCACTCTGCGCCGAGTCGTGCGGCATGAACTCCGCCGCGTAGTAGAAGAAGCGTATCGCTTCCTCGTACGCAAAGACGGCCATCGCTTCGCTGCCGGCGCGGATTCCGAACGTGATGGCACGCTCCGCGTCGCGCGCGGCCCAGCGGTGATACGCCAGGCTTTGGATCGAGCGCTCGGCTTCGGGCGATCGTTCGAGCGCATCCGCGATGCGGCCGTGCAGTGCCCGCAACTGCACGTCCAAAAAGCTTTCGTAAATCGTCTCGCGCGTCAGCGCGTGGCGAAACCGGAACTCTCCCGCGCGATCCTCGACGATCAACTGGCGCGCGCGGGCGCGCTGCAAGGCGCTGCGTATCGTTTTCGGGGGCAGATCGAGCGCGACTTCGAGCAGCTTCACGTCGAACTCGCGACCGATGACCGCGGCGTGTTCGAGCACCTGGCGCTCCGTGGATTGGAGCGGCGCGAGGCGCTCGAGAACGGCCGCGCGGATCGTCGTCGGGAGCACGTCTCGTCCGGCAGCCGCATGCTCGCGCTCGACCGCGTTTTTGAGCAGCTCTTCGGCGAACAGCGGGTTGCCCTCGGATAACTTCGCCACGGCTTTGCGCGTTGCGTTCGACAGGTCCGCGACGCCCTCGAGCGCGCCGTCGATCAGTTCGCTCAACTCCGCGCCGGGTAGGGCGCGCAGTTCGATGCGTTTCGCGTTACGAACGGTCGCGAGCCGTCCCAGCGCCGCGAACATCGGATCGCTTTCGGCAAACGTGTCGGGGCGGTACGTCACGACCAAGAGGAGCCGCTCGCTCTGGGCTGCGGCCCCGAGGGTCGCCAGCAGCTCGATCGTCGCGGGGTCGGTCCAATGGATATCTTCGATTAACGCTACCACGCCGCCGCGCTTCGTGGCCGCGAGGTAGGCGGCCACGGTGCCTTCGAACTGTTCGTCACGCGACGCTGCGGGCGCGATGCGCGCGGCAGACGGGTCGATGCGCCCGATCGCGTCGAGCACCGGTGCGTAAGGGCGCTGCGCGAACTGGCGGCACTGCGAAGCGACGACGCGAACGCGCGCCGACGCAAGCGAATCCGCAAATTCGGCGACGAGCCGCGTCTTGCCGATACCGGCTTCGCCCGAGACGAGCACCAAGCCGCCGCGGCCCTGGCTCGCCTCGCGGCGCAGCTCGTGGAGCATCGCAAGTTCGGCTTTGCGGCCGACGAAGCTGCGGCAGACGATCGTTTGCGCGAGCATCGCCTGCCTCGACGTTACCAGCGCCGAGTGAACGTGACGTCCGCGTACGTCTTGGCGAGCACGAGCGCGACGTACGCGGTGATGACCGCGGTGATCGCGGCCGAAATCAGGGACGATACGACGCCCGTTGCAAGTGCCGGGCTCACGGAGTAGAGCGGTTGCAACGCGAGCAGGATCAACGTGGGTGCGACGAAGTTCGCAAACAGGTACAGAGCCGTGATCAGCAGCGTTGCGAGGACCGCACCACGCGCGCGCTCGAGCGAGACTTGGAGCGCCGCGCCGCCGGGTATTCCGCCGATCGCTGCGGCGGGCAAGGTGTAGATGAAGAAATAGAGCGCTACCAGCGCCAGAACGATCGAGCCGAAGGGGATAAACGAACCGATCAGCGCGGCGACGTAGATGATGAACGAAAAGCCCAGCGCCGCAATGAGAATGTCGCCGGCTTTACGTCGCGCCTCGTCCCACGCTTCGTCGAAGGGCGCGCGCCCGCGCCGCCATGCGGCGTCGGCGACGATCAGCGCGACGCCCATGCCGAACGCGGTGATGAGTTGCGCGATCAAGCCCGAGAGCCCGGTGTTGATCGAGCCGATGAATCCGGCGCTGCTCGAGGGCATCAGCATGAACAACAGCACGTTCGCCAGCGCCGCGAGCAGCGGCGCGAGAACGATCTGCGGATTGCGCGCGAGCAGGACGAACGCGCGAGCGTAGGCTCCTAGGTCGACGGAGCCGAGCGACCGCACGTTACGGTCCCGACACTAACCGCGCGCGCTCGCTAGCGCGGAGCCGCAATCGCAGGTGCGCTCGGCCGGGATGGACTCGACGATCTTGAAAATCGCCTGCTTCACCCGCTCGTTGTTGCTCGCGAAGACCTTGAGCACGGCCTCGTGCGTTACGGCGGGCGCTCCCGGCAGTCCGACGTCGTAGTCGGTGATCAGCGAGATGTTGACGTAACAGATCTCGAGTTCGCGCGCGAGATAACACTCGGGATACTGCGTCATGTTGATGATTTCCCAGCCCGCATCTTGGAACCACTTCGATTCCGAGCGCGTCGAGAAGCGGGGGCCTTGAATGACGACGACCGTTCCCTTCTCGTGCGTCTTCACGCCGATCGACTTGAGCGCGTCGATCGCGATCGGTCGAAGCTGCGGACAGTAGGGATCGGCGAAACTGACGTGCGTCGTGATCGGCCCGTCGTAAAAGGTGTCGATGCGGCCGGTGGTGCGGTCGACGATTTGGTCTGCGACGGCCATGTCGCCCGGTTCGTATTCGGTCTTGAGCGAACCGCACGCGGTCGGTCCGATGATCCGCGTGACGCCGAGTTCTTTCATCGCCCAAAGGTTCGCGCGGTAGTTGATCGCTTGCGGCGGAAAACGGTGATCCTTGCCGTGCCGCGGCAAAAAGGCGACCTTCTTGCCGGCGATCTCGCCGAGCGCGACCCGGTCGCTCGGCGCGCCGTACGGCGTTTCGATCCAAACCTCGCGCGCGTTCTCGATCAGCGAGTAGAAACCGGAGCCTCCAAAGACGCCGATCTCGGCTCGTTCCTGTGCCAAATTAAACCTCTCTAACATCGGGGCGGCGAAGCCCCCCGATCCCCCCCGGGCCCGCACTCGCGGGCCCATCGGCGAACTCTGCTGCTTTTTTCACACAATCGGGAACATCGGGGCGGCGAAGCCTCCCGGTTCTCGGACGGAGTCCCGGGTCCTATTCCTTGAAGTCGCTAGGTTTGAGCTCCTCGATGAATTTCTTGAAGCGTTGCGACTCCTCGGCTTCCGCTTTTTTGTCGGGGACGGTCTCCTCCAGCACGATCTTGTCGGAAACGTAGATCGGCGCTTGCATGCGCAGCGCAAGCGCGATGCCGTCGGACGGCCGCGCGTCGATCTCCTGCGTGTCGCCGTTTTGACGCACGACGAGCTTTGCGAAAAACGTCGAGTCTTTGATGTCGTGGATGACGATTTGTTCGAGCTGCGCGTGCAGCGCTTCGAGCATCGTGCGCATCAAGTCGTGCGAGAGAGGGCGAGGGACCGACGTCCCCTCGAGCGCCAGAGCGATGGCCGTCGCTTCGAACGGGCCGATCAGAATCGGCAGGAAGC
>Ga0302325_10010370_pt1 | contig 20216 bp, 18 predicted proteins | sample Palsa_T0_2_FD_201948 | JGI IMG/M metagenome (GOLD analysis project Ga0302325, IMG submission 201948) | Peat permafrost microbial communities from Stordalen Mire near Abisko, Sweden - Palsa_T0_2 | ecosystem: Environmental > Terrestrial > Soil > Palsa > Peat permafrost | place: Sweden: Abisko...
TCGGTACGCCGAATGTGGCGGCGAGGCTTTGCGGCGCACCGGTCGTGATGTATTGATCCTCCGCGAGCGCCGGGGCGGCCGTGTCGGTGCCCGCGAGCCACACGGCGTTGCGGCTGGTGAAGCCTGAGCCCGCCGTGACCGTGGCAGGGATCGCGCCCGATTGAATATCGGCGCAAAATCCCATCATGTGCACGGGCACGGTCGGCAGGCTGATGAGCCCCGAGTTGATCGAGGTGACGCTGCTGTTGGTCGCGATCGTGAACGCGGAGAAGCCGGCGAAGCTGCCCCAGACGGCACCCACGGGCGAGAAATTCTGCGCATACACGTTGATGATCACGGCGGAGTAGGAGTTGGAAGCGGTGATCGTCGCTGAGCCGCCGATCGCGTTCAAACAGTAGTAAAACGCGAGCGATTGATAGGCCGATGAGTTGTACGCGACTTTGAGGCTCGTGGTCGTCGTCGCGCTGAGCCCTCCCGGCCAGGTGACGACGTTCGAGCCGTTGACAAAGGTCGCGTACACCTGCTGGGTCGCAGAGAGCTGCATCTCGTAGGTGCCGGAGGCGTATGCCCAGTTGCCGGTGAGCAAAATGCTCGACGCCGAGACCGTGCCGCCGGTGGTGTAGCTGCCGCCCGTCGATAAGTTCACCGTCACGGTCCAGGCGCTCGTCACGCCGCCGATCGCGGTCACCTGACCGATATTGCCATCAAGTCCCGTGATACCACCCGCCGCAGTGAAGTAGAGGTATTGCCCCACCGCAAAGGGGTTACTCGCAGCGGCGCTATTGAAGGTGACTAAGGTCGAGGAGCCCGCCACCGCCGCCGTGATGCTCGCGGCGGTCGGGATCGTGGTCGCGGTGTAGGCGACGAAGGTAAACTGGCTTCCAGCGTACACATAGGTGTTGCCGAGGTTATCGGATACGCTGAGGTCACTCAAATAAATGAGGTTGAGCTGCACCACCACATCGATCCGATCCCCGGTGTTGACGGTAAGCGCAGAATTGCACGCGAGCGAGCTAGAACCGCTTGTCGTCGTGGCAACCGCAAAACCGTTGTAGGTGACGGAGGCCATCAGGTAAAGACCAGCGTCGTGCTAGATCCTGCGGTCCAGTGCGCTTGCGCCGTCCCATTGCCCAGCACTAGCAAATTGGAGCCGTAGACCAAGGGCACATTCACCCCTGCCGTAGTGCCATTCGCGACGCTAAGCCCCGTTTGCAGCACCGTGTTGCCGTTCTGTGAGTTCGCGACCTGCACATTGGTCGTCACGGCGCCCGCTGTGACCGTATTAATCGCAAAGCCATACGTGCCACCGCCGGGATTCGTACAGTTGATGATGAAGCCGACGTAGTAGGCGGCTCCGGTCGGTGAGCCGAATAGATTGCCGCTCGAGGGCATGCCGGGCCATGTGCCGCCATTCGAATCGCAGTAATTGCCGCCCTGGATCGTATAGGGGCCTGCACCGGGCGCGCCCACCACATTGCGATTCCAAGAGATGCCACCCGACACCATGAACTGCTGCAACGCCGCGAGCACCGGCACATTGGTGTTGTCGATCAAATTCGCGTAGGAGTTCGTGAAGTCCAATCCGATCGCATTATTAGTCATCGGGTTCGCGGCGTGCGCCACACCCCCGGTGCTCCAGAAAGTCAGCGTCGAGCCTGCATTCAAGAGCGCGTTCTCGTAGGTCGCGGTGGGCGCCTGCATCCCCGGATCAACCACCGCGAGCGAAAGATTCGTGATTCCCGTGTAGGCGCTATTCGTCCACTCGCCCACATTCGCTTCGTACTCGCCCGCGCTCTGGCCATAATAAAAGGCGACCGCTGAGCGATTCTCGCAACCGCTCGACCACGCCTGCGTCGGTGCGGTCACGGCGGTAGCCGCTTCAATCTGCGCGATCGTCATGGCAGAGGTCAGCGCGGGCGTCGCATAAGGCGCGTTGAACAGCCACTGCACATCGGCGGACGGGGTGCCGCCTAGCGTGCTGATATAGGCATTGAACGGCGCCATCACGGTTTGTGAAGTCTTGGTCTGCCAGGCGAACACGTTTTGAATGCTGGTGCCCCACAGACTGCCCCAGAAAGCGCGCCCCGCATTCGCAATGGCGTGCATCCGGTAAGCCATGTAGAGCCAAGGCTCCGTGTATCCATAGAAAGTCGTCAGGTACTGCACATACATCATGCGATAGGCGTAGTTTCCGGAGTTCCAGATTTCGTTCGCAATCTCTTGTATAAGTTTCGTCCCAGCCGCCCATGAAGGATAAGCATTGCGCGCCGCTTGCCAGAGTGTCCAAAGATCATTGGTGAAACTACCGCAGGCGTAGTTTGAGCCGTCCTCCAAGAACGGCGTATTCATGAACATGCTGGTGTTAGAGGCTATGCACAGCGCAATCTGCCACTCCATGGGCACGCCATCGCCGCCGTAGCTAAAAGTCGCCGAAGTCGCCGCATTGACCAAGGGCTGCGTAAAAGTCGCTGTCCACTGTCCCGAGATATTGGCGATTGTCGCAATCACCCAGCCGATGCCGTTGTTCATGACATTGCCGGAGAGCCCCATGGCCCACGTGCCAGCGCCCAAACTCCAACTGCTGATGACAGCGCTAGTGGCCCCCGCCCCAGGGGTCGCCGTGAACGTCCCGGTTTGATGCCCGGTACCCATCCCTTGAGGCGAGCCGGGATTTATTTGGAAATTGGCAGGACTGGTGCGATTCGAATGCGTGGTGAGTTTGCTGTTCCACCAATTGCCATTGAGCCATTCGGTGCTAATCGAGCCAAACTGCGAATAGTGCTGTGCGGTGGGCGTGAAAATAATCGCGGGGTTGGGCGAGCCGTTACCGAGTACGATCTGCTCAATCACATTCGGATTCCCCGTATAGCCGCCAGGGATGTAGGCATACATGTTTGTAATGCCGCCCGTTGAGCCAGCCCACGTAAAGCCAAAGTCATCCGTGATGTTGTAGAGAGCAAACGTCGTATAGGTGGTTGTGCCGTTGCCATACACAATGTTGCCGATAGAGCACGAATCCGCCGCTGTCACCGTGCCCGTGCCGATATAGCCGCACATGAAGGGCATCGTGAAGGTCAACCCCGCAGTCGAGCCCGCAAGCGTGGTGGTGATAGGAGCGCCGCCGATCGCGGTGAGCGTAAAGCTAGTCGAAGTCGCCGCACTGATCGTGTAGAAGCTCGGGTTTGTGTAGCCGACAATCGGCGTGCCCGTCGCGGTGCCTGAGACCATGATAGTCCAACCGATAGCGGGCAGCGTCGAGGAGGCGCAAGAAAACTCACCGCTGGTGCCGGCGATCGCAACACTTGCGAGGTTAGCATTGAAACAAGACGGCACATTTGTACCGCCGGCCCATAGAATCCAGGTGCCGTCCGCAGTCGGCCAGCCGGAAGCACCGACCGTCGTGTTGGCGGAGGTCGAGCCCCAAGTGCCCTCACGCACCCGATTCGCCATGTAGGGCAGATTCTCATAATCGCTCGCGCCTACGCCGCCCGCAGGGATCAGCACGCCGATGGGGTTGACATACGCGCCCGCGGCGGCCGATACCGTCATCGTGAAGGCGAGCATGAAGGTCGAGCCGATCTGATCTTGGACCTTGATCGTGAAGGTGTACGGGCCGGCCGCAGTCGGCGTGCCGGACAGCACCGGGCCTGTAAGCGTCAACCCGGTCGGCAAGGTGCCTGAGGCGAGCGACCAGGTATAGGGTGGCACACCCCCGATCGCGCCGAAGTCAAACGAATAGGCCACACCCACCTGGCCCGCGGGCAACGGCGAGGTCGAGACGATGGTGAGCGTCTGCAGGGCGTAGGCGGGGATGAGCTGGTAGCGTCGCATGTCAGTTCGTGTAGTACTCGACCCACGCCTCACCCAAGGACCCGACGGCGGCGCCGGTAACGCTGGTGGTCGCGGAGAGAGTGATCTGGTTCGCGTACGTGCCGCTCGTCTGCAAGAGGAAGCCGACCGCGGTACTCGAATTCCCGGCCGGGTTTGAATCCTGGATCCAGGTTTGGGTCACATTCAATGCGGAGGAGGCGCTCGACCCGTAGGCCGTCAAGGTGCCGCCGGTACCGTAGCCCAAGTTGGCGACCCAGGTGTTGCTGCCGCCGCCCGCATTCGCAGTGCGGCTCAAACAGGTGCGCACGATGAGCGCGCCCGGTGGAAGCGTCAACGTCCAGTTAAACGTCGTGGTCGAATCGGGCCACTGCCGATTCAGGGGCTTGAACCAGGCGCGCAGCAACTCCCGGCCGTTTGAGCAAAAGCCCTGATTGCCGCCGTTCAAGTCGAAGTCCAAGGCAGTGCGCGAGGTGCGCGGGGTGGCCGGATTGTAGGCGCCCTGGAAACACTTGCGCGCGGTCGCAGTGCCCCAGATGAGGCCGTCGCTCGAGGCGGCAAGCGTGATCAAGGTCGGCAGAGTCGCGAGTACATTGCAATCAAAGAATTCCAGCGTCCCCGGGTCACCGTACTGATCGCCAGTCGCGTTCCCCGTCATCGAATAGGTATCTGAGGGGTTTTGCGTCAAGCCGCAGCGCACGAAGCGCACCCGCCCGCCCTGCGCAGAGACCATCAGGCGCGAGGTCAAGACGGTGCCGGAAGTGAAGTTAGATTCCCGGAAACACACCACCGGCACCTGCGAGCCCGCTTGCGTGATATTGCAGGTGCCGGTTTGGGTCGATTGCTGCTGCGTCTGGACGCCGTCAATGAGGTAGGTACCGTTAAATCCCCCTAAGCCCGTGCCGCCGTTCAAACTCACGATGTACGCCATCGTCGTCATGGAAGTCGATGCGACCGTGGTGATGGCCGGGTTGTTGACGGTCCAGGTCGCGGTACCTCCGACGCCTCCCGGGGGGCCTGAGAGCTGCGCCGTTATCTCCATGTTCACCGGCACCCCCGCGCCCTGCACGACCATCCCCAATGCGATCGGCGCGATGACGCCGCCGGAGCCGGGAATCGTCCCCGTCAGTGCGCTCGTGGTGAGCACCGTGCCCGACACCGACCCGGTGAAGGCGGTGGAATTCGACATGATGATCGAGCCGCCCCACTGGCGCATCGCCCCGCCGCCGCCGGGCCCGAAGTAATAGATATTGCCCCACCAGGATTCCCAGTCGCAGGAGTGGAACTCGGTGTTGACCATCTGCGGATTGTTGCCGAGGATCACGTTTCCGCCCTCGGTCGCGCGGCAGTGGCGAAATTTCCACGAGTCCCCGCCCGCCGCCCCGTTCGAGGCGAGGAGCGTGTTGAAGGTGTTGAAGTAGCAGCGCTCGAAATCGAAGCCCTGCGACTGGTAGGCGTTGAAGAAATTCACGTTTGCCGGAAAGTCGCCCAAAAAGTACAGGTCCCGGAAACACAAGTTGATGAACGATTGCTCGGTCGTCGTGAAGCGCGAATCCAACGCGGGGTTGAACCACCAGAAAACGTTGGTGCTGCCGCCGGAGACGCAATTGATGCGCGTGCCGCCCATCGCATCGCCATAGACCATGATGCCGCGGCGCACGTTGCCGGTGGGGCCTAAAGGGTTATTCATCACGGGGAGCGTGTTGTTGTTGATCAGGTACTGGCCGCGCGGAATGTAGATGGGCGAGCAGTTGCCAAGCCCCGAGGAGCCGGCTGAATTGACCGTGACCGCCATCGCCGTTTGGAACGCGATGTTGCTCGCCATCACACCTGTCGGGTCCGCCCCATAGCGCAGCACATTACCTTCCGGGTACTGGAAACTCGAGATCGCGGCGGCCGCGTTACCCTCGTTCGCGGTGCGCGGATAGAACACGGCACCGATGATCGATTGAGTGATGATCTGCGTCAGAAGCGCGGCCGTGTTCGGGATCAGAATCTGCCAGGCGGTCCCGTTATAGAGCACGAGCGTCGGGGTGAGCGGCTGCAACTCCCCACCGATGAGCGGCGCGCCCGCCGCGTTGACGATGGCGGTCGGCGTGTTCCCGAGCACACTCAAGGTCGCGGGCCCGGTGTTTGCGATCGCGGGGGTGAATAAAAGCCGTGTGTTGAGCGAGAGCGCGAAGGAGGCCGGGTTCGGCGCGATGGCGGCAACCAGCGCGGCATTGACCACCCCGGTATCGGCGCCGACAAAGAGCGCGTTGCCGTAGAGTTCGGTGAAGTTCGCGTTGACTTTGGAGAAGGGCACTTGGCCCTTATCCCCGGTGCCATCCCCGGGCAGCGTGCCGACGTTGACGACCGCTTGCGTCACTTTACGCCCACGCCACCGTCACGTCTGCGGTGCCTACAATCACCACCGTCAAGCCTTGGGTCAACTGTTTTTGCACGTTGAAGCAGCCGGTGATCGCCCCGTACACCGCCACCACCGGGAAGGATGCGCTCGGGCCATCGTAGACCGTGACCGTGGTTCCGGCGGTGTTGATCTCAACCCCGCCCAGTACGCCGACGTTCCCGGGCGAGCTCGTAGAGCCTTGCGTCGCCCCGATGCCGGCCAGGATGACGGTGGTTCCGGCGCCAGAGAGGTGCGTGTAGTGAAACCCTGTGTTGCCTGGCTGCATGGCTACTTGTCCGTTTTCAAGGGGCCCAAACGCCGCTTGGTGCCGACGGGTAGCGGCATGGCGAGCTCCTGCGCGCGGTCCGGCGCGGGCCCATCGGTCGAGGCAAAGCCGCCATTCGGCTTACAGATGGGCGAGGGGTCGGGCCGGTAATTGGTGACCCCGTAGTCCTGGTTCGTGCGCGTGCCGCCCGGGCACTTTTTCGACAGGTCATCGACGCGCTTCGGCCACGGCATTTCGAACGTGTCAACGCCCAACGGGTCTTGGCGCCGCTCCAGGCTCCCGTACTTGCTGATCATGCGCACCGGGCGCGAGAAGATGTCTTTGGTAGGCATGGGGTCTCCTTAGTAACTTTCCGGGTCATACTCGCTATCGGCGTTGTCTAGTATGGCATTTTTTGTTTTTTCCCAGGAGATGGCGGTATTAAGAGCCTTGCAGCGCATGTCGAAGGGCTGGTCCACGCTGTCCTCAAGGAGCTTCTTGAGCGCGGACTCAATATCCTTGTTCGGGTCGTATTTCTTCGCCGTCACTGGCCGACTCCGTTCTCATCGACGCTCCCCGGCTGCGCGAGTGCACCCGCCGCGGCCGCCTTCTTGCCGCCGATCGGCGTGTAAGGGCCGCCCTTCTTAAGCGCACGGTTTTGCAGCGCCTTCAATACCGGCTGCGAATACATCGCGGGTCCGCCCATCACGGCCGCCGCGCCTAGCGGGTGGTGTGCGGCAATCCCCGCGCCGCCCAAGATGGCCTCCATGGTGGCGATGCGTCCGGCGCTTCCGGAGTCAGGCTCGGTGTTGCCGATGACCTTCTCGACCGCCTCGGCGCCCTTCTCACCGTGTGCGGTACCGCTCGCAAAGCGCTGCTTGTCCTTAGACTTATCGCGCGCGCGGATGGCTTGGAGTTTTTGCGCCGGGGTGTAGGTGCCGCTTTGCTTGGTCGAGTAGAGGGAGGCTTTCGAGGAGGTTTTGAACTTGGCATAGCCCTTGTCGATGCCGTCGAGTTCGCCCGCGAGTTTCGGGTTTTCGCGCTTGAGCATCGCTTTCATATCCGCGCTCACCTGCTTCAAAATCTCCGCGACGCTGCGCTCCTGGTAGCCGCCGCTCTTCAATTTGTCGGCCTCAGTGCGAAGTGTCTCCTGAATTTCTTTGATCTTCGCGCCGGGAGCAAGACCAGTCTTTTGGTCGAACTTCGCGATCACCTTGTTATCGATGATGTTCTTGACCACCTTGGCGTAAGCAGGCTCTAAGCCCTTCGCTGCGGTCTGCTTGGTGAGGTCGAGAAAGCGGCGAAAGGTGACCCCTGATGGGTCGGCAGAATTCAAGTTCCCGCCCATGTTGGTGAGCACCCGATCGTACGCCTTGCCCATCTCCGCTTCCGTGTGCGCGATGGCATCTCGCCCCGTGCGATTCGCGGGGATCTCTTTGCCGCCCGCATCCTTGATCGCCTCATTCAACTCGGCGCGATTCCACTGCTCGGTGGTCTTGCCGCGCGCCCGCTTGATGGCATCTCCTAGGAGCGGAATCGAGGTTGCGCGCTGCTCCAAGGCACTCGCAATCTTTCCGCCGCGCATGCCGGGCGTGGTGACAACGCCCTTGCTCGCAAGGTCTCGAATGGTGGGCGACACGGGTTTTTGCAACGCCTTGACAGCCGGGCCGACGACATCTCCCAGCACACCCGCTGCCTTGCCCGCCGCGCCACCGATCATGCCCTGACCGATGCCGCTGCCAACCTGTTGAGGCGTGACGCTGGGCAAGCCCTGCACTGCGCCCGTAATAGAGTCAATTGGGTGCTGCAAAAAACCACCGATGCGACCGGCCGCGGCGCTCGCCGCATCAATCGGGTGCTGCACCACGTTCGCGATGCCCTCGGCTCCAGATACAACGCCGCTCGGGATCGCGCCCACCATGTTCATCGCGTCCTGCACGGGCCCGTGCTCGCTCGCGTCCGCCGCGGCGTTGGCTTGGCCGATCGCGTCCGGTTTGGTCACCGCTGGCCTGCTCACACCTGATATATCAGAGACGTTTTTGTTTTGGGGGGTGGCAGCATATTTCGACCACGGCCCATCGGCCGCTGCGGCTTGGTACTTGAGCCACGGCAGTTCATCCGCCACCGACGCGCTCCCAGGATGAGGCTTGCGCGGGGTCGCCGCCCTTGAACTTGTAGCCGCCCTCCACCGTGCCTATCGCCGGGCCAGATCCAGTACCCTCACCAGTCGCTGTTCCGGGAATGGCCGAGCCCGACACTTCTCCGATCGTTCGGTCGGCCGCCGATCGCGCGCCAGACGCCTCCTCCTTCACCGCTTTGACCAAGGTGCGAACGTTCTCATCGGACAGTTTGGCATCGAACAGTTTATGGATGTGCTCGCGCTTGTCCTTGTCAGTGCCGCCGCGCGCCGCCAACTGGTCATAGGCGTTGTTGAGCGCTTGGAGTTTCGTCCTCAAGGTAAGAAGTTGCGGGTTGTTGATCTCGGTCTCTCCCGCCTGTATCAGCCCATTGAGCGTCATCGATTGTCCGCGAGGCAAGTTCTTCGACGCCGCGAGCACCTGATCCCCGAAACTATCGAGTTCGTTCGCCGCGAGCGACACCTTGCCGATCTGAGTGCCCGCGGTGCGCGCGCCGGCAGTCTCGGCGGTGAGTTTGAGTTTCCCGGACACGATATCATCCGCGATCTGATCCGCGCTCTTGCCGGGGTTTTTCTCATACAGCCCGTCGATCGTCGCCTTGATCTGAGACTGAGCGCGCAGCCCGGCGGGCAGATTCACGTTCCGAGTCGCCATCGCCGCGAGAAGGTCTTTCTGCTCGGGTGTGTATTGGCCTTTGCCAGAATCCGCCAGGCGTTTTTGGATCTCCGAGTCGATATTCCTGCTTTGGATGCTCAATTGCTCGCGCTTCTCATCCATCCCATAGATCTGCTTGCGCACTTCGGCAATGTCCTTGGAACGGGCGCGGGCAAGGAGCGCCTGATCGTCCCACTTCGCGGCCTTCGTTTGCAGCTCGGCCAAGATCCCGTTGATGGAGAGCTTCTTGTTGTTGAGCGTGTCGATGTAATCCTCTTGCTGCTCCTTGTGCTTGTCAACCGCCTTGGTGAAGTCCGCCTGGTATTTTTTCCACTCCTCGTCCGCCTTTTGTTGGTTGCCCTCCATGTAGCCCTTGAGCGCGCCATTGAGCGAGTGCGAAACACCGAACCAGTTGCCGCGCGAGACCGAGCCCGCAATGAGCGCCATCGCCACTAAAGCGCCGCTGAATTTTTGGTACTCAGCGGCGTCCACCAAGGGCTTATTGGGCGCCTGAGGGAGATCGGCCGGCCCTGGTGGTTTAACTGATTCTGCGTCGTGGTAAGCGTGCTGTAGCGCCTCCTGGGTCGGCGCCAGGTCCGCCTGCTTCGCCGCGAGCGTCGCGCCCTCGTCCCCGCCCGGCATGCCAGCCACCTGCTTGACCAGGGCGGCGCGGTCAGCACCCAACTGATCGCCGGGTACGCTCACGGGCCGCCTGGGATGCCGGTGCTACCGGGGATGCGCATTGAGCCGCCGGATTGCAGTAGGAGCGCCATCTCGGCGGTCTGCGCGGCGAGTGCCTGCGCCTCCTCGCTTTGCTGGAGCTGCGTGTTGCCAATGCTGGTAAGCACCTGATCGCCGCCCGAAAGCTCCGAGAGCGCGTTCGAGACGTTTTGCTGCTGCGCCTGCGCGTAGAGGTTTTGCCGCTGCACGTTGGCGTTTTGCGTCATCTGCGCGATTTGCTGCTGCACGATGCCTGAATTCTGGTTGCCCTCACCGCTCGAGGCGGCCGCCTGCATGATCGCCTCGGTTTGCTGCTGGATCTGCTGGTTGATCGTGGCGTCGATGCTCGCCTTTTGGCTGCCCCATTCAGGTGTCGCGGTACCGCCCGATTGCACTACCGAGGTCGCGCCCTTGACGGCCTGTTGCGCCGCTGCTGAGGCGGTCGCGTCCGCGCCGGGCAGTTTTGGCGTGGTCAAGGCATTCTTGAGCGAGAGACCTAGGAGGCCCGCAGTCGCGGCGTTTTTAGGGTTCGAGAGCCAAGAGCCGATGCCGCCGCCTTGCCCCGCACCCGGCGCCGGGGCGTTCGGGTCGATGCCGGTGTCCGAGGGGTTCACTGCCGCATTCGATAGGTCAAAGTCCCCGCCCGCGCCGCCCGGGTCGTTCAAGCCCCCGGTGGGGTCTATCCCGAGGGCCTGCATGGTCGAGGGGTCCAAGCTCTGCAAGGACGGGGCGGTGTCGTCCGCCGACAGAAATTGGGTCGGCGTGGTGCTCGCCAAAGAACCTGAGAAATCCGCGGGCTGAGCGCTTGCCCCCGGCACGCCAGAACCTCCCGCGCCCGGCGCGCCCGCCGCCACCGCAGAGGGCAGCACCATGCCGCCCAAGGCGTCGGGCAGGCTCGAGGTTCCGGCCGCGGCCGGTCCTGCGGCTTGGCCGAGTACCGTCTGTTCGGGGAGCATGGCCCCAGCGCCCGCGTCACCGACGGCTCCCGGGATGGCGCCACCGCTCCCTAGCGCTGCGGTGTCCGCCCCCGCGCCGCCCAACGCACTGTCTGCCCCTAGCGCTGCGGTTCCGGTGTCGGCGAGTGCTCCGGTGCCGGCGCCTGTGAAGCCCACATCACCTAACGTGCCAACGCCTGCGTCCGCGATCCCGGTGTCCGCGATGCCGCCCAGCGCCGCCGACGTGCCCGCATCCGCCGCCAAGGCTCCCGCACCGATATCGGCCCCCGCATCGGCCGCGAGCGCGCCAGCTCCGACATCCGCAGCAGCGACCCCGGCGCCTGCGTCCGCAGCGGCTCCCACGCCCGCATCGAGGGCGGCTGAGTCCCCGACCGCATCGACAATCGCGCCGATAATGTCGGTTATCGGACACTCGAAAAAATGCAGCCGTATCACAACTTTTTCTCCATCACGATCTCATCGTCGACGTAGCCACGCGACTTCAAGATCATGTAAAAGCGGCTCCCCGTGCGCACAAACCAGCCCATGTAGCGCACGCCCTTGGCCCGTAAGTGCGCCTCGGCGGCATCCAGCAAGCGAAAGGCGGTGCGCCCCAAGCCTGCCTCGTCCTTTACATAGATCATGTCCCCATGGCCCGTGTGCACGGTCTGGTGATGGAGCGAGAAGTTGTCGAAGAAAATCGCGTAGCCGACGAGCGCGCCGTCGCGCCTCGCCGTGATGCAGGTGACCATGTCCATCTCATCGAGCTTTTTGTACTTCTTGAACGCCGGATCGATTTCAAGCTCACTGATGTAACTCTCGGTGCGCACCCAGTTATCCCGCAGGAGCGGGAGTAATTCCTGGCACAGCGCGTCCGAGTAGCGCTCGCGCTGAATGCTGATCATGGGTTTTAATTGCGCGCTCACATCAACCCCAACTGCTGGTACTCGTAATCGTGCATTTCCTGGTGCGCTTGCATCCAATCGTAGAACTGATCGGCTTGGGCGAAATCCACCACCGACAAATCCGGCGCGACCGCCCCTTGGCCGGCCAAGAGACTATACGACGCATTGTGAATGGCCGCATGCACGTTCAGCCAATCTTGAAGCGAGGCGGGCTGTTTGACGCCCCTTTGCCCCTGCGCGCCCTGTTGCATGGCCTGCACCCAAGCATCCTCGGCCAATTGGCTGTCGAGCCCGAAGGTCGAGAAGGGTACGTTGTACTTGGCACTCAACGCGTTCGCGGTCTCCAAGTGCACGAAGCGGTGCACGAGCAGGAAATTGCGCAAGCCCTGCGTATCGTTAAAGCCGGTGGTCGCGGACAAGTCGATGTTCATGCGAGTTTATCCCGGGGGCCTGAGGAGCCACGTAGCGCCAACATGTCAATTTGCGACATGTCGGTCGAGCCCGTGACGGTGAGCCCCAAGTACTGGGTGCCGCCGTTGTTCACGGAGGACACGTTGAAGTGGTACCCAGAGGTCACGCTCATCAGCGGGTTCAGAGTCGCCGGAGTCGTCGCGTTCGCGGTCTCCGTGTCGATGTAGAGCGCAACGCCCGAAGGCGTGAGGCCCGTCCACACCCCGGCGACCGCCGCGTTCAGGGACTGTTTGTCGTGCGTGGGCGCCCCGCCGTCCCAGAGTTTGGTTTTCAAAAGCCAGGCCGCAAGCGCTGCAGCGGAGTCCATCATCCGGTAGAGCGAGTTCCCGGCCCAAGCGTACATCGTCGCGACGCCGCCGACCGAAATAGACACCATCGACTGATAGGGACCCGACGTCAACCCCGAGTACACCCACCAGCGGCCGCGAAAGTAGAGCGCGAAAATGCCGCGCGTCGCCCCGTAGCCCGTGACGGTGTCGGTGAAGGAGAAAAGCATCGCGGCGCACAGCTCCCCTTGCACCAGCACCTGCCCGCCCCAGGCAAGAGGCATGGAGAAGCCCGGGTTCACGGCGACAATGTTCTGAATGAGCCCCGAGACCTTGTCGGAAATTTTCTCAGGCGTCGCACCCGCGAGCAGATAGAACCCGGAGGCGTGATAGAAAACGATTGCGCGGTAGTAGGCGAAAATCGAGGTCGGAGTCGAGGTGCCGACGCTCGCAGTGACGTTGATGCGCGAGAAGAAGGTCACGCCGGCCGACACCGTGACGTTCGACAAGGCATCGATCGAGGTGTCGCCGAAAATATACAGGTAATTGTTCGCCGCGTAGAGTGCCGTGATGTTGTTGTGCAGGTAGGAATCGGGGATGAAAAATGAGCCCCCGACGCCGCCAAAGGAGTAGTAGGAATTGATGTCGGTGAAGTACACCGTGCGCGAGAGCCCAATCCACACCCGCCCCGAATAGACCGCAATCGAAGTGCCGCCGATCACCCCCGAGGAGGCGGCTATCCAGGTGTCAACCACGCTTGAGCCGGTCTGGTCCTGAACTGCGGTGTCGGTGCCGTAGCCCGTGCCCCGGGTGAGCACCGCCATCGAAATCGCTTGAATGTGGTCGGTGAAAGTCGCGCCGGTGCCCGCGCCTGTGGTGGTGATGGTCGAGCCGGTCGGCCCGGTGGCGACGAAGGTGCTTGTGGTCGGACCCGGGTAGGAGCCCCCGGCAGCCAACGTGATACCGGTTACCGGGCCGGTCGCGCCGCCCCCGGAGATCGAGGCGACGATGATCTGTGCCGGGGTCACCGGCGAGCCGTCGCTCAAAAAGATCGAGTCCCCGACCGCGTAGCCTGACCCGGCGTTCACCAGGGTGACATTGACCACCTGGTAGCTCGCCTGGAAGGTCGCCCCGGTGCCCAAGGGCGCGAGCGTGACGATGCGAAGGCTCGTGCCCCCCGCCACTTGCGCGGCGCTGCCCTCCAGAGTCACGTTCGCGATGGCCTTGTTTTGGGGGGTGAGCGTGTTCGGGGCCGTTAAATTCCAGTCCCAATAGCCCGTCGGGTCGATGATTAGAAGCCCTTGGTTCGAGTATTGCGCGGCCGCCGTGAGCCCGGAGGTAAGCCCCGAGATGATTTTCGTCACCGCGAAGCTCGAGAGGTTCACCACGTAACCATTACCCGAAAACGCCCACACCGAGAACTCGTAATCGGTCCCGAGCACGTTGAAGTTCTGCACATAGGAGGGGGCGCCGGTCTCCGCCGAAACGGTGGCGAGGGCGGCTGACGGGGCCTTGACCGGCACGCACTTGCCCGGGGCGATCGGAATCGCGTTCTCGCACCAGTAAAACTCATTGTCGTTGATGGCCTCGCGCGCGGCCAAGTTGTTCATGCCCTCAAACTCACGCAGGATCCACTCCGGGTTCGCCCCGCCGACGTTCGCGGTTTTAGGTGGCATAGATCGAGCCTATGCGGCGGGTGTAGGAGGCGCAGACCTCGAGCAGGCGCGTCGCATACTGGCGGCGAAACCCTTCAGCCTCGCCGAAGTTCTGGGCGTTGTTTTTGGCAAGGTAGGCGGCAAAGAACTTGATCGGATCCTGATTGCGAAGCGGAATGGCGTCCTGGGTGGTCGTATCCCCGGTGACGAAGGGCGTCGGCAAAATCACCGAGTCGAGCTCGAGCCCGTATGTTTGGTCCGGGGTGACGCCGATGAAAAGGCTCTGTTCGCCATAGAACGCCATCGCGTCGGGCCGTCGCTGGTAGGTCGCCGCCGTGTAGAGCCGGTAGCGCGCCGAGAAGAGGCTAAAAGGGTACCAGTCCAAGGAGTAACGCTGCGTGCCCCAAAGCACGTGCACGCCCAAGATGTCGAAGGTCGAGATGTTGATCACGCCGACCTGCACGCTCGCGCCCGCCCCGGTCGAATCCGTGACCGTGGCGGTGGGGGCACTCGTGTAGCCGCTGCCGTAACTCGTGAAGACAATCGTGTTGAGCGCACCACCGCTTTGAGTCACGACAGCGGCGGCACCAGTGCCCCCGCCCCCAGAAAAGGCTACCGTGGGAGCGGAATAACCGGACCCCGGGGTAAGAATGCTTGCGCCCGCCACCGCGCCAAATTGGTACTGCTCCACGCCTTGGGAGAGATAGGACTGCTGAAGCGTGCGAAGGCAGCCCGAGTCCATGACGAGTTGCTTGCGCGCCTCGTTGATGTAGCCATCGATCTGCGCGATGGACCAGCGGTTATTGTTCGGGTCGTGGAGGGCGTCGAGCACCTGATATTCATAGGTGCCGGGTGTCGTTGAGGGGCCAAGGGTGGTCACGGCTCACGCGCGAGCGCTTCACGCCGCGACGGGTTTCTCAAGCGCGCGCGCGAGCGAGGACTCCGACACCATCACCGCTTTGTCAAACACGAACCGACCGAGCCGCTGGGCGCCTTGCGGGTTCTCGGCCCAGTTCTTGGTTTTGGGGTCATAGATCGTCGCCCAGCCCAACCTCACGAGAGTGTCGGTCTTGTCAACCAAATTAAACCCTAACATGTGGATTGCGGCTTCGACGGGAACCAAAACCCGTTCGCCCGGCGGAAAGACGAAAGCCTCCCCGTTGTAGCCATCCTCGTGCACATCCTCGTTCGTGTTGGTCACGAACACTTGATCCATACCCATAGCTCAACCTTTCTGGGTGTGTAAAAAAATCAGAAGCTGATGAACTTCACCACATCGGACGCGCCGCCGAACACCGGGGTTTGCACCGCCACCGTGCCCACCGTGCCCGCCGCCAACTGCGTGCCCAGCGCGATCGTGGCGGCTGCCTGGATGTTGACGCCCCCGAAGTTGTTGCCCGAGAGCGTGGTGACGCCGGTCGTCGCCGCTACGACTAAGGGCGGGAAAATCGGGTTCGAGATCCTCTGCGTGAAGGAGACCGACGTGTTCGCGGCCGGGGTGGCGACCGTGACGCCGCCTTGCCACACCGCGTAAGCGCCGGTGTAGGTGACGCCGGGCGTGGTGTTGGTGATCGAGGTCACCGTCCAGTTCATGATCGCAGTCGCCGTGGGCGCGGGGTTTGAGGTGCCGCCGTAGGTAAAAGTCGGCACGGCGGTCAACGCAGTGCCGTAGTAGGCCGGCCACATGGCAAGGACCGACCCAGAACCGGTGCCCGCGCCCAAGCCGGCGGTGCCGGTGGCGCCGAAGAGCCACCCCAACACCGCGCCGCCGCCGGTGACATCGCCCGGTTGCGGGACCGCGACAATGCCGGGCAGGCCCATCAGGCCCGCGCCCTGGTCAATGACGGTGATCGCGTTGATGATGCCGCCCGAGATCGTGCACACCGCGGTCGGCAAGATATAGGGCTGCTGGCCTTGGTTCGCCGGGGGCGAGAACACGAGGATCGGGGGTTTGGTCCAAAGCGTGCCGCCGGAAGCGGTGATTCCGCCAGCGGCCGATCCTTGCCCGAAGCCGCCCAAGGACTGGCCGGCGCCGCTGTTCGCGCTCGCGAAGTTGCCGTTGAACACCGTGCCGGAGAAACTGATGGTCGAGTTGATAGCCCCGCCGACAATCGCGTTCCAAAGCCCGCCGCCCGCCGACGGGGTGATGGTGAAAATCGCGTTGCCGGTCGCGACGATGCCGGACTGAATGGTGATCGCGGCGCCCAAGGCGGTCGCCGGCTGAGTCGAGTCGCCCGGGCCTTGCGCGTAGCCGTAGAAGCCGTTCGTGCCGCCGGAGCCCGCGTTCGTGATGACCGCTCCCACGGGGCAGCCGGTTGAGTTGACCACGCGGTAGTTGGTGCCGTCGGATGAAATCGTCGTCTGCGCGTAGATCGAGACCTGCACGCACTGCCAATTGTTGGTGCCCTGATCGTATTGCTGAAGGTTCGTGTACTGACCCAACTGCAGGAGGAACTGACCGCTGAGCGGGTTATTCGTGCCGATCTGCGGCAAGAGTACCCCACCAAAAGCGCCCACTACCCCTTGGCCTGCGGGCACCATCCAGTAAGAGCCCGCCGGCATCCCGACGTTCATCATCGGGGGGACGTTTGCGCCGCCGGAGATTTTATTGAAACCCATCTGACTTTACTCCTGAACGTGCTCTTTAAATTGCCACGAACGTGAACCCCGTGACCACGGTGCACACCTTCGGTTTCGCGAGCACCAACTCCAACAAGGATAGCACCGCGCCGATGAAGCCGATTTGGTTGTTCGAGAGCGTCGACTCAAAGCCGGTGAAGGCAAAGGCCGCGCGCTCGTGGATGTAGAACGCGAGATACCCCGTGTTCAACAAATAGAGCGTGCCCTCAGGCACGTACGGGTCCATATAGATCGGCACCCCGGAGACCATGCAGGCGCGGAACGCCGAGCGCGCGCCCCAGGGCTCATCATCGAACCCCTTCTCAGGGGTCACCACATAGGATTCGTTCGGGATGTAGTCGTTTTGCAGCGTTTGCCAGGTCGCCGGTCCCATGATGCCGAAGGTGGGCAGCTCGCCGCCGTACTTGAAGGTGCCGGTGATGTACTGCGCCACGAGCGCACGCGTCGGGTTCGTCGAGCCCGCCGCATAGCGCTTAGCCTTCAACCACGGGTTGGTGGTGCGCGACTGGTTGCCGTAAAGAGTCGAGTTCGTACCATCATCGACCGCCGCCGGGAGCCCGATCACCTGCGTCTGGTTCGACACGTTGTTAAGGAGCGCGGTTGCGACCCCATCGCAGTAGACGTTGCCCGCATCGTTCATGCGCGCGGCCAGGAGCGGAATGATTTCGTGCGCGTCCTGAATCAAGCCCTCGAACCCAAGGTACGGGATCGGGATCACCGCGCCTTTTAAATTGAATTCGAGGTTCGTCACCGCCGCCTGTACCGCCGGCTGGTTGAACGAGCCGTCGTAGCCGACCCACTGCAAGTTCACGAACTGCGACCCTTGCGCCGGGATCGTCACCGAGGAGACGCCGCCCGAGGCGGGCTGAGAGTTCGCAATGAGCGCGGCGGTTAAGGGGCTCGTGTTGTACAACTGTACAACTAACTTTTTCACGAATCCGCGGCGCACTACATACTGTAGCTCACCTCCCAAAGATCCAACGCCGCCGGCGGGGACAATTCCTGTGCCTAAAATCGGCATGAGCGCAAACTCCTACTGTGGTCCCGTAAAAGCGCCGCTCAAACGCTCACGAGACGTTGAAAATTCTAATTCGCCCGCGCGGGGCCGACTCCTGCAACTTTGCCTGACATGATCTCACCCATCGCATTGTACGCCTCATCCATCGCGATCTTGTTGAGCTTCGCGGGGCTGCCGATACCGCCCGCCCACACTTCCTTCTCCGGCATCTGAAAGGTGGGCCTCTGATACGAAGCGGGTGTCGGGAGCGCGCTCTGCCGGCTCGCGGCGAACACTTGCGCCGCCCCTCGGTAGGTCGGGATCGGATCCTCGGCGCGTACCATCAGCTTCTCGACCTCCAAGAGGTCATCATCGGTTAAGTTGAAGTCGCGCTTGACCGCGAGTTTCTGCTTCTCCAACCGGTCACGTACATCGCGCTCCAGAATTTTCTGCTCGAGCGCCAAGCGCGCCTCGCGCTCGGTCTTGATCTCCTCGCGCACCGAGTCCTTCGCATCGATCTCGGGGATGGAGAGGTTCGGCTGCACTTTCTTGATGAGCCGCTGCAGCGATTCGCGCGTCTCGGGGTTCGAGGTGAGCGAGCGCAGGAGCGTGTGGGAAGACTCGGTCGCTTTCGCGTGCGCGAGTAGCTGCTCAATCGGCAGATCTTCCAAGGTCGGCATCAGCTACGTCCGCCATTGGGCTTGGAGATCTTCAACGGGTTGTGCTGCGCGACGCGAGCGGGCTTGTCGAGGCCGCCGTGTTCCGCGTACCGGGGCTGGTTGATGATCTGGCCGTTATCCTTCTGCGGATCCGTCGGGCGGCGAAGTCCGGCGCTTGAGGGTTCTAGGAATCGCTCCGGCATACAGTGTCCTTTAAGCGGCTTGCGCCGGTTGTGGTTTTGCCGCCTGCATCTGTTTCATAATAGCTTGTTGAACCTGGGTTCCGCCGCCCGCTTGTGGGAGTTGCTTGACCATTTGCATGACTTCGGCTGGCACAAGGTCCGAAGTATCACGCTTCGCGACCAAACTGCCAAGAGATTTCAGCGCGGCCAGGATTTTCGCGCCCTCGGGGGATTCGCTACCGAACTTCGGCAGCGCCTCCTCGAGCATGTTCATTGCGATATGGACGTTGGTCTGGGCGGCGGCTTTCAGGCCGCGCTTATCTTGCGGCTTTGACATGGGACCTGCGGCCGGAGACTGTGCCGGAGGAGCGCCACCCGCGCCCTCAGGGCCGGCCGGTGGGGTCGCGCCAACGCCGGTGGGCGCGGCGCCACTTCCAGCGCCAGCCATCATTTTCTGCATCACTTCGGGCGGCACGGCCATCAGACCCGCCTCGGAGTCGGGCGAGAGGAGGGCGCGCGGCCATAGCGACGCATATCAAACACGTCGCGGGGTGCGGCCCCGGCGGTACGCGCCGCCCGCGCCGCGGCGACCCGCGGGGACTACTTGAGGTTCGTTTTTCATGGCGGTCAAACGGGAGGAGGCTCAAACTCCCGTTATTTCCTTACCGCTTGTGACGACGATGCCGACGAGCCATGGTGCATTCTCCTATTTCAGAAGGGCCACTAATCGAGGGAGCAGCCAACCCTTTTCTCAACCGTTCCGGGCGCCCGCACCGCGCGAGGACTTCGCGCGCGAGTGCGCCGGTCGATGCATGCGGATACCGAATCGGCCCGACGGCGGCGCGTTGAAGTTGCGCTTGTACGCGTGGCCGGGCTGATGGCCGCCGGATGCTTTGCTCGCGCGGTCAATCTTCACTTTTTCTTGCCTCCTGCCTTCGGCGCAATGCCTGCCTGAAGTTCCAACTGCTTCGCTTTCAATTCCTGTTCCTCGATGACTTTAAGCTTTTCTTTCAAAACCTGCAAATTGGAGGGGTGGAACATCTCAAGATAGGTCTCCCGATCGATCGCGTGCGCTTCGAGCAAGGTCACCGCGTCATGCTTTTCGTCCTCGATAAAGATCGGCGAGGCGGAGTGCCCGTCGACCTGTACCTCGTAATCGCGCGTGAACTGCTCGGCAATGAAGGTGCGCGGCGTCTTCTCTGCGGGGACCGAGTATTGAAAGCGCTGGTCGGAATGATCCTGCACCTGGCGCAGAATATTGCCCGCCGCGTCCTCTAAGGATTCCTCGATCGCGAGCGCTCGCTCACGCGGGCGGGCGGAGCCCAACCTCGCCATCAAGTCCGCCTGACCCTTCGAGCGCACGCCGGGTTCACCCTTGCCTTGCAGCACGTGGCCCAAACCCGCCTGATCGTCGAACATGGCATCGATTTGCGAAATTTCCGCAAACACATCGGAGGGCATCTGCGGTTCGTGCACTTGAATTTTGGCGCTCGGGGTGGGCATCGAGAGCCG